>Ga0310811_10012086_pt1 | contig 11202 bp, 3 predicted proteins | sample YCmetagenome_FD_207642 | JGI IMG/M metagenome (GOLD analysis project Ga0310811, IMG submission 207642) | Soil microbial communities from experimental microcosm in Duke University, North Carolina, United States - YC | ecosystem: Engineered > Artificial ecosystem > Soil microcosm > Unclassified ... | reverse complement strand
GCACGTCACCCCGCGCAGCCGATCGAGCGGCCTGACGATCATCGAGATCCTGGTCGGCGTCGCGATCGGCCTGATCGGCATCGTCGCGATCTTCCAGGCGATCGCGGTGTGGTCGAAGCACACCGCGACGACGAGCTCGGGAGGCGACGCTCAGGTCGCCGGCACGCTCGCCCTGTTCAACATCGAACGCGACGTCAGGCAGGCCGGCCACGGCTTCGGCCGCGCGACGACTCCGGTGATGGGCTGCAACGTCGCCGCGAACGATACGGCAGGAGGTCGCGGCGCCTTCAACTTCTCGATGAGCCCGATCACGATCACGGTCGGCGCGGGCGGCGCGCCCGACACGATCGGCATCCTCTACGGCGATTCGTCGTTCTACGTCGAGGAGGGCGACTTCACCGACGCAACTGCGTCGACCAAGAAGCTGCGCCGGCGCGGCGGGTTCAAGCCCGGCGACCTCGCCGTCGTCGCGGTGAACCCCGGCGCATCGGCGGCCACGGCTGCCTGCGAGCTCATCCAGATCACCGACGACACCGACCCCGACGGCTACACGGTCGCGCACACGACGGCAGCGTTCACGAGCTTCTACGCCGCGTCGTCGCCGGCATCGGCATCGCGTTTCAACACCGGTGCAGCGCCGGGTGCGCTCTCGGGGACCGTCTACAACTTCGGCCCCGATCCGCGCCTCAACGTCTGGTCGATCCAGAACTTCCACACGCTGGTCCGCACCGACAACATCTACAACACCGCGCCGGTTCCGATCGGCGACAACGTCATCAATCTCAAGGCCGAGTACGGCGTCGACAACGACGCCAACGGCACGATCAGCCCCGGCGAGTGGCAGAACGCGCCGCCGGCCGACTGGCGGCGCGTCCTCGCGATCCGGGTCGCCGTGCTGGTGCGCAGCCGTCAGTTCGAGCGCGGCGACTCGAGCGCCGCGAGCGGCGTGTTCGCCGTGACGAAGACCGCTGACAACCCGTACTGCTTCGGCGATTCGGCGGGCCACAAGTTCCTGATGACCAACGTCGACGGCAGCGCCGACAGCTTCGGCGACACCGACGTCGACCCGAACAACTGGCGCTACTACCGGTACCGCGTCTACGAGCGCGTCATTCCGTTGCGCAACATGCTGTGGGGGATCTGGGGATGAAGCCTCGCGTCCTTCGCGCGCCGCAGCGGCGCCAGCGCGGCGTCGTGCTGTTCGTCGCGCTCATCGTCCTGATCATCATGACGCTCGCCGGCCTCGCCCTGCTGCGCCAGATGGGCGTCGGCACGTCGATCGCGGGCAACGTCGCGTTCAAGGAAAACGCGACGTCGGTCGCCGACCGCGGCACCGAAGCTGCGCGCGCCTGGCTGATCGCCAACTCGGCGATCACGGCGAACGATTCGGTCGCAAACGGTTATCTGTCGAGCTGGGGCGCCGGCGACGTCGACCCGACGGCCTTCGACTGGTCGGGGACCTCGCGCACGCTGGTCGACGACGTCGCGCAGACCGGCAACACGACCCGGATCATCATCCAGCGCCTCTGCGAGACGCCGAACATGAGCGCGCTCGATCCGGCGCAGCGCTGCTCCGACTTTCCGATCGTCAACGGCGGCGAATCGCACGGGGGCGGCAGCTACCCGTCGGTCCTGCCCGGCACGTCTCCCAGTCCGTTCTATCGAGTCACGACTCGCGTCGACGGCCCGCGCAACACGGTCAGCTACACCCAGGTGCTGATGCAGTGAGCCGGACCCACGCGCAACGAGAGACCACCATGAAAAACGTCGAGCCCTTAGCCACGCTGCGCAGCGCCCGCCTGCTGGCAGTCGTTCTGGCGATGTCGTTCGGTGTCGCCGTCGAGGCGGCACAGACCGACATCGCGAGCACGCCGATCATCACGACGACCGCGGCGCTGGTGAAGCCCAACATCATGCTGCTGATGGACGCGTCGGGCTCGATGGCGCGGACGCACATGCCCGACGAGATGGAGACGGTCACCCGGCCGGAGAGCATCGGCTACAAGTCGTCGCAGTGCAACGCGCTCTACTACAGCCCGACGCAGCAGTACTTTCTTCCGAAGCGCTCCGACGGCACGAACTTCCCCGCGCCGGCGTTCGGCTCCGCCCCGTATGCCGGGTTCGGCAGCTACTTCGCGGTGCCGGACCTCACCACCACGGACCTGAACTCGCAGTTCGTCGCCTACGACAACAACACCCTCGAGAACTCTCCGCTCAACGCCGACACGCCGCAGGCCGCGTACTACTACGTCTACGCAGGCGCGCAGACGCTCGACTACACGAAGGACGTCTGCAAGCAGGCGGTACCGGTTCCCGACATCGGCGGCACCTTCGCGGCCACCGGCGGCGGCACCTGGACCAAGGTCATCGTGTCGAGCCTCAGCGCCGCCGAGAAGCAGAACTTCGCGATCTGGTACTCGTACTACCGCACCCGCGTCAGCCTGATCAAGAGCGCGGCGAGCCTCGCGTTCGCGCCGCTCAACGACACCAAGCGCGTCGGCTTCATCACCGTGCAGCCGAAGGACACGCCGGGGTCGGCGACGATCAATCCGATCCGCTACCTGCCGATCGGCGACTTCAACTCGGGGCAGAAGAGCCTCTGGTTCAGCAAGCTGTTCTCGCAGGCGCCCGGCGGCGCGTCGCCGGCGCGCGAAGGCCTCGCCCGCGTCGGCCGCTACTACGGCGGCAAGGACGACGGCATCAACGCCGGCATGCCGGCGTCGGGTGCCGACGACCCCGTCCAGTACGCGTGCCAGCAGAACTTCGCGATCATGACGACGGACGGCTACTGGAACGGCCAGACCGAGTCGACCAACGTTCTCGGCGGCGGCGTCGACCTCCTCGGCACGACCAAGGTCGGGCAGCAGGACGGCGACCCGACGTGCCCGCTCAGCGACCCGTTCTGCCCGCGCCCGATCTGGGACGGCGTCTCGGGCTCGATCCACAAGGTCACCAACAAGACCAACGCCTACACCGACAACACCTGCAGCCTGGCGTCGATGTACCGCACGACGTACCAGACGCAGCGCCAGGTCTCGACGACGACGCGCGACACGTCGCGGACGACCAAGCAGGTCATCCAGTACTACGAAACGAAGAGCCAGGCGATCGCGACGACGACGCAGACGACCTACACGCAGACCTACGACCATCGAAGCACCGCGCAGTACGTCAAGCGCTACACCCACTTCACCGAGGAGAAGTACCACCACGTCAAGTGGCAGGAGCACACGACCAAGACGACCGAGCAATGGCAGCTGCAGACGACGCAGGTCGAGGCGCAGACGTTCCAGACGCGCGAGGTCAAGAAGCACACCTGGCAGACGCAGGAGCAGTACACGACGGCGAAGTCGCAGAGCGTGCAGACGACGACGCAGTACGTGATGGAGAAGGACCAGTACAAGTACGGCGTCAAGCAGATCCTGCGCCGGCAATACCAGCTGATCGCGTACGACCATTCGAACGAGTCCGGTTCTTCGGTGTCTGGCACCTGCACGCCGAGCCCGGGCAATTACCCGATCGAGTGCCGCATCCGTGACTACGCGACGGGCGACTACGTCGCCGATGCCGCGGCCGTGACCGCCCAGCTCGTCGACCCTGCTTCGTGCACGACCGGCCCGGGCGAATCGATCGGCGGCTTCCCGACCTACCTGCGGACGACGTGCACCAACGGCCCGCTGGCGCAGGCGTACGGCATCGTCTCGAGCTGCACGCCGGGGTTCACGGCTGCATCGTCGACCAACGGCTGGCAGGAGATCACGTGCGACAAGTCCGTCATCGATCCGGCGACGCCTTTCAACGGAACGTGCACCCCGGGGACGACGCTCGGCGGTAGCCCCGACTTCTTCAGCTTCGTCTGCACCCGTCCGGCGGGGAACAACCACAGCGAGCCGGTCGCGTCGTGCGGCGCCACCACTCCGGGCACGTCGCCCGACTGGATCGCGGTCACCTGCGGACAGCCGCCGGGACCGAACAACTTCGCGGCGACGACGGTCGATGGAACGTACGTCACGACGGTTTGCGTGAAGTCGATCGACACCGCAGGCTGGGTCGCGAGCTGCGTGGCGAACCTCGGCACGACGGCGCCGTACATCAAGACGACGTGCGGTGCGCCGGTGACGATCTCCGACACCCCGATGGCGAGCGCGTCGTGCGTGGCGAGCACCATCGCCGATGTCGTCACGACGTGCCCGAAGACCGCAGCCGGCGCGTACCCCGCGCCGACGCCGGTCGACACCTGCGCGAATGGCTCGTCGACGGGAACGCCCAACTACTACGAGACGACCTGCACGAACCCGGCGGGCGTCAACAACCAGACCAAGTTCGTGCTGGCGGGCTCGTGCACGCCCGGCCTCACCGCCGGCGTGACGCCGAACTGGGTGACATCCAATTGCACGCAGCCGCCCGGAGTCAACAACCAGACGACCGACGCCGACCCGCTGACCTGCGTCAGCAACCCCGGCACGACTGGCCCGGCGTTTCTCAAGGTCACCTGCACGACGCTGCAGACGATGGCCAAGACGCCGGTGGCGCCGGCGGACTGCCCGCTCGTGCCGCCGGTCACGTACAGCGGCACCAACAACTCGGATGCGACGCATTGCGAGAAGGAATCGGTGATGGATCCGACCGACGTCGCGACCTGCGATGCCCCCGGCGATCCGACCATTCCTCCCTACACCGTCGTCTCGTGCGGCCCGGCGTCGCACGACGTCCCGGTCGCCTCGTGCGTCCCCGGTCCGCTGCCCAACGAGGGCATCGACACCGTCGAGTGCGTCTACACCACGACGGGGCCGACGCAGGTCGCGAGCTGCACGGCGGCGACCGCAGCAGACCCGACGTGGCTCACGGTGACCTGCGACCCCACGCCGACCACCACTGCTCCGGTGGCGGTCCTTCCGTCAGGGTGCTCTGGCGGACCGTTCCTCTTCCCGACCTACATCCTGACCTGTGCGACGAATCCGGCCGGCCCTTATCCGACGGCAACGCCGGTCGCCGCCTGTGCGGCTGGAACCGACGCCGGATTCATCACCACGACCTGCGACTATCCGGCGGGCAACAACTACTCGAACGTCGCGGTCGCGCCTTGCACGCCAGGCACGACGACCGATGGTCCCACGCAGGTCAAGACGACGTGCGTGAAGAACGACACCGGAGCGCTCTACGTGCCGACGTCGGCCTGCCCGGCGAGCATCGCGCAGACCGGCACCGGCCCGGAGACGATCTGCACGACCACCTTGGCGTCGGCGCAGCCCGCCTTGACCTGCGCGGTCAACGCCGTCGACCCCGGCCCGTTCTTTGACACGACGACCGCGTGCAATACCAGCGTCACGCAGCCCATGGCGGACTACGCGGGCATCTGCACGGCAGGACCGACCGGCACCCCGGGCGAGACCGCAACCTGCGGCGAGCGATTCCTCGCCGGGCCGATCGCAGACTCGGGCTGCATCGGCGGCACCGACGGCGGGACGGGCGTGCGCACGCAGTGCGACTCGACGTCCGGCACCGGACACAAGTACACCGTCACGTTGACCAAGACAGTGACGACGACGCCCTACAGCGGCGCCGTCCCGACCGGCCCCGACAACGTCGTCACGACGGTGAGCGCGCCTGCCAACGTCGACGGCGTCTGCTATGCGACGCCGCAGACGTTCACCGCGCAGCCGCCGGTCGACATCGCAGGCTGCGCCGGCTGGCCCTGCACGGAGATCACGACGACCGCGGGCGGCAGCGAGAACTCGCTCGCCGACGTCGCCCAGTACTACTACAAGAACGACCTGCGTCCGGCGATGCCGAACAACGTGCCGAGCGCCGGCCCCGGTCCCGAGGACGACAACGCGCCGCACCAGCACATGACGACGTTCGCGATCGCGATGGGCGTGTCCGGAACGCTGAACTTCCGCAACGACTACCGGACCGCGGCAACCGGCGACTTCGCCGACATTCGCACCGGCGCGAAGAACTGGCCGCTCTGGCCCGATCCGGCGGTGAACTACACGAACAGCGACAACTACAACAACGCGAAGTCGATCGACGACTACTGGCACACGGCCGTCAACGGACGCGGGCGCTTCTTCAGCGCCAACAACCCGACCTCGGTCATCCAGGGTCTCGGCGATGCGCTCGCCAAGATCGACAGCGTCGTCGCCTCGGGCGCGCCGATCGGTGTCTCGACGCTGCAGCCTGTCGCCGGCAACAACTTCGCCTACGCGACGAGCTACCAGTCGGGCACGTGGGAAGGCGACCTGCAGGCGACCACGATCGATCTCGTGACGGGAGTTCCGGCGGCGCCGGTCTGGTCGGCGAAGGCCAAGCTCGCGGCGAAAACGTTCGCAGCGTGCGACAACCGCAACATCTACCTCATGCGCGGCAGCAGCGCGCTCGGCAACTTCACCTGGAACACCGACATCTGCCCGGGCGGCACGCCGACCGGCTCGCTGGTGACCGACCTGACGGCCGCCGAGCAGGCGAATTTCGACAGCCTGAACATCTCGCTGCTGAGCCAGTATCCGTTCATGACCGACGGCACCGGCGCCACCGCGCTGCAGCAGCAGGAGGCGGTCAAGCCTGGCAAGCTCGTCAACTTCCTGCGCGGTCAGCGCGGCAACGAGGACTTCGAGAGCAACTCGCTCGTCAAGCTGTGGCGCCACCGCGAGGCGGTGCTCGGCGACATCGTCGACTCGCAGCCAGTCTTCGTTCAGCAGCCGTTCGCGAACTACCAGGAAGGCGACTACGCCGGCTTCAAGTCGGCGAAGGCGACGCGGACGCCGATGGTCTACGTCGGCGCCAACGACGGCATGCTGCACGCCTTCTACGCGACGCTCGACCCGAACCCGGCCCTCATGCGCGGCGAAGAAGCGTGGGCGGTGATCCCGAGCAGCGTGCTGCCGAATCTGTACAAGCTCGCCGACGACAACTACAAGCGCGACGGCCACCAGTTCTATGTCGACGGCACTCCCGTCGCCGGCGACGTGTGCGTCTCGCCTTGCGGTGGCGCCGGCGACTGGCGGACGATCCTCGTCGGCGGCCTCAACGCCGGCGGCAAGGGCTACTACGCGCTCGACGTCACGAACCCCGGAGTCGCGCCGACGCCGCTGTGGGAGTTCAAGATGGACCTCGGGCAGTGCCCGGCGTCGTCGGCGGCCGCGGTGAACAACACCGGCGACTGCAACGTCGGCCTGACGTTCGGCAAGCCGGTGATCACCAAGCTCGCCGGCACCTGGGTGGTGATGTTCACGTCCGGCTACAACAACGTGAACGGAGCCTCCAACGGCGAAGGCGGCGGCTTCCTGTACGTCGTCAACGCGATGACCGGCAGAGTCATCCACAAGATCGGGACCGGCGTCGGCAACGGCGGCACGCCGAGCGGCCTGGCGCAGATCAACAACTACGTCGACAACGTCGCGATCGACAACACGACCCTGCGCGTCTACGGCGGCGACCTCCTCGGCAACATGTGGCGCTTCGACTTCCTCCCCTCGCCGCAGGCGACGCTGCTCATGAGCGCCAAGGACGCGAGCAACAACGTCGAGCCGATCACGATCCGCCCCGAGCTCGCAGAGCTCGACGGCAAGCCGTTCGTGATGTTCGGAACCGGCAAGCTGCTCGGCGCGACCGACGTCACCGACGGCAACATCCAGTCGGTCTACGGGATGCGCGACACGCTCGCGCTCGGCGCCACCGTCTATGGCACGCCGCGGGCGACGTTCCGCAACATGAAGATGGACCAGACGGGCACCGGCTCGAGCGCGACACGGTCGATCAGCTGCAACGCGCAGTGCGGCGCGCCGGAGGGCTGGGTGCTCGATCTCGCCGAGGCCGGTGAGCGCGTCAACGTCGAGATGAAGCTCGTCCTCGGCGCCCTCGTCTTCGCGAGCAACGTCCCCGAGCAGGTGCCGTGCAGCATCGGCGGCCACAGCTGGTTCAACCAGATCGACTTCCGGACCGGCGCTCCGATCCCGGGCGCGACGACGTCGGAGTACCTCTCCGATTCGATCAACGTCGGCTTCACGATCCTGCAGCTGCCTCCGCCGGCGGGTTCGACGAACCCGACCTACACGGGCGTGTTCCGGCAGAGCAAGGCGACGAACGTCAACAAGCAGGTCACTCCGGCCGAACCGATTCCGGTCGGCAAGCGGATCAGCTGGCGCGAGATCGCGCAGTGACGAGAGAAGGGCGGTGAACGGGACGCTCGCCGGTCCCGCCCGAGTCGCAGCAGGCGGAGCGATCCGCCTGCAGCGCTTGTGGGCGCCACTCGCGGTCGCCGTCGCGTTGCACGTCGCGATCCTCGCGATCCGGCCCGGTGGCTCGACCGGCAGCCACGTCGCACCGGCCGCCAAGGCGATGGCCGTGCGCGTGCTGCACACGCAGGCGATCGTCGCGCCGAGCGCGCGCGAAGAACCGACGCAGCGCGCGACCGCAGCCGCGGCGCCTGCGGCAATGCCGACGGCGCCGCTCGGCGAGGTCCGTCCGGCGCCGAAGCGCGAGCGCTCGCCGCTGCAGCGCGCCCAGGAGGGTGCGCGTGCAGGGTCGCCCACGCTCGCGAACGAACCGCACCGCGCAGAAGCAACGACGCCCGCGGCGGCAGCGATGCCGAGCACGGCCGCGACCGCGCTCCCGGCCGCGCCCGAGTACGCGCTCGGCGTCCGCCTCGACCCCGGGCCGCGCCCGCTCGACGAGATCGAGCCCGACTACCCGGATCCGTATCTTCGCGAAGGCACCGTGGTGCTGCGGCTCCTGATCAGCGAGACCGGGCACGTCGACGACGTCGCCGTCGTCCGCTCGCAACCGAGCGGAGTCTTCGAGCAGGCGGCGCTCGACGCGTTCGGCAAGGCGCGCTTCGCCCCCGGGCTTGCCGCCGGGACGCCGGTCAAGAGCCAGATCACGGTCGAAGTCCGCTTCGTTCCGATCAACCGCGGCGGGCGCGTTTCCGGACGCACTTACTGAGGCCGACCGGCACAGTCGAATTGCTGCGCTGCGGTATTCTTCGCCTTCGGGTGGCAGAGCCGGGGCACGTCGTGGGCGAGATCGAGAACGGGGCGTCGGCCTCGCAGCAGGAAATGGACGCGGCGGCGACGTCGGGTCTGTACTCGCCCGCGCACGAGCACGATGCCTGCGGCGTCGGTTTCGTGGCCCACATCGCGGGGCGCAAGTCGCACGCGATCGTCGAGCAGGGTCTGAAGATCCTCGAGAACCTCAACCATCGCGGCGCGGTGGGAGCCGACCGGTTGATGGGCGACGGCGCCGGCATCCTGATCCAGATTCCGGACGACTACTACCGCGCCGAGATGGCGCGCCAAGGGGTCGAGCTGCCGGCCCCCGGCGAATACGGCGTCGGCATGGTGTTCCTGCCGAAGGAGCACGCGTCGCGGCTGGCGTGCACGCAGGAGCTCGAGCGCGCGGTGAAGGCCGAGGGCCAGGTCGTGCTCGGCTGGCGCGACGTTCCCGTCGACGCCGAGCTGCCGATGTCTCCGACGGTGCGCGCGAAGGAGCCGATCATCCGGCAGATCTTCATCGGCCGCGGCCCCGACGTCATCGTTCCCGATGCGCTCGAGCGCAAGCTCTACGTCATCCGCAAGACCGCGTCGAGCGCGATCCAGGCGCTCAAGCTCACGCACAGCCGCGAGTACTACGTGCCGAGCATGAGCTGCCGCACGGTGATCTACAAGGGACTGCTGCTCGCCGACCAGGTCGGCAAGTACTACAAGGACCTCGCCGCACCCAGCCTCGTCACCGCGCTCGCGCTCGTCCACCAGCGCTTCTCGACCAACACGTTCCCCGAGTGGCCGCTTGCGCACCCGTATCGGATGGTCGCGCACAACGGCGAGATCAACACCGTCAAGGGCAACTTCAACTGGATGCGGGCGCGCGAGGGCGTCATGAAGTCGCCGGTGCTCGGCGCCGACCTCCACAAGCTCTATCCGATCACGTTCGAAGGCCAAAGCGACACCGCGACGTTCGACAACGCGCTCGAGCTGCTGACGATGAGCGGCTATTCGCTCGCCCACGCGGTGATGATGATGATCCCCGAGGCGTGGGAGCAGCACACCGGCATGGACGCGCGGCGGCGCGCGTTCTACGAGTACCACGCGTCGATGATGGAGCCGTGGGACGGCCCGGCGGCGATGGTCTTCACCGACGGCCGCCAGATCGGCGCGACACTCGATCGCAACGGCCTGCGCCCGGCGCGCTACTGCGTCACCGACGACGGCCTCGTCGTGATGGCATCCGAGAGCGGCGTGCTGCCGATCGCCGAGGGTCGCATCGTCAAGAAGTGGCGGCTGCAGCCCGGCAAGATGTTCCTGATCGACTTCGAGCAGGGCCGCATCGTCGACGACGAGGAGCTGAAGAACCAGTTCGCGTTCGCCAAGCCGTACCGGCAGTGGGTCGACAGCGTCCGCATCAAGCTCGAGGACCTGCCCGAGGGGCCGGCATCGCGGCAGTTCTCCGAATCGCTGCTCGATCGCCAGCAGGCGTTCGGCTACACGCAGGAAGACATCAAGTTCCTGATGAGCCCGATGGCGCAGGCCGCGGAGGAGGGCGTCGGCTCGATGGGCAACGACTCGCCGCTCGCGGTCCTCTCCGACAAGAACAAGCCGCTCTACAACTACTTCAAGCAGCTGTTCGCGCAGGTCACGAACCCGCCGATCGATCCGATCCGCGAGTCGATCGTGATGTCGCTCGTCTCGTTCATCGGTCCCAAGCCCGACCTGCTCGACATCAACGCCGTCAACCCGCCGATGCGTCTCGAGGTCGCGCAGCCGATCCTCGACTCTGGCGACATGGCGCGGCTGCGCGCGATCGCGGGCCACACCGGCGCCAAGTTCAAGAGCTACGAGCTCGACATCACGTACCCGCTCGGCTGGGGCGCTGAAGCCGTCGAGGCGAAGCTCGCATCGCTCTGCGCCGAGAGCGTCGACGCGATCCGCAGCGGCCACAACATCCTGATCCTGAGCGACCGCGCGATGTCGCGCGAGCACGTCGCGTTGGCCGCACCGCTGGCGCTTTCGGCAGTGCATCAGCACTTGGTGCGGGAAGGACTGAGGACGACCGCCGGTCTCGTCGTCGAGACGGGCTCCGCGCGCGAGGTCCACCACTTCGCGGTCCTCGCCGGCTACGGCGCTGAAGCCGTGCATCCTTACCTTGCGTTCGAGACGCTGTCGGCGCTGCAGAAGGACCTGCCGGCCGATCTCGGCGTCGACAAGG
>Ga0310811_10012085_pt1 | contig 11203 bp, 11 predicted proteins | sample YCmetagenome_FD_207642 | JGI IMG/M metagenome (GOLD analysis project Ga0310811, IMG submission 207642) | Soil microbial communities from experimental microcosm in Duke University, North Carolina, United States - YC | ecosystem: Engineered > Artificial ecosystem > Soil microcosm > Unclassified ... | reverse complement strand
CATCTCACCGAGGATGTGCGCACGGCCTTCCTTGGCCTGGTTCAGCGCGGCCTCGAAGATCTCGCGCGTGATGCCCGCGATCTTGATGTCCATCTGCATCGTGGTGATGCCTTCGGACGTGCCCGCGACCTTGAAGTCCATGTCGCCGAGATGGTCCTCGTCGCCCAGGATGTCGGACAGGATCGCGAAATCCTTGCCCTCGAGGATCAGGCCCATCGCGATGCCCGAGACCGGGCGCGTGATCGGCACGCCGGCGTCCATCATCGCGAGCGACCCGCCGCACACCGACGCCATCGACGACGAGCCGTTCGACTCGGTGATGTCGCTGGTCAGGCGGATCGTGTAGGGGAATTCTTCCTTCGTCGGCAGCACCGGATGCAGCGCACGCCACGCCAGCTTGCCGTGACCGACTTCGCGACGGCCCGGCGCGCCGAAGCGGCCGACTTCACCGACCGAATAGGGCGGGAAGTTATAGTGCAACATGAAGTTCTGGTAGCTGAGGCCGTTCAGCCCATCGACCATCTGCTCGGCGTCCTTGGTGCCCAAGGTGCAGGTGGCGATGGTCTGAGTCTCGCCGCGCGTGAACAGGGTCGAGCCATGCGCGCGCGGCAGGAAGTGCGTTTCCGCCTGGATCGGACGGATCTGCGTGGTGGTGCGGCCGTCGATGCGGGTGCCGTCCTTGAGGATGGCGCCGCGGACGATCTCGGCTTCCAGCTTCTTGGTCAGCTTGATGCCGGCCATGACTTCCTGCGGGGCGAGGCCGTCGGCGGTGAACTGCGCCTTGGCCTTGGCACGCGCCTCGTTGAGCGCGTTCGAACGGGCCGACTTGTCGGTCAGCTTGTAGGCGGCGGCGATGTCGGCCCCGATCAGCTTCTTGAGCTTGTCCTTGATCGCGGCATTGTCGTCCGACGACGCCATTTCCCACGGATCCTTGGCGGCCTGCTCGGCGAGCTTGACGATCGCCTTGACGACTTCGCGGCACGCGTCGTGCGCGAACATGACGGCGCCCAGCATGACCTCTTCCGACAGCTCCTTGGCTTCGGATTCGACCATCATCACCGCGTCGTAGGTGGCGGCGACGACGAGATCGAGCTCGCCCTCGGCAACCTGCGCATCGGTCGGGTTGAGGATATATTCGCCGTTGAGGTAACCGACGCGCGCGGCGCCGATCGGGCCCATGAAGGGCACGCCCGAGATGGTGAGCGCGGCCGACGCGGCGACCATCGCCAGGATGTCGGGCTCGTTCTCGCCGTCATAGCTCAGCACCTGAGCGATGGCGTTGATCTCGTTGTAGAAACCTTCCGGGAACAGCGGGCGGATCGGACGGTCGATGAGACGCGAGACCAGGGTCTCCTTCTCGGTCGCGCCGCGCTCGCGCTTGAAGAAGCCGCCCGGGATGCGCCCGGCGGCCGAATATTTTTCCTGATAATGGACGGTGAGCGGGAAGAAGTCCTGCCCTTCCTTGACCGACTTGGCGGCCGTGACCGCGCACAAGACGACGGTTTCGCCGAGGGTCGCCATGATGGCGCCGTCAGCCTGGCGGGCAACCTTGCCCGTTTCGAGTGTGAGGGTCTTTCCGCCCCACTCGATGCTTACTTTCTTGGTATCGAACATTTTATTTCCTTCACTCCCGTCGCCCGATGCGACGGGGGCCTTTGAGTGGGCCTGACGTCAGGCCCGGGTGGCGGAAGTTTCCGCCGCCGCCCCCGTGCCGGATTGCACAGGGCCGAATAAGCGAAACGGCGCCCGGAGGCGCCGTTCCTGGGTTACTTGCGAAGACCGAGCTTCGCGATAAGTGCCAGATAGCGATCGCCATCCGACTTGCGCAGATAATCGAGAAGCGAGCGACGCTTGTTGACCATCATCAACAGACCGCGGCGCGAGTGATTGTCCTTCGCATGGGTCTTGAAGTGCTCGGTGAGCGTCTTGATGCGGTCGGTCAGGATCGCGACCTGAACTTCGGGGCTGCCGGTGTCGCCTTCGGCGCGGGCATGTTCCTTGATCAGCGCTTCCTTGCGCTCGGGAGTAATCGACATTCTGTTTCCTTCGACATCGCGGACTAAAGGTTGAAACCGCGGACGACACGGGCTTCCCCGCTTTCGACTTCCACCAACGCCACCGGGGTTTCGCCCAGCATTGCGAAGTGGAGGCCATCGTCTCTGGCAATCCCGGCCAGAACGCGCCCCTGTCGGAGCGCTCCTGCCTGGTCGGGGTCGAGGGATAGAGCCGGGATGTCGTCCAGCCCCGCCCTCAATGGCAGGAGAATCTGTTCAAGGCCGTGGCGCTTAGCGGATTCGGCCAAATTGTCCAGCGATATCGCATGGGACAGGTCGAACGGGCCGGCCTTGATCCGTCTGAGATAGGTGACGTGGCCGACTGTGCCAAGGGCGAGCGCGATGTCGCGGGCGAGGGAGCGGATATAGGTGCCCTTGGAGACGTGGGCGATGAGGGTGATTTCGTCCAAATCCTCCCCATCGGAGATGGGGAGGGGGACCGACGACCGCAGGTCGGCGGTGGAGGGGAATGGCGACTCAATTTCCCCTCCACCATCGCTTCGCGATGGTCCCCCTCCCCACGCTTCGCGTAGGGAGGATTTAAGAGAAAACACCGTCACTGCCCGCGTCGCGAACACGACCTCTTCCCCCGCCCGCGCCAGATCGTACGCCCGCTCGCCGTCGACCTTCAGCGCCGAATAAGCCGGCGGCACCTGTTCGATCGGCCCCGTAAAGCGCGGCAGTACCGCCTCCACGGCGGCAAGCGTCGGCCGCACATCGCTGGTCGCGGCCACCTCACCCTCGGCATCGAGCGTGTTGGTCTGCGTACCGAATCCGATGGTGAACTCATAAATCTTGTCGCTGTCGAGCATTCGCCCGGCGAGCTTGGTCGCCTCGCCGATCGCCACCGGCAGCACGCCCGAAGCGAGCGGATCGAGTGTGCCGCCATGCCCGACCTTGGCCTTGCCATAGCCGCCCTCGCGCAGCGCGCGCTTGACTGCGCTCACCGCCTGGGTCGAGCCGAGGCCGAGCGGTTTGTCGAGGATGATCCAGCCGTGCATCCGCGCGCCCTAGCGTGCGGATGGCTTGCGGTCAGCCCCGCTTCTTGGCCTTCTTCGCCTTGGGTGGCGGGCCGTTGCTCGCGACCAGACTGTTGATCGGGCAACGCTCGCGGTCGACGAGCAAGGTGCCGGTGCGGTCGAGCTGGGTGCCACCGAACCGCGTATCGACGCCGATCCGGACGGCAAAGGGAAGGCCCGTGCACGGTCCAACCACGGTGGCGTAATACCAGCGCCGTTGCTGGTCCTGCAGCCAGACGCCGCGGTCGCCATCGGCTTCGAAATTGTAGAGTCCGATCGTACCGATGAACGGAATGCTGGTTTCCTTGCCGAGCTTGTCGGCGGGCCAGGCTGGGGCCTGTTGCCGGGCAGCAGCTGGGATCGCGGCGCCGGCGAGGCTCACCGTCGCAAGCGCTGTGATCAATAGGTTACGGATCATCATGTGCGTGCCTTTCGACTCCAGGACGAAACGAATGATCGCCACCCTTGATCGTGCCGCGTCGGGCCTGAATTCAGCCTGAAGGCACTCTCATGAAAAGCGCGAGCAGCGAAGCGACGACATGGTCCGCGATCGGTCCGACGACCCGCGCCACGACATCGGCGCGCGGCGCGATCATCGGCAGGATGACCAGCAGAAACAGCATGACCGGAAAGCCGAAGCGGCTGAACCTGGAATAGTGTGCGGCAAGCGGTCGCGGCAGGATCGCCTCGACGACATGCCCACCGTCGAACGGCGGCACTGGCAGCAAGTTGAAGATCGCCAGGAAGACGTTGATCAGCAGGAAATTGATCAAATTAGCGGCGACGAATCCACCGGCACCCGCCTGGGGCAAGCTCCCCGTCGACCCTACCCAGACACCGATCCCCGCAGCAGCGATCGTCGCCATGACGAGGTTGATGCCCGGCCCGGCGAGCGCGACCAGCGCCATGTCGCGGCGCGGATGATTGAGCCGCGCGGTCACCACCGGCACCGGCTTCGCCCAGCCGAAGATCGGCGCATTGGCGAGCGCGAGCATCATCGGCACCAGCAGGGTCCCGACCGGATCGACATGGCGGATTGGGTTGAGCGTCAGCCGGCCGCGGTCCGCCGCGGTTCGGTCACCCAGCATGCGCGCGACATAGCCATGCGCGACTTCGTGGAACACGATGGCGATGACCAACGGGATCAGCCAGATCGCGATCCTGTAGAGCGTGTCGTTCATTGCTCGGCCACCTGCCCGGCGGCCTGCCGCGCGGCAACGAAATGCCTGCGGCACAGAGCGACATAGCGGTCGTTACCGCCGATCTCGGTCTGCGCGCCTTCGACCACGGCCCGGCCTTGCTCATCGACGCGCAGATTCATCGTCGCCTTGCGCCCGCATTCGCATACCGATTTGAGTTCGATCAGCGAATCGGCCAACGCCAGCAGCCGCGCCGAGCCGGGGAACAACTGCCCCTGAAAATCGGTGCGCAGGCCATAGGCGAGTACGGGAATCCCGACCACGTCGGCGAGATGCGCGAGCTGATCGACTTGCGGCGATGTCAGGAATTGCGCCTCGTCGACCAGAACGCAGGCGATCTTCTCATGCGCGTGACGCTCGGCAACGATCGCGGCGATGTCGGTCTTACCCTCGAACGGGATCGCGCTCGCCTCGAGCCCGATCCGCGACGTGATCGTGTCGGCGGCAAAACGGTCGTCGATCGCTGCGGTGAACAGCATCGTCGTCATGCCGCGCTCGCGATAATTGAAGTCCGCCTGGAGCAAGGTTGTCGATTTGCCGGCGTTCATCGACGCATAATAGAAATAGAGCTTCGCCATCAGCCGATCTTCGCCGGTCCCTCGGCCAGGACCGCCCAGCCCTTGCCGTTATTGTAGATCGCGATCGTGCGTCGGCTCGTCCCATCGTCCCAGCGGACGAAGGCCATGTTGGCGACGATCATCGGCGAGGTCAGCGTAAGGGTCCTGCCGCAATTCGCCGGCTTGTCCGGTTGGACCGAAGCCGGGAGCGTGATCGCCGGATAGTCTCGGACGCGCGCTTGCGCCCATGCCGCAGCGAGCGTGCTAGCGAGCTGGTCGTCGACCAGTTGGTACATGCCCTGCGCGTCGCGCTCGAGATAGGTCCAGGTGACTGGCTTGCCGACGATGGCGGGCGGGATCGGCTCGGGGCCCTTTCGCGTGATCGTCTGCGGCGCGACGCAGGCATTGCCCGAATAGCGCGCGGCATAATCCCGCACGACCGCCGCCTCGATCGCGGTCTGGTCGGCCGTCACCGCAGGCGCGGCTGGGGAACCCGTGCTTGCTGAATGGCACGCGGCAAGCAGAATCGGGGCGAGCGGCAACAGCCGGCGGAGAGTCATGGACGCGAGTTTAAGCACGCAGCATGCCGCGCGTCCACGGCCGAGCCCCCTCGTTTCGGTCCAGATCGCATGCAAATTCAACGGCGCGCATAGGGGCCGTTGCGCGGCTCCCGCAATTCGCCGTCCCCGCGCGCGATACGGACCGACTGCGGATCGATCCGGCCCGTCCGCGCGTCGCCGATCATCCACAGCGGCTCCCAGTCGCGCCGATGACGGGTGGATTCGGCGCAGGCATCGGGTCGGCTGATCGTCACCAGGACGATGCGCCGTCCATCGGGTAGCCATCGCGCACCATTGGGCAACACGCCGCGCGACGGCAGGCAGGGAAAGCGTCCGGTTGCCGTGCGAACCGCAGAGCGGACCAGCGCGTCGCGCTCGACGACCGACCCTCCAACGATCTCGAACAGCTGCATCACGTCCATGAACGAGCCGACATGATGGTTGACGAAGAACCAGCGCGAGTCGCGCGACCAGAACACACGGAATGGCATGTCGTCGCTGAGACTCTTGAGCGTCGCGACCGTCCGGCCGCGTGCATCCCGGACTTCGATCTGTGGCTGCCGCTCGTCATAGGCGCGCTGGAGGATCGAGTACCGACGGTCGGGCGAATAGGACCGGCCGGCGCAGGTTACGATGAATTGATAGCCCTGTTTGACGTCACCGCCAACATCGGCGCAATTGGCATTCAATGCCGTCGCTTGCGGCGACGTGCCCGATCGCGCGGGCATGGCGGCCAACGCGACTGGTAGTGCCGCGATCAGACTATGGCGAAGCCGAATACGAACCATGGCGGCAGCGTAGGACGGACCGGCGGTGCGGTCCACGACCGATCAATCGCCACTCTCCAGGTCGCGCGCCACTTTGGGCGCGCGCAGCAGCGCGTCGATATGGCTGCCTTCGTCGAAACTTTCGTCAGCCAGAAACTTGAGCTTGGCAGCATATTTGGTCTGGACGCGATGCGCGACCTCGCGCTGGAGATAGGCGGTGTTGGTCCTGAGCGCCTTCAGCACCGCGTCCTCGTCCTTGCCGAGGAGCGGCTTCACGAACACCGTCGCATGGCGCAGATCGGGCGACATGCGCACCTCGGTGATCGAGACGAGGTGGCTCGCCAGCGTGTCGTCGTGCACGTCGCCGCGTTGCAGGATCTCGCTCAGTACATGGCGCACCTGTTCGCCGACACGGAGCGTGCGGACGGATTTGTCGGGACTGGAATCGTTGTGGCGCATGACGTTGCCTCCGCCTGCGTCACCCCAGCGAAAGCTGGGGTCTCATGCCGCGGGCGCGATCGATATGGCACGGCCCGCGGCGCAAGATGCCAGCTTTCGCTGGCATGACGGTTGATCTTACAGCGTCCGCTCGCGCAGTTCGACCTCGAACGTTTCGAGGAAGTCGCCGGCCTTGATGTCGGTGAAGTTCTGCGTGAACGTCACACCGCATTCGAGCCCTGCGCGAACTTCGGCGACGTCGTCCTTGAAGCGCCGCAGGCTGGCGATCTCACCCTGATAGATGATGACATCCTCGCGCGTGATGCGCGCCTTGAGCGCCTTGCGGATGACGCCGTCGACCACCAGCAGACCGGCGGCCTTGCCGTGCTTACCCGCCGAGAAGACTTCGCGGATTTCGGCACGGCCGACCACGGTCTCGAACGCTTCGGGACCAAGCTCGCCCGCCATGCCGGCGCGGATCTCGTCGATCAGGTCGTAGATCACGTCATAATATTTGAGCGCGACCTTCTGCCGCTCGGCGATCTCGCGCGCCTTGGCATTGGCGCGGACGTTGAAGCCGATGATCGGCGCGCCCGAAGCCCCCGCCAGGGTCACGTCGCTCTCGGTGATGCCGCCGACGCCCGAATGGAGCACGCGCGCCTTGATCTCGTCGGTCGAGATCTTGTTGACCGCACCGACGATCGCCTCGACCGTCCCTTGCGTATCCGCCTTGATGACCAGCGGATATTCGATCGCCTGGTTGGCCTTGAGCGCCGAGAACATGCTTTCCAGGCTGGCCGGCGCGTTGGTGGTGCGCTTGTCCTGGATGACGCCCGCTCGATAGGCCGCGACTTCGCGGGCACGCGCCTCATTCTCGACCACCTGCAGCGGATCGCCCGCCGAGGGGACGCCCGAAATACCCAGGATCTCGACCGGCATCGACGGCCCGGCTTCCTTGATCTGCGCGCCCTTGTCGTTGACCAAAGCACGGACCTTGCCGCTCTCGGCGCCGGCGACGAACACGTCCCCGACCCTGAGCGTGCCGCGCGTGACCAGCACCGTCGCGACCGGACCGCGGCCCTTGTCGAGCTTGGCCTCGATCACCGTGCCTTCGGCATCGCGGTCGGGATTGGCCTTGAGCTCCATCAGTTCGGCCTGGAGCTGGATCTTCTCGATCAGCTCGTCGAGCCCGGTCTTCTTGAGCGCGGACACTTCGACGTCCTGGACGTCGCCGCCCATCTGTTCGACCACGACTTCGTGTTCGAGCAGGCGCTCGCGGATGCGCTGCGGGTTGGCTTCGGGCTTGTCGACCTTGTTGATCGCGACGATCATCGGAACGCCGGCCGCCTTGGTGTGGTTGATCGCCTCGATCGTCTGCGGCATCAGCCCGTCGTCCGCGGCCACCACCAGCACGACAATGTCGGTGACGTTGGCGCCACGCGCGCGCATTTCGCTGAACGCCTCATGGCCCGGCGTGTCGAGGAAAGTGATCTTCGACTTGTCCTTCAGCGTGACCTGATAGGCGCCGATATGCTGCGTGATGCCGCCGGCCTCGCCGCGCACCACATCGGTACCGCGCAGCGCGTCGAGCAGGCTGGTCTTGCCGTGATCGACATGGCCCATGATCGTGACGACCGGGGGACGCGGCTTCAGCGTCTCGGGCGCATCTTCGACACTATCGGTCGACAGGTCGATGTCCGAATCGCTGACGCGGGTGATGTTATGGCCGAATTCGGTGACCAGCAGCTCCGCGGTATCCTGATCGATCGTCTGGTTGACGGTGACCGGCATGCCCATCTTGAACAGCGACTTGACCAGGTCGGCGCCCTTTTCCGCCATGCGGTTGGCGAGTTCCTGGACAGTGATCGCGTCCGGCACGACGACGTCGCGGACTTGCTTCTCGCGCGGCGCGCCGCCGCCGAGGTGACGGCGATGTTCCTTTTCGCGCGCACGTTTGAGCGCGGCGAGCGAGCGGGCGCGGGCGCCCTCTTCACCACCGAGCGCGCGGTTGACGGTCAGCTTGCCGCCACGGCGTTCCTCGCCCTTGCGGTCGCGTTGGCCGGGACGCGCGGGTTGCGACGTCTCGGTACCGCGACGCGGGGTCGCCTGGCCGGTACCGGTCGGCGCCGCACGCTGCGCGGGGGCGGCCGACGACGAGCTCGACGACGCGGCCTGGGCCGGAGCCGGCGCGGGCGCAGGGGCAGGCTTGGGGATTTCGGGGCGCGCGACCGGGGTGAAGCGCCGCGGCGCCGGCAAGCTCGGATCGAGCTGCACTGCGATCGGCGCTGCCGGTGCAGGCGCGGGCGCAGGGGCTGGCTTCGGCGCGGCGGGTGTCGCCGCGACGGCCGGGGCAGCCGGGGTCGGTGCGGGGGCAGGAGCCTCGACCGGTGCAGGCGCCGGGGGCGCCTCTGCAGCCTTGCTCTTTTCCTCGGCGCGACGCTTTTCTTCCTCGGCCGCGGCCTGGCGCTGCGCATCCTCGCGGCGGCGCGCATCCTCCAGCGCGTTCATGCGCTGTTCCTCGGCCTCGCGCAGCAATTGCGCCTGGCGCTCCTGCGGCGACAGCTGCGGCGCAGAAGGTGCGCGCGCGGCAGGTGCGGCCGGGGCAGGCGCCGGAGCCGGCGCGGGTGCTTCCTCGATGACCGGTGCCTCGGCATGGCCGCCGGCATTGGGGCCGAGCACGCGGCGGCGCTTGACCTCGACCACGACGGTATTCGAGCGCCCGTGGCTGAAGCTCTGCTTCACCTTGCCGGTCTCGACGGTGCGCTTCAGCCCCAATGGCTGGCGCATTCCGAGTTTCGGCTTGTCGTTGTCGGTATCGCTCACTCAATATCCTCGTCGTTCTCGGCCGAACCGCTAGTGCTTCCAGCCGCCGCGGGAAGCGCCGATGCGCCCTGCGAGGCCGTTTCGCAAGGCTCGGTAGTCAAATCAGGGCCGATAAAGTGCCGCCAGCGGTCGAGCGCGTCACGCACGCGGACCGCGGCAGCGGGGTCGGTCACGGCGATATGTACCACATTTTCGCGGCCTAGCGCCAAGGACAATATGGTGCGCGGGAGGGGAAGTGCCAAGCCCTCTTCGCCGGAACCTTCGCGATCGCGCCCGACCCGCCACGCCTGGGCCAGCTTGCGCGCGCCGTCGGTACCCGCATCGGAGGCATGGAGCAACAGGTGGACGTGGCCCGACCGCGCCGCCTTCTCCACCCGTTCGGTGCCGTTGACGATCTTGCCCGCCTTCGATTCGAGACCGAGCCGGTCGAGGAAGGCGCGCTGCAACTGGTCGGCGATCAGCGTGCCGAGATCGGCGGGGATCGTCAGCGCGTTGGTCTTGAACGCCCGCGCCAGCGCGCCACGCAACTTGCCCTTGGCATTGGCCGCATCGAGCTCGCTTTGCGTCACCCCGATCCACGCCCCGCGCCCCGGCGCCTTGGCGCGGATATCGGGCAGCACCTGGCCATCCGGCCCGAGCGCGAGACGGATCAGCTCGCCGCGCGGCTCACGGTCGCCGGACAGGATGCAGCGGCGGATGGGGTCGGTCGAAGTTTTCATAGCGCCTCCCTTTCAAGGGAGGGGTTGGGGTGGGTGGCGAGCGTAGCGAGCCCCCCAAACGAGCAACGAAGAGCGCCGCCGGAGGCATCGAGCCTCCGCCGTCGCTGCACCCACCCCTTGCCCCTCCCTTGAAAGGGAGGGGTTGGAGTATGTGACGCTATCGGACGAGCGGGGTTATCATTGTGAGGGAACCGCATGCGCGTCTCCCTCGCTTTTGGGGGCATCGCGATCGGCGATCAGGATGCCGCCGGCGCCGTAATTCTCGGTAGATACTTCCTCGATCACGATCTGCACCGCAGCCGGGCTCTTCCCCAGCCGCTCGACGAGCGACTGGGTGACGTCCGCCACGATGCCGGACTTCTGGTCCTTCGTGGCGGTGCCTGCGATGCGGATCGAGACGAAAGGCATCAGGCTTCTTCGCCCTCCGCGGTTTCGCCTTCGGCTGCGGGTTCGTCTTCGAACCAATGGGCGCGGGCCGCCATGATGATCTCGTTGCCCTGCTCTTCGGTCAGGCCATATTCGGCCAGCACGCCGCCCTTGTGCTCGGGGCGCTTGGGCGCGTCCTCGGCGCGACGACGCGGTTCCTGGCGCTTCTTCTCGACCAGTTCGTCGGTGGCGAGATCGGCGAGATCGTCGAGCGTCTTGATCCCCGCCTTGCCGAGCGTGACCAGCATCGCTTCGGTCATGTACGGCATGCCGGCAAGCGCGTCCTCGACGCCGAGCGCCTTGCGCTCCTCGCGATTGGCCTGTTCGCGGCGCTCGAGCGCTTCCTGCGCGCGACTCTGCAGCTCCTGGCCGAGATCCTCGTCGAAGCCCTCGATCGTGGCGAGTTCGGCGAGGTCGACATAGGCGACCTCTTCGAGCGCGCCGAAGCCTTCGGCGACCAGCAGCTGGGCAAGCGTCTCGTCGACGTCGAGCTCGTTCTGGAACATTTCCGACCGCTCGACGAATTCGCGCTGGCGCTTCTCCGAGGCATCGGCCTCGGTCAGGATGTCGATCGCCTTGGCGGTCAGCTGGCTGGCGAGGCGGACGTTCTGGCCGCGGCGGCCGATCGCCAGGCTGAGCTG
>Ga0310811_10012084_pt1 | contig 11203 bp, 13 predicted proteins | sample YCmetagenome_FD_207642 | JGI IMG/M metagenome (GOLD analysis project Ga0310811, IMG submission 207642) | Soil microbial communities from experimental microcosm in Duke University, North Carolina, United States - YC | ecosystem: Engineered > Artificial ecosystem > Soil microcosm > Unclassified ... | reverse complement strand
TAACGCTGGTCAATGCTGTCTGAACCGAGCCGCTCGTACGAGTCCATCAGCGGTGGAAACCAGGGGTAACTCACCCTGACCAGGTAAGCGTGCGGAGCTGAGTTGGACGATGCTGCGAAAGCGGCAGTCGCCCCGTGTTCTGGCATACCGCAGCTGCTTAGCGCAGGACGGCCGCCAGCAGGTCTGTGCCCAGCGTCGTCATCTCGGGCAGATTGAGGGTGTAGTGGACGTAGCGCCCGCGCCGCCGGGTTGTGAGCAGGCCCGCGCGGCGCAGGACGGCGAGGTGGCGGGAGACCTCCGGGGGAGAGAGCTCCCAGGCGTGGGCCAGCTCGCCGGTGGTGTGCGGGCCGCGGGCCAGGGTGCGCAGCAGCCGCATTCGTACCGGATGTGCGAGTGCCTCCAGCCGGAGGGTGACCGTTTCCAGCGATACCGGCTCTGACGGACTCGGCTCGGCCACGGGGTACTGGACCACCGGCTGCCATCCAGGCGCGTGGATCACCACCAGGTGCGGGCGGCCGAAGTCACTGGGGATGAAGGTGACCCCGGTGCCGTGTGCGACGGTTGCGTTGTCCTGCAGCTTGTCCACGATGATGCAGTCGCCGTCCGATGCCAAGGTGACGGCGCCGGAGACCGAGGAGAGTGCCGCCCCGATGCCCTGGCGTTTCAGCAGGTCGTTCTTGAGACGCAGGTCGGTGGCCAGTCGCACGGAGACGCGCGCCCAGGCGGCGTCGAAGAACGCCTCTGCGCACTGTTCGAGGGTGTGGCGCACCCGCGCCCGCACCGCGGCCGGGTCCGCGAGCAGCCGCTCCGCGAATGCTTCTTGGAGTGCGCCGCGGGCCTGGGCCAGGTCCAGGGCCCGCTCGCGCGCGGTCGAGTCAGAGAGCGGCGACGGCGCGGCGAAGTGGACCCGATTGCTGCCGCACGTGGTGGTGAGCGCGGCGGCCACATAGGTCTCGTCGTCGATCCGGTCCACATCGTCCAACTCCTCGGCGAGGGTCTGCCGAGGTCGGGCGGGGACCAGGAAATCGGCTCGTGAGGAACGCCAGAGGAACTCCGCCTCCCGCAACCGCTCGGCCAGCTCCGGCCGCAGCCCGGACCAGACTTCCCCGGCCCAGCCGGCCAGCCGCGGGTGATGCCCGGGTTCGGCCAAGACGTGCAACATCGCGGTCAGCTCGGCCAGCGGGGAGGCGGCGAACCGCAGCCGCTCGGCCGGCAGCCCGGTGATGTCGATGCGCAGCGTCATCCCCCCATCATTGCTGGTCGGACGGCTGGCGGCGGCGTCGGTTGACGATGTCCGTCAACCGACGTGCCGCATCCGGCGGCCCGGCACGACCGTAGGCGCCATGGCAACCACCACCAGAATCCAGCCCCGCGCCCTCCTCTACGCCTCCGGAGGCCCCCGCTACGCCGTTGCCCTGGCCGTGGACGCGCTCGGCACCGGTCTGCTGCGGCCGTTTCTGTTGCTCTACGGAGTAACGGTGCTGAGGCTGTCCACGCCGGTCACCGGCGCCGCCATGACGGCCGGCGTCGTCGCGGGCCTGGTGTGCATGCCTGTGGTGGGCCGATGGCTGGACCGGGGCGCACGCAGCACGATTGTGGCGGCATCGATGCTGGTGCGGGTGCTGGGCGTGGCGCTGCTGCTGGCAACGCCGACGGGGAACGTCTGGCTGTTCGCGACAGCGGCGCTCTTCCTCGGCATCGGCAACCAGGCATGGCCGGCCGCCCACGCCGCCCTTGTGGCCACGGTCGCCCACGGCCGGGAACGCGACGCCGCCCTCGCAGGGGGCCGCGCCCTGCGCAACGCCGCCCTGGGTGCTGGTGCACTCGTCGCCACCGCCTGCCTGGCGGGCGGAACCACCGCATTGAGAACGTTGGCAGGCGTGACCGGGCTCGCCTACCTCGCCGCGGCGGCCTTGGCGTGGTCGGTCCACGTGCACGCGCGTCCGGCCGCTGCCGCTGCCGCCAAGGACAGGGACAGGGACGACGAGCCGACACCCCGGATGCGCGCGCTGCTGGCCGCCAACGTGATCTACGTCTTCTGCCTCAACGTCCCCGAAGTCGCCCTCCCTCTGGTCCTGGTGACGCAGATGCACGCCTCCCCGGTGTGGTCGGCGGCCATCTTTGTGGCCAACACGGTGCTGGTGGTCACCCTGCAGGTTCCGGTCACCCTCCTGACGTCACGGTTCCCCCGCCGGTCCGTGCTGGCATTCGCCGGCTTGGTGCTCACCGCGTCCTACCTCGGCTTCCTCGCCGCCACCTCACTGGGACACGGCTGGGGTGCCCCGGCCATCGCCGCGGTGTCCGTGGTCTGCACCCTCGGCGAGATCATCTATGCAGGCAGCGCCACCGCGCTCGTCACCGCACTCGCCCCGGCCCCTGCCCTGGGAGGCGCTCTCGCCCGCTTCCAGCTCTCCACGGGTTTCGGCCTCGCCGTCTCCCCGGCGGTCATCACCACTCTCGCACCGCAGGGCCCGGCTGCCCTCTGGGGCAGCCTCGCCGCCGTGACTCTTCTCTCCGCCTCCGCCGTTGTCCGCTGAGCATGGCTCGAGCATGATGCGCCACGGAACGGCCGCTACCGCCGAGAAGGAGCAAGGAACGCGGTTCAGCGGCTGGTGTCGCCAGGCGCGAGCAGGCTCGTGAGCTCGGCAATCGCCTCTCCACGCGCGTACGGCCCTTGATGAAGTGCCCGGTCCTGCGGCCCCTCCCCACTGACGCAAGCGCCGAAGGGCTCACCCTGTGGTTCGAGGACGAGAGTCAGGAGCCGGTCCAGATCCAGACGAAGCCGTCCAGCCACGTGACGTGGTACCTGAAGGCGCCAGGTGTGTGGGGACCCCAGGGGCGGCTAACTAGATCTCCGTTCTCGCCTGCTCGATTTGCCGCACGATGGCATGGGCACCATGCGCCTGTGCGATGGCGTGCGCCTCGTCGAGAGTCGCGAGCGCGTCCGCCCGGCGGTCCTGGGCGGCGGCGATGTAGGCCAGCCCGACCATGTTGGCGGCCACGCCCGGCAGGGCCCCGACCTCCCGGCGCAGTCGCGACGACTCCTCCAGCCGCTCGCGCGCTTCATCCAGCCGACCGGCCATGTGTGCCGCGATGCCCAAGTGTCGCAAGGCCTCGGACTGGGTCGGCTTGTCGCCGACCTGCGCCGCCAGCTGGCAGGACTGCTCCAGGTGCGGAACCGCAGTCTCGTTGTCACGCCGGATGACCTGATGGAGGCAGCCGATCCAGAACAACGCCTCGGCCTCGCCTCGCGCGTCGCCCAGCGCCCGGTACAGCTCGATCGCGCGCTCAAACAACGGCAGTTCAGCCGGGTCCTCGACGGGTGACGAGCCGGCGCTGGCGCGCTCGTTGAGAAACCGCGCATGCAGGATCCGCCCACGGGCCAACGCGGCATCGGCCTCCACCGCGTCCAGGCCCCGTTCGGCGTTGGTCAGCACGCTGGCGTCGCCGCTGAACACTGCCCGTTCATAGAGCGTCTTGGCCCGTTCGATCCGGTCTTCGGCGCTCATCGCCGCCCCCGCCCTGGCGTCGCCATTACGTGCTAGATCAGCAATAGAGTACTCCGGCCCAGGATCGTCGTTCTGGCCGTCGACGACCGATTTGTTCAGGACGTTTGGAGGGTGTTGGGTCGATCAGTATGATCCCCCGGGTGTTCGGACTCTTCCGTAAGCCGCCCGCCCCAGATACCGACTACGGCCAAGCGGACCTGGAGTTACGCGCCGTGCGTGACCGGGCGCTCGCGGGTGACTGGGTAGCCGCCCGGAACCTGATCGAGGCCACTGGCCGGGACTGGGAGTTGCGCGACCGTCGGCTCTCGGTGCTGGGTATCGCTGCCGGGCACGCCCCGCAGTGGCTGGAGGCGTGGGAAGCCGCTGTGCCGGACGATCCGTCGGTCGCCATCCTGCGAGCTGACGCTCTGATGGACCAGGCCGGCAAGGCCCGGGGCTACGCGTCCGCGCGCGAGACCAGCCGGGAGCAGTTCCGGGCGTTCGACCGGCTCTCTATGCTCGCGGCCCAGGCCAGCGATCGCGCGGTTGGGCTGAACCCCGACGACCCCCACCCGTGGGTGACTCGCATGACCTCCATGCTCGCCAACGGCCACGGGCAGCGTGACGAGTTCCTCGAGGCGATGGGCGAGGCGGTCAAGCGCGATCCGTACAACTTCGAGACCCACCTCATGGCGGTGACCTTCCTCTGCGAGAAGTGGTACGGCTCGCACGAGCAGATGTTCGCTGCGGCCCGCGAGCCCGCCGCTGCCGCGCCCGTCGGCTCATCGGTGGCGATGCTGCCGCTACTCGCCCACTTCGAGTACGCAATGCGCGAATACGGCTTCGACACGCGGGCAGAGTCGCTGACTGCCAAAATGAACTACTTCCACCAGCCCGAGGTGATCCGGGAGATCGATGCGTGCGCTGCCAAGTGGCGCGGGGCCGGCGAGCCTCGCCTGATCGGTCGAGGCGTCACCCTTCGGCATTGGCTGGCGCTGGCCGACTACCTGGCTGAGCATGACCGGGAAGGCGCCAAAGCCCTGCTTGCGCAGATCGGACCATACCTCGGAAGCACCGGGGCGTACGGCTACTTCTGGATGGATCAGGCAGAGGGCTTCCACGCCGTCTGGAAGTGGGCCAGATAAATGAGGAGGCCGGGAGCCGGACGCTCGTGGTCGAAGTCGGCTCAGCTCCCATCGGCCTCGTCTGGTTGCCGGTCGGCATGTCATCAGCCTGGCCGGATCAGGCGTCACAGCCAATCGGCGTCCTCCTCGCGGTTGGTACTCATTCACTGCACTGGTCGGGGTTCACCGGGACGACGGGGTCTGCTCGCAACGCCCGCTGTTGCTGGTGTGCCGTCACACTGAACGATGCGTCGAATGAATGCCAGACCCCCGGACTGGCATAGCTCGTAGAACTTCGCCCGGCAATCGCATGTCCACGCCAGGACCGGCACCCGCTGCGTAGGCCATGGCTCTCCCCAGGCCAACGGACGACATTCATGCTGCGGCAGCGGGACATGTGGGCTACGGAGACGGTCAGGGATGTTCACGACCCTTCGCCGAGGAAGCGGGGCGAATGCGAGTGCTTACGTCGTAGTTCGCTGTAACGGTCTGCCACTCGGCGTGCCGCCGTGACCACGTCGAGGGCCGGGGTGAAGGAGTAGACGGGGCGTCCCCTGATCGAAGTACGGCCCGAACTCCACCGAAACCAGCGTCCATCGGTCCAGACGACCAACTCAATCCAGACCGACACCAACGCAAGGCCGTATCCCTCGTGTACGTCGGCCTCCACGCCGTGCCGCTCCAACTGAGTGCGCAATCGCTCCGCACAGCGAGCAGGGGTGATCGTCGGACGCGCTCGTGCCGTAATGAGGCGATCGGTATCCATCACTCCGCCACGGGCAAGCCGGTGCCTGAGCACTCGTAGCCGCCCGCACCCGGGTCGAGGGCCACGCCGTCAAGCCACGGCTCGGCACCAACCGATGTCTCGCGAACGAATCGCCAGCCCTTCCCCCGGAAGCCTTTGCGCGTCGCTGTCTCCGTAATCATGGATCAAGGGTCGTGATCGAGGCCTTCGAAGCCCATCCCCGTGCGGCATCCCTCGCCGGGATGGATGATGACCGCGTAGTAGTGAAGACACTCTCTGTCGTCGGCGTGAAGGGAAGGCCGCGGATGCCGCCACGCTCCGCCCAGCCGTACGAGGTTCCCGCCTCGTTGTGGCAACGCCAGGACATGCTCGCCGCGCTGACGGCCCGCGACATCGGCGTGGCCTTCCAACTGGTCCGTCAGTACGGTGGGCTGAGCCAGACGGTGATCGGCAGCATGACCGGTTTCAGCCAGGGCAAGGTCAGCGCCATCATGAACGGAAGTCAGCAGGTCACCGCCCTGGACGTTTTCGACCGCGTCGCCGATGGTCTGCGCATGCCCGACCAGGCACGGATGGCTCTCGGCCTGGCTCCCAAGGTCGGCCTTATCCCACGGCAGGATGTCGGCGCGGGATTCATCCCCCCGGACGTGCCCCGTACCGTGGATCTCGTCCGAGGGGAGGACGAGACCAACGTGCGACGACGTGACTTCGTGGGACTCGCGGGGGCCGCCATGTTCAGCGCCGTAGTAGCGCAACCTCTGAGCGACAATGAGCAGCTTGGTGACATCGACGATCTCGCCGCCGCCCTCGCCGAATATCCCACAGCCGCGGGAAGCCTTCCGGAGTTGGGGCAGTTGGCCACCACCGTGGCTCAGGCGAAGCGCTCCTACCAGGCGTGCCGATACTCCGAGGTCGCCGCATCGCTGCCGTCCCTGATTCGTGGTCTGCGCATAGCCTCCGCTTCCATGGAAGGCGAGGCCCGAGCTAGAGCGCATGCTCTGTCGGCCGAAGCACATCACGTGGCCGCCTCCATCCTCCTCAAGCAGGAGGACAAGGGCCTCGCCTGGCTCGCTGCCGATCGCAGCGTTCAAGCCGCCCACGCCAGCGGCAACCCGCTCATGATCGGCTCAAGCGCCCGAATCATCACCCACGCCCTCATGGACGGCGGCCACCACCGCGCAGCAACCGGCATGGCCAGCACAGCCGCCCAACACTTGGACGCCGCCCTGGCCCAGCAGTCCCCAAATGACCTGTCCGTGTACGGCACGCTCCTCCTTCGAGGAGCTGTCGCCGCCGCCCAGCACGGCAACCGGCACACCGCCGCCGAACTCCTCGACGAAGCCGAGGACGCCGGCCGCCGACTCGGCCACGACGGCAACCACATGTGGACCGCATTCGGTCCGAACAACGTCCTGTGCCACCGCGTGAAAATCGCCCTCACTCTCGGCGACGCCGGCTCCGCTATCGAGAGCGTCCGTAAGATCGACCTGGACGCCTTGCCGATCAACGAGCGCAAGGCAACCGTCCTGCTTGACACCTCCCGCGCCTTTCTCGCATGGGGCAAGCACGATCGCGCTCTTCATATCCTGCGTGCCGCCGGCGACATCGCCCCTGAGGAGATCACCAGACGCCCAGCAACCCGTCGGCTTGTCCGCGACATTCTCACCACAGCACCTATCAGCGTCAGGCGCGAGGCACGCGAGTACGCCGAATCTCTGGGAGTGACCGCGTGATCCAGCCCGGCAAGGTTCTCTATGTGATCGTGTGCGCTGCCGGACCTGCCGGCGACGTCGGCCGCCTCGTCACCATGGCCCAAGATGAGGGATGGACCGTCCAGATCGTCGCCACCCCGCCCGCGCTCGACTTCATCGACGTCGCTGCGCTGGAAAAGCAGGCCGGCCGCCCCGTCCGCAGCCAGTACCGCAAGCCAGACGAACCCAAGCCCCCACGGGCGGACGCCATCATCGTCGCCCCCGCGACGTACAACACCATCAACAAGTTCGCCCAAGGCATCGCCGATACCTACGCTCTCGGGCTCCTCGCTGAAGCACCAGGACTCGGCATTCCCGTGGTGGTGTTGCCCTTCGTCAACAGCGCTCTAGCTACTCGTGCACCATTCCGGCAGGCTGTCGAACTGCTCCGTGCTGAAGGCGTTCGAATCCTCCTTGGCCCTGGCGAGTTCGAGCCACACGCCCCCAGCACCGGGGCCGACCGCATCGATACATATCCATGGCGGCGATCGTTGGATGATCTCGATGCTGTACTTCATCAGCGCGATAATCGCCGTCACGCCTGACGCGACCGTGGCGAAACCTCCGAGAGTCGCGATGCAGTCCCGAGGTTGAGTCCAGAGCCCGCGATTGGCTTGCGCCCACTTGCTGCGCGCTACGCGCAGCTACGATGCCGGGTGACCGACCGCGAGACGCTCGTCAAATCATGACGTGGCCCTGCTCTTGGCGTTCGCTGACTTGACGCTGAGAACCGTGTCGAGGTAGTCGGCGATTGCGTCTCTGTTGCGGGTCAGGGACTCGATGCGTTCGGACAGCCGAGCTTGTTCGCATTGCAGTGTGACGATCATTTCGGGTGTCACATTGGGGACGTAGATGGTCTGCGGCTTGTCCAGGCACGGCAGGAGCTGCTGAATGATTCGGGTCGGCAGCCCGGCATCGAGCAGTCCCTTGATCTGCAGCACGACGTCCACGTGTGACTCTTTGTACTCGCGGTAACCGTTGAGGGCGCGGCTGGATGTGATCAGGCCCTGCTCCTCGTAGTAGCGCAGTAGCCGGCGGGATACGCCGGTACGCTCCGCGAGCTCTCCGATCCTCATGTGCTCAAGCCTACGCCTTGACCTTCACATCAATGTGAGTGTTTAAGACTCGCTGGGTGGGCCGAGAACAGCCGAAATCCGCCCTCTGCCGGGAAAGCGTGGGTACGTGGGGCCTGCGGCGGCACGACATTCACGACTACATCGGAGGTCTCAAATGAGACTCGGACTTCGTCTGCCCCAGAGATTGGGAGTAGACCTACAACACGACTTGGTCGAAGCAGCCAGAACGGCCGAAGCGGCCGGATACGCCAGTTTGTGGACGTACGAACGGCTGCTCTTCCCGGAGACGCCCGCCGAACCGTATGCCCCGCCGAACGTGCCGTGGCCGGAAACCCAGCGGCAGGCCGCCGACCCCCTGGCAGTCCTCACGGCAGCGGCGGTGGCGACCGAACAGGTGCGCCTCGGTACTTCCGTTCTGATCGCTGCACTCCACACACCCATCCAGCTGGCGAAGACGCTGGCCACGATCGATCAGATCAGCGGCGGCCGCATGATCGCAGGTATTGGCACCGGCTGGTCCACCGACGAACTCCAGGCCACTGGCGCCACCCGAGCGGATCGCGGCCGCTTCCTCGACGAGACGCTGGACGTCTTCGATGCCGTGTGGGGGCCGGACCCGGTGACCTTCCGGAGTCCTCGCGTAGTCATCGACAACGCCTCGGTCCTGCCCAAGCCTGTTTCGAAAATCCCCGTGATGCTGGGCGGCGGTGCCAGCGCCAAGGCCGTCGAGCGCATTGCCAAACGCGCGGACGGCTGGCTGCCGTTCCTCACCACGCCCGGGCCGGCCGGAGCCGTAGAACTGCGCGCACGCTGGGACCGTATTCGGGAAATGGCTTCTGAGTATGGCCGGGACACAAGCCGGATGGAGATGGTCGTGGTGGGAAACGTCACCTTCACCGACCGTCCGGCAGGACCTGACCGATCGCCGTTCGTCGGCACTCTCGACCAGATCATGGACGACATCCACACGGCCGCAGAGGCCGGCGCCGACGAGCTCATCGTGGATCTGAATCTGCAGGACTGGTTCACCAACACGCGGCAGATGCTTGAGACGGCGGTGGAGATCCGCGAACGGGCCGCGGTCTCATGACCGATCGCGGTGTCCCCGTAGGCGCGGGGGTGGCGGCCCACGTCGACCTGGCGGACCTGATTGAGGTGACGGACTTCAGCACCTTTCGCCGCCTGTGACTAGTGCAGACAGGGCCTCTTCATGGCGCCCAACTTGGCCAGAGCCTCTTCGGAGGGACTGCCTGGCTCCGCTCGGTTGGTGACGAGGATCTGACCAGGCGCGCTGTCGACGGAGAACGACTCCTGCCAGAGGGTCAGGTCGCCGACAAAGGGGTGGCGAACGTAAACGACGTCGTGGCGCCTGGAGCGTACGTCGTGGCGAGCCCACATCTGTTGAAAGTCTTCGCTTTCCTCCGAGAGTTCCTCGACCAGCTCGAGTAGGGACGGATCTTCGTGGTCTGCCCCCACGGCGGCACGTAGGTGGGCCACCATGGCACGGGCCTCCTGTTCCCAGTCCTGCCAGAACCTCTTGGCGACCGGGTTGAGAAAAAGCATCCGCAGAACGTTGTCCGTGTGTTCTAACCCTTCGATGAGGGGGAGAGACAGCGCGTTTTGGGCCAGCACGTCCGTTCGACGGTTCAGCACGGCCGCCGGCCCGTGGCTCCAGCTGTCCAGGAGCAGCAGCACATGTGACTTGACCTGTGCGTCCTCGCCGTCGACTTCATACCTGCGCGCCCGGGCACGGGCGAGCTGGTGAAGATGCTCGGCGGCTTCGGCGTCGAGGTGGAACACGCGTGCCAGGGCGTCGAGCACCTGATCCGACGGGCGGCGTTCTCTGCCCTGCTCCAGCCTCGTGTAGTAGTCGACACTGACCCCCGCCAGCAAGGCCACCTCATCGCGGCGCAAGCCCGGCGTACGCCGGCGGTCGTGACCGCTTGGCAAACCGACCTCATCGGGGGAAACGACCTGACGCCGAGCACGAAGGAACTCGGCAAGGGGGCTCCGCATACCGGACAGATTACGAAGCGTCAGGTCAAAGCCATGCAAAACGAGGGAGCTCATGAGCGGGCGCAAAGACGTTCGTTCTTTACGGCGCGGCCGACGGGCGGCTCGCCCGAACACACGCCTTGACCTGGGGAGATGCGAGTACTGGCAGGTCGACCGCTTCGGGGACGTCGCCGTGTCGTCTTACAGTCCCGGCGCTCGGCATGTCGCCTCTGTCACTCCGCAACCGGGACCGGGACTCCATCGGCGGCTGTAGGTGTAGCGGCCATGGCGTCCTCCCAGGCGCGCAGATATGTCTCGATCGCGTGCCGGTTGCGTTGTAGCACGTCGATGCGTCGTTCGATGCTGCTGAGTTGACGTCGCAGTCCGTCCAGATCTTTTACCGCCGGGCACGCCGGGGCCTCTGTTTCCTCCTTCGCGGCCTCGAGACAGGGCAGGACCTCACGGATCATCTCCGTCGTGAAGCCGGATTCGAGAAGTTCGCGAATCTGCAATACACGGTCGATAGCGGGCTCGCCGTAGGTGCGGTACCCGTTGCTGCTCCGGAACGGGTGCAGGATGCCGACCTCTTCGTAGTAACGAAGCAGTCGCGGCGCGACACCCGTCTTAGCGGCCAGGTCTCCGATCTTCACAGCGCTCTCCTCAACTAGGCATCCGTTCAGGCGGTGCGCCTCGCCGTCGCACCGGTAGGCGACCTCGCCGTCGGCCGCTTGACCTTCACATTAATGGAAAGGTTTAGCTTTTCCGCATTCCGAGACCTGCCGAAGCGGGTTGATCAAGACCGCGTCAACAAGAATGTGAGATCAAGAGATGACGACGGGTTCCAGAACAAACCCAAGCAAGCCGGGCAGTGGTGGATGGACCGCGGACCGAATGGCCGATCAGAAGGGCCGTACCTTCGTCGTGACGGGCGCGACCAGCGGTCTCGGCCTGGTGACGGCGCGCGAACTCGCGGCGCACGGCGGTCGGGTGCTGCTCGCTGTTCGTGACGCGGCACGGGGAGAAG
>Ga0310811_10012082_pt1 | contig 11204 bp, 13 predicted proteins | sample YCmetagenome_FD_207642 | JGI IMG/M metagenome (GOLD analysis project Ga0310811, IMG submission 207642) | Soil microbial communities from experimental microcosm in Duke University, North Carolina, United States - YC | ecosystem: Engineered > Artificial ecosystem > Soil microcosm > Unclassified ... | reverse complement strand
CCCTTTAGGGTCAAACACTGTCTTCTAGGACATAGCAGCTAGGCAGGGTATTGGCCACATATTGGTTAGGGAGTGTTCCTACTACCTAGCCAAGTTTGTGCATCACAGCACAATCAATATGGTACATCTTTGAGATGCAGATGATGATGAGAAGGAGAGTATCTGTTTGGCAAAGTTTTCTAACACATTCCACACATACATGTACTCTTTGGGGTGAGACACAGTCAAGTTTTGTAGAATGGAAGTTCACTCACTAACTTATCATGACAAACATATTTGGCATCTAAATGGCTGAAGACAGCAGGTTGATATTTGTTGGTTACATCCATGATGTACCATTAAAACACACATAGCCCTTATATTGGTAGAACATGTGTCTCACTGCAACCTGTTATTTGCACTCATGGTATGAGATGACCACAAGAAACACTGCAGGTGCAAACCTACCTGCAACAAGTTATTGAGTCTTTCTCAATGTCACAGACATTATCATAAGGCTGCTTTCCATCACAAGGAGAGTCAGATTGAAGCTTCTGAATTTGAAGATTGCTCACACAGCCAAGACACCAATACACCTGACTCAGATAGCAGTCATAGTTTGCACTCTGATATTTCAGAGGAATCAGAATTTTGAGGATTCTCACAATATGATGAGATGGATGTAGAATCTGCTGGAAACACAGAAACATCTGGAAGTGAAGCTTCAGAGAACTCCTGGATTACAGATTCAGGGTGGGCATGGGTAGAAGGTGACAATTTGGATGCAGATATAGCAGGGTACAGTGATGACATGTTAGAAGAATTACTGGAGATGCAATAAGAAGAAGATCTGTTCAACATTCACAAGTTGTGTCATAACTTAACAGCCAATCTCTAAACATGCCTTGCTAGGAAATGATGTACTGTTACAAGCCAATTGCAATAACATCTGGCTGTTCAAATGGCAAATGTCCAGTCATACCACTTGTCATGCCTATGACTAACTGCATTTGCACTCAGGGACAGACTGCCCCTAGACTCACAATTTGTTATTCTACATTGCATTGCAGTACTCTCTGGTGTCAAACCATATTACCATGACTGCTGTGTCAATTTATACATGGCATATACAGAAAATATCTACACAACCAGTTCTGTGAGTGCTGTGGTGAGCCACACTTAGACAGCAGAGGAAAAGCAAGGCAACAATTTTGTTGCCTTCCCCTCATCCCCCACCTTCAAGGGTTTTTTCAGAAGCCCAAGCTCATCGCAAAGATGTCATACCATGCAGAGTACAGGTCTGACCCCAGGTATATGAGGGACATCTTTTACTTCTCTCACTACCAGCAGCTCTGTTACCACAAGGTTGTCATAGATGGAGAGAAGCTCCCCTATCAGTACTTTTCAGATCCTCTTGACATTGCACTTAGCTTGTACACAGATAGCTATCTGCTGTACAAGTGCTGGCAAAATAGCCCATCTGCAACCCCCATATTGATCTAAAACTATAACCTCCCTCCCAATATACACACTCAACTCTCCAATCTGATTTGCCTCGGCATTATTCCTGGACCTAACCAACCAAAAGACATGGAGTCATTCATGTCACCACTGGATGATGAAGCAGCTCTGCAAGTACTGGGAGTGCCCACTTTTGATGCAAGCAGACAGACAATGTTTGACATGCATGCCTTTCTGATTTTCAAGCTCAGCAACATAATTGCCATCCAAAATTCTTGGTATCAAGGGCATGAATGCCATTATCCCTTGTTGTTCCTACAAGATTGTAGGTGTTTGAGATATTGGACAAAACATATTATGTGCCTTTGCAACCACCACTTGGCCCACCACCTGATACAGTCTACATTATATATGATGCTACCATCCTGCCCCTTTGGATGCACAGAGAGTTTGAGAACACCTTGGCAGAGATCACTGTGGCACCAACCAAGGCAAAAGGAGAAAATTGCAAAGGCCAATAGTATCAAATGCTATCCTGCCCTGCGTCATGTTGGTTCTCTTGATTATGCTCACTCACTTCTGTCATGTCCCATACATTCACACTTCTCATCCAAAGTTCCAGATCCCAGATCTAATCAGATCCAATCCACACATCTTTTTCATATCCATTATGATAAGCTTCTTCATTCATATCCTGTTCATATAATATTAAACACTGCTTAATTCCTCCATTTGGTATATCCTCCCTTCTGGTATAATGGCTATACTAACTTCTGGCTATGCTTACTGATCCGTTAACCTGTGATTAACTTCCAGCCTGCATTTGACTTGTAATAAGTGTTGCTTATACATTGCTTATACTTTGTGCATAGCCTGTAGTTAGTCCTATGATATATAAACTCTTTTATATGCTCTGTAGTACCTCAGTTTGAATATCATCTTAGATTGTCCTCATTCCATTACCCAGACTCAAGTTTAATAAACTCTTGTCACCCTTCAAGACTTAAGGATTGTATCTGATTAGTCTAACACATCTGCCTCTATCTTTGGATAGTTTACACTCTGTTAGTTTCTAGTCTTAGATTTGTCTAGACTAGTCTATATACTTCCATCCAATATCTGGACATGTTTTTGGATAGATATACAATACTTATCCTTACCTTCAGATATCATATGATTGTCATCTAGACCTTTGAATATGCTACTATAGCCATCCAGATCTACAAATATGATACATATAACTTTCTGAAATACTGGGCTATGCTCAGGAAAGGGGCACAGTGTACAAGCTGAGGCCAAAGCCCTTCAGATCCAATACCATTTGAGTACAACCTTAACAACTTCCATGGGAGTGGTTTCATCTTTTCCTTAAGAATATCCTGCTGAATCTTGTGAATCTCTGGACCAGCAAATTCAAGGGGCTTGACAGTGGTGATGAGGACTATGAAATCATGCCACATATATGGGAGCAGGTAGGGGAGGAAACTGCTGTGGCAGTGAGACATATTCCATCTGCTTTGTGTGGGTTCTCAGTGACATTGAATCAAATTGATCTCAATTTACTGCAGAGTCATGGTGCTTCCAGTTCATCTATCTTGCCCCCATTCTCTTGCATGGTCATTTCAAAGAGGACAAATACTATAACCACATGTGGCAATTGGTAGAGTTGATGGAGATCATGCTATGGCTTCAAATTACCATGGCAGCCATCAGTGATATCAAGAATGGCCTCTGTGAATGGGTTCAAAAATATGAACAGTGAGTTAAGTCATTTTCAGAATGCTTATGCTCTCAATTTATCAATTCAATAGATATTATTACGAGTACAGATGTGAATGCTTGTCTGTGTGCACCCTGACAGCACATGGCCTCCTTCATATCACAGATGGAATTCAGGACTGTGGTCCTGTATGGTGCACATGGTCATTCTATATGGAACAATTTTGCCATGTGCTACAAAGTGGTCCACAATCAGTACAACAGCCATGGAGTCACCTCAACAACCACCTACTCCATATGACATACCTTGAACAACTCACAGCACACTTTGATCTAGAAGACAAACTTCAGGCAGTTAATGAGCATATTGGAGATGAGCCTATTGGGTATGAGCATAGCTACCCAGAATGTCAGTAACCATTTAGCACATGTTAGTAGCAAACACCAAACTTACTTTCTGTGAAAACACAGACTATGTGCTGTGACCTCCATACACAAAATCTCATATATGAGCAAGGACCTTGAAAGATGGCCATGATTTATTTCAGTGAAGTGCTTGGCAAGTGCACAGCTGAAGTCACCACTCACTTAGGTCTGAGCATGTTGTCTGCAGGCAAATTCCACATATGTCATGGTGGTGATTCATTCAGAACAGAAGTCATATAAAAAAGGTCTGGTCAGAATGAATGAAAGAATTGTTATGTTCATGTATGTAGATTCATGTCATGATTATGCTTGTAGGCTCACATTCAGTCTAGTATGAAATTCTACAATATAGCAGAGGCTTCCATCAGCCAACCTGCAAGATTTGCTACAGACATCTCAAGAAAATATTGGTGTATCAAGTTCCAAATGACCTGTTCTTCAGTGTCCTCAGTGGAAAGGAACAGGTACTAATGTTGTTAACACTGTGGGGGACAGACAGACAAGATACAGCAAAGACACTCACATGAGTCCAGGCCAAGTTAGCTCCCATCATGACTGACATTCAGAATATCAAGGCTGTTGTTGGACTAGTTGACACTCAAAAGGGATTGTGGATCATTGATAGAGCATGGGAGTCTGTATTTGCTGTATTTGATGACTTGGGAGTTGACGAGAATGCAGGTGATACTGTCCTATTCATGTATAATATCACTAGGATTGTAGTATTGTAGTCATGCATGTTTTTATTGTAGCATGCCCTCAGTAGAATCACAGATAAAACATGCATGCTACCATGCATGGCGTGAAGTGCAAATGTCAAGCAGCACCACTTGCTGTTGTTGTGCATGACCCAGCTACCATACATGGTATGTAAGCTTTCATGCATGGCATGAAGTGAAATATCAAGCAGTGATGCTTACTGTTGTCATGTATGACCTAGCTACCATACATGGTAGGAGGATTCATGCATGATGTAAAGTGCAAATATCAAACCATGCCACTTGCTGTTGTCATGCATGACACAGCTACCATACATGGTACATATTTTTGTTTTGCTGCTCTCAAGCTTGTACCATGTATGGTATGAGGATTCATGCATGATTGTATTTCTGCTCTTGAACTTGTATCATGCATGGTATCATGCATGATATGCACTGGGCTATATATCCCCTCACCAATACTACAGGTGCCTTCAATAATGCCCCTCCCATCAATCCTTCACTTAGATAAGACACTTTGATATGTTACCTTTCAGTTTACTGACATATCAGTAGTTCAGATACTTGTTGTCTTCCCAGTGCTTAGTTTTCCCCTCTCTCTGACTCTTAGTTCTCCCCCTGGCTCTTTAAGAGGATGTTATGTACTTGATCATTAGACTTTTGTAGGTGTATGTTGTATGGAGACAAGTGCTTTTCTTTGATAGCTGAGTGACTCTCACTTCTCTATAGAGGTCCACCCTACTTTGCTGGCTGAGTTTTTTTGCATTTAAGATATATTGTACCCTTTCGCCTTGCTGAATATTCAAAGGTCAAAGGGTTGTGTGTGGTATATTCATCATGATAGATAATACATTAAATGACACACTACATTGTCAAGACTAGTTTACCAATATGTAAACTGTATGTGAAGATATAGGCAACCAGTTACTCTCAAGACATTTCGGACCTTCAAAAGAAATCAGAATGCTGGTGCACATGACTTGAACCTTCTTTTTCCTGTGAGAGTGGTCAGTGGTTCAGATCATTTCAGAGACAAAATGCACAGTACTTAGCGATAGGCTCCCCACCTATGTCTGGTCCATGTTTACAAGCCTTCTTTCCTACCGCAGGAGAATTTTCCTTCTCCTGCAGTTCACTGAGTGCCTGAGCACCAATGGCATTCGCCATTTCATTACAGGTGGATGGTTTTGGTGGATGCGCAGACTTGCGCATGGTGGTTTTAGCCTGGTGAGTAGGAGGTTCAGGTTTCTCTTTCTCAGGTGCCTTTACACCTGATGCCTTTGTATCAGACATCTTCTTACTGGACACCTTCTTATCCAACACCTTCACACTGGATGCTTTTGCACCAGACACCTTCATACCTGATGCCTTCACACTCAACTCCATGTCTGGAGCAGAATGGGGGTTTCCTTGAAGGAGAAATTCAGGTAGAGGAGGATTTTCTGTGTGAACAGGTGGCGGCGGTGGTAAGGTGTCTGGAGGGTGAGGGCTGGCAGGAGAAGTGCCTGACTGAACAGGCAGTAGTGGTGGTAACATGTCTGATGGGTGAGGATTGCCAGGAGAATTGCCTGATGGAATATAGGGAAGTATTGGTAAGCCATCTGAAGGGTGAAGGTTGGAAGGCTGACTCAGCGGGTAGCTACATTGCTGAGGGTAGCTAGGGAATTGGCCCAAAGTCTGAAGATTCTTGAGTGGATTGTACTGTCCAGTTGGCCCAGTTGCAGGTGGCCAGTAATTAAGACTGCTGAAGAGTAGATTGGGATCTGCTGAATAAGTGCCAATGCTATGGAAGTTTGTAGTGTCCATGAAGTATGAGTTGCCATCATGCATGGCAAGATTGGAAGGATCCGTGGACTGGATAAAGCCATGCATGTTGATGTTCTGGAATGTTGAATGATCCTCAGGGTGGATGGAGCCATGCATGTTGATGTCTCGGAATGAGTCATGCATGGTCTTAGCATAGTTAGGGGTATAAATATTAGGGGTCTGCTCTTGAACATCTTCCTTCCCATCCAGCTCCCTATCCAACTTAGACTGCCCCTTTGATGCATCCAGTTCATCCTCCAGCTCATCTGCAAATGGGTCTGCATCTACTTCCTCTTGTTCCTCAAGATCTAGGTTCTCTTCACCCTCACCGTCATCCTTGTCCTCAACCTCACCATTGCTCTCACCCTTGCCATCAATCTTACCCTCATCTATGACCTTGACCTTACTTTTATCCTCAGGTTTGGGGGAGGTATAGCCTAAACTGTCATCATGTAAGTACAATCTCCATCTATCGCAAAGGACTCACTTGCCTTGTACACCCTGAAGAAATCTTAGATATGTTCCAAGGAAATTGTCCTTGAAGGTGGGCAAACACTGTGGGGCTGAATACCTGAGCTTCATGGTGCCTACATCAATGCTAGTTACACAGTAAGTACCTGATTTATGTAGCACTATCAGGTCAAACATTCACAGAATCGAATTGTCGCAAGATGAAAAAGAAGTTCAATGTTAGATGGCCGGACTTTCTTATGGGCATGAACATTCCAGAGTTAACCAAACGTGAGTACAATTCATGTGATAGAACCTACTGACATCTGTACAAGTAACCGATCCGTCAGCTTTCCATGCGTTACTATGTGGCAATGACAAGAATTTTTGTGGTTTCATGTCTGTCAAGCATTTGAATGCTTCTCTCACAATGCTCGATAGATATATTGAGAACAGCATGACAGATTGGTGCGCATCCACTGATCAGGTCTTGACTGAGCCAGGGACTGCAGGAAAGGGGAAGGCTAAGGAGGTCAATGATGTATCATCAGGCAAGGGAAATGGCCAGGAAGCCGTACGTAGTATTTGGACAGAAGTCCAGCCTGAGAGGTTGGTAATCAGGCTACCAGCGACCAAGACGAAGGACAAGAAGCAAGCGAAAAATGTGATAGGAACCAGAGCATCTACGAGGAAGGGAAAGAAAGCCATGCATGCAGATATCAAAGATGTACAATCCCAGTCAATGTTGGAGGAGGAGATGATACAGTCAACACAGAAGCGCATGACCACCACAAAACAGACTGTCAAACGATTTGGTGCATTAAAAATATCCAGTGATGATGATGAGAGCATCATAACACGGCCTGGGAGCATGGGAACCTCATTAATCAAGGCATCGACAATGACAGCTCACGCAGAGGCAGACCAACCATATTCCAAGAAAGACGTGGATTCAAGAACCAGAGTTGGAAAAGGAGAGAGAAAGTGATTATATAAAAGATCTATTCCTCGAGAGCCTCCAGCACAACCAGAGAGCATAAAAAAAACCAAAATGGTGATGCAGACGGATGAAAATATGGTGACGGCGAGCACCAGGGTGAGTTGTGGCGCTCTTTTTGCGAACGATGATATCAGATTCATATTCATGCTTCCGTATCATATGACGCATTACTCCCAAGGCCCAGCAACGAAGAGTTTCTACAACAAGCCATGCTCTTTGCAGATGGGACAACTGTCACCAACAATTTGTTGGTCTGGATTGTAAAGGAGTATCGCGCCATTGCTGGCATCCCATTCAACGAGGAATTTGACGGAGGACTCATATCTCGGAGTCCAGAGGAGGCCTCTTTTACCCATCATGATTCATACTTGGAGGCGCTTGGGATTGAGCAATTGTACATTGCGTTAACTCATGCAAACAACAGTCCTTACCACCTAGTCCATCTCTTCCACACATTGGGGAAGGCTGCCCTGGAGACAAATCTATTATCAGAGGGTAGCTCCTCGGTCAGTGCCGTGGACCCATTACCAAAACTAACACCAAGACAGCCACATGGGTCCATAGACGATGCCATTGTTATATCGTCTGACAGTGATTCCATGATTGATGCGGACCCATTTCTAAGACTGAGATCCAAATGGTTGGAAGATTTGGATGAAGATGTGGAGTTCGACCATGATAACGAAGCTACGAGCGAGGATCATGACAACATTGTCATCAACGAGGATGTTGATCACAGCACTGAGGATGACACGCACACAGTGCCCTCTCACATGCCGGTGATTAGTACAAATCATGGCATAATCGAAGACCTAGAAAGGTTATTCAGCAATGTTGATGTAGAGGGAAAATGCAAGCGAGTTGAATCAGGTGCAGCATCCCCCCAGAAAGTGAGGAACCATTGGATGTCCTCATTACCGAAATTCTGACTCATTAACCTCAGGCAGAAGGTGGAAGGAGACCTGGAAAGCGGTCTAAACATGTAGTTGACCAGCAGGCGTGTACTACCACACCTTTCGTGTCGACAGGACACACTGAGGGTACAACTGAGGTGAGTGTAGTATGCACCCCTGATAAACAAATATTTATTCATCTCAGTTCCTTTCCACATGTACAGAATTTTGCGTCTGCTCCCCAGTCTATCTCTGAAGACATTGATGCAGTCCATGATACAAGTGTTTCCCAGGTGAGATTGTCCAGTAACAGTAATATTAACAGTGTAAATGATAATGTGTCAGGTCGGAGTGTCCACATCGTCTCTCCCTGTTCAGGGGACCTCCAATGCAACTGGAGCTTATCCTGTCACACTCATGGTTGAAGCACAGGTGAGTACACTGTTGTGATCACTGCAGGCACAGTACTGACTTCATCATGGCCTTTATTTTTACTTTTAAGGCATCAAGAATAGCACAGGAAGGTGTTCCATGCGGACCAACTGATGCAGAGACCAAGGTATGAGTGTCCTCATCCATTGATGACAATTTAACACTATTTATTAGGCCTGGTTCGATAAATGGATGCAACATGGTTGACTATACCCAAGGACACATACACTAAATAATGAGTACTAAAATATGTAGCCTGATCTTGAAAATGTACATATGAAGTGCCAACTTTCCTCTGGATCTCGATAAACATGTCATTCCATACTTACAAGGATGTCCTGAACTGTCTGATAATGAAGTTGTTGCATATTAATAGTATATTGAATCCATAATCTGAACTTAATTCCAAAGAATCACTCTCACTATGATCGATAAACAGGTAAGGTTGGAGGACAGACTGATATAAGTGCCATATAATAATATTTGCAAAGTCTTTGACAGTGAGGTCTGCACATTATCTGTCCTCATAATCGTCTAGGATATCTTGTGCACGATAATCTTCGCTATCTTATGAGATTTCAATAGCAGATTTTGAAATGAAATCCTTGGAATTTGAACTACCGAACAAGGGCTCCAAGCTCGCATCTTTGTATCACCTTCTGTTTCTGTCACACTGACACTATTAGAATACATGGCTAGCGCTTCAGTTAGGGACATTTTGGATGCAATGTTTTTAAAAGTACAGAAAAATGTTGGCGCTTCACAGTTACATATTGAAGTACTTCCTACAGTTCACTACATTTCATGAAGTCAGATCATCTGTTGCACCAGTCAGAAATAGTATTTGTGATTTTGTACTGCACTGAATGTGTGTGGATACATTTGGACACGGTCAAGTTAACATCAGACTTTGATACACATATACACCTAATCCGCCGTCTGTTAAGGTTGTACTCAAGGGTAACGGATCCGAAGGGCTTCGGCCTCAGCTCGTACGCTGTGCCCCTTTTCCGAGTATAGCCCTGTATTTCAGAATGCTATATGTATCGTATCCGAAGATCCAGATGGCTATTGTAGTGTATCCGAAGGTCCGGACAACTATCATATGGTATCCAGTTAGAGAGGAAGGTAATGAGTGCGCCCAAGATCATCCCATAACTGCACCCTCCATGTTGCAAGGACAATCCGATGGTCGTAGAGCATGTGGCGATCAAGACATGCTGCAAAGTTCTGGTGATAGTCAACATGGATTACAAGGGCCTGTAGTGGGGGGTGGCTAAGAATACGCTTCACTAATGATGCTGTCGTACTCTCTTTCTGATCCATGATACCCCAAATCGAGAGGTGAGTCAAGCTAGGGAAATATTGTAGGTTGAGGTTATGAAGTATTCCATCTTCTTCTAATTCCAGATATGTGAGTTTGGAAAAAAGGTGAGATCGGATATCAAAGACGAAGTGATATTGGTTCCAATCTATAGGGACAGGACTTTGAGTGGTAAAGCATCCATTGTTTGTAGGACAGGTGCCACATTGTTGTGAAAATCTTTGCTTTCAGAAATCACGGACAAATTCTTGATACCTGTACAGAGTGATAGGATTTCCATTGCTGTGTTGAGCTGGATGTCACCAGAGAGCGACATTGCTTGGATCGAGGTCGGTGAAAAGTCCTGTGGATTGCCCCTATGGTGCAGGCATTGCAGAAATGAGGACGCAATATCTTCATCGGGCAATAATATACTCTTATACAGCAATGTTTTGAACCTGAAGTATGCGATCACAAAAATCAGCGACATCAGTCTGTCTCATTGCATTATTAGTATCGTAAAATACACACCAATTCTTGCTCCTCCACTGATACAAGATCCATGAAGCCGCGCTGGCCCTTGTCCGAGTCGCCAAAGTGAATATCTTCATAAAGATCTCCAGTGGAACCCTCATCGTCGATTGTATACAAGATGGGTGCAGTGGCATGCTACTCAGATTGAACTACAGTTACAAATATGACACATTAGTCATATTACATCCACCCCAAACCTTGAAATACTCTATATGTAATACCAAGATTGCTTATTGTCCATCACATGTCAATTACAGTTCCATCAACGATGCATTAGGGTCAGAGATAGATTAAGGTACCATCAGATATTTTACACTCATATATTTGATGCACCTCGTCTGTAACATTCACTTCTCTCGTCTTACTCCACTGACTCAAGGTATGCTTTTCCACCGCTCAGGGTTCTTTGTCTCATCATATTTTCATATTATCTTCCATGCTTTCTTCAAAAATCATCTGTGACGATACTTACTCCAACAAAT
>Ga0310811_10012081_pt1 | contig 11205 bp, 11 predicted proteins | sample YCmetagenome_FD_207642 | JGI IMG/M metagenome (GOLD analysis project Ga0310811, IMG submission 207642) | Soil microbial communities from experimental microcosm in Duke University, North Carolina, United States - YC | ecosystem: Engineered > Artificial ecosystem > Soil microcosm > Unclassified ... | reverse complement strand
AGCCGACCGAGACCAGCGGCGCGGTCCAGTTCTCGAACCGCCGGATGGCGTCCATGCCGCGCCAGATGATCAGCATCTGGGCGACCCAGAACAGCGCGAAGGACAGCCACAGGGTCCACGGCTGGCCACCGATCGCCGCGGCATCGGTCCAGCCGCCGCCGAACAGCTTGCCGACGATCACGTACAGCGCCTCGCCGCCGACCCAGGTCTGGATGCCGAACCAGCCGCAGGCGATGAACGCCCGCAGCAGCGCCGGCAGGTTGGCGCCGCGCACGCCGTAGAAGGCGCGGGCGAACACCGGGAACGGGATGCCGTACTTGGTGCCGGCGTGGCTGTTGAGCAGCATCGGCACCAGCACGATGAGGTTGCCGAGGGTGATGGTCAGGAACGCCTGCACCCAGTCCATGCCCAGCGCGATCAGCGAGGCGGCCAGGGTGTAGCTGGGGATGTTGTGGGCCATGCCCATCCACAGCGCGAAGAAGTTGTACGTGGTCCAGGTGCGCTTCTCCAGCGGCACCGGGGCCAGCTCGGCATTGTGGAACCTGCTTGCGGCGACGGCGGTGTCGTCCGCGAGCTCGACGCGACCGTCGGACTGGGTGACCGGGACCGGGGAGGGGGCCATGGCTGCTCCTGACGTCACCTGAGCAAGAAGTCAGTATCGTGTGCGGCGGCTGCGGGAAAGGGCAGTGTCACACTGTCCATGGTTGGCCGCCACCGCGCACACAGTGTTCAGTTCGGAACCGTGCTGCCCGTTCGGGCGTCCCTTGATCGTGATTTCGCGACGGGCGCTGCTCATCGGCGGCGGGGTGGGGACAGCGGCGGCAGCCGCGGCGGCGGTGGTGGAGCAGACCCGGGTGCGCCGGCTGCTCGGGTGGACCGGGCCGGACGGGACGGTGCCGGGCGTGAAGCCGGTCACGGTCTCCGTGACGCAGCATCAGTCTGTTGCACGGGGATGTGCGGTCGATGTCGTCACGATGAACGCTTTCGCCGGGTCCGAGGTGTGCGTGCTGCTGCACGGCCGCGGCAACAACGCCCGGGGCATGATCGACCTCGGGCTGCCGCGGTTTCTGGCGGCGGTTCACGCCCGGTTCACGGTGGTGGCGGTCGACGGCGGCGACTCCTACTGGGTGTCGCGCACGCCGGCCGATGATCCGCAGCGGATGCTGCGCGAAGAGCTGCCCGGATGGCTGCGGTCGGTCGGTCTGAGCGCGCCCCGAGCCGTCCTCGGCATTTCCATGGGCGGCTTCGGCGGGCTCGTCTACGCCCGCCAGGCCGGCATCCCGGCCGCCGTGCTCAGTCCGGCGCTGTTCCGATCATGGGACGACGCCCGCACCGTCGAGGCGTTTGCCGATGAGGCCCAGTGGGCGTCCTTCGAGCCCTTGCGGCATCCCTTGCCGCCGCACGTCGGCGTCTGGTGCGGCGAGGAGGACCCGTTCTACGACGCGGCGCGGGAACTGGCCCCGCATGCCCAGATGGCGGCCTTCGACCATGGTGAGCACACCGACGGTTACTGGCGGCGCGTGCTGCCGAACGCCCTGGCCTTCGTGGGGGCAGTCCTGTGAGGCAGGACGCGCCCCCTGGTCGCGTCCTGCCGCCGGACAATCGCCCCAGTGCGACGTCCCCCGTGGTGAACACCCCTCGGGCTCACCGTTGTTCATTTCGGTGGACGTCCATGCCAGCCTCGCAGCCGGGGTGCCCGGTGTCAACACGCTGCGTTTCTTGACATGTGCATTCCGTGTTCAATACCGTGAACGGTGAACTGCGGGGGAGCAGCTGGGGGAAGGGCGCCGGGGGATTGGCATGGCCGAGTCCGTTGCCGAGAAGATCAACGCGCTGATCGACGAGCGCTGGCGGCATCTGCCGAAGCCGCCGGGCAATGCGGCGATCGCCAGGGAGATCCGCCGGGACACCGGGCTGCCGATCTCCACCGGCTACCTGTGGATGCTGCGCACCGGGCAGCGCGGCAACCCGACCGGGGACCGGCTGCAGGCCCTGGCCAAGTTCTTCGGCCGGCCGCCGGCCTACTTCTTCGACCACGAGGTGACCAGCGCGGACATGGAGCTGGCGGCCTGCCTGCGCCAGCACGGCGTGCGGATGATCGCGCTGCGCGCCGAGGGGCTGTCCGAGCAGAGCCAGCGAGCCATCCTCGAGCTGGTGGAGCGCGCCCGGCAGCTCGAGAAGCTCGACGACGCCGATGACTGACTCCGCCGTACGGGCGCCGTTCCACCGCTGCCCGCCGGTGCCGACCGATGGGGCGGACCCCGTGAGAAGACAGCGCCGGCTGCGGGCCGTCGCCGCCCGGTACGCGACGGCGGGACCGTTCTCCGTTGACGCCCTGTGCCGGGTGATCTCGGCCCAGCGCGGCCGCCCGCTGCACGTGCACCCGCTCAACGTGCCGCCGTCGGCCGGCCTCAACGCCTGCGGCATGTGGATCGCCACCGACGTCGCCGACCACGTCTTCGTCGAGCACCGGACCAGCCGGTTCCACCAGGAGCACATCATCCTGCACGAGATCGGGCACATGCTGTGCGATCACGTGACCGAGGACCTGCCGTCGGCGCTGACCGACGCCCTGCGCGCGGGCGAGGTCGACACCGGGCTGGCGCGCCAGGTGCTGGCCCGCACCAGCTACACCACCGGCCAGGAGCAGGACGCCGAGCTGGTGGCCAGCCTGATCCTGGAGCGGGTGGCCCGTCGGCACGCCCGCGCGTTGGACGACGCGGACAGCCGGCTCGGCACGATTCTGGGGATCAACGACGGTGACTGACCTGATTCAGACGGTCCTGCTCTACCTGTGCTGGATCGTCGTGATCGTGCGCGTCACGGCGCTGCGCTCGCGCAACCAGCGGCCGCTGTGGTTCGCGCTGCTGATGCTCGCGCTGGGCATCACCATGCTGCAGAAGGACACCAACGCGGTCATCCGCGACATCACCGGCGACCCGAACTTCCAGTACCTGGTCTCCAGCGTGATGGCCGTCGGCGTCGCGGCCACGCTGCTGACGTTCGCCGCCCGCGCCGCCGAGGTGCGGATCTCCCCGTGGCTGCGGTGGATCTCCTGCGGCGTGACGGTATTCGTGATGATCACGTCCTACGTGGTCTTCACGGCCGGTGGCGGCCAAGCCCGTCCGCACTTCTTCCCGGTGCCCGGCACACTGTCCATTCTGGACCTGTACTGGGTCGTCTACCTGGTCTACCTTGGCATTGCCACCGTCGTGACCCTGGTGCTGCTATTGCGGGCCTTCGGTCGGGTCCGGTCGTGGCTGGTCCGCACGCCCGTGCTGCTGCTGGTCATCGGCTCGGTCGGCTTCACGGTGTTCATCGGCAGCCGGTTCGTGGCCGTGTTCGGCGGCGTCGAATCGGCCGTCGCCTTCGGCACCTACGTCTCGTCCCCGCACACCATCGGCGTGTCGCTGGGCTGCTCCATCGCCGCCTTCGTGCCGCTGCTGCTGGGCTGGTCGGCCTGGCGCAACGCCAATGCCCTGTACCCGCTGTGGAAGTCCCTCGTCACGGCCGTGCCGCACATCGCCCTGTACCCGCCGCGCGCCCGGGTCGTCGACGCGCTGCTGCCGCAGAACAGCCAACTCCGCCTGCACCGCCGCCTGGTCGAGATCCGGGACGGCATGCTGATCATGAACGACTGGGTGCAGCCGGCCGACCTCGCCCAGATCGAGGTCTTCGTCTCCGACGTGTCGCCGGACCTGATGACGCCGATGACCACCGCCTGCTGGCTCAAGGTCGCCATCGCGGTGCACGCCGCCGGCCTGCCGATGGCCACCGACCCGCTCGACCTCGTCCGTGAAGGCGGCACCGACGGGGAATCCGAACTGACCTGGCTCCGCTCGGTCGCCGCCGTGTGGACCGACCCCCGCACCGATCGCTTCGCCACCACCGTCAGCGAGACCCGCTTGGCCGCGCACCGGATGTAGACGCGGCGTCGGTTGCGTGACGAGCTACTCGCGGGGGTGCCGAGCGCCGTCCGAACGGGCTTGCGCGGCGATGGCCTGTAGGGCAGCGAGGTGCTCGGCCAGGGTGTCGCGGCCGCTGTCGGTGAGGTTGAGCCACGTGCGGGGCCGCTTGCCGAGATAGCCCTTGCGGACGTCGACGTAGTCGTTGCGGGACAACGTGGAGATCTGCTTGGACAGCGCGGAGTCGGTGAGCTGCACCGAATCTCGCACGAACCCGAACTCGGCCCATTCGGCGGCGGAGAGCAGGGCCACGATGGCCAGTCTGGTCGGGTCCAACAGGAGCTGGTCGAGCTCGGCCACCACTCAGTCCTTGTCTTGCCGGCGAACGAGCCACAGCTGGAACCTGGGGCCGAGAACGATGATATAGAACGCGGCCAGCGCGCCGTACCAGATCGCACCGTGCGGGATGTGGAGCAGCGGGACGGCGACGGCCGCGACGAGCGACAGGCCGACGACGGGTGCGACGCGCCAGATGGCCGGTGGCAGGGTCCGCCTCGACGCCGCGACCGGCCGGCCGAGCAAGCTGCCGCCGATCCTGGTGCGCATGAGGACGAACAGCAGCAGCACGACGGCCAGCACGACCCAGGTCAGCCAGGGCGCCGTCGCGGGGACCAGGTCGATGACCACGGTGTAGCCGAACACGATCAGGCCGGCGACGATCGGAATCCACCGCGCGCCCAGCGCGGAGGCGACCACCCGCTGCCGGCTCTCGCGGGCCGTGCGCAGCGCCGCCGCCGCCTCGTCCGGCGTCGGCTTGTTCACCGGTTCGCTCATGGCTGCCACTCCCCTTCAGGCAACTACTTGCCTGAACGGAAAGGTACTAGGCGTTTTCTCCTCAGGCAAGTAGTTGCCTGAGGCGCTTCAGCCGGGCAGGTCCATCGCCAGCAGGGCCACGTACAGGGACAACATCGACTCGGGATCCTCAAGGGAGACGCCGAGCACGGTCTCGATGCGGGACAGCTGCTGGTAGTAGGCGGTGCGGGACATGTGGGCGGCGGCGGCCGCGGCGGACTTGTTGCCGCCGTGCTCGCAGAAGACGCGCAGCAGGTCGACGAGGCGGCTGCCCTGGGCGGTGTCGCGGGCCAGCAGTGGCCCGAGTTCCCTAGCGGCGAAGGCGGACAGGCGCTCGTCCTCGCGGAGCAGGTGCAGCAGGCCGCGCAGGCGTACGTCGTCGAGGCGGTGGTAGCTGCGGGTGCCGGGGGAGCGCAGGGCGGCGTTGGCCACGTGGGCGGCCTCGATCATGCTGCGGCGGCCGTCGGGGATGGAGCGCACGGTGGTGCCGACCCCGACGACCACCGGGATGGCAGTGGGGGAACTCCTGATCTGGGAGGCCAGTCGGCGCAGCGATGCGTCCACATTGGACTGAGGTGGCAAGGAGATCAGGGCCCGTACGGAGATGTCGTCGACGCCGCCGACCAGCGCCGGGATCTTGGTCCGGCGGGCGGCGGAAGCGGTGGCCTCGGCCAGGTCGCGCAGGGCCTCCTGGGTGGCCGATGGCGTGGTCTCGGGGCGGATCGCCATGCCGACGAGTTGCCGTCCCTCCAAGGGAACCCCGAGCGCGCCGGCCCGCGTGGCCAGGTCGACCGGCGGCGCGCCGGTGGCCAGCAGCTCGGTCAGCAGCGTGCGGTGGGTGTGCCGCTCCAGGCTCTCCCGGTCCCGCGCGACGAGCCGGTTCACGGCCAGCGCGGAGGCGGCCCGCTCGGCCACCACGACCAGCCGGTGCGCCGGCTCGTCCGGGCTGACCAGCACCAACCGGCCCCAGTCGTTGCCGCGGGCGCCGACGATCGTCACGAGCCAGCCGGCGCCCGGGTGATAGGCGGTGCGGTCGGCCACGGTGACCGCCCGTGACCGCTCGGCCCAGTCGGCCAGCAGCTCGGCCACCTCGCCGCCGGCCGGGTCGTAGGCCAGCACGTCGTGGCCGAGGGTCTCCAGCACCACCGGCGTGCCGGTCATCCGCGCCACCTCGCGCAGCACCTCGGACGGCTCGGCCCCGGACACCGTCAACGCCGTGAAGGTCTCGTGCACCTGCTCGGCGGCCCGCAGCTCGGCCAGCTGCGCGTCCACGATCAGCGCCACCACCGCCTCGGTGATGGCCACGAACCGGACCTCCTGGGCCAGCGTGATCACCGGCAGCGACCGCCGCTCGGCCGCGGCCAGCAGCGCCGGCGGCAGCGCGTCGGTCCACCGCCGGACCAGCTCGAACACCACGCCGCTGGCCCCGGCGTCGGCCAGACCGTCGATGTAGGCGGTGAGCTCGGCCGGGTCGTCACGCAGCGCGATGCCGGTGGTCAGCACCAGCTCGCCGCCGCGCAGCAGCGGGCCGATGTCGGCCACCTCGGCCACGTGCACCCAGCGCACCTTGCCGTCCAGCCCGGCCGAGCCGGCGGCCAGCCGGGGCCGGCCGCGCCGGATCAGCGGCATGGTCAGCACGTCCGAGACGGACGGGAACACCGAGCTCTTGGCCAGCTTGGACACAGTGTCAGTCTAGGGCGGCCAACCCGCTACAGGTTGTCCATACCGCGGCGACCCGCCGGGCCGCACACTCGCTTGCGGGTCCGGTCCCGGCACAGGAGGAGCGCCATGTCGCACGCTGAACTGCTCGCCCGGCACAAGGCCGTGCTACCGGGCTGGCTGGCCCTGTACTACGACGAGCCGATCGAGATCGTGCGCGGGCAGGGCCGCCGGGTCACCGACGCCGAAGGCGTCGAGTACCTGGACTTCTTCGCCGGCATCCTGACCAACGCGGTCGGCTACGACATCGCCGAGATCTCCGACGCGGTGCGGGCGCAGCTCGACGGCGGCATCGTGCACACCTCGACGCTGTACCTGATCCGGCAGCAGATCGAGCTGGCCGAGAAGATCGCGCGGCTGTCCGGCATCCCCGACGCCAAGGTGTTCTTCACCAACTCGGGCACCGAGGCCAACGAGACGGCGATGATGCTGGCCACCCAGCACCGCCGCAGCAACCAGGTGCTGGCCCTGCGCAACTCCTACCACGGCCGCGGCTTCGGCACGATCGCGGTCACCGGCAACCGCGGCTGGTCGGCGTCCTCGCTCAGCCCGGTCAACGTCAGCTACGTGCACGGCGGCAACCGCAATCGCGGGCCGTTCAAGGACTTCAGCGACGCCGACTACATCAAGGCCTGCGTTGCCGACCTGCGCGAGGTGCTGAACACGGCCACCGCGGGCGATGTGGCCTGCATGATCGCCGAGCCGATCCAGGGCGTCGGCGGCTTCACCACCCCGCCCGACGGCTTGTTCAAGGCGTTCAAGGAAGTCCTGGACGAGACCGGCATCCTGCTGATCTCCGACGAGGTGCAGACCGGCTGGGGCCGCACCGGCGAGCACTTCTGGGGCATCCAGGCGCACGAGGTCGTGCCGGACCTGATGACCTTCGCCAAGGGCCTGGGCAACGGCTTCGCCATCGGCGGCGTGATCGCCCGTGGCGACGTGATGGACAGCCTGTCGGCCAACTCGATCTCCACCTTCGGCGGCAACCCGATCTCCACCGCGGCGGCCAACGCGACGCTGGACTACGTGCTGGAGCACGACCTCCAGGCCAACGCCCTGAAGCTGGGCAACAAGCTGATGAACGGGCTGCGCCACATCGGCGACGAGAACCCGGTGATCGGCGACGTGCGCGGCAAGGGCCTGATGATCGGCATCGAGCTGGTGGAGCCGGGCGGCGACACGCCGAGCACCCGGGCGGCCGCGCGGATGATGGAGGAGACCCGCAAGCGCGGTCTGCTGATCGGCAAGGGTGGCCTGAACGGCAACGTGTTGCGGCTGGCGCCGCCGATGACGCTGACCGAGCCCGAGGCCGACGAGGCCTTGCGGATCCTGGAGGAGTCGATCGTCGTGACCAACGAGGAGCTCACCCGATGACCACGCACTGGATCGACGGCGAGCTGTGGACCGGCACGGCCGAGCGGCGCGGCGATGTCTACGACCCGGCAACGGGTTCGGTCGCGTCCACTGTGGACTTCGCGTCGGCCGACGTGGTCGACGAGGCCGTCGCGGCGGCGTCCCGGGCCTGGCAGAGCTGGCGCGAGGTCTCGCTGGCCGCGCGCTCGACGGTGCTGTTCAAGTTCCGGGAACTGTTGGTGGCCAACAAGACCGAGCTGGCCGCGCTGATCACCGCCGAGCACGGCAAGGTGCTGTCCGACGCCGCCGGCGAGGTGCAGCGGGCCATCGAGAACGTCGAGTACGCGTGCGGCATCCCGCAGCTGCTCAAGGGCGGCTTCAGCGAGAACGCCTCGACCAGGGTGGACGTGTACTCCATCCAGCAGTCGCTCGGCGTGGTCGGCGTGATCTCGCCGTTCAACTTCCCGGCCATGGTGCCGCTGTGGTTCGTGCCCAACGCGATCGCCTGCGGCAACACGGTTGTGCTCAAGCCGAGCGAGAAGGACCCGTCGGCGTCGATGTTCATCGCCGAGCTGTGGGCGCGGGCCGGGCTGCCGGCCGGTGTGCTCAACGTGGTGCACGGCGACAAGGTCGCCGTCGACCGGCTGCTGGCACACCGTGACGTGAAGGCGATCTCGTTCGTCGGCTCCACGCCGATCGCCCGCTACGTCTACGAGACCGGCACCGCCGCCGGCAAGCGCGTGCAGGCGTTGGGCGGGGCCAAGAACCACATGGTGGTGCTGCCGGACGCCGATCTCGACCTGGCCGCGGACGCCGCCGTGAACGCCGGCTTCGGCTCGGCCGGCGAGCGGTGCATGGCGGTTTCCGTTGTGGTGGCGGTGGATCCGATCGGCGACGAGCTGGTCGCCAAGATCGCCGAGCGACTTCCGGGGTTGTCGGTCGGCGACGGGCGCAAGCCCGACAGCGAGATGGGGCCGCTGGTCACCGGCGCCCACCGGGACAAGGTCACGTCCTATGTGGACGCCGGGGTGGGCGAGGGCGCCCGGCTCGTCGTCGACGGCCGCCAGCACACGATCGACGGCGACGCGGCCGGTTTCTGGCTCGGGCCGACGCTGTTCGACGGTGTCGAGCCGGACATGACGATCTACCGGGACGAGATCTTCGGCCCCGTGCTGTCGGTCATGCGGCGGTCCTCGTACGACGAGGCCGTTGATGTGGTCAACGCCAACCCGTACGGCAACGGCGTCGCCATCTTCACCAACGACGGCGGGGCCGCGCGGCGGTTCCAGCACGAGGTCGAGGTGGGCATGGTCGGCGTGAACGTGCCGATCCCGGTGCCGGTGGCCTACTACTCGTTCGGCGGCTGGAAGCAGTCGCTGTTCGGCGACTCGCACGCCTACGGTCCGGAGGGCGTGCACTTCTACACCCGGTCCAAGGTCGTCACCAGCCGCTGGCTCGACCCGTCGCACGGCGGCATCAACCTGGGCTTCCCGCAGAACTCGTGACGCCCCGCCGAAGGCCCCGTCCGGTTCCCGGGCGGGGCCTTCTTGACGCCGGCATCGGTAAGTCGTAGCTTACGGTTCGTGGTGACTTACCGAACCGACGGGCTCGGTGCGCTCGGGGATCCGATGCGCCGGGCCGTGTTCGAGCTGGTCGCCGCCGGGCCGAAGGCGGTCGGCGAGCTCGCCCGCGAGCTGCCGATCAGCCGGCCGGCCGTGTCCCAACACCTCAAGGTGCTCAAGGAGGCGGGGCTGGTGGTCGACGACGCGGTCGGCACCAGGCGCGTCTACCGGGTCGACCCGAGTGGGGTCGCGGCCCTGCGGGCCTACCTCGACGTGGTGTGGGACCGAGCACTGGCCGCCTACGCGGCGGCCGTCGAGAACACACCCGAGGAGCCGTCATGAGCGTGGTCAAGACAGTCACCGTCAAAGCCGGTCAGCAGCACGCGTTCAAGGTCTTCACCGCCGGGTTCGCCACCTGGTGGCCGTCCTCGCACCACATCGGCAAGGCCGACATGGCCGAGGCGATCATGGAGCAGCGCGACGGCGGCCGCTGGTACGAGCGCGGTGTGGACGGCAGCGAGTGCGACTGGGGCACCGTGCTGGTCTACGACCCGCCCAACCGGGTGGTGCTCAGCTGGCACCTCAACGGCGAGTGGGCCTACGACCCCGACCCGGCCAAGGCCAGCGAGGTCGAGATCCGGTTCATCGCCGACGGCCCGGACGTGACCAGGGTCGAGTTGGAGCACCGGCACTTCGAGCGGCACGGCGGCGACTGGGAGGGTGTGGCCCGCGGCGTCGACACCGAGAACGGCTGGGCGGGCCTGCTGCGCGGCTACGCCGATATCGCGGCGGCGTGACCGACGGCTGGCCGGATAGGGTCTCAGCTCGTGACTGCTGAACTGTCCTTTCCCCGCCAGCAAGCCCGCACCCAGCGCTTCTCGCTGGGCGTGCCCAGGGCGTTCACCGTCGCACCGGACGGATCCCGGGTGCTGTTCCTCCGCTCCGCGTCGGGCACCGACCGTCGCACCGGCCTGTGGAGCCTGGACGTCGAGACGGGGCAGGAGACCCCGCTGTTCGACCCCTTCTCCGACAACGAGGAGCTCTCGCCCGAGGAGCGGGCCCGCCGTGAGCGCAGCCGCGAGTCGGCCGCCGGTGTCGTCGGCTACGCCACCGACTCGGCGCTGACCGTGGCGGCGTTCGCGCTGTCCGGCAAGGTGCACGTGACCGACCTGGCCGCCGGCAGCACCGCCGAGCTGGCCACGCCCGGCCCGGTGATCGACCCCCGACCCGACCCCACCGGCCGCCACGTGGCTTACGCCGTGGTGGCCGGCGAGCTGCGGGTCGTCGCCGTCGACGGCACTGGCGACCGGGCGCTGGCCGAGCCCGACGGTGACGAGGTGACGTGGGGCGTCGCCGAGTTCATCGCCGCCGAGGAGATGGACCGGTTCCGCGGCTACTGGTGGGCGCCGGACGGCGAGCGGCTGCTGGCCGCCCGGGTCGACAACTCGCCCGTGCAGCGCTGGCACATCGCCGACCCGGCCAACCCGGGCACGGTGCCGGCCGAGATCGCCTACCCGGCCGCCGGCACCGACAATGCCGACGTCAGCCTGGCCGTGCTCGGTCTCGACGGCTCTCGCGTCGACGTGCAGTGGGACCGGGCCGCCTTCCCGTACCTGGCCACCGCGCACTGGTCGGCCGGCGGCGCGCCGCTGCTGCTCGTGCAGTCACGTGACCAGCGGACGCAGCGGATTCTCACCGTGGACCCGGACACCGGCACGACGGCCGTGCTGCACGAGGAGAGCGACCCGCAGTGGGTCGACATCATGCCCGGTGTGCCGGCGTGGACCCGCGACGGCCGGCTGGTCCGGATCGCT
>Ga0310811_10012080_pt1 | contig 11206 bp, 9 predicted proteins | sample YCmetagenome_FD_207642 | JGI IMG/M metagenome (GOLD analysis project Ga0310811, IMG submission 207642) | Soil microbial communities from experimental microcosm in Duke University, North Carolina, United States - YC | ecosystem: Engineered > Artificial ecosystem > Soil microcosm > Unclassified ... | reverse complement strand
CTTGCCGGCGGGAATTCCCACCATGACGGGGCACTCGGGACATTCCTGGAATTCGCGCGCGGAAAGGGCGCGAGCGGGCTGGTCGGCCGCCAGCGCACCCGTCGTCAAGATCAGGAAAACAAAGAGAAAAGCCTGTTTCATGGCGGCACTTTCGACGCTTTTGGGATTTTGCGGAAGGGCGATTGACAGGGGTTACGAGGTTTTGTATTAAACCAATGTGTTTATTAACTGGATGGTTGAATGAATCTCGACCACGTTTTCGGCGCTCTCGCCGATCCCACCCGCCGCGCCATCCTGGCCCGGCTGGCGCTGGGCGAAGTGACGGTCGGCGAGTTGGCCGAACCTTTCGACATGAGCCTGCCCGCCGTCTCCAAACATCTCAGGGTGCTGGAAGAGGCCGGCCTGATCCGCAAGGACAAAGTCGCGCAGACCCGTCCCTGCCGCATCGAGCCGGAAACGCTGAAAGCGGTCGATGACTGGCTGGAGGATTACCGCCGCCTCTGGAACGAGAGCCTCGACCGCCTCGAAGACTATCTGAAAACCCTGCAAGCCTCGTCTGCTACCAAGGAGAAGAAGAATGTCCGCCGCCGCAAAAAGTGAGCCATTCGTCATTACCCGGCGCTTCGCCGCGCCGCGCGACCTGGTGTGGGACTGCTACACCAAGGAAGAGCATTTGCGGAAATGGTGGGGCCCCAAGGGTTTCCGCATGCTGAAATGCTCGCTGGATTTCCGTATCGGCGGCATCTTCCTCTACGGGATGGAATCGCCCAACGGCCAGCCGATGTGGGGCAAATGGGTCTTTCACAAGATCGAGAAGCCCCATCTTCTGGGACACACTGTCTCCTTCTCGGACGAGAATGGCGGCATCACCAAGCATCCCATGGCACCGGTCTGGCCGCCGGAGACCTATAGCGAAACAACCTTCGAGGATGCAGGCAGCGAAACGCAAATTCGCCTCGTATGGGAAGCGGGGAACGCCACGCCGGAAGAGATCGCGGTCTTCAACGGCATGCATGCCAGCATGAATGGCGGCTGCGAAGGCACCTTCAGCAGACTCGACGATTATCTCAAAACCCTGTGAGGACCATCATGACCAACAAGACCGTGACGTTCACCCGCCTGCTCGACGCGCCCGTCGAAACCGTCTTCCCGCTCTGGATCGAGGCGAAACATGTATCCAAATGGTTCGCGCCCAAGCATTTCACCGTGCCCGAATGCGCGGTGGATGCGAAGGTCGGTGGCGAGATCCGCCTCACCATGCGTGGGCCGGACGGCACCGATTATCCGATGAAAGCGACATTCGAGGAACTGGTCCCCAACCGCAGGATCGTCACCCGCAACTGGGCGGGCATGGACGCCGAGGGCAAGCCGGGCTTCGAGACGTTGCAGACCTATAGCTTCGCCGCCGAAGGCGACAAGACGCGGCTGACGGTACACGCCGAAGTGATCTGGATGGACGAGCGCATGGCCCCCGCCATCGCCGGCATGGAGCCGGGCTGGAACCAGACCCTGGACAAGCTGGAAGCGGTTGTCGCGGAACTTGGCTCGGCGAACTGAAGCACTGCATCGGCCGTAAAGAAAATTCTCCATGGGCGGGTTTAACCCGCCCATCCAGGACCGCGAGCGCCAATGCTTGGTGCTCTGGATGGCGCACATACGCTGTCGCTATGCGCCAAGGGCGGCCATGGTGAGTTTCTTTTGCACGCTAGCGGATAACGCGGGCCCCTTTACCCTTCATCACCGCCTCGACTTCGGCGACATTGACCATCGAAGTATCGCCCGGTGTGGTCATGGCCAGGGCGCCGTGCGCCGCGCCATATTCCACCGCCGCCTGCGGCCCCTTGCCTTCCAGGAAGCCATAGGCCAGGCCGCTGGCGAAGCCGTCGCCGCCGCCGACGCGATCATAAATTTCCAGTTTCTCGCGCATCATCGACTGGTAGAATTCGCCGCCGGCATAAAGAATGGCGGACCAGTCGTTGACGCTGGCGGTCTTGGCGTTGCGCAGCGTGGTGGCCGCGACCTTGAAGTTGGGAAACTGCTTCACCGCCGTGGCGATCATCTTCTTGAAGTTGGCGGGATCGATGGCGGAGATATGCTCGTCCAGGCCTTCGACCTCGAAGCCGAGACAGGCGGTGAAATCCTCCTCATTGCCGATCATCACGTCCACATACTGGGCGATATGGCGATTGATCTTCTGCGCTCCGGCCTTGCCGCCCTGGCTCTTCCACAGGCTGGCGCGATAATTGAGGTCGTAGGAAACGATGGTGCCGTATTTGCGGGCGGCTTCCACCGCCTCGATCACCGCCTCGGACGTGTTGGGCGCCAGCGCCGCGAAGATGCCGCCGGTGTGGAACCAGCGCACGCCTTCCTCACCGAAAATCTTCTCCCAGTTCACTTCGCCCGGCTTGATCTGCGAAGCGGCGGAATGGCCGCGGTCGGAACAACCCAGGGCGGCGCGGATACCGAAGCCCTTTTCCGTGAAGTTGAGGCCGACGCGGGTGTTGCGGCCCAGCCCGTCGAAATCGCGCCAGACGATGTGGCTGGTATCGACGCCGCCCTGGCAGATGAAATCCTCCACCAGCCAGCCCAAATCGTTCTTCGGCAGCGCCGTCACCACCGAGGCGCGCTTGCCCCAGCATTTGCGCATGGCGCGGGCGACATTGTATTCGCCGCCGCCCTCCCAGACCGTGAACTGGCGGGCGTTGCGCACACGGCCAAAGCCGGGATCGAAACGCAGCATGACTTCGCCGAAGGACAGGCAATCCCATTTCACGTCGGCGGCGGGACGGATATTGAGGATGTCGGCCATCACTTATTTCCCTTTCTGGCCCCGGATTTTCCTGATCAGCGCCAGGGTCTCGCGAGTCTTGGTCTCGATACCGGCATAATCCTTGGCCGCCAGCAATTCCTTGGTGATCAGGTTGGAGCCGATGCCGCAGGCGACGATGCCGGCGCCGAACCACTTCTTCAGCGACTCCTCGGAGGTATCGACGCCGCCGGTGGGCATGATCTTGCTCCAGGGCATGGGGCCAAGCACGTTCTTGACGAAGTCGGGGCCCCCGACGCTGCCACCGGGGAACACTTTCACGATCTCGCAGCCATATTCCTCGGCCACCGAGATCTCGGTCGCCGAGCCGCAGCCGGGGTGATAGGAAATTTTACGCCGGTTGCAGACCTTGGCGACCTCGGGATTGAAGCCAGGCCCGACCACGAACTTCGCGCCATTGGCGATGAAGAGACCGGCGGTGGGCGCCTCGATCACCGAACCCACGCCCATGATGACGGATGGATCGGCGGATGCGAAGTGGCGGGCCGCTTCCAGAAAAACTTGCGCCGCGAAGTCGCCGCGATTGGTGATCTCGACGCATTTGGCGCCGCCATTGGCGCAGGCCTGGATCACCTGGATGCAGACTTCGGTGTTGGGATGGAAGAAGACAGGCACCATGGCCTGCTCCACCATCGCGTTCAGCACCGCCATGCGGTCATGTTTCATCGTCGGCCTCCCTTCCCGGTCATTCGAGCGGCGCATTGCTAGCTCAAAAGCCCTGGAAGGGCAATTTCCGAATGCTTTCAGTGGCTTGATCCGGCCTGCGCCAGGATGACGCCGGCGGTGACGCACAACGTCATGGTGGAGGAGACCCGCGCCACCGGCGCGATCACCGAGGATTTGGCGATCCGGATAGCGCGCAGGTAGAACAACACCGCGCTTATATAAAGAATGCCTGCGCGGCCTGGCAGTGTGGGCGACTTGCATGGACAAGAAAGCGCTTTCTTGGAACAATGCCAGGAACGGCCCGTTCCCTGAAAACGCCCGCGTCGCGCGCATCATGACAAAGACCTCCGGCCCCCATGGCACCGCAACCGGCATGGAACCATGCGCCACGCCGGAGGCGGCGGTGGACCGGCTCTGCCTGCTTTATGATGAAGCCATCACCGCCATCGCGGCGGCTTTCACTGCCTTCTCCCGGGGCGAGACGCCGCCCGCAGGCGCGCATCCGACCTATCCCTATCTCAGCATCGAAGTGTCGCCGGGCGCCATTTCCTCCACCACCCTGGCCTTCGGCAAGGTGACCAAGCCCGGGCGTTACGGCACCACAATCACCGCACCGGCCCTGTTCCGGGATTACCTGACCGAACAGCTCCGCCTGCTGGCCGACAACTACAAGGCCCGTCTTTATGTCGGCAAAAGTCATGACACCATTCCCCTGACATTCGCGGTGGAAAAGGCGGCGGCGGCGATGGACGCGCAAAGCCGCCGCGCCGTGGCCGAGCATTTCCCCATGCCGCGCCTGGACACCGGCCATGACGCCATCGTCGACGGCGCCCGCTGGGATGGGCCCGGCCCCGCGCCGCTGTCGCTGTTCTCGGCAGAGCGCATCGACTTCTCGCTGCACCGGCTTCGCCATTACACTGGCACCGAGGCGCCGCATTTCCAGGGCTTCGTGTTGTTCACCAACTATCAGCGCTATATCGACGAATTCCAGGCCTATGCCGCCCGCGAGGTCGAGGCCGGACGGGCGCTGCGCTTCGTCGAACCGGGCAATCGCATCACCGAGAAAGGCCGTGCGCCGTCGCGCCCGCCTTTGGCCAAGCTGCCGCAGATGCCGGCCTATCACCTGGTGCAGGAAAACGGCCAGGGCGTCACGCTGATCAATATCGGCGTCGGCCCCTCCAACGCCAAGACCCTCACCGACCATCTGGCGGTGCTGCGCCCGCATGTCTGGTTGATGATCGGCCATTGCGGCGGTCTGCGCGCCAGTCAGCGGCTGGGCGATTATGTGCTGGCGCACGCCTATCTGCGCGACGACCAGGTGCTGGACGAGATGCTGCCCACCGCCATTCCCATCCCGGCCCTGGCCGAAGTGCAGGTGGCACTGGCGCAGGCCGTGGCGGAGATCACCGGCGTCACGGGCCAGACGTTGAAGGAACGCTTGCGCACCGGCACCGTGGTGACGACGGCGGATCGCAACTGGGAACTGCGCTTCGAGCAGTTGGCGATGCGTTTCAACCAGTCCCGCGCCATCGCCATCGACATGGAATCGGCCACCATCGCCGCCAATGGCTATCGCTTCCGCGTACCTTATGGAACGCTGCTCTGCGTCTCCGATCGCCCGCTGCACGGCGAGATCAAGCTGCCGGGCATGGCGGATGCCTTCTATGAGGAACGTGTCAGCCAGCATCTGGAGATCGGCATCCGCGCCCTGGAGCTGCTGCGCAAGGAAGCCGACAAGGGCACGCTGCACTCACGCAAGCTGCGCAGCTTCACCGAGCCGGCGTTCCGATAACCCCTGCCCCCCGCCAAAGCGGCAGGAGAAAGCGAAAATCCCATGGCAGCGACGCCCAACAATTTCGACGCCTACTGGATGCCGTTCACGGCCAATCGCCAGTTCAAGGCGAGCCCGCGCCTGATGGTGGCCGCCGATGGCATGTACTACACCACCGAAGATGGCCGGAAAATTCTGGACGGCACGGCCGGCCTGTGGTGCTGCAACGCCGGCCATGCCCGGCCCCGTATCGTCGAAGCCATCGCGCGCCAAGCGCGGGAACTGGATTACGCACCGGCCTTCCAGATGGGCCATCCCAAAGCCTTCGAACTGGCGGCGCGGCTGGCCCGGCTGATGCCGGGCGCGCTGGACCATGTCTTCTTCACCAATTCCGGTTCGGAGTCGGTGGAGACGGCGCTGAAGATCGCCATCGCGTATCACCGCTTGAACGGCCAGGCGGAACGGGTGCGCCTGATCGGACGCGAACGCGGTTATCATGGTGTCAATTTCGGCGGCATGAGCGTGGGCGGCATGACCGCCAATCGCAAAATGTTCGGGGCGCTGGTGGCCGGCGTCGATCACCTGCGCCACACCCATGGCGATCCGCGCAACCTGTTCGCGCGCGGCGTGCCGGAATTCGGCGCCGAACTGGCCGACGACCTGGAACGGCTCTGCGCCCTGCACGATCCTTCCACCATCGCCGCGGTGATCGTCGAGCCGGTTCAGGGCTCGGCGGGCGTATTCATTCCGCCGCGCGGCTATCTCGAACGCTTGCGTGAAATCTGCGACCGCCACGGCATCCTGCTGATTTTCGACGAAGTCATCACCGGCTATGGCCGGCTGGGTACGCCCTTCGCGGTGGATTATTTCGGCGTCATGCCCGACATGGTGACCACCGCCAAGGGGCTGACCAACGGCGTCATCCCCATGGGCGCGGTCTTCGCGCAGAAGAAAATCCACGACCTCTTCATGCAAGGACCGGCGGGCGCCGTCGAGTTCTTCCATGGCTATACCTACTCCGCCAACCCCATGGCCTGCGCGGCGGCGCTGGGGACACTGGATACCTATGAGGAAGAAGGACTGCTGACGCGTGGCGCCGAACTGGCGGCCTATTGGGCGGATGCGGCGCACAGTTTGCGCGACATTCCCATCGTGACGGATATCCGCACTCTGGGCCTGATCGCGGGCATCGAGCTGAAACCCATCCCGGCCGCGCCCACCGCGCGCGCCTTCGATGCCTATCTCAAATGCTTCGCGGCGGGATTGCTGGTCCGCACCACGGGCGACATCATCGCCCTTTCCCCACCCTTGATTGTCCAGAAAAGCGAGATAGACAGGCTGTTCGATATTCTCCGCGCGGTCCTGAAACAGGTGGCATGAATTGAAAAAGGGCCGCCCAATGGGCGGCCCTTTTCGCATTCGAGACAGGAAGCTGTCAGACGGTGCGCAGGCGGAAGGCCAGCATTTCGCTGCCGCTGTAGCCGTGGTTGCCGACGCACATCACGATGTACTGCCAGCCGCCGACGGCATAGGTCATGGGTGTGCCGGTCTGGCCTTCCGGGATCGGCACCGCGCCCAATTCCTTGCCCGTCGCCTTGTCGTAGGCGCGCAGATAGGACTGCCGGACGCCGGCAGCGTTGGTCGTGGCCTCCGGATCGCCGCAAACCACCATGGTCTTGGTCACCAGCGGGCCGACATTGCCGGCCTGGCCGGTGCGCGGCAGGGTAAGGCCCTTCAACAGCGGATGGTTCCTGATGTTGTCCGGCGTTTCGCCATGCGCGACCTGCCAGGTGATGTCGCCCACCTTGAGGTCGATGGCACTGATACGGCCATAGGGCGGTTTGACGATGGGCAGACCAGCGACATTGGCGGTGCCGGGACGGATCGGTCCACTGAGCTCGGACGATGCCGCGGGTCCACGCGCAAGCGTCGCGGCTTCCTCCGCGTCGGCGCCGCGGCCTGCGGGCCCGCGACCGGCGGGAGCACCGCGCCCGCCACCGCGACCGCCGCGCCCGAACTCCTGGCCCGCGATACCGCTGCGAAGGCCCAGCGGCGCCGTGGGATCCACGACGATGCCATGCACGACCGGCTGGGTCTTGGAATAGATGTAGGCAATCTTGGTTTCGGGATCGAAGCTGCCGCCCGGCCAGTTGGTGCCGCCCTGCGCGCCCGGCAGGCCCAGCGTGCCCCAGGTGCCATCGACGCTCGCCATGGTCGGCGGATCGTATGGGCCGTTGCCGCGCACATAATGATCGGCGATTTCCTTGGCGCGCGCCTTGATGGCGGGCGTGAAATCGACCAGATCGTCATCGGTCACGTTCTGGCGGTCATAGGCCGGCGGCTTGGACGGGATCGGCTGGGTCGGCGAATACCATTCGCCCGGCACGTCGCCGGCCTTGCGCGGGGTTTCCGGAATCGGCCAGATCGGCTCGCCGGTCTCGCGATTGAAAACATAGAGGAACGCCTGCTTGGTCGGCTGGGCGATCGCCTTGACGATCTTCCCGTTCACCGGAATGTCCACGCACATGGCCGAACAGGGCACGTCATTGTCCCAGATGCCATGATGGACCATCTGGAAGTGCCATTTGCGCTTGCCGGTTTTGAGATCCACCGCCACCAGACTTTCTGGGAACAGGCCGGGGCCCCTGCGCTTCGCGCCGATATAGTCGCCGGACGCAAGTTCGACGCCGAAATAGGCGAGGCCCAGTTCGGGATCGGCGCACATCTGCGCCCAGGAACCGGCATGGCCAAAGGCGCCGGTCGGGTCCGAGAGCCAGGAGTCGAAACCGTACTCGCCCTTGTGCGGAATGGTGTGGAATATCCACAGCCGCTTGCCGGTACGGGCGTCATAGCCCCGGACATTGCCGACGGGCGGGATGGCGTTCCCCGCCCGGGGGTCGCTGCCGCTATGAGCGGCGCCGATCACGATGACGTCGTTGGCTATGAGCGGCGTGGAATGCCAGGCGATTTCGGCCGTGTTGACATCCATCGCCTGGTCGTCGTCCAGGCGCAGATCTACCACGCCCTTGGTGCCAAAGCTGGCAACGGGAATGCCGGTGGCGATGTCCAGCGAGACAAGGCGGTAGCCCTGGGTGACATAGACGATGCGCTCGGCCTTGCCGTCAGTCCAATAGGAGCAGCCATGGCCGGACAGGATGCGCGGCGCGGTGCGTCCGCGCTCGCCTTCGTCTTCCCGGTGCATCCAGATGATTTCGCCGGTGATGGCATCGAGGCAGAGAATGTCGCGGCGCGAACCGGCGGTGACATAAAGCCGGCCCTTGATCAGCAGCGGGGTGCTTTCCCAGTTGGTCTCGATGCGGGGACCGAAATGGGCTGAATCGAGGCGCCAGGCGATCTGCAGATTCTTGAAATTGTCGCCGTTGATCTGGTCCAGCGGCGAATAGCGGTTGGCGTCCAAGCCATTGGCGAAATTGTGCCACTCGGTATCCTGGGCGACGGCGCCCCGGGCGGGCGGGGCCGGATAGGCGTTGTTGAGGTTGCCGCCGCCGTTGGGGCTGCGCTGTGCCTCGGCGACGGTGGCCAACGTCACGAGACCGAGGGTCGCGGCAGAGCCGTAAAGCATGGAACGTCTGGAAAGAGGCGGCATGGCTGTTTTCACTCCCAAAATCGAACGTGTGAGGCGGGCGCAGACGCCGTTCCAGGCCGCGCCGGATTCCGTGGTCGGCGGCAGCATCGCGCGGGCCGGTCCCCAATCCATGGCGGCAATGTAACGGATTGTATCGGCAGCCCTGCTTACCCCTGAAAGCACGGCGTTTCGCGTCCGTGCCCGACTGTTGATGACTCGCGATCTTTCGCCGCGATCGACCTTTATATAAGCCGCCGCGAACTCCGAGCGCAACGCTCCCAGCCGCGCCCAAACCGCGCTGCGTGCGGCCGTCCACACCGGCAAGGGGCGGTTTTTGGAATAATATTACTTTTCAGCGCCTTATCCCATGTTGCTGGGGCTTCGATCCCTTCGCAGTTGCGAATAGTTGCGAATAGGAGACCGCACACGTGCCGGAAATCGCGGATTTCGGCGCCCCTTGTCGCTCCGCCGGGGCCGGGCTATTCGGGCGAACAGAAAGGTCTTCTCCATGCATGTCCTGATCGCCTGCGATTCTTTCAAGGACGCGCTCGACGCCGAGCAGGTCTGCCGCGCCATCGCGCGCGGCCTCGAACGCGGCCATCCGGGTATCGAAACCACCGAAATGCCGCTGTCGGACGGCGGCGAAGGCGTGCTGGACATCCTGCGCAAGGCATTGGCGCTGAAGAACCTGACACTGGAAGTCTCCGATCCCCTGGGGCGGCCGGTGCAGGCTTCCTATGGCCTTTCCGCCGATGGCGGCACGGCGCTGGTGGAGATGGCTACCGCTTCCGGCCTGCAGCTTCTCACCCAGGCGGAACGCAATCCGCTGCGGACCTCCACCTATGGTACCGGCCAGCTCCTGGCGGATGCGCGGGCGCGCGGCACGCAAACGGCGCTGCTGGCGATCGGCGGCAGCGCCACCAATGATGCCGGCATCGGCATGGCGGCGGCGCTGGGCTGGCAATTCCGCGATGCCGCCGGGACATCCGTGAAGCCGGACGGCGGCAACCTGCAGCGGATCGCCAGGATCGTGCCACCGGCGCAGCCGCTGTTCGACAAGGTCGAGGTGCTGTGCGACGTCACCAACCCGCTCTACGGCCCAAGCGGCGCCGCCTGGATTTACGGACCACAAAAAGGCGGCAACAAGGAAAGCCTGACCCATCTGGACGAAGGCCTGCGCCACATCGCGGCGCTGGTGGGCGAACAATTGGGCCGTCCCGGCCTGGCCGATGTCCCGGGCGCGGGCGCGGCGGGCGGCCTGGGCTTCGGCGGCATGGCCTTCCTGAACGCCACGCTCAAGCGCGGCATCGAGATGGTGCTGGACCTGGTAGGCTTCGAAGCGGCGGTGAAGCGGGCGGACCTGGTCATCACCGGCGAGGGCCATATCGACGGGCAAAGCCTGCAGGGCAAGCTGATCCAGGGCGTCTGCCAGCGGGCCGGCACCACGCCGGTGGTCGCGCTTTGCGGCAAGCTGTCGGCCTCGCCCGAAGACATTCGCGCCGTTGGTCTGAAGGCCGCCTATTCCATCAACACGGTCGAACGTCCCCTGGCGGAGATGCTGGCCGCCACCGCCGCCAACCTGGAACGAACCGCCGCCGCCCTGCCGCTCTGAGCAAACGTCGCGGCGACCGACAAAGATTTACAATCGCCGCCCGCGCCAGTCGCTTGGCAGTTTCCAGGCGTTGTGATCGGATCATCTCCCGAAGATCACAAGAACGGCTCGGGGAAAATCCGCCATGTCCAGTCCTGCCCAGACGTCGGCCAACCCGCCGGCCGCATTGCTCCTGCCGCTGGTTCTGCTGCTGTTCACGGCCAGCGGCTGCGCCGCTCTGATCTATGAAGTGGTCTGGTATCAGATGCTGCAACTGGCGATCGGCGCCAGCGCTGTCTCGCTGGGCATCCTGCTGGCGACCTTCATGGGCGGCCTCTGCCTGGGAAGCTGGTGCCTGCCGCGCCTGGCACGGACAGGCACACATCCGCTCAAGGTCTATGCCCTGATCGAACTGGGCATCGGCATCTGCGGCGTGGCTGTGCTGTGGGGCCTGCCGCTGATCGACGACGTTTATTTCGCGGGCGACCAGGGCGGCTTCGCCGGCATGTTGATGCGCGGCGGCCTTTGCGCCATCTGCCTGCTGGCGCCGACCTTCCTGATGGGCGCCTCGCTGCCGGCGATCTCGCGCTTCATCACCGCCACGCCGCGCGGCGTCGCCTGGTGGGGCTGGCTCTATGCCGGCAACACGCTGGGCGCGGTGGCGGGATGCCTGCTGGCCGGATTCTATTTGCTGCGCTTCCACGACATGGCGGTGGCGACCTATGTCGCGGTGGCGATCAATGCCGCCATCGCGCTCGCCAGCTT
>Ga0310811_10012079_pt1 | contig 11206 bp, 14 predicted proteins | sample YCmetagenome_FD_207642 | JGI IMG/M metagenome (GOLD analysis project Ga0310811, IMG submission 207642) | Soil microbial communities from experimental microcosm in Duke University, North Carolina, United States - YC | ecosystem: Engineered > Artificial ecosystem > Soil microcosm > Unclassified ... | reverse complement strand
CGCAGCGCACGAATCCGAACGGCGATCCATCACCGCTTTACGCGTTGCCAAGCTGGCAGCTCATGCGCGACACGGTGCGCCTGACGATGTACGGCTTCACCAATCAGCAGGCGATCCAGTTCTATGCGTCGCTGATGGATTACTCGGTCAATACCGACAACTTCGGGTTCTGCAACTCGCCGGCCATCGTCGACGACAAGCGCACGCAGGTTGAAATCGCCGCGCTGGCGATGAAGAAGACGCTGACCATTCAGGCGTCGTACTACCAGGCGACAGCGGATGCGATCGCGCGCCGGTTGATTCTCGAAGCAGGTTTCAGTTCTATCACCGTTTCCTAGCGGGGCATCCCGACTAGTTTCCTGCCCGCCTTCGAGCGGGCTTTTTCATTTGGAGTTTTCGAAATGCCCCAATACTTCCCGCCGCACCCGGGCGGCAATACCACCACGCTTAATATTTCCGCCACCACGGTCCTGAAGTCTGCGCCGGGTCGCGTGTATGTCGTCTCTGTCGTCACTGCTGGCACCGCTGCTGGCGCGATCTATGACAGCACCTCGACGACGGGGAATACAGCCGCTAACCAGATCGGCGTGATTCCGGCCGCCGTTGGGACCTACTACTTCTATGGCATGCCTACCGCGACGGGCATCGTCGTATCGCCGCCGACTGTAACGGGCGTCGTGTCCGCTTCCTGGGCATAACTCCCCGCCGCCCCGCCTTCCCGGCCCCGCCATTGAGCGGGGTTTTGTTTTTCTGGAGCCTACATGGCAAACACAATCACTCCGCAGATTGTCAATCTGACGGCAGTCCTCACGGTCGCGCCTATCCCGTCACAGCTTCAGCGGAGCGGTGCGTTTGTGTCCGTGGGCGGCACCACGCTGACGACTGGCGCCTATCTGTATTGCGGCCAGTTGAGCGCACTTGAAGCCGTGCTCGCTGCAAGTGGCACGGGCAATCAGGCTGAACTTCAAACCATGGGCACGACGTTCTTTGCCCAAGGTACTTCGATCGGCGCTTATGTGCTCGAACTGGGTGTGCAGACTTCCGGCGCGGCCGGCATCGAAGCGCTGAACGCCTGGATCACGAACAATCCAGGCATCTTCTACGCCTATCTCGTTCCGGCGGCGTGGGACAACACGTCCGAAGTAGTCGGTAGCGTCATCGTCACCACGGGCGGCAGTGGCTACACTTCTGCGCCCACCGTGGCATTCTCTGGCGGCGGTGGCGGCACTGGCGCAACGGCGACGGCAACTATTGCCAATGGCGCCGTGACGGGCGTGACCATCACGAATCCGGGTTCGGGCTATACCGCCGCGCCTACCGTGACGTTCACCGGTGGCAGTGGCACAGGTGCGGCGGCAACCGCCAATCTTGCGTCCGAGCTCAACATCATTGCCGGCGAATATGCAAGCCCGACCGGACGCACGTACTTCTTCATCTCGACCACGGCCGCGAATGTCGCAACGTATCAGCCGAACAAGAGCGTGTACGCGTTCGTGCCAAGCCCCACGGCAACCTCGCAGGAATTCGGGGCTGCGGCGCACTTCTATCAGTGGCTGGTGAACAACCCGAGCGCGACCAGCAAACTTGCGCCGATGGCGTACCGATTCCTCAATGGCGTCACGCCGTGGCCGGCAACCGGCTACGCGAGCCAGATTCAGACGGTCCTGTCGGCTTTCGGGAACATCAATCTCGTCCCCCCGCAGGGTGGCATCACGAATACCTGCATTTTCAAGGGCACGACTTCGGATGGCTCGCAGTCGTCGTGGTGGTACGGCATCGACTGGTATCAGATCACGGTCACGAATGATCTCGCCGATGAGGTCGTCAACGGTTCGAACGAGGAACCTCCTCTGCTGTACGACCAGGACGGTATCAACCAGCTTGCCGGCGTTGCAAATCGCGACCTGAATACGGCGATTTCGTTCGGCTGCGCACTGAGCGGGACCGTTACTGCGACGTCTTTCGCAGCCTACACGGCGGCCAATCCTGCCAACTACAAGGCGGGGATCTATCAGGGCCTGGGCGTCAACATCGTTGGTCAGAACGGATTTTTGACCGTTGGCGTGCAACTTGACGCGATTGAATTTGCATCTTAATAGGACGCCAAAATGCCTACCCAAAATCCAGGTATCGCCCGCGGCGTCCTGAACCGTGTCAAGTGCTCGGTGGTCATCCCGAGCACGCCTTCGCTGAACGTCATCTCCGCGAACATGGGCCGCGCGCTGGCCCGCATCTCGTTCGAGGGGCAACTGGTCAATCAGATCCCGACCGGAACTGGTGTGGTCAATGCGCCCGAGCCCTTCGTGATGGCGACAATCACCATCGCCCTGCTGCGCACGCAACCTATCGCGGCCGCGTGGTTCTCGCAGATCCTGAATGACAGCAATGTCGAGGATGCGACGATCTATAGCGACACGTCGACGTTCCCGCCGATCGCGCTGCAAAGCGTGGTCGCGAGTCACATGGATCCAGGGCCGTTCGATGGCACGAGCCCGGATTTCCAACTCGTGTTGCGTGGGGCGCTGCCCGTGAATAACCGGATGTGGACCTTCTGATGCAGATCACCGATTCGCTGAATCTCGCGATCCCATTCGGTAACGGCATGGTTGCTTACCATACCCCGATAAGTCGACCCGTCTATGAGGCGCACTATGCCGCGTTGAATGCCACCCGCGCAGCGCTCGCGCGCAAGGGCATTCATTACCAGATGGGCTCTGGTCCACGCATCGCCAACCTCGTGCTGAAGGATGAGGGGAAGCGGGATGCCGACGAGCGGGGCATGGAGGATGCGACCCCCGCTCTGCTCGGTGAAATCAGGCGCCTGACGAATGTACTCGCGCCCGGCAATGGCGGGTACGAGTTGCTGCCAGTCGACGCCGCGATCAGCCAAGGTCTGCTCGACGATGAAGACTGGGGTGAGCTTGAGGCAGCTCTAGTTTTTTTTACCTGCCACGTGGCGACAGCGAAGAAAGCGGAGCGGAAGGAGTTCGCGACAGCAATTGCTTCGACCCTGACTGGGTCGATTACGTCGTCGGCTCCTATGGAGTACGCCGCTTCCTTGCCGACCTCGACGAGGGCAGAAGCTACCCAGCAGAAGCCGGCATCGTCGCTGCCTGTCTGAGGTACGTTTCGCGGGAAGGCTTCGCCGACTTTTGTGAGCGCCATGATTTCGCTATCCGCTCCCCCCGCGAGTACCGGGAACGGTACATCCTCGAGGCCTTGCGCGGCCCGAAATTGAGTTGAGACCATGAGCAATACTCCGGTTATCTCGGTCGAGGTAAATGACCAGCAGTTCCGCGGTTTCTACGAGCTGTTCCAGAAGTACGCGGGCGACGTCGAAGAGATGCCGGCCGACTGGAAGAGGATCGGCGAAGCGACCGGTTCAGCTGGCAAGGCTATCGGTGAAGTCGAGAGAATATCGGCCGGCACGCGCACACAGCTAGCCGCCATGGCTGCCCAGGCGGATGCCATTGGCAAGGCATTTAGTACCGCCCTCGACTCGCACACGAAGTTCGCCAGTTCTCTGCGCGAGAGCAACACCCAGCTTGAAAAGATGGCGAGCACGACGCAAAAGCTCGGCGGTGGCGTTTTCGGGGCAATGGGTCATGTGGCTGGAGGAAATGGCATTAGCGCGATGGAAACCGCGATTTCGACGCTTGGTAACCTGGTGCCGGGTGTCGGCAAGATCGTGGCGCTCATTGGCGGGATTGGCGCTGCCGCCATGATTGCGGGCAAGAAACTCGCGGATGACGCCGTTGGAGATCAGCGCAATGCACGCAGAGTCGGCGTTTCGACTGGCCAGCTCCGGTCTTTTGACCTGAACTTTGGCCGCTATGCCGATCCGTCGATCCTGAACCGCGCAGCCGATGCGCAATCAGACATGACCATGATGCCCTATGCCATGCTGGCGACGGGCAAAGGCATCTCACAGCTGCAGAGTGAAGGTGCAGATGACGTCGCGATCCAGATGATGCAGCGCGCGCACGACTGGTGGAATAAGACGCCCGCCTCGATGCGCAACCAGCAGACGCTGACGGCGACCGGCCTCAACAAATTCATGTCGTTCGAGGATGTCCGCCAACTTGGCGCGATGACCGACAAGGAGTTTGCCGAAGCAAGGACGAATTACAAGCGCAACGCGTCCCAGTTTGACGTATCGGGCAAGAGCACTGATGCGCTGTATGGCTTCTCGCGTGGCGTGGACGAGAAAACAACTCGCGCAAAAGCGGCACTTCAGGAGGGCGGTGGCAAGTTTATCGACTTCCTGACTGGCAATACGCCGAAGCAGGCCGATGACGCGATGAAGAACTATGCGAAGGAAACGCGCGCGCTAACAAAGGATGTGCACAATCTTCGCGTCGAGATTGCGCCTGTTAAACGCGATAAGGGCCACCCGCTCGGCACGATTGCCGCAAGTCGCGACGAGAGTTTGCTCGAGGCTGCGCAGATACTCGGAGGCGCGCGCTCACGCGGCACGCCGGCTGCAGCGAAGGCGGCGGGGAAGATTATGGGCGTGCCCAGCCTTTCCATGACCGCGGAATTCACCAAGCAATACCCGGGGCTTGCCGCCAAGGCTGGCCCCGAAGCAGTGAGGGACGCGCTTGAGTCGCAAATGAGATATGGCGTTCCTGCCGCCGTGACGCTCGCTCAGTATGGTCTTGAGAGCGGGTATGGATCGAGCGGCCTCTTCAAGCGCAGCAATAATCCGTTTGGGATGCAGGCGGCAAAGGGTCAGGATTATGTTTTAAGCCTTGACCACCATGCAGACGGCACGGCGTATCAGGCGAAGTTCCGAAGGTTCAAATCTCTCGCCGAAGCCTTTGACGAGCACGCCAAGCTACTCTCACATGGGCGAGCCTATGCGGAAGCCCGGAATCACCTCAAGGATCCGGTCGCCTACGCGAACTCGCTAACGGGCCATTACGCGGAAGACCCGCACTATGGACAGAAGTTAATCGGTCTGATGCATCAGGATACAAAGAAGCATATTGAGCGCGTCGCCTCTGCTATTGCGCGCCGCGGTGGGCCGCACGTAAACGTGACAATCACGAATCAAACCGCCGCGCGAGTGGCGGTCTCCACTAACGCCGCGGCGACCGGATCATGACCACCAGTATCGCCAACACACTCGGGAACGCCGCGCGTGCTGCGTATGACGCCGCGTTCCAGACAAGCCCAATCATCCTGAGTGGCGGTCTATTTTCCTCCGCCCTAGGCGGGGTGATGACTTTGTCTGGACTGGTGTCGACTGTTGTCAACGATGTAACTGGGTCCGACCTGTTGCCAACGGTGCGGTATGTGCCACTCCCGGGCGCCACGGTGATCAACAACACGGTCGCGACCTACCCGTTTGCGAACCAGGCCGTTGCCGGCAACGCGGTCATCCGCAACCCGAAGAATGTTTCGCTTCTCATGATTGCCCCCGTCAATAGCGTTGGGGGCTATCTGCTGAAGATGGCGACATTCATGGCGCTGCAAAGCACGTTCGAAGCGCACACGGCGGCCGGCGGCACGTTCCATGTTTTGACGCCGTCCTATCCCTACTTCGACTGCCTCATGACTGCCATGACGGATGTCACAAGCGGCGAGGGACATCAGCAGCAGATTCAGTGGCAGATTGACTTTGTCCAGCCGCTGGTCACCCAGCAGCAGGCGCAAACGGCCTGGAACGGCATGATGTCGAAGATTGCGGGCGGCCAGCAGATCACGAGTTCGTCGTGGAATGCTGCCGCGGCGACTGCGGGCACCCCGGTTCAGGGCATGTCTGCGCTTATGGGTATCTTCCCCTCTTCATGACCACGATCCTATTTGCTCCCTCACCCACGCAGTCACCGCCGTTTCAGGTGACGGTGACGCTCGACAACGTGGCGTACAACCTCACGGCAATGTGGAATTTTTCGGCGCAGCGGTGGTATGCGTCCCTCACAGATGCGTCCGGCAATGTCGCATGGTATGGCGCGATGGTTGGCTCCCCTCTGGGCTATGACATTCCACTCGCGCCGGGAATTTTCCAGCAATCGACAATCCTCTACCGCGAAGATTCCGGAAACTTTGAGATCACGCCGTGAGATTTTATGAAATCACGCTGTACCCACCGGGCAGCACGACGGCAGCGCGGACGTGGACATCGTTTCCGGGTGGCCAGTTCGACCCGGGCGCACTGAATGTCGAGTTTGACCTGACGGTTGCTCCCTACGGAACACCGATCGGGGGCCAGTCAATCACGATTGAAGGGATTTCGATTGCCGACCTGATGCAGCCGCAGCAGTTCGCGCCGCGGATCGTCAATGGCGCCCTACAGCCGGGAATGACCTTCGTGCTGAAGGGCGGCATGGGTAGAGGCCTCCCCCTTGCCAATCCGGCCCAGCAGGGAACGTTGCTCAAGGGGCAGATATGGCAGGCCTTCGGCAACTGGGAAGGCACGGAGATGACGCTTGATTTCGTCATCAACCCGGGTGGCTACGATTCGGGCAACCCCGGCAATTTCGTGCTGAACTGGCAGGCCGGGCAACCTCTTTCGACGGCACTGCGAAACTGTCTTTCGGTGGCTTATCCCGCCGCACCGCTGACGGTGAATATCAGCAACCAGCTCGTGCAGTCAGAGACTGAAGTGCATCACTGCGGCACCCTGGAAGAGATGGCGCAGTACATTCAGGGCATCACGAACGGCCAGTTTCTCGGCTCGAGCTACCCGGGCGTGCAGATCGCCATGCAGGGCGGTGCGCTTTCCGTATTCGACAGCACATGGCAGCCGCCCACGGTTCAACTGAATTTTTCGGAACTCGTTGGGCAGCCGACCTGGATCAACGTCAATACGCTTCAGGTGAAACTGGTGATGCGCGGTGATCTTCAGATCGGGACTTCGGTCAAGATGCCGGTTGGGCTATCCGGACAGGTGGGCCAGGTGCTCACCTCCGGTAACTCCCTGCCCTCCAGCGCGAACTATCGGACGACATTCTCCGGCTCGTTCCAGATTAACGAGGTTCGCCACATCGGCAATTTCCGCTCGTCCGATGGCGGCTCCTGGGTGACGGTCATCAACTGCGTGCCTCTTACGCCCCCTTCGAATGGCTGATAACTTCTCCAAGCTCTGGCTCCAGAAAAGCCAGAACCAGCTTGCTATCAACCGGGCCGCGCAGGAAATCCAGAAACAGGGCCGCGCCCTTCCCTGCCGCGTAACAGCGGTGTCCGGGTCGGTCGTGACGGTCGAATTCGAGATGGATACGTCGCCGTGGACATTGCCGCCGGTCACGATCCCGAAGGCCGAAAGCAACTGGGTAAGGATGCCGACGCAGGTTGGCGATCTTGGCTACACCGCGCCGGCCGATGTCTACCTGGGTGGAATCTCAGGGCTGGGCAAAGGAATTGCCCGATTCATCCGCCGCGGCAACCTGTCGAACCTTGTTTTTACGCCGGTCAGCAATGCAAATTCTCCTCCGATCGATCCGAACGCGGCGCAAGTGCAGGGTCCGAACGGCGCAATCATCAGGACGACGACCGGCACCACGTCATCGGTCGTAACGGACCAGAACGGCACGACGATCACGTTTGGCACGACAACATTCGTCCTGAACGCTACCGGCATTACGCTGACAGTTGGCGGCCAGACCTTTACATGGGGCGGATCCCATGCTGTCTCGACGCTTCCGATTCAGGCCCCGGACGTCATCCTGCCGAATGGCGCCGTGAATCCGCACACTCACCCGGGCGTGCAGACAGGATCCGGAAACACTGGAACGATGACGGGTTAGTTGAGCGGCTGAAAGGGCTTGTATTGCGGATCGGTTGTTTTCATGCATAGACCGAACATCTGGTCATGAAGTGCTGCGCCGCCAGCCACATCGAATCTCTCGTCGAAGAACACATCATTGATGATGTGCTTCAGTTCGCGCACTGGTACTCCACTTCTTGTCCAGAAAAGAAGGTATTGGTAAGACTGCTGCGGAGATAAGCCCGCGTCCCGATATTGCGCCGATGTTTTGTAAATTGTGGCCGTGTTCGCGCAATTTGTAAGCCTGCGCTGATAGTCAGCTTGAGTGGATTCCTGCTGTTGAGAATCCGTACTTGGCATTGAGAAGACTGGCTTCCCAAGCTGGGCTTGCGATAGAGCGGGGAAAAGAGTCAGACATAGGATGGCTTTACGAATCATGGTTTCTCCTTTTTGTTTTTTACGAAATCGTCTGGATTGAACCTCGGGCAAAGATCGCAGAATTTCTCGACGCCTTCAGCCTGTATCTGATCCCGTATCGATGATGGGTGATGCTCCTGCGCCTGAAACCACTGCAGCATGTGCTTGCAAGGGAACGTGTAAATCCCCTCGTCCGACTGCGCGGTGATGTGACGAAACATCGGGTGGATGTGGTCGAGTTTGAGTAGCGAGACGATCGGGTAATACGGGCTGTCTATGGTCCGATGGCAGTGCGCCCGATAGTCGTCCGACAGGCAGGATTCGATGAAGCATTCAAGCACCGACTCCAGATAGTAGGCGTTCTCCAGTGAGCCGATGATCATCCGACCGTTTGCGTAGAAGTGAGTGCCTGTCCAGCCGCGGATGTAATGCACCAGGTCAATCGCTCGCGTGGCCCCCTGCTGGCTCGGTAGGAATCCCGCAACAAACACCCTCATCGACTCAAGGTCGCGCTCGAAGAAAAGATCGGCGCCGTTCGCCGACTGGATCGCAAGCGGAAAGGCCTCCGATCGGCTGCGAAGAAAAGCAGCAACCAGCAGGTACTTTCTCGAAAGCTCATCAAGTCCGCCTGGCGCGAAAAGATTCGCCGGCAGGTCATCTGGATTTTTCATCAAGGCTCTCAAATGCGCGCGTGGGGAAGGACGTACAACGAAGACGGCACATATCAATGGGTCCAGGTGTCGACGGATTCGAACGGGCTGAACGATGCCTTCTACGTTACCGCACTGGCCCAGTGTCTCAAGCTGAATCTCGGTGAAAGCCCAATCTATGCCAATTCGGGCATTCCGCAAATTCAGACCATCGCAACCCAAACGTTTCCCGATTTCTACGTGGCCCGGATCCAGCAGCAGTATGCACAGTATTTCGCTTCACTGACCATTGCTCGTGTTCCGGGATCGCTCCCGCCTCAGTATAACGTGCGCGCCGTGACGCATTCCGGCGCGATCATCAGCCAGAACATCCCCACATGACCCTTCCCGTCGTAATGACTGCGAGCGGCCCGGTGCCGAGCTCGCCGGCCGCGCTAAACAGCGACCTGATTGCAACGGTAGAGGCGGAAAACGCGGGCTTTACTGCAAACTTGCCCGGTCTGCTTCTCGAAGATCTGACCTCTACCGGAACGGCCGCGCTCGCACAGATGGATCAGGCGCGCGTGGACGCCATCAACAGCGTTACACCGTACGGCGCGAATGCCTTTATCCTCGCCCAACAGGGCGTGGTGCTTGGCATCCCGCAAGGCAAGCCGACGAATACCAGCGTTAATGCGGTCTTCACCGATACGCTCGCGCCAGGATACGTCATTGTGCCCGGCACCGTTGTTAGCGACGGCACATATCAGTACGTTGTGCAGGACGGCGGGATCATCCAAAGCAGCGGATCGACCGCCCCGCTTTTCGCTGTAGCTAACCAAAGCGGCTCATGGTCGGTCCCGGCTGGCTCGGTCAACCAGATCGTCACGTCGCTGCCGAGCCCGTTCAACACGCAGATCACGGTAACGAATCCGCTGGCGGGGGTGGCGGGCAACCCAAGCGCCGAGTCGCCCCAAAGCTATCGCGCCCGCATCATGCAGGCGAATCAGGCGGCGGGGCAAGGCACACCGACCTACCTTCAAACGCTTCTTGAGGCGATTCCGGGCGTCACGCCGCGGCTCGTCTCGATCCTGCAAACGACGTTTGGCTGGGAAGTGATCTGCGGTGGCGGCGATCCGTACGCCGTGGCCTTCGCCATCTATAAGGGCGTACTGGATCTGTCGACGATTGTGGGTTCAATCACGAGTGCGCGCAACGTCGCGGTGACGATCACTGATTCGCCGAATCAATACACGATCACGTCCGTCAACCCGCCGCAGCAGGTTGTGATGATCGACGCGATCTGGAACACCAACCTGCCGAATTTCACGGCCGGCGCGCAAGTCAACCAACTCGGCTCGACGGCGATCCAGAACTACATCAACAGCATCATCGTTGGTCAGCCCATCAACATCTTCGCGATGGAGGCGGCGTTTCAGCAAGCCGTCGCGAGCGTGTTGCCGACGAGCAATCTGACGCGGATCGTCTTCGCGGTCACGATCAACGGCTCAGCGGTTTCTCCGGAGACGGGGACCGGCGTTATTCCGAGCGATCCTGAGAGCTACATGTTCGTGTCTCCATCGGGCGTTTCGGTATTGCAGGGGTAAGCATGCAGCTTGAGTCATTCGCAACGCAGCCTCTGCAGCAGACGGTGCCGGCCTACGTCTATGCACAGTATGCCGACGACCCCGACATCAGCGCGTTTTTCGACGCCTATAACAGCCTGGGTCAGGGCTATCTTCAATGGTTTCTCCAGACCCCGCTCTCGGTCTACACCTCGCCGAACATCAGCGGGCCCCTGCTGGACTGGATCGGCCAAGGTATCTACGGGATTCAGCGCCCCACCATCTCCTCGATCACATCGAATATTTCGGGCGCGTATGGCACTGCTGCATACGGACTGAATCCTTACGCGGCGAGAAAGGTCAAGCAGTCCGGGTCGGTCACGATCCTCGACGATGACATCTACAAGCGCGTCTTGACGTGGCATCTGTACCTGGGCGATGGCCGGCAGATGTCGGTTCAATGGCTGCGTCGGCGCGTGGCCCGCTTCATTTTTGGCGCGAACGGCGATGACATACCAGCGGACTACCTGCAGCAGATCAGCATATCGCCCCCACCCTCCGGATTCGCGGCGGCGTTCGGGACATCGTTCTACGGATCACAGGCGTATGGCGTCCGCAGGACGAAGCGGAACCTGACGCGCCACTCCATCCAGATTGGTGTGCCGAGCGGGCAGATCGGACAGATTTTTAGCCAGCTTCTGAGTCAGGGCGATCTCGCCGTTCCATTCCAGATCAAGTTCAGCGTCGCCTTCCACGGCAGTGGCGGGCCGTACCTACTTGATTCGACGTTCATCCTCAATCAATCGACGCTGGCCTAGACGGCGCGCCGCATTTTCTTTTCCAAGGTCGCCCAGGCGGCCTTTTTTATTGGGCCTTCCGAAATG
>Ga0310811_10012078_pt1 | contig 11207 bp, 10 predicted proteins | sample YCmetagenome_FD_207642 | JGI IMG/M metagenome (GOLD analysis project Ga0310811, IMG submission 207642) | Soil microbial communities from experimental microcosm in Duke University, North Carolina, United States - YC | ecosystem: Engineered > Artificial ecosystem > Soil microcosm > Unclassified ... | reverse complement strand
CTGTTAAAGGGCTTCGGGCGCGTCTTGGTTTAAGCGTTCCGTCCTCTCTAGCAGAAGGCCGGGCCAAGACAAGAACTCCGGCAAGCCCCGGTCAGCACGGCGGGGTGAACGGGGCAGGGGAGTTAAGGGGATCAGGCGCGGGTTTCGGTTCTCAGCTCGAAGCATTTGAGTTGGCCGATCTCGGCAGGAGACGGGTTGATGGCGTTGTGGCGTTTTAGTCTGGTGGCGGTGCTTGCAGGTCTGTTGCTCGGTGCGTCGGTTAGCACCGGTTATACCGCCAAGGATACGGCGCTGACGACGAGCGGCCTGCCCGTGCCGCGCTATGTCAGCCTGAAATCCGATCATGTGAATGTGCGGGCCGGCCCGACCAAGGACAATGACGTGGCGTGGGTCTATACCCGCGCGGGTCTGCCGGTCGAAATCACCGCTGAGTTCGAAAACTGGCGCCGCGTGCGCGACTCCGAAGGTGCGGAAGGCTGGGTCTATCACTCCCTGCTGTCGGGACGCCGCACTGCGGTCGTCACCATGAAGCACAAGGATGATCTGGCGCCGCTCTATGATAGCGCAGATGCATCAAGCGCTATTGCCGCGCGGCTGCAGGCCGGCGTGGTCGCCCAGGTGAAGAAGTGCGACTCGCACTGGTGCCACATCGAGGGCAACGGCTTCAACGGCTGGATCGAACAGCAGCGCCTCTGGGGCGTCTACGCCGACGAGCGGGTGAATTGACGCGCGATAAGCGCGTCATCCCGGGGCGCGCCTCAGCGCGAACCCGGGATCTCGTCATTCCAGGTTCGATGCTGCGCACCGTCCCGGAATGACGTCAAACAATCAGCTTGAGAGAGTCAGCGCTTCTTGCGCAGGCGCACGACCATGTCGACGCGGGCGATCTCGTAGCCGTCGGGCACGTCGGGCATCTTCGACAAAATCAGATGCGGGTCAGGAATATCGACCAACTCGTGGTTGTTCTCGAGGTAGAAATGGTGGTGCGCCGACACGTTGGTGTCGAAATAGGTCTTGGTGCCGTCGACCGATACCTGGCGCAGCAGGCCTGCGTCGGTGAGCTGGTTCAGCGTGTTGTAGACGGTGGCAAGCGACACGGGAACCTTGGCGAGCGTCGCTTCCTCGTAAAGCATTTCAGCGGTCAAATGACGGGCGCCCTTGCCGAACAACAGCCAGCCCAACGCCATCCGCTGCCGGGTCGGACGCAGGCCCGCCGACTGCAACATCTCGTTGACGTCATGCCAAGGGCAGCCGGTCAGCGCGGGCTGGCGGCTCACCGGGACATGCGCGGTGTCATCGTTCAGTTCTGAACGCTTATCGGTCGTTTCCACTTGTGGCACCGCACTCTCAATCCGAACTATCTTGCCGGAATATATGGAGGAAATTCCTTAGATGCAAGTTTTTCGCAACTAGAAGGGGCCCAAGTCAAGTCCCTGGAACATATCTCCAGATGCGGCGATTTACCCGATAACGGGCACTTTGCCGAGCCTTGGGGCCTATGATAGAGAGCGCGCGGACCCGGCCCGCCGGTTTCGGCTCTGCGAAGCGCCAGCAACCTAAGGCCCTCTTGGCCTTCCGGAATTCGCGCCGAATGGCAGCCGTTTTGGCGCGCTTCCCACCTTGAAAAGCGGGTCCAACTCGCGGCAAACGCTCAATCGGGGATTTTAGAAGAAGGCACTTTGATATGCTTAATCGGCGCAGCGGATATGAATATGAGGATTTGCTGGCGTGTGGTCGTGGCGAGATGTTCGGCCCGGGCAACGCCCAATTACCGCTGCCGCCGATGCTGATGTTCGACCGCATCAGCGAAATCACCGAGACCGGCGGCGAATTCGGCAAGGGCGTGGTGCGTGCCGAGCTCGACGTCAAGCCGGACCTCTGGTTCTTCGGCTGCCATTTCAAGAACGATCCCGTGATGCCGGGCTGCCTTGGCCTCGACGCGCTCTGGCAGATGGTGGGCTTCTATCTCGGCTGGATCGGCGGTAAGGGCCGCGGCCGGGCGCTGGGATTGAGCGAACTGAAGTTCGGCGGCCAGATCATGCCCGACGCGCGCAAGGTTGTGTACAACGTCGACATCAAACGGGTAATGCGCTCAAAGCTGGTGCTCGGCATCGCCGACGGGTGGCTTTCGGTGGATGACCAGATTATCTATCGCGCCAAGGATTTGAAGGTCGGCCTGTTCAAGCAGGGTACGGCTCCGACGTGAACGAAAATGGCGTGCAACAAGACACAGTGACAGGCAAGGCGAGGCGAACATGAGGCGGGTTGTCATCACCGGGATGGGGATTGTCTCATCCATCGGCAACAACACCCAGGAAGTGCTTGCGAGCCTTCACGATGCCAAGTCCGGCATTACGCGCGCGGAAAAATATGCCGAGCTCGGTTTCCGTTCGCAGGTGCAGGGTGCGCCGACGCTCGATCCGTCCGGTATCATCGATCGCCGCGCGATGCGCTTCCTCGGCGAGGGCGCGGCATGGAATCACGTCGCGATGGAGCAGGCGATCCAGGACTCCGGGCTCGAGCCGTCGGAAGTTTCCAACGAACGCACCGGCATCATCATGGGTTCGGGCGGCCCGTCGACGCGAACGCTGGTGGAAGCCGCCGACATCGCGCGGTCCAAGGGACCGAAACGCGTCGGTCCGTTCGCCGTGCCCAAGGGCATGTCGTCGACCGCGTCCGCCACGCTTGCGACCTGGTTCAAGATCAAGGGCGTGAACTATTCGATCTCCTCGGCTTGCGCGACCTCGAACCATTGCATCGGCAATGCCTATGAGACCATCCAGGTCGGCAAGCAGGACGTGATCTTCGCCGGCGGCTGCGAGGAACTCGACTGGACGCTGTCGGTCCTGTTCGACGCGATGGGCGCGATGTCGTCGAAGTATAACGACACGCCGGCCACAGCCTCGCGTCCCTACGACATCTCGCGGGACGGCTTCGTCATCGCCGGCGGCGCCGGCGTCGTGGTGCTGGAAGAGCTCGACCACGCCAAGGCGCGCGGTGCGAAGATCTATGGCGAGATTGTCGGCTACGGCGCCACTTCCGACGGCTACGATATGGTCGCGCCCTCCGGCGAAGGCGCCGAGCGCTGCATGAAGATGGCGCTGTCGACGGTGAAGACCAAGGTCGACTACATCAACCCGCACGCCACCTCGACGCCGGCTGGTGATCCGCCGGAGATCGAGGCGATCCGCAAGGTGTTCGGCACCGGCGAGAAGTGCCCGCCGATCGCGGCGACCAAGGCGCTGACCGGCCATTCGCTCGGCGCCACCGGCGTGCAGGAGGCGATCTATTCGCTGCTGATGATGAACAACGGCTTCATCTGCGAAAGCGCTCACATTACCGAGCTCGATCCGGCGTTTGCCGACATGCCGATCGTGCGCAAGCGTATCGACAACGCCAAACTCGGCGCCGTGCTGTCCAATTCCTTCGGCTTCGGCGGTACCAACGCCACGCTGGTATTCAAGCGCCTGGATGCGTAAGGTCGGCCCCGTCACGTCAAGTGGAGTGAGGGGACGATGCAGGACCTGATGAAGGGCAAGCGCGGTCTGGTGATGGGGATCGCCAATGACCATTCGATCGCCTGGGGCATTGCGAAAACACTGGCCGCGCAAGGCGCCGAGATGGCGTTCACCTATCAAGGCGAGGCGCTCGGCAAACGGGTCAAACCGCTGGCGGATTCGCTCGGTGTCAAACTGGTGCTGCCCTGCGACGTCGAAAGCATCGAGAGCGTCGATTCCGTCTTCGCGACGCTGAAGGAGAAATGGGGCAAGCTGGATTTCCTGGTCCATGCCATCGCATTTTCCGACAAGAACGAGCTGAAGGGCCGCTACGCCGACACCACGCGCGAGAATTTTGCGCGCACCATGCTGATTTCCTGCTTCTCCTTCACCGAGCTCGCCAAGCGCGCCGCAGAATTGATGCCGGAGACGGGCGGGTCGATGATCACGCTGACCTTCGGCGGCTCGATGCGGGTGATGCCGAACTATAACGTCATGGGCGTGGCCAAGGCGGCGCTGGAAGCCTCGGTGCGCTATCTCGCTTCCGACTTCGGCGGGCGCAGCATTCGCATCAATGCGATTTCCGCGGGCCCCGTGCGCACGCTGGCCGGCTCGGGCATCGGCGATGCGCGCGCGATGTTCGCCTTCCAGCAGAAGCATTCGCCGCTCGGGCGCGGTGTGACGCTCGACGAGCTCGGCGGCTCGGCGCTCTATCTGTTGTCCGATCTCTCCGGCGGCGTCACCGGCGAGGTCCATTACGTCGACTCCGGCTACAACGTCATCTCGATGCCGCGGCCGGAGGAACTGAAGGAGCGCAACTAGCCGGCCGCGAGCTTCTCGGCGCGCTGGAAGGCGGAGCGCGCCATGCAGCGCCCGATATAGGCGTCGAAGGATGGCCGCGACGGCACCATCTTGAACAGCCGCACGCAAAAATTCAGTGCCGAGCCGATCGCAATGTCGGCAGCCGAGAAATTCTCGCCGAGGATCCACGGCCCCTTGGCCAGCGCGACGTCGAGCACGTCGAACACCCGCTGTGCCTCGCCCCAGCCGGCGGCGACCGGGTTCATCTCGATCTTGGTCGCGATCTGCACCATCGCCGGCTCGACGCAGCCCGGTGCGAAGAACAGCCAGTAGAGATATTTGGCGCGCGAGGAATCGCCGAGCGGCGGCGCCAGCTTTGCGTCGGGATAGCGCTCGGCGACATAGGCGCAGATCGCGGCAGCTTCCGCCAGCGTCGCCTCGCCGTCCTTCAATGCAGGCACCTTGCCCATCGGATTGATGGCCAGATATTCCGCCTTCTTCTGTGCGCCGGTCGAGATGTCGGTCAGCACGCGCTCATAGGGCTTGCCGGTCTCTTCCATCAGCCAGAGCGCGGTGAACGAGCGCGAACGCGGCGACCAGTAAAGCTGCATCATGACGCCAGACCTTTCTTCGGCGGGATTTCCCGCTTCATCGCGCGTCTACAGTGAATTGGCAATGTAGCTAGAACTGGGGTGAATGGGCCCGGCGTCGACGACATGTTGCGGAAACGCTTGCGCCGGTAGCGGCTGCAAGCAGCGCGAAGCTGACGGCTCACGCGATGACTGGGTTTCTCCGCCAGCGATAATGCTTCATCGCAAAGCCGGTCATCGGCTCAACCTGTTCTTTCTCGAGCACAAAACCTTCGCGCTCGTACCAGCGCCAGGCCTTCTCGTTCTCACGCACGCAGCGCAGATGGATTTCGTCGGGCAGTTGCGTTCGCGTGAAGGCCAGCAGCTTGCGGCCGAGCGAGCGGCCCTGATAGCCGGGCGCGACGAAGAGTTGGTCGAGATAGAGCTTCGGCCGATGCAGCGCGAGCATGGCGGCCAACCGGCCGTCATCGTCGGCGACGAACAGGCTCCAGCCGTCCTCGATCTCGCGCCGGATGCGGGCGCGCAAATTCGCGAGCAGGAAGTTGCTGGCGTCCTCGAGCCCGGTCGAGACCCAGCTCTCCATCCAGACGCGGGCGATCTCGTCATATTCTTCGGCGCGGGCGGGGCGGATCACGGGATTCGACATTGAGGTCACTCAGGTACGTGCACTGCGCGCCGCTACAGCGGTCATGCGCCGCGCGCGGGGCTTGCCGGCTGCGAGGCAAACGACTTCGGAGATCTGCTGCAGCTGACGGGCGAGCGGACTCGTTTTCCGCCAGACCATGCCGATGGTGCGCGAGGGTTGCGGGTTCTTGAAGCGCGCGACCGAAACCGGCGCCGAGCGCGTCTCCACCGCTACCGCCATTTCCGGGATCAGCGTGACGCCGATCCCCGCGCCGACCATTTGCACCAGCGTCGACAGCGAGCTTGCGTCGAGCACCTCGCGCGGGGGCGAGGATTGCATGTTGCAGAACGACAGCGCCTGATCGCGGAAGCAGTGTCCTTCTTCCAGCAGCAACAGCCGCATCTCGCGCAGCATTTCGCTGCTCGGCACCGGCGTTCCCTTGTCCTCGCCGGGGCGGACCAGCAGGAAATTTTCCGTGAACAGGGCGACCTCGGTGAGCGAGGATTCCGACACCGGCAGCGCCACGATCGCGGTATCGAGGCGGCCTTCCGCGACCTCCTTGATCAGCTTCGGTGTCAAAGTCTCGCGAACGTGAATGTCGAGTTCCGGATGCAGGCGCGCCAGATTCTCGATCACCTTGGGCAGGAGATAGGGGGCGATCGTCGGGATCATGCCGACGCGGAGCCGGCCCGCGAGCCGATCCTGCGAAGCGCGGGCAAAATCGCCGAGTTCATCGACGGAACGCAGGATATCGCGCACCCGCTGGATCAGTTCCTCGCCGAATTGGGTCAGCGCGACCTGGCGCGCGCTCCGTTCCAATAGCGCGCCGCCGAGCGCATCCTCCATTTCCCGAATCTGCATCGACAGCGCCGGCTGCGAGACGGCGCATGCTTCAGCCGCGCGCCCGAAATGGCCGTGACGTGCCAGCGCATCGAAGTAGCGAAGTTGTCTGAGTGTCACATTTATCATCAGCTAATCTTATCGCTGCGATCACTAAAGTCAATTTCACCTGATGGATTGCGTTGCGTAGATTGCGCTCCTCGGTTCGGGGCGGTACGCCTAACCACCAGAGGAGACAACCATGGACGACCAAAGCAAATGCCCGTTTTCGGGCGGAACACCCTCAAACCGCGACTGGTGGCCGAAGCAGCTCAACATCGAAGGGCTGCATCGCAATTCCAGCAAGTCGGATCCGATGGGCAAGGACTTCGACTACGCGAAGGAGTTCAAGACCCTCGACCTGAATGCCGTCGTCAAGGACTTGAACGCGCTGATGACGGAGTCGCAGGATTGGTGGCCCGCCGATTTCGGCCACTACGGTGGCCTCATGATACGCATGGCTTGGCACAGCGCCGGCACCTACCGCATCACCGATGGCCGCGGCGGCGCGGGAGCCGGCCAACAGCGCTTCGCGCCGCTGAACAGCTGGCCCGATAACGCGAACCTCGACAAGGCTCGCCGCCTGCTCTGGCCGATCAAGCAGAAGTATGGCCGCAAGCTCTCGTGGGCCGACCTGATGATCCTCGCCGGCAACGTCGCGCTGGAATCGATGGGCTTCAAGACCTTCGGCTTTGCCGGTGGCCGCGCCGACGTCTGGGAGCCGGAAGAACTGTATTGGGGCCCCGAGGGCACCTGGCTGGGTGACGAACGCTATAGCGGCGAGCGCCAGCTTGCCGAGCCGCTCGGCGCGGTGCAGATGGGCCTCATCTATGTCAACCCGGAAGGCCCGAACGGCAATCCGGACCCGATCGCTGCGGCCAGGGATATCCGCGAGACCTTCTTCCGCATGGCGATGAACGATGAGGAAACCGTCGCGCTGATCGCCGGTGGCCACAGCTTCGGCAAAACGCACGGCGCCGGCGATCCGTCGCTGGTCGGAGCGGAGCCGGAAGCCGCCGCGCTCGAGAATCAGGGCCTCGGCTGGAAGAGCGCCCATGGCAGTGGCATCGGCGCCGACACCATCACCGGCGGCCCCGAAGTCACCTGGACCCAGACGCCGACGAAGTGGAGCAATCTCTTCTTCAAGAATCTGTTCGAATACGAATGGGAGCTGACCAAGAGCCCGGCCGGCGCGAAGCAGTGGAAGGCGAAGGGCGCCGACGCGTCGATCCCGGACGCCTTCGACAAGTCGAAGAAGCATGTGCCGACGATGCTGACGACCGACCTGTCGCTGCGCTTCGACCCGGCCTATGAAAAGATCTCGCGGCGCTTCTATGAGCATCCCGATCAGTTTGCGGACGCGTTCGCCCGCGCCTGGTTCAAGCTCACGCATCGCGACATGGGTCCGGTCGCGCGCTACCTCGGCCCGCTGGTGCCGAAGGAGACGTTGATCTGGCAGGACCCGATTCCGGCCGTGAACCATGAGGTGGTCGGCGACAAGGATATTGCCGACCTCAAGGCAAATATCCTGGCGTCTGGCCTGTCGGTCTCGGAGCTGGTCTCCACCGCATGGGCGTCGGCTTCGACCTACCGCGGCACCGACAAGCGCGGCGGCGCCAACGGCGCGCGTATCCGTCTCGCTCCGCAGAAGGACTGGGAAGTCAACCAGCCGGCTGAACTTGCCAAGGTTCTTGCCAAGCTCGAAGCGATCCAGAAGGAGTTCCAAAAGGGCGGCAAGAAAGTCTCGCTTGCCGACCTGATCGTTCTCGGCGGCAACGCCGCGGTCGAGAAGGCGGCGAAAGACGCCGGCATCGACGTCAAGGTGCCCTTCACGCCCGGGCGGATGGACGCTTCGCAAGAGCAGACGGACGTTCCCTCCTTCGCGCCGCTCGAGCCGCGGGCTGATGGCTTCCGCAACTACATCGCCGGAAAGCATCAGTACATGCAGCCCGAGGAAGCGCTGGTGGATCGCGCGGAGCTTTTGCGGCTGACCGGCCCCGAGATGACGGTGCTCGTCGGCGGCCTGCGCGTGCTCGGTGCCAACACCGGCAAGTCAAAGCATGGCGTCTTCACCAGCAAGCCGGGAACGCTGACCAACGACTTCTTCGTCAACCTGCTCGACATGCGCACGCAGTGGCATCAGACCAAGGACGGCACGTACGAGGGACGTGACCGCAAGACGAACGCAGTCAAGTGGACCGGCACCCGCGTCGACCTGATCTTCGGCTCGCACTCGCAGCTCCGCGCCTTTGCGGAAGTCTATGCTTGCGGCGACTCGAAGGAGAAATTCGCCAGGGATTTCGCGGCTGCCTGGGCCAAGGTGATGAACGCCGACAGGTTCGACATCATCCGCCATTGATTTCGCGGGCGCGAGAGAAAAATAAAAAGGGCGGCCGAAAGGCCGCCCTTTGCATTTGATAGTAAGAAGAACCTACTCGCCGGCGGCTTCGCGCGGCACCGGCGCGTCGGCGCCCTTCTCGGTCTTCTGCTTGGCCTCGAGGTCTTCGCCGGTGGTCTGGTCGACCGCCTTCATCGACAGCCGCGTCTTGCCGCGGTCATCGAAGCCCAAGAGCTTCACCTTGACCTTGTCGCCTTCCTTGACGACGTCGGAGGTTTTCTGCACGCGGTTGGCCGCGAGCTGGCTGATGTGGACAAGACCATCCTTGGCGCCGAAGAAGTTCACGAAGGCGCCGAACTCCATCACCTTGACGACCGTACCCTCGTAGATCTGGCCGACCTCGGGCTCCGAGGTGATCGACTTGATCCACTTGATCGCGGCCTTCATGGCCTCGCCGTCGTTGGAGGCGACCTTCACCGTGCCGTCGTCCTCGATATTGATCTTGGCGCCGGTCTTTTCCACGATCTCGCGGATCACCTTGCCGCCAGTGCCGATCACTTCGCGGATCTTGTCGGTCGGGATCTTGAAGGTCTCGATGCGCGGAGCGTATTCGCCGAGCTCGGCGCGCGCCGCGGTCAGGGCCTTGGACATCTCGCCGAGGATATGGATGCGCCCTTCCTTGGCCTGGCCAAGCGCCACCTTCATGATCTCCTCGGTGATGCCCTCGATCTTGATGTCCATCTGCAGCGAGGTGATGCCCTGCTCGGTGCCGGCGACCTTGAAGTCCATGTCGCCGAGATGGTCTTCATCGCCGAGGATGTCGGAGAGCACCGCATAGCGCGCGCCTTCCAGGATCAGGCCCATGGCGATACCGGCGGTCGGCCGCTTCAGCGGCACACCGGCGTCCATCAGCGAAAGCGATGCGCCGCAGACGGAGGCCATCGACGACGAGCCATTCGACTCCGTGATTTCCGAGACCACGCGCACCGTGTAGGGGAACTCGTGATGCGGCGGCAGCACCGGGTGGATTGCGCGCCAGGCGAGCTTGCCGTGGCCGATCTCGCGGCGCTTGGTGCCGCCGAGGCGGCCAGTCTCACCGACCGAGTAGGGCGGGAAGTTGTAGTGCAGCAGGAACGTCTCTTTGTACGTTCCCGACAGCGCGTCGATGTACTGCTCGTCCTCGCCGGTGCCGAGCGTGGTAACCACGAGACCCTGCGTCTCGCCGCGGGTGAACAGCGCCGAGCCGTGGGCGCGCGGCAGCACGCCGACTTCGCAGACGATGTTGCGCACGGTCTTGACGTCGCGGCCGTCGATGCGCTTGCCGGTGTCGAGGACGTTCCAGCGAACGATCTTGGCTTCCAGCTCCTTGAACACGTCGGCGACGCGGAGCTTGTCGAATTTCGGCTCCTGTCCTTCCGGGAAGAAGTGCGCCATCACTCTTTCCTTGACGGCGCCGACCGCGGCGTAACGCTCCTGCTTCACCGGGATCGCATAGGCCTTGCGCAGGTCCTGCTCGGCAACGCCCAGCATTTCCTTCTCGATCTCGGAGTTGTCGATCGTGGTGACTTCGCGCGGCTCCTTCGCGGCCTTCTCGGCGAGCTCGATGATCGCCTTGATGACCGGCTGGAAGTGGCGATGGCCAAACATGACCGCGCCGAGCATCACGTCCTCGTTCAGCTCCTTGGCTTCTGACTCCACCATCAGCACGGCGTCGGCGGTGCCGGCGACGACGAGGTCGAGCTGGGTCTCGGTCATCTCGTCGAGCGTCGGATTAAGGATGAACTCGTCGTTTGCAAAGCCGACGCGGGCGGCGCCGATCGGGCCCTTGAACGGTGCGCCCGACAGCGTCAGCGCCGCGGACGCAGCCACCAGCGCCACGATATCCGGATCATTCTCCATATCGTGCGAGAGAACGGTGACGATCACCTGGGTCTCGTTGCGCCAGCCGTCAACGAACAGCGGACGGATCGGACGGTCGATCAAGCGGGAGACCAGCGTCTCCTTTTCGGTCGGACGGCCTTCGCGCTTGAAATAACCACCGGGAATGCGGCCCGCAGCGTAGGTCTTTTCCTGGTAGTCGACAGTAAGCGGCAGGAAGTCGACGCCCTCGCGCGGCGTCTTCGCGGCGACGACGGTGGCGAGCACCACGGTCTCGCCATAGGTCGCCATCACGGCGCCGTCGGCCTGGCGGGCGATCTTTCCGGTTTCAAGTTTGAGGGGACGTCCACCCCAGTCGATCTCGACTGAATGAATATTGAACATTTTGGTCTTCTTTCATGGTTCACGAAAGAGAGGGGCGCCACAAAACAAAAAACCATGCGCAAGACGGCGGGATGCTGAGCACAAAGCCGCATCAGCATCCGGCGATCCTGCCATGGTTTCTGGTTTTAGGATGGCGTCCATCCTTTCGCTTCAAGTCACGGGCACCTTGCCCGTTGCGCCCAGCGGCCGGATTGCTGCTGGACGTTCGAATCGAG
>Ga0310811_10012077_pt1 | contig 11207 bp, 7 predicted proteins | sample YCmetagenome_FD_207642 | JGI IMG/M metagenome (GOLD analysis project Ga0310811, IMG submission 207642) | Soil microbial communities from experimental microcosm in Duke University, North Carolina, United States - YC | ecosystem: Engineered > Artificial ecosystem > Soil microcosm > Unclassified ... | reverse complement strand
GTTTTCATCGGCATCACCGGACTTGTGCTGCATCTCCGGAGCCAGTTCTTCCAGCAATGGACGCTGGCGAGCCTTGTCTATACCGCGCCCTTCGCCGCGCCGCTGGCCTACACCGGCATCGGACTGCTGCTCATTCTCAACCGCTCGGTCGCCGCGAACACGCGCGAATGGTCGGAATGGGTCGTATTCCTTGCCCTCGGCGGCTTCGTCGGCAATTTCATTTTCAGCGTCACCGATCACGCACAAAACGGCTTCTACTGGTCCATCGAATGGATCCCCGTCATCAGCAGCGCGCTGGCCGTGGGCTTTCTCATCGTGCCGCTCATTCTGCGCGTGAACCGGAATTTTTTTTGGCTGTGTGGTCTGATACTTTTACTGCAGGTTCTCGTCGGGCTGGCCGGCTTCGGACTGCATCTGCACGCCGACCTGACGGCCGAAGGCGGCAGTTTTTTTCAACGTCTCGTCCACGGTGCCCCTGTTTTTGCGCCGATGTTGTTTCCCGATCTCGCACTGCTCGCGGGCATCGGCCTCTGGACGCTGGCGGCCAGGACGGATAACGAAAACAGTTGAGCTTGTGAAGCTCGAAAAATACAACCCGCCCACCCATCGCGGGCCGGAAAAACGCCAAATCAAAATCAAGCCCACCGTTCCGGCCTGTGAGGTTAATGAGGCAAACCAGTTGCGTAAATATATTCGAAATGCACCTTTCCCTGGTTTATTTTTATGCCAGTGAATGAAACAAATTTACAGTCCAGCCTTTATGAACGGATTGGTGGTCGTGATGGATTGGCGCGCTTGCTGCATCATTTTTATGCCGACGTGCGGCAACACTCTTTGATCGGCCCGATTTTCAACCGCCAAATTCACGACTGGCCGGCGCACTTGGAGAAAATTGGTTCGTTCTGGGCGCGGCTGACAGGCGGCCCGTCGGAATATTCCGGGCGGATGCCGATGAAACATTTGAATCTGGGCATCGAAGCGCAGCATTTTGACGTTTGGCTGCAATTGTGGACTTTCAATTGTCGCGGTCATTTGCCAAAACCTGAAGCCGAAGAAATGATCGGCTTGGCGCACGAAATTGGCCGGCGGCTCAAAACCATTCTGAGCGTGGAACCGTCGCCGCGCGGGATCTGGAATTAAATCACGCCGCAATTTTGACGGGATTTTTACGAGAAAAATCCGGACGTAAAACCAGCCAGCATGATTCACAGCGCGAGCAGCACAAATCCTGATGAGATCACCAGCAAGGCTTTGAACAATAGAATCATATTTTTTGGCCGGCGGTCTTGAATTTCAACTGCGCCCGCAACGGCCCGTGGCTGCGGGCTTCTTCCTCCTCGTGATGCCGCAGTCGCGCGGCGAGAATATCAGCGCGGCCCAGATATCCGAGCACCTGCCCATGATCGGCGCGGGAAACCACCGGCAGCCGCCCGATCTTGTGCTTGAGCATTTTGGCGATGGCGTCGTAAAGCGGTTCATCGGGAAAGGCGACAACCAACCGGGTCTGGCCCGCCGCCAAAACAGCGGTTGTGCCGGCGGCATTTTTTCGCAATGACAGCAACACATCGCTGCGTGTGATGATGCCGACCAGTTTTTGTCGGTCGTCCACGATGAAGGCGGCGTGCCGGGTGCCGGCGGCGGAATCGCCCTGCTCTATCAATTCAGAAAAAGCCAGCACCGTCATGTCCGCTGGAATGGCGGGAATTTTCCGGTCCATCATTTCGCCGACGCGCATCAGCTCAAACAGGTCCACGCTGTATTCGCGGGCGATATGCTGGCCGCGCCGCGCAAGTTTTTCGGTCAGAATAGAACGTCGCAACACCAGAACCGTGACGCCCATCGCGGCCACGCAGCCAATGAACAGCGCGGGCATGGCGTTCAAGTCATGCGTCAGTTCCAGCGTGAAGACCATGCCCGTGAGCGGCGACCGCATCGTGCCGCCCATCATCGCCGACATGCCAACCATCGCCCACAAACCGGAGTCGCCCACCGGCAGCCATTGTCCGACCAGCGCACCGAGCGCGCCACCCATGATCAATAACGGGGCCAGCACGCCGCCCGAAGTGCCCGAACCGAGCGCCACCGACCAGATAATGGCCTTGGCCACCAGCAATCCGATCAGCGCGGCGCCCAGCAATTGTCCTAGCATCAACGTGTGGATCGTGCCATACCCCACGCCCAAAACGCGCGGATCAATCCAGCCACCGACACCGACGACCACTGCTCCGATCGCCGGCCACCACATCCAATGCACCGGCAGTTTTGCAAAAAAATCTTCAACCGCATACACCAGTGTTGTCAGCAGCCACGAACCAAAGCCGGCAAGCAGGCCAACCAGCAATGCCATCAGCAATTCGTTTCCGCTCATTGCGCCGTGCGCCGGAACGGGAAAAATTGGCCCGGCCCCGAGCAAGGGAATTCGCAAAATGGACGCCACAATCGCCGCCACCGCCACGGGAATGAAACTGCGCGGCTTCCATTCAAACAACAGCAATTCGACCGCCAGCAACACCGCCGCCACCGGCGTGGCAAACACGGCCGCCATACCGCTGGCGGCACCCGCCACCAGCAAGGTTTTTCGCTCGGCGGAAGTCAGATGGAAAAGTTGCGCAAAGAGAGAGCCGAACGCGCCGCCGGTCATGATGATCGGCCCTTCCGCGCCAAACGGTCCGCCGGTGCCGATGGAGATGGCGGAAGACAGCGGCTTGAGAATCGCCACCTTGGGATGGATCAAACTTCGACCGAGCAAAATGGCTTCCAAGGCTTCAGGAATCCCGTGCCCGCGAATCTTCTCCGAACCATACCGCGCCATCAATCCGATGATCAATGCGCCGACAACGGGGACGGCAATGAGCCAATAGCCAAGGTGACTTTCCTGCGGCGTCACGGCGGCCGCGGAAAACCGATGAAAAAACGCCAGGTTGGTGATCAGCGCTATGAGCCAGAGCAACGCCTTGGCCACGAACGCACCGATTATGCCAATGGGAACCGCCAGCGCGGCCAGCAGCAGAACCCGCTTGTTGGTGCGAAAGTCAGCCAGTAAATCCGCCGGTATTGCTTTAGACACAGGGCGCGCACATTATATCGTATTGCGATATTATTCAAGTGGATTCATGGATGATTTTAGTTATGCTGTGTCTGCATCAAAACACGCATGTCCGCCAAAAATAAAATTACCAAGGCGCATTACGAGATTCTGGCCGACTTTCGTTACGCGCTCCGAAAATTCCACCGGTTCAGCGAGGAAGCCGCCCAGGCGGCCGGCCTCACTCCCCAGCAACACCAGGCGTTGCTGGCGATCAAAGGATTTCCGGGCCGTGACCAGATCACCATTGGCGAACTGGCCGAGCGGCTGCAAATCAAGCATCACAGCGCCGTCGGTCTGGCCGACCGGCTGATGACGGAAAAATTGATCCAGCGCACCGTCAGTCCGGAAGATCATCGCCAGGTTTACATCCATTTGACGAACCAAGGTGAAGTGGTGCTGGAAAAACTTTCATCCACTCATCAGGAACAACTCCGGCGCATGGGCCCTCGCATCAATCAATTGTTGGAATCGCTGCACGGAGACAGTGTGGCCACGGCCAACTTCGCCCATTAAGACCGCTCCACAATTTCCGGCTATGAACTTGAATGAAAACACCAATCGCCGAAAATCAACATATCTTCATATCAAGATGCGTTGATTTTTAATTTGAATAGTCCGAAATTTTGTCTATTGTAAAACCATGTCGAACAACGCCGAACTGCTCAAAAAGGCCCTGCGCGAACGCATCGTCATCATTGACGGTGCGATGGGCACGACCATCCGCACCTATGGGCTGGGCGAGAAGGAAATCCGCAGTGAACGCTTTGCGGATTCCAAGAAGGACCTCAAGAACAACGGTGATCTTTACTCGCTGACGCAGGCGGGGACGATTGGCGACATCCATCGTCGCTTTCTCGAAGCCGGTGCGGACATCATCGAGACGAATACCTTTTCCGCCACGAGCATCGGCCAGAGCGAATTTTTCGTGGACGATCCGCGCGAACACGGCGGGCGCAAAGATCCGGCATTTTATCAAACTGTCATTGAAAATAAATTCCTCAAGGACCTCGCGTGGGAGATCAACGAGCAATCCGCCAAGCAATGCCGCGAATGGGCGGATCGCATCGCGAACAAAACGGGGCGCCCGCGCTTCGTCGCCGGCGCGATCGGGCCGCTGACGGTTTCGCTCTCGAACTCTCCCGATGCCGACGACGCCGGTTTTCGCGTCTGCACGTTTGACCAGGTCAAAGCAGCTTACATCAATCAGGTGCGCGCACTGATCGCGGGCGGCTCGGATATTCTGCTCGTGGAAACAATTTTTGATTCGCTCAACGCCAAGGCCGCGCTAGTGGCGATTCAGGAAGTGTTTGAACAGGACAAAAAAATTCTGCCCATCATGATTTCCGCCGCCGTCGGTCGCGGCGGCGAAACGATGATTTCTGCGCAAACGGTCGAAGCGTATTGGAACGCGATGAAGCATGTGAATCCGATCGCCATAGGCTTGAATTGCTCGCTCGGCCCGGATTTGATGAGGCCGTTTCTTGCCGAGTTGGCGGAGAAGTCCAACACGGCCATCTCGTGCTATCCGAACGCGGGTTTGCCGAATCCGTTGTCACCGACCGGCTTTGATTTGCAACCCGCCGACATGGGCAATTTCCTCGGCGAGTTTGCGCATAGCGGTTTGATCAACATCGCGGGCGGCTGCTGCGGCAACACGCCCGAGCACATTGCGGCGATTGCCAAGGCGCTGGAAGGACGGCACCCGCGTGAGTTTGTTGGATCTAAAAATAATCGCACGCTGTTTCCCCTCACCCCGGCCCTCTCCCTTGGGGAGAGGGAGAATCGCGCCCAGTCTCCCGGCAAAGTAACGGCTGAATCCAGCTCGAACGTCATTCGCAGTTCTGAAAGCGACCAACGGCTGTCCCCTCTCCCCCAGGGAGAGGGTCAGGGTGAGGGGAAAGGAAGCGTTCAATCACCCAACGCACCAGTCTCGCCGTTGCCCTTACGCTTGAGCGGCTCGCAGCCGTTCACGCAGCAGATCGGGCAGTTCATCATGATCGGCGAGCGCACGAACGTCGCGGGTTCGCCGAAATTTGCGAAGCTCATCAAGGAAAATAAATACGAGGAAGCCGTGGCCGTCGCGCGGCAGCAGGTCGAGAACGGCGCGAACATCATAGACATCTGCATGGACGAAGGGATGATTGATGGCGTCGCCGCGATGTCTCGTTTTCTGCTGCTCCTCGGCAGCGAACCGGAAGTCGCCAAAGTTCCTTTTATGGTGGACTCGTCGAAGTGGGAAGTCATCGAGGCCGGCCTGAAATGTCTCCAGGGCAAAGGCATCGTGAATTCCATTTCGCTGAAGGAAGGCGAGGCGAAGTTCCGCGAATGCGCCGCGAAAGTGTTGAAATACGGCGCGGCGGTCGTGGTGATGGCGTTCGATGAGCAAGGCCAGGCCGCGACGCTCGCCGACAAGATCCGCATTTGCGAACGCGCTTATAGCATCCTCGTGGACGAAGTCGGCTTCCCGCCCGAGGACATCATCTTCGATCCGAACATCCTCACCGTCGGCACGGGCATCGAGGAGCACAACAACTACGCCGTGGACTTCATCGAAGCCACGCGTTGGATCAAACAGAATTTACCGCATGCGAAAGTCAGCGGCGGTTTGTCGAACGTGTCGTTCAGCTTCCGCGGCAATAATCCCGTGCGCGAGGCGATGCACAGCGCGTTTCTGTTCCACGCCATCAAAGCTGGCATGGACATGGCCATCGTGAATGCCGGCATGCTGGAAGTTTACGAAGAGATCGAGCCGGAGTTGAAGGAACTCGTCGAAGATGTGTTGCTCAATCGCCGTCCCGACGCCACGGAGCGGCTCGTGAGCTTTGGCGAAAAACTCAAGGCCGCCAGCGCGGGCACGACCGTCGCCGACAAGAAGATCGATGAGGAATGGCGCAAAGGCACGGTCGAGGAACGCCTCTCGCACTCGCTCGTGAAGGGGATTGATCTCTACATCGATGCCGATACCGAGGAGGCGTTGAAGAAATACGGCAAGCCGCTCACAGTCATCGAAGGGCCGTTGATGGCCGGCATGAGCGTGGTTGGCGATCTATTCGGTGCGGGCAAAATGTTTTTGCCGCAAGTCGTGAAGTCGGCGCGCGTGATGAAAAAATCTGTCGCGTATCTCACGCCGTTCATGGAAGCCGAGAAAGCCGCGATGGCGGCGCGCGGTGAAGTCGTGAAGGCGCAGGGCAAGATCGTCCTCGCCACCGTGAAAGGTGACGTGCATGACATCGGCAAGAACATCGTCGGCGTGGTCCTGGCCTGCAATAACTACGAGGTCATTGATCTCGGCGTGATGGTTCCGTGTGAAAAAATTCTGGAAAGCGCGAAAAAGGAAAAGGCCGACATCATTGGCTTGAGCGGCTTGATCACGCCGTCGCTGGATGAAATGGTTCACGTCGCGAAAGAAATGGAGCGCACCGGCTTCAAGGTTCCCCTGCTCATCGGCGGCGCGACCACGAGCCGCGCGCATACTGCGGTCAAGGTTGCGCAATATTACAGTGAGCCGGTCGTCCACGTTCTCGACGCCTCGCGCGCGGTGCCGGTGACGAGCAGCCTGTTGAGCAAGGACGGCAAGTCAGCGTTTGTGAAACAGCTTCGCGAGGACTACGAGAAGTTGCGTAACCAACACGCCGTATCTGCGGCAAAGCTCTTGTCGCTCGAAGCCGCCCGCGCCAACGCGCCGAAGCTGAAGTATGACGATCTGCCCAAGCCGGAGTTCACCGGCGTGCGGACGTTGTCGTCGGAGAAACTCAATCCCGGCAAATGCGACTGCGGTTCGTCCCACGGTCACGCCGGAGCTTTCAGTGTTTCGCTGGAAGAGGTCGTGCCGTTCATTGACTGGACACCGTTCTTCCACACGTGGGAACTGCGCGGGGTTTACCCGAAGATTCTTCAGCACGAAAAGCACGGCGAGGAAGCCACCAAGCTGTTTGCCGACGCCCAGAAAATACTCGCGGATTTTGTTGCGAATAAATCGCTGCAGCTTCGCGCCGCATATGGCCTGTTCCCGGCGAACTCCATCGGCGACGACGTGGAGGTTTACACGAACGGCTCGCGCAAGCATCTGCGGACGACATTCCATTTCCTGCGCCAGCAGATCGAAAAAGGCGACGGCACGCCAAACTATTGCTTGGCGGATTTTGTCGCGCCGAAATCGGCAGTCGCGAATGGTCAATTGCCACAGGATTACATCGGGGCGTTTGCCGTCACGAGCGGTCATGGATTGAAAGACATTGTGGAGGGCTTCAAAGCCAAGCACGACGACTACAATGCCATCATGGCCGAGGCGATTGCGGATCGTTTGGCGGAGGCGTTCGCCGAATATCTCCACAAGCGTGTCCGCGACGAATGGGGTTTTGGTCGCGCGGAAAAACTGACAACCGACGATTTGATCCAGGAAAAATATCGCGGCATCCGTCCGGCGGCCGGCTACCCCGCCTGCCCGGATCACACCGAGAAGGCAATTCTCTGGAATTTGCTCGACGCCGAGCAGCACACCGGCATCAAACTGACTGAAAGTTTCGCCATGTGGCCCGGCGCAAGCGTCAGCGGTCTTTATTTCGCCCATCCGGAATCGAAGTATTTTGCCGTCGGCAAATTGGGCAAAGATCAGGTTGAAGATTTATCCAAGCGCAAAGGCAAATCCGTTGCCGAAATGGAACGCTGGCTGGGGCCGTGGTTGAATTACAATCCGGCGTGAACCAGCGCAGGCTTGTTTTTCATGGGCCTTGGCGTAAATTTCCGGCATGAAGAACGACGTGGTGCCGGTTCACATTCGTGGCATTCTCCCCGCCAACAGCGGCTGCGCGCTGTTTGTCGGCAACGACCAGAAAGTTTTTGTGATCAATGTAGAGCCGCAGATGGGGCGGGTCATCGGCGATTTTATGCGCAACGAGCCCAAGGAACGTCCGCTCACGCACGACCTCATCAACCGGATGTTTCAGGGCTTTGGCATCAACGTCGAACGTGTGGTCATCACGGATCTGAAAAATTCCACCTACTTCGCCCGCATCATTCTCCAACAGCAGAACGAACTTGCCCGAAAAATTGTTGAGCTGGATGCGCGTCCGAGCGATTGCCTGGCGCTGGCAGCGGCGCAGAGAAAACCGATTTTCGTTTCCGCTTCATTGTTCGAGCAGGTTGAAGACATGAGCTCTGTCCTTGAAAAAATGAACGAGTCCGGCAGCGAATCCGAAGCCGATTGAGATGGTGACAGCGAAGTCCAATCCGCTGGCGTTGATTTGTGGTGATGACGATTTCACCGTGAAACAACGCGCCCGGCAGCTCTTTCAAGAATGGTCTGCCGAACTTGGCGGCATGGATCATGAAACCATCGAGGCCACGGTGGGCAATGGTGGTGAGGCGCTCACGGTTCTGGGCAAACTTCGCGAAGCGTTGCAAACCCTCCCCTTTTTTGGCGGCGGCAAGGTCGTCTGGCTGCGCGACTGCAATTTTCTTGGCGAAGACCGCACCGCGTCATCCGCCGCCGTCACCGAGGCGCTGGGCGAACTGGCGGAGGATCTGAAAGTTTTCCAATGGCAGACCGTGCGGCTGCTCATCAGCGCGGGCAAGGTGGACAAGCGGAAAGTTTTTTACAAGACGCTCGACAAGCTGGGCACGGTGGAAAGTTTTTCCGCGTGGTCGCAGGATGACAAGGACTGGGCCGACCGCGCCGAAATGGCGGCAGTGGATGCCTTAAAGAAACGGGCAAAGGACATTTCCGATCCCGCACTGGCGGAGTTGATCAGCCGCGCCGGCGCAAATGCACGGCAATTGGAAAACGAAGTTGAAAAGCTCTGCGTGTTCGTGGGCGAACGAAATAAAATTGAACTGGCGGATGTCACCACGATCTGTTCACGCAACAAGACGGCGAAGGCATTCGCGCTGGGCGACGCCCTTGGTGACCGAGATTTACCACGCCTGCTCAAGCGGCTCGATGAAGAACTTTGGGAGGCGAAATTCGACAAGGACAAGTCGGAAATCGGCCTGCTTTATGGCTTGATCAGCAAAGTGCGGGCAATGCTGCTGCTAAAGGAGATGTTGCGCGAAGGCTGGGTCAAGGAAACACGCGATTATAATTCTTTCAAAGCGCAACTGGAACGCGTGCCGGCCGACAAATTGCCGGCTGACAGGAAATTCAACCCGCTGGCGATCAATCCGTATGTGCTTTACAAAGCCCTGCCGCAGGTCAAAAAATACACGTCGTCGGAGCTGGTGCGCGCAATGGACGTGCTGCTGCGTTGCAACCAACGCCTTGTTTCCAGCGGGCTGGACGAGGTGCTGGTGCTGCAGCAGGCGCTCGTGCAGATTGTCACGCCACAAGCCGCCGGCGTTTAAAAATTTAAGATGTAACCCATGTCACCCGCAAATTTGTCAGTTTTGGTTGGAAAGAATTTTGTCTGCATCAAGATTGCCGGGCGCGCAAACTTTGCGTCCAGTCCGGATTTCAAAACCCTGTTGAACGAGCTGGCGCAAAAAGGTTATGGCCACTTCATCCTCGACCTGTCGGAATGCGTCCTGATGGACAGCACGTTTCTCGGCGTGCTGGCGGGCTTCGGCATCAAACTGAACCCCAATGGAGCGCCGGCCGAGCGCGGCATCGAGCTGCACAACGCCACGGCACGCGTCAGTGAACTCTTGGAAAACCTCGGCGCGGAACATCTGTTCAAGGCCACCAGCGGCGAGCTGCAATTGCCGGCGGACATGAAGGCTTGCTCGCCGGAACCCGTCAATCCCACACATGAACAAATCACGCGAACGAGCCTCGAAGCTCATCAGGCGTTGATGGCGATCAATCCGGAAAACGTGGCGAGGTTCAAGGACGTAACGCAGTTTCTTGCCGAAGATTTGAAAAATCTGGAAAAATCCTGCTAATTGGCCTTGTCTCGGTTTTGTGCGCTACCAAAGGGTGAGTGTGTGAGGTAGAAAGAACCTCACCATGAACGACACCTCAACTAAAATATCCATGCCTCGTGCGCTCACCAGTAGCCCACAAAACCGAGACAAGGCCAGTTACGCTATTGAACTCTGAAAGGGGCGCATGTGTTTTTAGATATAGAACCGGTCAAAACCGGATGTTGACGGCCAATGATCCGGAGCTACTGACCCGGCGGAATTGCCCAACGTCCTTCAATCATGCTGACGCGGACATTGCCGGCGTGGCTCAAGACCGATTCGTGAATTTGAGAAATTTTTTCGCTCCTTCAGATAGTTCACCCAGGGTGCCGGCGAAACCCAAGGCGCGGGCACCATTGATCGTGACCATTTGCAAAATGGTTTCAGGTGAAACGGACTTATCATTGTTGGACAGTGCCCGCATCTCAACGAAAAGATCCAGTTCGGGCTTGGATTTTCCAATCTGGCGCGTGGTGGCCAGACTGTCGGTGCCGAGACATAGATTTACGCCGGCATTGGCCAGGCGTTCGCGTTCAAATTTTGGATGCTTAAAATAATCGTGGCTGCGCGGGCAGTGAACCACATGGGTTTTATTTTTCCCGAGCAACGTGGCGTCGCCATGCGCCAGACAGTTGACATGGATGGCGAGGACGTTTTCACCAAGCAGTTTTTGTCGCGCCAGATGAGCCACCGGCGAGCCGAGGCCGCAGTCGGAACTGTCGCGTCCGTTACGGGCGAGCCAGTCATGCATCGGACCGCTGGCGCGGGTGAACATCTCAAATTCCTGCACGGACTCGGCGACATGGATGCTGACGCGCCATTTCCGTTTTTGCGCGGTTCGGGCGGCGAGTTGCAACAGCTCCGGCAAGGTGGAATAGGGGGCATGTGGCGAAAATCCCGCCCGGTTGCGTTGATGGCGAAGCGTGTCAATCGTTTCAGCGGCTTCGCGTAAAATTTCCTTCGGTGGCCGGCGTGATTTAATGCCGGTCATCTCCAAAAATGAAAATACCCGCAGCGGTGTGGCATCCCATGCTTCGGGCAGCAAGTCCGGCATGGCCTCGATGTCAGCCACGGTAGTGGTGCCGGTCTTTACAAGCTGATGTGCGCCGTGCAACCAGGAGCGCGCGTAGTCGGAATAACTCCAGCCGGTCTTGTGCGCGGTGATGGCCCCGATCCAGTCGGTGAAGGTTTTCGGCGGCGGCAGTTCGCCGGCCATATCGGT
>Ga0310811_10012076_pt1 | contig 11208 bp, 11 predicted proteins | sample YCmetagenome_FD_207642 | JGI IMG/M metagenome (GOLD analysis project Ga0310811, IMG submission 207642) | Soil microbial communities from experimental microcosm in Duke University, North Carolina, United States - YC | ecosystem: Engineered > Artificial ecosystem > Soil microcosm > Unclassified ... | reverse complement strand
AGTAGATGTTATCGGTAACAGTAAGATGATTTTTAAGTCTTGTCGCCTCCAGCAGGCCCATCTCCACAAAAGTGCCGTAGAGGGCAGGGACATCATGCCCCTTGGAGAGGAAAAGAAAATCCCGCTGCGGGTCATCGGGCTGCCAGGCTGTAGCCATATCGGGCTCTACCCCGTCCTCCCGTCTGCCGGTACCCCGTCGAAGAAATTTCGCATAGAGGTACACCATCAGTTCAACGCAGGAGAGGGAAGCCCCGATAAAACAACCGCCTCCGGCAGACATCCGTATGATATGCTCCCTTACCTTCAACGCTATGGCAGGCAGGGAGGGGGGAGCAAACTTTGTCTGCCCGGAAGATACCGTCGTCAATTCATCCAGGTGATGGCGATACCAGTTCACACCGGCCAGCGACCGGTTGATCGCATAAATATCCGGCCGGCTTTCCAGCAGGTTAAGGATGTCCCCGACCGTGAACAGGGGATTGCGGGGGTATAACGCTTCAAATACCGCCCGGATAAACAGGTAATCCTCTTCGTAGTCGATCGTAAGCCGATGGGTCATGGAATAATCTACCTCTCCTTCCATGGCCACATTGCCAATCCGGAATTGTTCCCCTCTCTCCCAGATATAGGGAGTAGTATGCTCCCGCTCAAAAAGCCGGGTGGCATTTTTCCACGCTGTTTCCAGGACGGAGAACGGCATGATCTCCACATCATTGCCATCCGGGTAGGTGGCAGGATGGAGGTTGCTGACGTAGTCGTATTGTCCCGGATGGGCAAGGTAAAAACCGATCACCTGGTCTATGACCACCGGATCGATCAATGGGCAGTCCCCCGGTATTTTGATCACGGTATCCGCGCCGTATTGGAGGGCGGCCTGGTAATGCCTGTCGAGAAGATCGGAGCCATGGCCCCGGAAACATTCCCATCCTTCCTGTTCACAAGCCGTCGCCACCAGGTCATCGGCCGGATCCAGGGTCGTGGCCACCACTACCTGCCCGCATAACCGGGACGCACGTACCCGCTCTACCTGTCGTACGAACAGCGACTTTCCTGCCAAAGGCCTGAATACCTTGTCCGGGAGACGGGAAGAGCCCCTTCTGACCTGGATGACGGTGACAATCTTTCGTTCAGTTGTATTCATGTAAGCAAATTGAAGTTTGGTTGACCCATGAATTTCAGTTGCCGGGCCTTGTTCATGTCCGGGCGGGCCCCGGTCAGGAATTCATCACGTGTCCCCCCGAATTCTATATAACGCCTGCATATATCCGCAATCAGCGCAGCCGACTCGCCGCCATTCTGAACGGGAGCAAGTTTTTTTAGTTTTTCCACTTCAAAATAGGAATGTACCTTTTTGCCTAAAGCAATCCCGATATATACAACCGTGGAATATTGAGTGATGAGCTCATCGCAATTGGCGATCATATGTTCGGTATTTCCCTCCGTATAGATGAGGGCATCGGAAGGGGCAAAAGACCTGATCTCCCCCATCGCCCGGTCCTTCTGCTCATTGGGATGTAATTTGAAGAGCAGTCGCCGGCCTCCGGCTATTTTGACACAGTCCTTTATAAATTTTTCCCGGTCGTCTTTTTTAAAGGTCTCCCGGGTATCCGAAGTCGCGACCATCACATAACCCCGATGGGGAAAATTATTTTCCAAAAGGGCAGCCGCGTGGTCATAGTTGGGAATGCCCGTCACCAGGATCCGCGAAGCTTCCGTGCCCAGCCGGCTGAATTGCTCCTTATAACCGGGGGAGGCGGCGCAATAGATGTCACAGATATTGCCGCAGCCGTTAAATGCCGTATTCATAGCCATGTAGGAAGGGAGACCCATCCGGCGGCTCAAACTTGCCCAGGGGGTGATGGGGTCAGTCATTCCTTCCTGCACCCAGACCGTCTTTATAGATCGAAGCTCTTTTGTCACCAGAAGATCCGTACAGAGGACGGCCATATCGTAACGATGACGGTAAATCGAACGGGCATAGTCATTTCGTAAACGGTGCTGCTCCAGGTAGGCATCTCCCTTTCTCCTGAACTCACCCGATAAAATGGTATTGTCCAGGAGTCCGCTCTTAACCGCGAGACGGATGACGGGATGACGGCTATAGATCTGACTGAAATAACAATCGTATTCCCGGAGCCGGGATGCGATCTGATGCATCTGGGTGGTCTGGTTAGGAGAACCGATGATGAAAAGTATTTTCTTTCGTAGGAACGTGGTATTTTTCAACATACGACGACAAATTTCCTCGTATATTTTAAAATCCCCCCCGTGGAGAAGAGAAGTTACAATAAGTTAAAAGAGAGATTACAATAATATAATATTAGTGCCCGGACAGTCGTCCGGGGTGAGCGGCACCCGGCGGCCTGCCAATACTATTTCTTCAGATAAGGCTGAATCACCTTTTGCCAGATATCGTACCCCTTCTGGTTCATGTGCAGTTTGTCTTCCAGGAACAGGTCCTCTTTCGGTTGACCTGCGGAATTCAGCATGGGGTGATACACATCCGCAAAAGCAGCATGGCTTTGTCCCCGGAGGAAGTTGCCGATCAGTCGGTTGGCCTCCTCCATACGGGACATCAGTCTTTCCCGGCTGGGGCTGGGTTTGATGGACACATAGAGGATGTCCACGCCTTTCAGATGGGAGCGGATCAGGTGGTATAATTCCAGGAAACGCCTGTAGACGACCTGCGCCGTCACCGTATCGGAGGCCGCCAGGTCATTATCTCCACAATAGATAACAATCTGTTTAGGTTGATAGGGGTAAATGATATCCCCGGCAAAATAGATCACATCGGGTAAAGAAGAGCCGCCAAATCCCCGGTTGATCAGTGGATACGCAGGGAATGCCTGCTGTACACCCACCCACTTACGGAAAGACGAGCTTCCCACAAAAAGGATGATACCCTTTGGCGGCGGCTGAATACTATCCTGTTTCTTAAAGGCCGCTATCTCCCCCTGGAAAGGGTTCTGGGCCATCAATTGAGTGAAGATAAAAAGCCAGCAGCCCAGAAAGGCAATCGTTTTTTTCATGCTCAAATGTAAAGAAACGGGATGAAATTAGCCGCGCCTGGTGGTATTATAATTGATCAGCGCACTGATAATAGCAGGAGGTATTGCCAACGCCGTTTATCACGCCACGGGCCGCCGGGTCCGTGACCTGCCCATCACCCCCGATAAATTATTGTAAATTGTGGCATGTTGACCGCTATCGTCCTGGCCGCGGGCTCCTCCCGCAGAATGGGAAATATCAACAAGTTATTACTCCCTTACCGGGGAAAGACCGTCCTGTCCCATACCCTGGAGAATATCCTCTCGGCAGGGATGGGAGAGGTCGTTGTCGTTACCGGCCATGAAGCAGCACCTGTGCAGACAGCCATCGAAGGCCTTCCTGTTCGTATAGTGCACAACCCCCAGCATGAATCCGGTTTGACCAGCTCCATACAGGCAGGGGTCCGGGCAGCTACCGGGGATGGTTATATGATCTGTCTGGCGGACATGGTCCTCATCACCCCTTCAGAATACGCCTTTATAAAAAAGGCCTTCGAAGACCGGAGCATACAAGACCCCGGTTGTATATGTTTGCCGGAATACCGGGGAGAAAAGGGCAATCCTGTCGTTTTCTCCTCCTTCTACCGGGAAGCCCTGCTCCAACATCCGGAACCGGAAGGCTGCAAAGGACTCGTCCGGTCCCATCCGGGAAACCAGTACCGGGTTGGTATGGACACTGATCATATTTTAAAAGACATGGACGATCCGGAGCAATATCATTCCTTATCTTTACAACCTTGAGCGCCGTTAATCCCATAAGATTATCCGAACTGTCTTCCAAAGTAAATGCTGTCATCAAAAATGCATTTCAGACAGTCTCCTTTTGGGTTATCGCCGACGTCACGAACCACACACACAAGCAAAACTCCAACTATCATTATTTCGAGCTGGTCGAAAAAAATACCGTTACCAATACTATTGTGGCAAAGTTTTCCGCGAAGGCCTGGGGCAACGGATCCAAAGAACTGGAAGCCTTTGAAAGGATCACCGGCCAGCGCTTCGGCGAAAATATTCAGGTGCTCGTCAATGTCATCGTTGAGTTCCACGCGACCTATGGCCTGCAGCTTCAGCTGATGCATATCGACACGAATTTTACCCTGGGCGTCATCGAGAAACAACGACAGGATACCCTGGAAAAGCTGGTCCGGGAAAACCCCAGCTTTATCGAGAAAAAAGGAGAAGAATATATTACCCGCAACTCCATGCTCCCGCTGAATCCCGTGATCCAGACCATCGCCGTTATCTCTTCCCGGTCATCGGCAGGGCTGCAGGATTTCAAACATACCCTGGAGACCAACCACTTCGGTTACACTTTTAAAGTCGATGAATATTATACCGGGGTGCAGGGAGAGGCCAATGCAGCCGCGTTAAAGGATCAGCTGGTGAAAGTTTTTCTTTCCAACATTCCTTATGATGCCGTAGTCATCACCCGGGGAGGGGGCGCACAGACTGATTTCCTCATCTTCGACCAATATCCGGTCGGACAGGCCATTGCCAAATTCCCCATCCCTGTCATTACCGGTATCGGCCACCAGAAAAATACTACCATCGCCGATCTGATGGCTCATACCCAAACCAAGACCCCTACCAAAAGCGCGGAATTTATCATTGCCCACAACCGGGCCTTTGAGGAGGGGATCCTCCACTTTCAAAAAACGATCCTGATACGATCACAACAGCTGTTCTCCACCAATTTTCAGGCCATTGCCCAGGTGAACTCACTGATCGTCAACAAGAGCCGCACCATCCTCATCGATCATAAAAGCCGTATCGATCAACTGACCTCTCAGTTATTGATAAAACCCCGGATTCTTGTTGCCAATAAAACAAAAGACATTCAAAATATTGTCAGCAACCTGAAAACATTCAAGGCCCAATACCTGAAGAATCAACAGGGCTATCTGGAGCATTTTATCTCTCTGATCAAACTGGTGTCACCGGAGAATACGCTGAAAAGAGGGTTTGCACTCGTCAAGGTAAACGATAAGATAGTCAGTACCGCGGATGGGATCGGGGAAGGAACGGAAATTTCCGTCTTGTTGTCCGGGGACGAGCTCAACGCCACCGTAAACAAAAAATCACCACATCATGGAAGCGAATTTAAACTATGAACAGGCCTATAAGGAATTGGCTGACATAGCCCGGGAGATAGAGCAGGAATCCATCTCCATAGACGTATTGGCCCAAAAGGTGAAAAGAGCCGCAGAGCTCATCACCCTTTGCCAGGCCAAACTCAGGTCTACGGAGATAGAAGTGAATAAGATCATTTCACAACTTACACCTCCATAGCGTCATACACCACCACCTTAGCCCATAGGTGGCTATAGTTCTTTACAAAATCCAGGTGAACGGGATGGTTCTGATAGGTCGCTTGTCCGGCCAGGTCATTAAAGAACATCAATTCCGATACCTGCCAGCTGGTGTCGACGACGTCCCGTTTTTCGGTACTGGCCAGCACGCCTACATGGATCTCCTGGATCGTCTCAATTTTGGCAAGGGTCTTGACTCCTTCCACCAGTTTGTCCCTGTCTTCGGTTGAATCCGGGTTCTTCAGCCAGAAAAAGACGTGATGGGCCAGGTATTTTTTCTTCTCAGGAGTGGCCGGCATGGCGGCGACAGTGCCTGCTCCCAGCACCGCTGCGGAGGTTATGAATTTTCTTCTGTTGGACTTGTTCATGGTATAATAATATGAATGAAAATTAATTACCGGGAGGGAAATGCTTATAAATAGTGCCACGCGCTAAAATACGTATTACGATCAGTTTGGGGTGCATATATTCAATTCCCATACGCCAATCCCCTACACGAACGCGATAATAGTTTTCTCCCTTTTTCTGCCCTTCCATCTTCGTATAATCCACTCCGCTGGTTTGCAAAGATTTTGCTTCTATTAATTTTCTAATAACCGCATCAGCAGCCAATTGAGTGGGCTTGGGAGCTGTTTTCAAGTCTTTAATAAAGGTTCTGCTAATCGTTACTTCCATCCCATTTCTTTCTTAAATTCCTCGTAGCTAACTGTTTCATCCTTTTTAGCGGCTCGCATCAGTTGCAATAATAAGTAATTCTCTGTGTCCTCATTTTCTATCACTTCCATAAGCCTTTCTACTTCATCCACACTCCAGTTACCCTTTTGCTTTTTTTGCGAAAAATTAGCAGGTTTCATCCCAATTTTCTTGGCGATGTAATCACTTCTGTATCCGCTGACCTGAATTAATTCTCCCAGGCTTTGAACCAGCGTTTTGTAATTGGAGACAATTTCATACACCATTTTACACTATTATAATTTATAAATATTAAATTATAATACAAAAATAGTAATTTTATTTCAAACAAAAAGAACTATGGCTAACCTTTCAACACGCAATAGAACACAATGTCTAACAATCTGAAAACCAACTATCCCCGCAACTCTTCCATCTCAGCCGCCGACTTAGCCAGCGGCTTGCCCAGCAGCCGGCTGCCGGTCTCCGTGATCAAAAAGTCTTCCTCGATCCGGATGCCCCCGAAAGAACGGAAAGCTTCGAGTTTATCGTAATTGATAAAATCAAGATATTTCCTTTCAGACCTGCGCAAGTCCATCAGTTCAGGAATGAAATATAGCCCAGGTTCTATCGTCACGACGAATCCAACGTCCAGGGCCCGGCCCAGGCGCAGCGATTTCCATCCGAACTCCGTGCCTTTCTTTAATTCATCCGTATAACCCACATATTGTTCGCCCAGGTCTTCCATATCATGTACATCCAGCCCCATCATATGTCCCAGGCCGCACTGGAAGACCATCGTATGGGCGCCCGCCGCAACGGCTTCTTTGGGATCTCCCTTCATGACCCCGGCAGCTTTTAACCCCTCCACCAGGACCTCAGCAGCGAGGGCATGTACGTCCCGGAACAGGACGCCTGGCCGTAAAGCCTTGACGGCCGCCTGCTGGGACGCCAGTACGATGTCATGCATCTCCTTTTGTAGGGTAGTAAATTTTTTCCCCACGGGGAAGGTGCGGGTCATGTCACCGGCATAATGCAGGGCATTCTCGGCCCCGCTGTCGCAGATGACCATCTGTCCTTCCCGCATGATGGTATTGCTATAGTGATTGTGTAATACCTGTCCATTCACCGTCAAAATGATGGGGAATGCTAAATTCCCTCCCGAGCTGACGGCGATCCCATGGAGCACACCCGCCAGCTGCGCTTCCGTCATGCCTTCTTTCGCGCCTTTGATTGCCGCCAGGTGCATGGCAGCCGTTATATTGACGGCCTCCTCTATTTCCCGGACCTCTTCCGGCGATTTAATCGAACGCTGCGCTACCACGGCTTTGATCAGGGTCAGGGAGGCATGCTCCCTGATAGCCCCCGGGGCAAGGTCCAGCCAGGTGCTGAGCTTCAGGATATTCTCCGGCCGGTAAGGAGGAAGAAAATGAATGTCCTGCTTGCCGGTACGGGTGCCGTGAAGGCTGGAGATCAGGGCTGAAGAAGGTTGCACCACAGTTATTCCTACCTGTGCAGCCTGTTCGGCCAGCGAGGGCTGCGGGCCCATCCAGACGATCTCGTCCAGGGTAAGCTCGTTGCCAAAGATGATCTCCCGGTCATTGTCGATATCGATGATGCCTGCCAGTCCGGCTTTGTCCAGGCCAAAGAAATATAAGAAGTTGCTGTCCTGCCGGAAATGATAGAGGTTGTCCTTGTAATTCATGCTGCTCTCTTCATTTCCTAATAAAAGGATGAGACCTTTTCCTACCTGCTGTTTTAATTTCTGTCTACGCGACTGATAAACGCCTTTTTCAAACATAGCCAATTGATTTGACGGCAATTTAAGCCAATTGCTGAAATTATCCCGCGGTTAGCGGTACGACCTCCTTATAAAAAAATATACGTTAGCACCTATTGATTCTCCGGTGCCTACTTTTTAATTTGTTAGTACCTCCTGACCGCACCTTACGATTTTTTCAAACCACAAAAAGCTACAACACATGAGAACTTCTATGCACATGCGAATGGCAGTTGCTGCCCTATTGACAGTTATTGTTCTGGGAGCCTGCCGCAAAGAAACCGCGTCCTCTAAAACTTCCGACCCAACTGCCTCTCCCGATGGAGGTTTGGTGCTCACACCGGTAGGGTATATGGAAAAATCCAAGGTCCATTTTGTCGGAGAAGGCTACCATCTCAGCGTGGTAAAAGGCAGGCTACTGAAAGTAGAAGCAAAAAGCGGCCGGATGATCGAAGATTTCGGAGAGGTAAAACCTAACGATGAAAGGTTTAACATCCGAAATGCAGGTCATTTTTCCAACGACATCGTACCAGCGGCAGCTTCGGGGTGGATAGCCTATGCTTACTGGTCTAACCCCAACACCACGAAACCCATCACCAACTTCACCACCAACTGGGTGGTGCCTTCGGCCCCTTCGACAAAGTCCACCCAGACCATTTTTTTATTCAACGGTATGCAGGACGGTCTCACTTCCACCTCCTACATCATTCAACCGGTGCTGCAATGGGGTCCTTCAGCAGCGGGAGGAGGTAAGTATTGGGCGATTACCAACTGGTATGTTTCCAGCAGCCAGGCATTCTTCGGTAGTCTGGTGACGGTCAGCACCGGGACCAGCCTGCAGGGGGTTATGAAAGAAACGGCCGTCTCCGGAAGCAACTACAGCTACAACTCCTCCTTCACGGGCTACCCGGCCGCCTCCGCCCTCCAGGTCAATAATGTTCCCCAGGCATTCTGGGCCGCCGAGACCCTGGAATCTTACGGGGTGACCAGGCCCAGCACCATGTATCCTCCCAACACGGATGTCGCCCTGACAGCTATACAGATCCTGCAGGGAACGACCAATGCAAGCCTCAGCTGGAGTACGGCACAGGCCACCCCGGGTTCCGCCCAGAAGGCAGTGGTGGTCAGCAACAGTTCGCCCGGCGGGGAGGTAGATATTTATTTCAGGTAATAACAAGCCTGTCATTTACTGAGATCTTCCCCGTCCCCTCAAACAAAAGATTCTGTCCGAAATAGATCTTATTATTCCGGGTACGGTAACTATTCATCGTCCGCAGCGGCTCTTTGCTTTTTTGAGCCGTCTGCTGATCGATGGTAGTGATCGCACAGCGGGCGCAGGGCTTCACCCCGAAAAAGGAAACTCCTGCAATTTGAAAATGTTCCATTGTATCCTCCTGATAAGGCTCACCCCCTGTAAATACGATATTAGGCCGGAAGCGGTCCATCGGCAAGGGTGAAGGGAGCCTGGTATTCAGGTCGTCCAGGGAGGCCTGCCCGATCACCAGCAGCGGAAAGGCATCCGAAAAACTGGTGACCTCCTGCCGGTGGGCAAATACCGGGTCTACCAGCCGGCGGCTTGTATCGGGCATATATACCAGTCTGCAGGGAAAAGACAACATCCGGGACAACCATTCATCGGCGTGACTATCCACCCATCGGGCGCTGCATTCATCATCCCAGATACTGACCTGGCAGCTTTCCCCCGTGGGCTCCGCCGGGATCAGCAAAGGAGGTTGGTCAATATTTTTATGATGAATGACGAGCCCTTGTCCCTGCAGCCGGACCTGCAAAAGGGCCATTTGGGGAAGTTCGCGCTGTGAAAGAAACCGGTGATGGGCATCCACCAGCATCCAACGCCTGTCATATTCGAATCCCCTGTCGGTAAGGAGAGCCGAAGGAACAGAAATTCCGCCAAGAGATTTTACCGGATAGATATATAATTCGCTGACCGTAAGCATAGGCTTCTTTTATTCATACACCACCTTCTTCAAATAAAAGGTCTTCGCATCCACCACCGGCAGCGTGGTGCTGATCACGATGATGCCTTTCTTATCCACCATGCGCCGGGTAGTTCCCTCGTTGGTGGTGATATCCAGCGGCAAAGGCTGATCAAAATTGTATAACCGGATCAGATATTTTGCCGTATCCTGCTGCCGGACATAGATCTCCAGCTTCTGGGTCGTGCGCAGATACAGGTTGAACAAGGAGGAAAGGTCCGTGCCGGCAGCCTTGCTGAAAAGCTGCTGCACATCATCCGTGTTGACAGTATGCGTATAGGTATAAGAGCTGTCGGTGGCCAGTCGCTTCAACGTGGGGAAGAAGAGGCTGTCTCCCAGTACATAACGAAGCGTATGCATAAAGAAAGCCCCTTTGGCATATATATCCGGATGATAGGCATCCTCTTCCTCTATATCTTTTCCCAGGATGATGGGCTTGTCATTCCGGATACGGGTGGCGCTGAGCTGAAAGATCTTTTCATACCGCCCCTCCCCTTCCAGGTCTCTTGTATACAAGGCATCCCCGAAGCTGCCGATGCCTTCGTGGATCCAGTAGTCAGCCCAGTCACCCGCCGTCACCTTATTGCCCCACCATTCATGACCAAATTCGTGGTTCATCAGCCAGTCAAAATCCTGTCCACCGATCCGGGTATAATGAAACTTATTCCCATAGGCATTCATAGACTGGTGCTCCATGCCCAGGTGCGGGGTTTCCACCAGCCCTATCTTTTCTTTGACCCAGGGATATTCCCCGAAATATTTTTCCTTGATCCGGGCGCTGCGCTCCATCATCTCCAATAGATGAGGGGCCTGCGCCGCATGGTCCTTCAGCACATAGAACTGCATAGGCACCTTATTCCCTTCGACGGTCGTATAGGTGCGGGTGACCACTTCGTAGTTTCCGATATTGAAGACGATGCTGTAATTGTTGATGGGATAGTTGGTCTTCCAGTGATAGCTGCTTTTATCGCCACGGGTCTTTACAGAGGCCAGCAGACCGGGTCCGGCCACTACCAGGCCCTTGGGCACCGTGATGATCAGGTCGACGCCTTCATCCGGTTCGTCGGAAGGATGATCTTTTGCCGGGAAGAAGATTTTTCCCCCCGTGCCTTCCGCCGTAACGGCCACCCAGGCATGGTCGCTGCTGTCGGTGGTAAAGGTGAAGCCATCATCCCAGGGAGGACGTTTGGCGATCATAGGCCGGCCGCCATATTGTACTTTCACTGTAGCGGGTCCCGCCGCCCAGGGTTTTTCCGTGGAAATACGCAGCATATGCTCCTTCAGCGCAAAAGCCGCCGGCTTGTCATTCACCCAGACTTTCTTTACGGTAAAAGAATCCATCAGGTCGAACAGGAGAACCGTTGCTGGCTCTTTGATGATAAACCGAATGGCAGTCGTCCCGT
>Ga0310811_10012075_pt1 | contig 11209 bp, 9 predicted proteins | sample YCmetagenome_FD_207642 | JGI IMG/M metagenome (GOLD analysis project Ga0310811, IMG submission 207642) | Soil microbial communities from experimental microcosm in Duke University, North Carolina, United States - YC | ecosystem: Engineered > Artificial ecosystem > Soil microcosm > Unclassified ... | reverse complement strand
CGTTGGTGAGCGTCACCGCTTCCACCTTGGTGCCGTCGGCAAGCTGTCCGAAGCCGCCGCGGGTGGCGGTGGCGGCCTCTGCCTGTATACAAAGACCGAGCAAGGCGGCCGCCGCAATTGCGTATTTCATCCATTCCCTCCGAGTATCTGCGGTATTTACGGCATCAAGGCGTAGATGGCGATGGTATCGCTGAAAGCTGATTTATTCGGGTCTTTGAGCAGGCCCCTGGAGTGGTTGCAGCCCGCCGCGCCCACCGCCACATATTGCACGCCCTTGACGCGATAGGTGATGGGCGGTGTGCAGACACCGATGCCCAGATTCTGCGACCATAATTTCTGGCCCGTGACCGCATCGAAGGCGTCGAACAGGCCATTCATCTCGCCGGTGAAGATCAGGTTGCTGGCGGTGGCCAGCACCCCGCCATACATGGGCCGATCGGTTTTCTGCTGCCAGGCGATCTTGCCGGTCGCGACATTGATGGCGGTCAAGGTGCCGTCTACCGGGAATTGATCCTCGGGCGCCGGGCGTTGGGTGCCGCCCACCTGCTGACCCACCGTCGGTGTGCCGGGTACGTATTTGGGGAAGGGAAAGGCGGTGACGGTATATGCCTGGTTGATGCCCATGACATAGAAATTCTGGGTCAGCGGCGAATAGGCCGCCGGCGACCACAGATTGCCGCCGCTGATACCGGGATAGCGGGTGAAGGGCTTGTCGCTGGGGACGATGAACATATTCCCAGCCTGCTTCACGAAGGCGTCGGACTTGTGCAGCAACTTCCCGGTGAGGCGATTGACGATGAAGACATTGCCGATCTTGCCGCCCTCGGCGGCGGCCGGAATGATGTTGCCTTTCTCGTCCTTGTAATCGAACAAAATCACCGGCGAGGGGCAGTCATAATCCCATACATCGTGCGGCACCTGCTGATACCACCAGCGCAGCTTGCCGGTGCGGGAGTCGATGGCGACGATGGAGTCGGTATAGGCATTGTCGCCCTTGCGGTTCTCGCCCCAGTAATCGGGATTGGGATTGCCGGTGGCGAACAGTACCAGATTGTTCTTCGGGTCCACGGCGGGAGTGTTCCACACCGAGCCGCCGCCGTATTTCCAGCTATCCTCGCTCCAGCTCTTGCCGCCGGGCTGGTCCGGCGCGGCGGTGGTATAGAAGCGCCAGACCAATTTTCCGGTCGCAGCATCCAGTGCCTCGACAAAGCCGCGGGTGGGATATTCGGCGCCGGAATTGCCCAGCAGCACCATGCCATTGAAGACCTGCGGCGCCATGGTGAAGGCGTAATAATGGGTCGGCGCCGGAATGGTGTCGGCGATCACGCTTTTCCAGACGATCGCGCCCGTCTTGGCGTCCAGCGCCACCACCTGGCCGTCAAGCTGGGCGACGAAGACCTTGCCATAGGCCACCGCCACGCCGCGGGACTGGGGGCCACAGCAATTGTCGGTGTAGCCCAGGGTGGGATTGTAGCTCCACTTCATCTCGCCCGTGACCGCGTCATAGGCCTGGACATGATCCAGGGGCGTGGAGACATACATGATGCCGTCCACCACCAGGGGCGTTGCTTCGAAGCTGTTGATCACCCCGGTATGGATCATCGTCTTGATGGAAAGGCGTTTCACATTGTCCCTGGTGATTTGTGTCAGGGGCGAGAAGCGCTGATTGTCGTAGGTCCGCCCATAAAGCAGCCAGTTGTCCTGATCGCTGTCGGCATTGAGCAGCCGCTGATCGGTGGATGCGACGTCGGCGTCGATCGGATTGAGGGTGACTGTGACCGGTAAAGGCGCCGCGACCGGCGCCGGTGCGCGCTCCTGGGCGAACGCAATCCCCGCGCCGCTCAAAACAAGCGCGGCAGCTATCAACTTCGCCTTCATGCCTGCCCCCCTTTTTCAAAAGCTTAGGCGTGAGGTTCCCGTAAGGCCAGATAGTTCCGCTTTGTTTGTGGCCCGTCGGCGCCCGGTTTCACTTGTCGGGCCCGCCAAAAGCCCCAAATATGGGTCGGGTGTTCGGACCGGCGAAGACTGTCTCGGCACGCTGAAAACTGGTTCCTGAAGGAAAGGTCATGGCTTTAACACGCCGCTTTGTGCTGGCTGCTTGCGCGTCTGTGGGCGTGCTGCGTCCCGCTTTTGCCGCATCCGGCAGCGCGACGGCGGGGCCCTCGCGCGCATTGTTGCGCCGCGCCATGGCGGCTCTCGACGCGCACAGCGCCCAGATCGCCAAGCGTGACCTGATCGCGATCGCGGACTTTTCCCAGCCCTCGCGCCTGCCGCGCTTTCATCTGGTTGAAACCGGCAGCGGCCGCATCAGCTCGCATCTGGTGGCGCATGGCCGCGGGTCCGATCCCGCCCATAGCGGCTGGCTGAAGCGCTTTTCCAACGACCAGGGGTCGAACGCCACCTCTGCCGGTGCATTTCGCACCGATGATTTCTATGTGGGGGCACACGGCCGCTCCATCCGTCTGAGCGGGTTGGACGGAACAAACTGCCATGCGCTGGGTCGGGGCATCGTGGTGCATAGCGCCTGGTATGTCAGTTCCGAGATGGCCCGCACCCACGGTGTCCTGGGCCGCAGCGAAGGCTGCTTTGCCCTCAGTACCGCCAGCCTCGAAGACGTGATGGCCCGGCTTGGCCCCGGGCACATGATCTACGCCGACAAGATCACGGCCTGAACCGGACACACTCAAAATCTGAGAAAAGCTCGCTCTGCCGGCGCCAAAGTCCAGGCGGGGCCCATTGTCATCAGTCTGTTGCACCGCCTGTGACCAATACGGGTCTTGCTCGCGCGATTAACCACGGGTTGAAGTGTGCGGCCGAAACATTTGATGGCGTGTGCCTCAAATGATAGAACCATTTCGTACGCTCGCTCATTCAAATCATTCAAAACTATTTTTTCCAAAGCGTTCATTCAGCGTCTTAAGCGGCACCGATCACGGGGATGAGTTCGACGGCGATTGTGCCGCGAGCTTTCGGGTCACTTCAGCGCTGGTCCGGGGGATACGAAGCTGGCAATGCTGAAGATCAAGGTTCTTGCTTTTTTTGTCCTGATCCTTGCGGGCGCAGCCGGCACAGCGATCCTTTTTTCGACCGACCGGGCCAATTCCACCCGGGCGCTGGTCAAGGATGTGCCGCAGGAGTGGACCCATTTCTTCGGCAATCCGCAGGCACAGCATTATTCCACTGCCGCGCAGATCACGCCCGACAATGTGAAGAATCTGCAGCCCGCCTGGAGCGTTCATACCGGCGATCTTTCCAAAAGCGGAATTGAGTCGGAGTGGGAATCCACGCCGCTGTTCGTCAACGACACGCTTTATGTCGGCACGCCGCACTATCGCATTTTTGCGTTCGCGCCCGACACCGGCAAAATCAAATGGGTCTACGCCGCGGGCGGCGCCGCCGGAAAGCCGGAAAAGGAGGGCCTGCATACGCGCGGGACTGCCTATTGGGCGGCGGCTGTGCCAGAGCCCGGCCAGCCCTGCCAGAAGATGCTTTATATCGGCACCATGGGCGGCGAATTGCATGGCGTTGACGCCGATACCGGCAAGCCGTGCAAGGCCTTCGGCAATAACGGCGTGGTCAATGTCGATGCGTGGAACACCGTCAATCACAAATGGCCCATCGGCCTGGTGCAGCCGCCTGCCGTCTACAAGGACACGCTGATCATCGGTTGGACCGGTTATGACTGGTTCTACAAGGCGGAAAATCCCGGCACCGTCTATGGCATTGATGCCCGCACCGGCAAGATGAAATGGACGTTCAGCCCCATCCCGCAGGACATGACGAACCGCACCGGAACGGCAAATGTCTGGGGCGGAATCTCGGTCGACCCGGAGACGGGTCTCGCCTTCCTGCCGGTCGCCTCGCCCAGCCCGAACCATTATGGCGGCGACCGCCTGCAAGAGATGCCGATGGTCGATGCGACCGTCGCGCTGGATGCCGAGACCGGCGTGGTGAAGTGGAGCCGCCAGCTGGTGCATCACGACCTGTGGGACATGGATATCAACTCCGCGCCGACGTTGGTCGATATCCACCGCAACGGCCAGACCATTCCCGCGCTGGTGCAGGCCAACAAGATGGGCCTGATGTTCGTGCTCAACCGCAACACCGGCGAGCCGATCTATCCGATCGTGGAGCAGCCCTATCCTGCCTCCGATGCGAAGGGTGAAAAGGCATCCCCGACGCAGCCTTTCGTTCCCTATCCGGAACCGTTGACGAAGAGCGAACCGCCGATCTCGCTTCTGGCCGATCTCATCAGCTTCGGACAGTGCAGCCGCTGGAAGGCGCGCCTGCGTGATGACGGCCGCTACACGCCGCCCTCGGTGCGTGGTTCGATGATCTGGCCGGCCAGCCTGGGCGGTGTGGAATGGGGCGGTGGCGCGGTGGATCCCACCACAGGCACCTATATCGTCAATGCCAACCAGGCCATTCAGGTCGACACCCTGATACCGCGCGCCGACGCCGACAAACTGCTCAAGGACAAGCTGGCCGCGCCCGATGGGCCCGACATGCTGGTGGCCAGCAAAGGCTCGCCCTACGCCTTCAAGCGCACGAACTTTACGAACATGTGGGGCATGCCGTGCTGGGCGGCGCCTTATGGCACGATGTCGTCCTATGATCTCAATACCGGAAAGCTCAACTGGAAGAAGCCGTTCGGCCAGATCCAGAAGCACGGCGTCTACATGCCGGAGAGCTGGGGCTCCCTGACGATCGGTCCGCCCCTGATCACCAAGTCCGGCCTGGTCTTCATCGGCGCTTCCATGGATGCCCGGGTGCGCGCCATAGACGTGAAGACGGGTGAGGTTTTGTGGAAGCATCCGGTGGATGTGCCGGTGATCGCCCAGCCCACGGCCTATACCTACAAGGGCAAGGAATATGTGGTGTTCGCGGCCGGCGGTGGCCTTTTCACCAGCCGCTTCTCCGACCAGCTGATCGCCTTCTCGCTGCCCAACTGATGCGTCACGCGTTGACCGGTCAGCCGATTCAATAGGTTGGCCAGGCACAGGCTTTCCCGCGTCCGCCGGCAACTTGCTCGCCGGCATGCCTCTGGTAGGTTTGCGCCACCTTTTCCAGCGGGGGCGCAAGATGAAGCCGGATACGCTGTGCGCCGTTGCCGCCTCGGCCCTGGTCTGGCTGGTGGCCTTTCCAACCATCGCCATCAACAAGGTGGCGGATAAAACCGATTTCGCCATCTTCTCCATCTGCCGCGCCGAGCAGCATGCGGACATTGCGGGCGGCACGCCGAAGATCGCCATTGAAAGCGGCATGGGCGATGGCGGCTTTCCCATCGCCACCGCCAGTCCTTCGGCGCAGCGCTGGTTCGACTATGGCATCAAGCTTTTTCACGCCTTCTATCATGAGGACGCCCGGCAGGCTTTCGACAATGCCGTTGCCGCCGATCCCGCTTGCGCCCTGTGTCTGTGGGGGCAGGCGCTGTCGCGCGGCCCGACCCAGAATTTCGATGCGTCCGATGAAGACCTGAAGGCAGGATTGGAAATGGCGCGCAAGGCACAGGGCCTGGCGCATACCGAGCGCGAGAAGATCCTTACCGCGGCGATGGTGAAGCGCTACGCCCGCGCCCAGGACGTGCCGGCGGAGCGGGCGTTCGCGGACGAGGTGCTCAAGGGCGAGGCGGCGGGGCCGTCGGCGCCGGATCTTCGGCTCATCGCCTCCGAAGTGCTGATGACCGCCTGGCGGCGCGGTGACCACACGACTGCGACGGCGGCGATGGCGCTGATAGAGCCGATCCTGCGCGCCAGCCCTGAGAACACGGCCGCCATCCACTATTACATTCACGCCACCGAGTTTGCGGGAAAGCCGATTCTGGCCTTAGCCTATGCTGAGAAGCTGTCGCGCCTGGCGCCGAAGGCCAGCCACCTGGTGCATATGGCGGCGCATACCTATTTCCATGTCGGACGCTATGAAGACGCCGCCGCGATCAATGCCTTTGCTCTCAGGGTCGATGCCGAGCACCTGACCGACACGGCGACGCCCGGTCCGGTGTCCACGGCGGATTACTATGAACACAATCTCCAGTTCGGGATGGCCGGCGCGGTGATGTCGGGCGACCGCGATCTAGCGTTGAAGTTCGCCGATCACCTGCATCGGGCCTATCCGCAAGCGGCCTTCGCCCATGACGGCTTGAGCGCCCCGGAATGGCGGCGCTTTGTAATTTACGCCCGGTATGATCCCCGCCGGATGCTGTCGCTTCCCGAGCCGCCCGCGGACAGTCCCATGACGCGGTCGCTCTATCATTATGCGCGTGGCGAAGCCTATGCGGCGCTTCACGACGCGAGCGGCCTGGCACACGAAGCGGCCCAGGTGACAGGCGATCCGTCGGTCATCAAGGTGGCAAAGAATGTCTTGGCCGGGCGTCTGGCCATGGCGCAGGGCCGTTTTGCCGATGCGGCACAGGCTTTTGAAACCGCGGCGGGCCAGCAGGACACGCTGCTGGCGTCCACCATGGACCCGCCGGCTTGGTGGTATCCCATCCGGCGCAGTGCCGCTGCCGCCTGGCTTGAGGCCGGTCAGTTCGCGCGGGCCGCCGAGGTGGCGCGGGCAAGCCTCGCGGGATGGCCTGACGATCCGCTGGCCTTGCTGGTTCTGTCGCGCGCCGAGGATGGCTTGGGCCGCGCGGCGGACGCACGTCACGATGACGCCACAGCGATCGGCAGTTGGGAAGGCGATATCGCCAAGATCGATGTGGCGATAATTTGAATTAGCTTGCCGCGGAGTAGCTCGGGCTCTCTGCTTATCGCCGGCGCCAGGAGAGCAGGGCCTTGTTGCGGTCGTTCAATGCGTCGGCCAATCGCAGTTGCGCGGCGGCACGATCCTGCTGGCCCGCCACGCGATAAAGCTGAGCCGCCATGATGCACAGACATCGGTCCATGCGAAAACGGTGCAGGCTCTCGATCAGGGGGTCGTGGTGATCAGGCTCGAACATCGGGTGGGCATCTTCAGTGCACAGAAGATATGTTAACCACGATGATGCGGGGACTTCCAGCCGCAGTGCCCAATAAATTTGGCTTCATCTCACGGGGTGAGACGTGTAACAGGTTCAGTCCGTTAGCGGACAATTTGCCGTGCTGAACGTCACGGATCGCGGGCCGCCGAGGCGGCGCAATCGTCGCAAATCCGTCTTACTGGGTGCTGAATTTGAATACCGTCACCTCGTGCATCGGCTTTTGCGGCGTGACCACGGTGGACGGAAAGTTGGGATGATTGACCGCATCCAGATAGCCTTGGGTTTCGAAGCTCATGGCATCGAAATTGCGATAAATCTTGCCGCCCTTGCCGGTGACGGTCCGGTCCCCGATCAGATGACCCCACACAACCACGCAAGGATGGGTGGTCGAGACATCCAACACAATGCCGGTGTGGGGATCGATCATCCGCGCCGCGGGCCGCAAGGTGCCGGGTGTTCCGTTGATGACCATCTCCAGCTCAATGCCTTTGCGCATGGCGATTTGCGGAAAATCGGAATTCTGCACATCGCCCACCCGCACCGGCTTTCTGAAATCCGCGGGCGTGCCGCCGACCGACGCGATCTCTCCCGTCACCAGATTGCCCGCATCGGCCGGAGTGTAGCGGTCGGCGAAGATCTGCATCGTCTGGTCGGCAACGCTGCCATTGCCTTCGCCCTGCAGCGCGAACATGGCGTGGTTGGTGAAGTTGGCGACGGTAGGCCGGTCCGCGGTGGCGCGATATTCCAGCCGCAGCGCGTTGTCGCGGGTGACGGTGTAGGTGACGGTCGCGGTCAGCGTGCCCGGAAATCCACCTTCGCCGTCGGGACTGACCAGCGTAAGCGTCAGGCTGGGCTCGGGCCCGTCGTGCATTTGCGCTTTCCAAAGCTTCTTGTTGAACCCGGAAGTGCCGCCATGAATGACAAAAGGCGCATTGGGATCTTTCTTTTCGAGCTGATAGGTCTTGCCGTTCAGGGTGAAACTGCCGCCGTGACTGATCCGGCCGACATAGCGGCCAACCAGCGCGCCGTAAAAGTCGCCGGCTTTCTCATAAGACGCGAAGTCGTCATAGCCCAATTGCACGTCCGTCTTGCCGCCCTGTTTGTTCGGCACATACAGGTTCACAATCCTGCCGCCGTAATTGGTGATGCGTGCTTCCAGCCCGTGTCCGCTTGTGAGGGTGAACAGGCTGACCTTCTCGCCGCTTTGGGTCGTGCCCCAGTCCTGGCTGGTAATATTGCGGGCGTCCGCAGCGGAAGGCAGCACGGCCAGACTGGCCGCGGCGATGACCATGCGAAGTAAAGTGCCCATGACATTGCCCCGATTTTGATGCGGCCCGTCAGCAGGCTAACGCAAACATTGGCCTTGGCAAATCATCCCTGTGTTGCCAGCCGGTCTGGCGTCTGGCTCAATGGCCTCTCAACAGGCAGGAACGAAGTTCATGACTGGATTTTGGCCGCTTTTCGCAAGCGCTGCAGTGGCGCTTTCTGTGGCGGCAATCCTCCCGCAAAGCGCACTCGCACAGGTCAAGGTGATGACCTCGGGCGGATTCGCGGCCCCTTTGCGGGAAATGCTGCCGGAATTCGAGAAATCCTCCGGCGTATCGGTTCAGGTCATACTGGGAAAATCGCAAGGGGCTGGACCGGAGACGATAAGCGCGCAGCTCGGCCGGGGCGTGGCTGCTGACATCGTGATCATGTCACGGGAGGGTCTGAACGATCTGATTTCGGCAAACAGGATCATCCCCCATTCCGACATCGATCTGGCCAAGACACCGCTTGGCCTGGCCGTTCGCGCCGGCGCGGCCAAGCCGGATATCAGCACAGTCCAAGCCTTCAAGGATGCGCTGCTCCATGCCAGGTCTGTCACCTATCCCAGCAGCACAACCGGCATCTATATGGCCACCAAGCTCTTTCCGCGTCTGGGGATTGCGAGCGCGGTGATTCCGAAAAGCTCAAATGCGGGCATCGCCGCCGTCGCGAAAGGGGATACCGAAATCGCCATTCAGCCGGTAAGCGAACTGCTGCATGTTCCCGGCACGGATTTTGTCGGTCCGCTTCCGAAAGAGATCCAGTATATCTCGGTGTTCTCGGCGGCGCGTGTTGCGGGGTCCGGCAAAAGCAGCGAAGCGGAGAAGCTGATGACGTTCTTGGGTTCGGCAAAGGCCGTGGCCGCGATCCGCAATGGCGGAATGGAGCCTCTGGCATCGCATTGATGTGCCGGGGCAGACGCTGCCTCAATTCGATCCGGTGTCGGGAAGGCTGCACCAATGCAGGCAAAGCAACGCTTGCACCGGCCAGCTCGGCAGCCCCGGTCAGGAATGTGGAAACCTCAGACCGCTTCTTTAGCAAAGTCGGCTGATGGTTTGTTTTCGAATTGCCTAAATTGTTAGAGGCCGTTGAGGGCGACGAGAGCTGAAAGACCGGCAACCAGAGCGGTAGTCAACATCGTCAGCACGAATGCAACCGGATGCTTGTCGGCTTTCACGTCGAGATCGCCATCGCCATAGGCGATGCCATCAACCATTCCAGTCCACAAACGATAGCCGAAATACATAGCAGCGAGAGCGGCTAAGATGCGGCTGGTTGGTGTGAATGGCACAGGAAGCTCCGCACGGTCCCACTATATCTAGCCTGACGATGGTAAAGGGACCGTTCCTGCCCCAGCGAGCTTCGCTCACCAGGGAATCATTACGGTTCAATGCTTTGCTGCTGGCTGACCGTAATTCGCCCAATCCAACGACTGCTATTGGCGCAAGGCGGACTTTGGGGCTGAAGCACCCATCCGTCTGTTTTACTGCGAACGTTCGCGGCAAAGCTTTGGCGATGCCGAAGGGGTGAGCGGTGGCGCGCGAAGCGCGTGAGCAAGCCCGGTGGACTTGTGAGAGCCGCGAACGCCGCGAGCCTACGGCGAGCGGCGGAAAGACCGCCGGCATCGCCATCTCGCCTTGCGCCGTCCTCGAAGGAAAATTCTGTATCCCGCGGAGCGAGATGGCGGTGCCGGAGGGACTGCACCAATTCAAGCAGATCAATAACTTGCGTTGGCTAACCGAGAAATCCGGTCCCAATACATTCCAATAGCTTATTTCCGGTCTGGCTAACTAGAAATAGCTCTCTCAAGCGAGCCTCGCGCTCCGCGCACTGCTCCCACATTCCAGTGGATCATGCTTCTTGCACTTTGCCCGTTTCGCCGCAGGGCTCGTTAGAGCTTTGATCGCCTTCGGAATGAACGCGCGCGCCTGTCTTACCGCATCGGCAAACCAAAGCAGTTCGCGTCCTCGTCGCCATTAATGCACTGTAGGCCTGACAGGAGACAGAGGACAGCATCAAAGCTGTAGCAGCGGCCCGCGTGGCCAGTACTTGTGCGCCCTTGAAGTCTTTGGTCGGGTTGGTTGGCATAAGGGAATTGTTTTCCCTGAGCCCTTGTTGTTGGTGATACAAGGGCCTACATTAGGGCACGTGGTTCTTGCGCCCTGTCCGAAGAAGCCTTTGACGTCTTTCTGACCCGACTTCCTGATCAATCAGGAAAAGCGCGCCGGACGAACCGAGAAAAACTTCCACCGACCTGTTTGTGTCTATCGCCACGGCCGCCCCTAGCGTTTTGCCAGGCGGAATTCGGTCCTTAAAGGAAATGATATGACTATCGGTACTGTGAAGTTCTTCAATGCATCCAAGGGCTTCGGCTTTATCGCGCCTGAAGGCGGCGGCAAGGACGTGTTCGTCCACGTTTCTGCCGTCGAAGCGGCAGGCCTACGCACCCTCGGTGAAGGCCAGAAGGTGAACTTCGACATCCAGCCGGATGCGCGTGGCTCCAAGGCCGCCAATCTGTCGGTTGTCTGAAGGTATGGGCGGTGTGCATGCGCACCGCCCTTCATTCCAGGAGTTCCCCTATGCCCCAATCTCCGCGTCGTACCGGATACTCGCCCGATAGTGCGATGCTCATTTGGCAGTCCCGTACTGACTTGGCAAAGCAAGAAGTCGCTGCGACTAACGCCGCCACGGATGCCAAGACTGCGCGACTGCGGGCGCTCAGACTTGCAAAAGAAGCTCAGGACGCTGAGGCAGCACGCGCCGTTGAAACCGCCGCGCCTGTCCCCAAAAACCGCGGCAAACCCGGCTCTTGATTTGGCGCTCTATTCAATCCGGCACCGTACAGAATACCAGTACCGCAAGCCGGTACGGCTCGGTCCGCACCGCCTGATGCTGCGGCCACGTGAAAGCCGCGATGTGCGGCTGATTTCCAACGAGATC
>Ga0310811_10012073_pt1 | contig 11209 bp, 10 predicted proteins | sample YCmetagenome_FD_207642 | JGI IMG/M metagenome (GOLD analysis project Ga0310811, IMG submission 207642) | Soil microbial communities from experimental microcosm in Duke University, North Carolina, United States - YC | ecosystem: Engineered > Artificial ecosystem > Soil microcosm > Unclassified ... | reverse complement strand
GTGAAGAATTTCGCCGATCTGACCGAGCGCGAAGTGCTGGCCGTTGCGATCTCCTCCGAGGAGGAAGACAGCCGCATCTACATGACCTTCGCCGAAGACCTCGCCGAGCGTTATCCGGATTCGGCAAAAGTGTTCGAGGAGATGGCCGAGGAAGAACGCGGCCATCGCCACCGGCTGCTCGAAATGTATGAAAAGCGCTTCGGCACCCATCTGCCGCCGATCCGCCGCGAGGACGTCAAGGGATTCCTGAAACGGCGTCCGGTCTGGCTGACCAAAAACCTGCCGCTCGACACCATCCGCAAGGAAGTCGAGACCATGGAGCTGCAGGCCGAGCAATTCTACATCAAGGCCGCCGAGAAGGCCGAGGATGTCGGGGTCCGCCGCTTGCTAGGCGACCTTGCCGAGGAAGAAAAGGGCCACGAGCAACTCGCGACCAAATTGACCGACGCGATCCTTAGTCCCGACGTGCGCGCGGAAGAGGACAAGACGCGCCGGCGCATGTTTGTGCTGCAATACGTCCAGCCGGGTCTGGCCGGATTGATGGACGGCTCCGTCTCGACGCTGGCGCCTCTGTTCGCCGCCGCGTTCGCAACGCATCAGAACTGGCAGACGTTTCTGGTCGGGCTTGCCGCCTCGATCGGCGCCGGCATCAGCATGGGATTTGCGGAGGCCCTGTCCGACGACGGCTCGCTGACCGGCCGCGGCTCGCCATGGCTCCGTGGTGCTGCCAGCGGCATCATGACCGCGCTCGGTGGGCTCGGCCACACCATGCCCTATCTGGTGCCGGATTCATGGCCTAACGCGTTCTGGATCGCGACCGCGATCGCGAGCGTCGTCGTGTTCTTCGAACTGTGGGCGATTGCCTTCATCCGCGCGAAATACATGGACACGCCATTCCTGCAGGCGGCGTTCCAGATCGTGCTCGGTGGCGCGATCGTGCTCGGCGTCGGGATTCTGATCGGCGCGGCTTAAAGCCTCAGTTGGCTCTTATGCCGTCTGCAGCGACCCGGCCGAACATGCGAAAGTCGTGGAAGGCGCCCTTGAACCAGGCCTTTTGCCGCAGTGTGCCTTCATATTGAAAGCCTGCCTTTTCCAGCACACGGTCGGAGGCGGTGTTGCCAGGCAACGTCCCGGCATCGATGCGGTTGAGCCTGAAGATGTTGCGTCGCAGACCTCGCGACTTTCAGCTGCCGTTGAGGTTAGCGATCTCCGGAAAGAACAACTCTTTCCACGACGCCGGCTCGTGCTTGGTGGTGCCGACCTTGCGCATGAATTTGGCGAATTTCATGGTTGCCGCCGGCGTCATGGTCCACTCGACCCCAGGGCCGGTCACGACCCTGGTGACCATCTCAAGCGACAGCTTGGAGCCGGAATCGTTGATCCAGCTTTGCGCCGTGCCGGTCGGATCGGCGGCGATGATGCCGGTCGCTTCCTTCACGGCATCGAGGAAGGCGCCGTAAAGTTCGGGATTGTCCTTGCGAAACCGCGCCGAGGTCCACGCCACCGTGAACGTGTGCGGCCCCATCACGTCGAACGACGTCAGCACGGTGTGGATGTTCGGCTTCTCCAATTGCTGGAACTGGAACGGCGGCACGCTGAAGACCGAGGAGACGCCGCCGGCACCGCTCAACAACGCGATGGTCGCGTCCGGCGGCGCCATCGACACCGTGAGCGGATCGAGCTTGCCATAGTTCTCCTCGCCGAAAGCTTCGGCTGCCGCCATCTGCAGCAGTACCGCCTGCACCGACACCTTGATCGAGGGAACCGCGATGCGGTCGCGCTCGCTAAAATCCCTGATCGACTTGATGTCGGGATTGGCGGTGTTGAGCAGGAACGGTTGCGAAGACAGTGCGCAGATGCCTTTGACCTCGAACGAGGTGCCTTGCGTCTTGTCCCACAGCGTGATCAGGCCCGGCACCCCGCCGCTGACGATATCGGTGGAGCCGGACAGCAGCGCCTCGTTCATCGCTACCGGACCGTTAAAGCGCTGCCAGGAGACCTTGAAGTCCTTCAGACCGCGTTGGGCGGCGTATTTCTCGATCAGCCGGTCGCGCTTCATCACATTGAACTGCAGGTAGCCCATCGAAAACTGTTCGGCCAACCGGATCTCGGCCGCGCCGGAAACCGTTGCGCTGCCGAACGCGAAGGCGATCGCCACACCCGCCGCCCATCCTGGCCTCATCCGTTCGCTCCCTGGCTTGCAGACATTCTTGTTGACGGGAGACTACACGGCAGGCGGCGTACTTGTCAGCAGCATGTCAGCATTGCCGCCCCGCCACGGCGCGGCTATTGCTCTTGCGGCGCTTCGCCAAACTGCCCATCATCCGCGCCGCACCGCCAGCACCGTCATTGCGAGCGAAGCGAAGCAATCCATCGATCCGGGAAAAAGAAAGAACGGATTGCTTCGTCGCTGCGCTCCTCGCAATGACGAACTCAAACGACGGAGAACGCCCATGAGCAACGACATCGGAGAACTGACCGCGCTGAACCGCGACTATGTCGCCTCGGTTCAGAACTGCGACGTCAAGCGTTTCGACCAGATCCTGGCGCAGGATTTCTACTGCTCCAATCCCGACAAATCGCTGGTCGACCGCGCGGCGTTTCTCAAGCAGACGGCCGTGCCGGTGACGATCAAGAATCTCCGGGCCGATGACGTGAAAATCCGCGTGCTCGGTGATTTTGCCATCATCCACGCGGCGACGAGCTATACGACCGCCGATGGCCAGCAGGCCCGCGGCCGGTACACCGACTGCTGGGCGAAGCAGAACGGCAAATGGCTCGCGGTGTCCGCGCATGTGTCGCGGTAACCGCCAGCCGTCGTCCCGGCTCAAGGCCGGGACGACAGATGCTACGCATCGAACATGATCACGCTGCGCACGGTCTTGCCGGCCTTCATCGCCGCAAAACCCTCGTTGATCTCGGACAGTTTCAGCTTGGCCGAAATCCAGTCTTCGAGATGCAGCTTGCCGCGCATGTAGAATTCGACCAGGCGCGGCATGTCGACGCGGAAATGGTTGGAGCCCATCGATGAGCCCTGGATCTTGCGTTCGCGCAGGAAGTCGAAGCCGTGCAGCTCGATCTTCTGGCCGAACGGGATCATGCCGACGATGGTCGCAGTGCCGCCGGGGGCCAGCATCGCAAAGGCCTGCTCCGCGGTCTCCTTGCGGCCCAACACCTCGAAGGAGTGATGCACGCCGCCATTGGTGAGATCGCGCACCTGCTGCACCACGTCACCATTGCGGGGATCGACAACGTCGGTGGCGCCGAGCTTTGTGGCAAGCTGCAGTTTCACCGGATTTGTGTCGACCGCGATGATGCGGCCGGCGCCGGCGATTTCGGCGCCGTTGATTGCGGCCATGCCGACGCCGCCGCAGCCGATCACCACGACGGTCTCGCCGGGCTTGACGCCGGCGGTATTCACCACCGCGCCGAAACCGGTGATGACGCCGCAACCGATCAGCGCCGCCAGGTCAAGCGGCATGTCCTTTCGGATTTTGACGATGGCGTTTTCGTGCACCAGCATCTGCTCGGCGAACGAGGACAAATTGAGGAACTGATTGAGCTTCTCCGAACGCGCCCAGGACAGGCGGTTGGACGCGCCGGGCAGCATCTTCACGGTGGTGTCGGTACAGAGCACCGTGCGGCCGGTGGTGCAGTTGTCGCAGGTGCCGCAGAACACCGACAGGCAGGTCACGACATGATCGCCGGGCTTCACATAGGTGACGTCGGAGCCGACCTTCTCGACCACACCGGCGGATTCATGACCGAGCACGGCGGGCAGCGGATGCGGATAGAGCCCTTCCATGAAGTGCAGGTCGGAATGACAGAGGCCGGCGACGCGGGTGCGGATCAGAACTTCGCGCGGGCCGGGATTCGGCACGCTGACATCCTCGATCACGAGCGGCTTGTTGACTTCATGCAGGACGGCGGCCTTCATCGGGTACTCCCTTGATTGTTATTCTTGAACCTTGGCGTTGGCATCAGCCTACGCTGCCGAAAGCAATTCGCCAACCTCGGCCATGCCGACCGCACGCTCGCCAAGCAGATGCCCGGTGACCGCGCGCTGCGTCGAATTTTCCGCCAACCGGAACGGATCGGTCGCCGCAACCCGATGATCGATTACCATGCGCGAGAGCAACAGCCGACGGGCATCGCCGCGCATCTCGTGGATGCGTCCGCCCTCCCAGGCGAGCGCCACGGCGCTGGCGACATGATACAGCAGGCTGGTGGCGCGGCGGGCATCACCCTCATTGCCGGATTGGCTGGCGACCTCGCGCGCAAAGCCGATGGCGCGGTCGGTCAACTCTCGCAGACGGTTACGCCAAGCCTGCGGCACATTGGCGCTGTCGTCGAGGCGGGCGTGCAGATCGGCGGCAAGGGCCGCGTCCGCACCGTGGCGGCCGACGGCGCGCTTCAGCGCGTCGATGGCGACGATATTGCCGGTACCTTCCCAGATCGAGCCGAGATGCGCGTCGCGCAGCAGCCGCGCGGTGGCGAATTCCTCGACGTAGCCGATGCCGCCGCGCATCTCCAGCGCATCGCCGCAGACTTTTCGGGCGTCGCGGGTGGCGCGGAATTTCAGGGTCGGCGTCAGGATGCGCAGCAACGCCGCCGCATCCTGGCTGCCGGCTTCCGCGCGGTCGAGCGCGTCGGCCGTGAGAAAGCTCATCGACAGCGCCTGCTCCGTCGGCAGCATGATCTTCATCAACTGCCGCCGCGCCAGCGGCAGGTCGATGATGGGTTGGCCGAACACCACGCGGTTCTTCGCCACCATCAGCGCGTCGTGGTGCGCGCGCCGCATCAGCGCGGTGGATTTGACCCCGTTGGAAAGCCTGGACGAATTGACCATCTCGGCCATCTGCACAAAACCGCGATCGAGCTTGCCGACCGCGTACGCAATCGCGCCTTCCAGCTTGATCTCGCCCGAGGCCATCGAGCGGGTGCCCAGCTTGTCCTTGAGCCGAACGATCCGGTAGTGGTTCTGCGAGCCGTCCTCGAGCCGCCGCGGCATCAGGAACAGGCCGACGCCGCGCGTGCCCGGACCGGCGCCCTCAGGCCGCGCCAGCAGCATCACCACTTCGGCATCGGCATTGGAGCAGAACCACTTTTCGCCGTGCAGTCGCCAGTGGTCGCCTTCCCGCAACGCCGTCGTCGTCAGCATGCCGACGTCGGAGCCGCCTTCCTTCTCGGTCATGAACTGGCCGCCCTGGGTCAGCTTGCCCATGTCGGTCTGGGTCAGACCGTCGAGATAGCGGGCTTTCAGCGCTTTGCTGCCGAAATTGTCCAGCAGTTTGGCGCAGCCATCGGTGACGTTGATCGGGCAGCCCAAACCAAACTCGGCCTGATTGAACAGGAAGGTGAAGGCGTGCTTGGCAACGACTGGATATTTGTCCGGCCAGCCCAGGATGCCCTTGCGGATCGACATCGCGTGAATGCCGAATTCGCCGAAGGCCGCCTTCTCCAACTCGCGATAGGCCGGATGGTACTCGATGTACTGGGAATCGCGGCCAAAACGGTCGCGCTGATGCAGCACCGGGGTGTGACGGTCGGCGAGCCGCGCGCATTCGTCGAGATGGCCGCCGGCAAGACCGCCGAGCCGGTCGAGATGCGGCTCGATGTGGCGAAACAGCGGTTCAGGCAGATGCAGCCGCAGCAGATCCGTCAGCGCCGGATCGGCCCGGTAGAAATTCATCCCCGATGTATCGGGCGCGAGCAATCCCGGTCTGCCGGCCGGGGCCGTACTGCGATCATGCTGGAGTGGCTGCATATTTATCTCTTGTTCGTTCCGCCCGATCTTGATCATCTACCGATAACGCGGGCGATCAGGCCGTCAACACGCATAATAGGAGGAGCGTCCCATGGCAGACGGATATCGCATCATCGGCGCCGAGATGTCGCCCTACTCCGTCAAAGTGCGCTCCTATTTCCGCTACAAGGGAATTCCGCACCAATGGGTTTTGCGCAATGCGGCAAGCCAGGCGGAATACGAGAAGCATGCAAGAATGCCGATCATCCCACTGGTGATCACGCCTGATGGAACTGGCATCCAGGATTCCACGCCGATCATCGACCAGGTCGACAAACTCCATCCGGAGCCTTCGATTCACCCCAGCGACACGGTTGCGCGATTCATTTCCGTGCTGATCGAGGAATTCGGCGACGAATGGGGCAACAAATGGATGTTTCATTACCGCTGGGCCCGCGATGTCGACCAGGTCTCCGCGGCTGGACGCATTGCGCGGATGCGCGCGCCTGACGCCACCGAGGAGGAACACGACGCGTTCGCAGCGAAATTGAGCGCGCGGATGGTGGACCGGGTCTGGTTCGTCGGCTCGAACGCCACGACGGCGCCGCAGATCGAAGCCGGCTTTCAGGAGATGCTCGGCCTGCTGGACGCCCACCTCGCAACACGTCCTTATCTGTTTGGCGCCCGACCCGCCTATGGCGATTTCGGTCTCTGGGGCCAGTTCTACGAGATGTGGACCGATCCGACCGTTGGCGCCCTGATCGGCGGCGGCGCGCCACACGTGCTCGATTGGATCCATCGCATGCTGTGGCCGAAGGCCGAGGGCGCTTTCGAATCGTGGACGTCGCTGGCGCCGACCCTGATGCCGATCCTGGCCAAACAGGTTGGAAAGCAGTTCTGGCCGTGGACACTCGCCAACGAGACCGCGCTCTGGGAAGGCAAGGAAGAGTTCAGCGTCACGCTCGGCGGCAAGGTCTGGACCCAGAAGCCGCAGAAGTACCATGCCCGCTCGCTCGGCATGCTGCGCGCGAAGTATGCCGAGGTCGCCGACAAGCGGGATCTCGACCTGGTCTTGGCCGCGGTGGGTTGTCTCGCGGGATTGCGCGCCTAGATACTTGCTCCCAGGTTTTTGAGGAGACGACCCATGCCGACGCCAACCTACAAGACCGCCCTCATCGTCGGCGCCGGTGAGGGACTGAGCGCTTCGCTGGCGCGGCTGTTTGCGCGCGAGAAAATCCGCGTTGCGCTCGCCGCCCGCAAGATCGAAAAACTCGGCGCGCTCTGCACCGAGACCGGCGCCCGAGCCTTTACCTGCGATGCCACCAGCGCCGACGACGTCGAACGGCTGTTCGGACAGGTCGAGCGCGAGATCGCGGCACCCGATCTCGTCGTCTATAACGCCAGCGGGCGGGCCCGCGGGCCGTTCACCGATCTGGTGGCTTCAGACGTCGCCAACGCGATCGCGGTCTCCGCCTTCGGCGGCTTCCTGGTGGCGCAGCAGGCGGTCAAGCGGATGCTGCCCAATAAACACGGTGCGATCCTGTTCACCGGGGCGTCGGCCAGCGTCAAGGGCTATGCCCAGTCGGCGCCGTTTGCGATGGGCAAGTTCGCGCTGCGTGGACTGGCCCAGAGCATGGCGCGCGAATTGTCGCCGCAGGGCATTCATGTCGCGCATTTCGTCATCGACGGCGGCATCCGCAGTGCGGCGCGCGCTGAACCCGCCGACCGGCCGGACTCGATGCTCGACCCCGACGCCATTGCCTCGAGCTACTGGAACGTGCTGCAACAGCCGCGCAGCGCCTGGACCTGGGAGCTGGAATTGCGGCCGTGGGTCGAGAAGTTTTAGGTATTGCTGCGTAGGGTGGGCAAAGCGCAAGCGTGCCCACCATTGGCAGCCGCGCAAGGATTGGTGGGCACGGCGCAAGAGCGCCTTTGCCCACCCTACGAAACCCGCAATGACGGGGAAAAACAACAAGTGGGGGAAACATGAGCACCGAAACCACCATCGACACCGGCACCGATGAATTGCTGTGCGTGATCCGCGACCGCGTCGCCATCATCACGCTGAACCGCCCCGAAGCCCGCAACGCGATGTCGGACAATTTGACGCCGGCGCTGCGCAACATGATCAAGACCTGCGGCGAAAATCCTGAAGTCGGCGCGCTGCTGATCACGGGCGCCGGCACCGCGTTCTGCGCCGGCGGCAACGTCAAGGGCATGGGTGCTAATCGCGACAGGAAAAAGCTCGAAATGTCGCATGACGAGAGGGTTGCCGATTTGCAGGAGCGGCAACGTCTCCTGACCGGCGCATTGGTCTCGGTGCGCAAGCCGACCATTGCGGCGCTACCTGGCCCCGCGGTCGGCGCCGGGCTTGCACTCGCGATGGCCTGCGATATCCGTATTGCCGCGCAATCGGCATTCCTTTCCACCGGCTATCTCAAGGTGGGGCTCTCCGGCGACTACGGCATTGCCTGGCTTCTGACCCGGCTGGTCGGAACCTCGCGCGCACGCGAACTGATGTTCACCTGCGAGCGGGTCGATGCTGCCCGGTGCGAGACAATCGGCCTGGTCAACCGCGTGGTCCCGGACGACAGGCTGCAGGCGGAAGCCTTTGCACTCGCCAAATCGATCGCCGAGGGTCCGACAATCGCAATCCGCTACATGAAGGATAATCTCGACGAAGCCTTGATGTTCGATTTCGCCACCGCGCGCGACCATGAGGCCGAGCGCATGATCCGTACCCAGGTGACCGCTGATCACAAGGAAGCCGTGCAGGCCTTCATCGACAAGCGCAAGCCCGTGTTCAGGGGCGGCTGAGGGGCGCAGGTCAGCCAACAGAAAAACAGCCCGGTTCTGGTGCGGCCAGAACCGGGCTGAGTGTGCTCAGCTCGCGTGAGGACTGCTCGCGAGGTGGCGGGAGGCGGCGAGCTTCCAGCTCGCACAGGGGATGTCGCGCGGTTCGACGTCGATCTGCTTTGCGAAACGCACCAGCTTCCAGTCGCCAGGGCTTGCCATGAAGGCGTAACCGGATTTGCGGGCGAGGCCGATCATGGCGTCGTTGGAACGCAGCGTGTCGCCGAACAGGCGATCGGCGCCAAACGACGCCGCGCGGCATTCGAGATTCTTCAACAGCGCCTTGCCGATGCCATGGCCCTGCCAGCGATCGTCGATCGACAGCCCGAACTCGATGCTGTCGGTCTCCGGATCAAATGCGTAGCGCGCTTCGCCGACGATGATCTCATGGCCATCGGCCTCGAGCGTCGCGATCACGCTAAAACGGTCGGCCTCGCCGATATGGATGAACTGGTCGAGCAGCGACGGCGGCAGTTCGCTGGCGGCGCCGAGGAAACGGTTGTAGCGCGAGCGGGTGGTGAGCGCGCGAAAATAGTTCTGCAGCGCGTCAGCGTCGCGCGGCTCGATGAAGCGCACGGTGACGGCCTCGCCGGAGCGCGCGCGCAGCACGTCGGAATATTGCCTCAGATCGTCGAAACGCATCGTCGTCATCGCACGCTCCGTCTCGCTTGCAAAAAAGTGGCCGGCGTCCCTCATGCAAGGCGACGCCGGCTTGGCTGCCATTTATGCCCGCCAGAACGGTTTTGAGGCCTCAAAGATCGCATCGCTGGAGGAGACGCCGATGTCGTGGAGTTCCCGGTCCGACCAGTGCGACAGTTCGCGGCGCTGCTCATAGCGCTGCCGCCAGACATGGAGGGTTTCGGCCACTTGGCTCAAAAGGCTCTGTCCATGATGATTTATCATCGATTCATGCGTAAAAGTAGACATTTTCAACTCCTGCAGCTAATCTGTTGCTGCCAATATCGGTGCTATCTCGGCTTTCGACAAACGACACTTTGTACCGCTTCGCATGATATAAGCTCATGCATTGGAATGGCGGGAGATGACAACAGCCAGGCTGCCTTCACTGAACGGATTGCGCGCCTTCGAGGCCGCGGCCCGGCATTTGAGCTTCACCCAGGCCGCCTCTGAACTGAACGTCACGCAGACCGCGATCAGCCATCAGATCAAGCGGTTGGAGGAAGAGCTCGGCGTCCGCCTGTTCGTCCGCCAGAACCGCGCGCTGACGCTCACCCCGCAGGCGCGGGACTACCTCCCGGGCATCCGCGCAGCCTTCAACGATCTCAGGCTTGCCACCGATCGCCTGCTACGCAAGGACGACGACCACGTGCTGACGGTCTCGACGCTGGCCTCGCTCGCCGCCAAATGGCTGCTGCCGCGCCTGACCGCGTTCCAGGAAGCCCATCCCGGCATCGACGTCCGCATCACCACCTCGACCAGCCTGGTCGACTTCCAGCGCGACAATGTCGATGCCGCGATCCGCTACGGCCGCGGCCAGTGGGCGGGTCTGCGCGCCGACTGGCTGATGGCCGACGAGCTTTTTCCGGTGTGCAGCCCGGCGCTGCTGCAGGGAAACAAGCCGCTGAAATGCCCGGAAGATCTGCGTGATCACGTGCTGCTGCACACCTCTAACGCCAACAGCGACGACTGGCGGTTGTGGCTCACAGCGGCGGGGCTGCCGACCAATCTCTCGAAGCAGCCAGATGTGACCTTCGACCTGATCTTCATGACCGTGCAGGCCGCCATCGACGGTCTCGGCGTTGCGATGGGCCGGACCTCCTATGTGCAGGATGACATCGCCAAGGGCAGGCTCGTCGTGCCCTTCAAGATCACGCTGCCGACGGATGCGGGTTTTTACCTCGTCTCGCCGGCGGGAAGGAGCGATCCGCCAAAACTGTCGGCCTTCCGGCAGTGGCTGATCGCTTCCGTGCAGAGCAAGCCCTGAGGTGAGCGAAATTCCGCGGCGCGGACCACATCCGACATCGTCGCAGGCATCCCGGCCGCAAGTTGATTTCCATGCCAACAACGATAACAAGAGCGCATGGCCTATTTGAACCGCAAGTTCGACGTGCTGGTGATTGGTGGCGGCAATGCCGCGCTGTGCGCCGCGATCAGTGCCCGCCGGTCCGGCGCCACGGTGCTGGTGCTGGAAGGCGCGCCGAAATTCTACCGGGGCGGCAATACCCGCCATACCCGCAACATGCGCTGCGCCCATGACGCGGCAACCGATATTCTCACCGGGCCCTATACCGAAGAGGAATTCTGGCAGGATCTGCTACTTGTGACCGGTGGCCAGACCGACGAAGAGCTGGCCAAATTCATGATCCGGGAGTCCAAGGACGTCCTGAACTGGATCGTCGAACAGGGCGTGCGCTGGCAGCCGTCGCTCGGCGGCACGCTGAGCCTCGGCCGGACCAATTCGTTCTTCCTCGGCGGCGGCCGGGCGATGCTGAACGCGCTGTATCTCACCGCCGAAAAACTCGGCGTCGACACCGTCTACGATGCCGAGGTCGCCGACCTCAAAATCGAGGACGGCATGTTCCTGTCCGCGGGCCTGAAGCAACCGATCGACGGCACACGCGAAATCCAGGCTGCGGCGCTGGTCGCGGC
>Ga0310811_10012071_pt1 | contig 11210 bp, 10 predicted proteins | sample YCmetagenome_FD_207642 | JGI IMG/M metagenome (GOLD analysis project Ga0310811, IMG submission 207642) | Soil microbial communities from experimental microcosm in Duke University, North Carolina, United States - YC | ecosystem: Engineered > Artificial ecosystem > Soil microcosm > Unclassified ... | reverse complement strand
GCGCTGTTGACGGCGCCGTGGAGGCGCTCGTCGAGCTGGCTCTTGGCGAAGTACAGCACGCCGTCCCACATGTCCCGGTCGACCTCGGGCCGGGTCACGGTGATCTCGCCGTCGACGACGCCCTCGGCCCACGCCAGGGAGCGCTCCAGGTAGTCGGCCGGCTCGAAGATCGCGTCGGCGATGCCGAGCTCGTGCGCCTGCGCCGGCTTGAGCTGCTTCTGGGTGAGCGGGTTCTGCAGGATGACCTGCGCCGCGGGGGCGATGCCGATGAGGTTGGGCAGCAGCTGGGTGCCGCCCCAGCCGGGCACGAGGCCGATGGCGACCTCGGGCAGGGCGAGCGCGGCGGCGCCGGAGGACACGGTGCGGTAGTGGCAGTGCAGCGCGACCTCGAGGCCGCCGCCCATGGCGGCGCCGTTGACGAAGGCGAAGGTGGGTACCGGGGAGTCCCGGAACTTCTTGAAGACCCGGTGGCCGTAGCGGCCGAGCTCGACGGCCTGCGCCCGGTCGGTGAGCAGCGGCATGCCGGTGATGTCGGCGCCGACGCAGAAGATGTAGGGCTTGCCGGTCAGGGCGATGAACTTCGGCGCCGCGGCGACGGCCTCGTCGATGGCCGCCTCGAGGCTGGCCAGGCCGGCGGGGCCGAACGAGTTGGGCTTGGTGTGGTCGAAGCCGTTGTCCAGCGTGATGAGCGCGGCCCGCTCGCGGCTGGGCAGGGTCACGAAGCGCAGCAGCGCCTTGGTGACGACCTCGTTGGGGTTGTTCAGCACCGCGCTCACTTGCCGCCCTCCCAGTTCGGGTTCTCCCAGATGACCGACGCGCCCATGCCGATGCCGACGCACATGGCGGTGAGGCCGTAGCGCACGTCGGGCCGCTCCGCGAACTGCCGCGACAGCTGCGTCATGAGCCGCACGCCGGAGGAGGCGAGGGGGTGCCCGACGGCGATCGCGCCGCCCCACGGGTTGACCCGCGGGTCGTCGTCGGCGACGCCGAAGTGGTCGAGGAACGCCAGGACCTGCACGGCGAAGGCCTCGTTGAGCTCGAACAGGCCGATGTCGTCGATGGTGAGCCCGGCCAGGCGCAGCGCCTTCTCGGTGGCCGGGACCGGGCCGAAGCCCATGACCTCGGGCTCGACGCCGACGAAGCCGTAGGAGACCAGGCGCATGCCGACCGGCAGGCCGAGCTCGCGGGCGACGTCCTCGGCGGCGATGATCGAGGCGGTGGCGCCGTCGTTGAGCCCGGCGGCGTTGCCGGCGGTGACCCGGCCGTGCGGGCGGAACGGCGTCTTGAGCGTGGCGAGCTTCTCGAGGCTGGTCTCGCGGGGTGCCTCGTCGACGGTGGCCAGGCCCCAGCCGGCCTCCGGGTCGCGGGTGGCGACGCTGATGAGGTCGGGCTGCAGCTTGCCGGCGGCGTACGCGGCGGCGGTGCGGACCTGCGAGGCGTAGCCGAAGCGGTCGGCGCGCTCCTTGGTGACGGCGGGCAGCCGGTCGTGCAGGTTCTCCGCGGTGGAGCCCATGACCAGCGCCGACGGGTCGACGAGCCGCTCGGCGAGGATGCGCGGGTTGGGGTCGACGCCCTCGCCCATCGGGTGGCGGCCCATGTGCTCGACGCCGCCGGCGATGGCCACGTCGTAGGCGCCGAACGCGATGCCGCCGGCGACGGTGGTCACCGCGGTCAGCGCGCCCGCGCACATCCGGTCGATCGCGTAGCCGGGCACGGTCTTGGGCAGCCCGGCCAGCAGGGCGGCGGTGCGCCCGATGGTCAGACCCTGGTCGCCGGTCTGCGTGGTCGCGGCGATGGCGACCTCGTCGACGCGCTCCGGCGGCAGCTGCGGGTTGCGGCGCAGCAGCTCGCGGATGCAGCGGATGACGAGGTCGTCCGCGCGGGTGTTGGCATACATCCCACCGGCCTTGCCGAACGGGGTGCGCACGCCGTCGACGAAGACGACGTCGCGGACTGCACGGGGCACGGGTGTCCTCCTAGCAACGAGTTACCGACGATGTTACTCGCCAGTAGGTCGTGCCGGGCTGTGAACCCTTTCACGCGGTACCCCGGATCGGCGTGCCGGCGCGCGCGTGCCGTGCGCCGGCGCGCCGACGCTCGCCATCAGGGAATTTTCAGCGCATTCGTGAGTCCGGGCGTCACCAGGGCGACCTGCCACGGGCGCGCACCGTAGCCGGCCAGCACCGCCGCGACCGACTCCTCGCCGAGGTCCTCGGGCGGGGACCAGGCCAGGCGGCGTACCGAATCCGGGGTTATCAGGTTCTCCGGCGGCAGCTGGTGCGCGCCGGCGAGGCCGGTGACCAGCTCCCGGCACCGGGCCAGGCGCCCGGCCGCGACCGGGTCGCGCTCGGCCCACCGGTGCGGCGGGGGCGGCCCCTCCGACGGCGGAGTCGTCGGCAGGTCCTTCTCGCCGAGCGCCCGCGCGTCCGACAGCGCGCTCAGCCACGTCGGGGCGAGCCGGCGCACCGACCGCCCGCCGAACCCGGCCAGGGCCAGCAGGGCGCGCTCGTCGCGGGGGTCGGCCTCGGCGGCGGCGATGATGGCCGCGTCGGCGAGGACCCGGCCGGGGCTCGCGTCGCGGCGCTGGGCGATCTCGTCGCGGGCCGTCCACAGCGCCCGGACGCGGGCCAGCGCGCGGGCGCCGCGCACCCGGTGGATGCCCGACGTGCGCCGCCACGGGTCGGCGCGCACCCGCGGCGGGTCGCCCGCGGAGGCGACGAGCGCCGCGAACTCCTGCGCCGCCCAGTCCGTCTTGCCCTGCTTGGCCAGCTCCTGGGCGAGGGTGTCGCGCAGCTGCAGCAGCAGCTCGACGTCCAGCGCCGCATACGTCAGCCAGGACGAGGGCAGCGGACGCGTCGACCAGTCGGCCGCGGAGTGGTGTTTCTCCAGGGTGTACCCGAGCAGCGACTCCGTCAGCGCCGCGAGCCCGACCCGCTCGAACCCGCACAGCCGGGCCGCGAGCTCGGTGTCGAACAGATGGGTGGGCCGCAGCCCGAGCTCGGTCAGGCACGGCAGGTCCTGGCTGGCGGCGTGCAGGATCCACTCCGCCGGCGAGATGACCTCGTCGAGCTCCGGCAGCTGGCCGAACGGCATCGGGTCGATCAGCACGGTGCCGGCGCCGGCACGGCGCAGCTGCACCAGGTAGGCCCGGTGCGTGTACCGGTAGCCGGACGCCCGCTCGGCGTCGACGGCAACGGGCCCGGTGCCCTGGGCGAACCGTTCGACGGCGCGCGCCAGCTCGACCCGATCGGCGATCGGCTCGGGGGTCCCGTCGCGGGGGGCGGTCAGCAGGACGGGCTCTTTCTGTGTGTCCGGTTTACCCGGACTGTCTGGCTCCTCGTCCCGACGCCGCGTGGGGGGTTCGTCGGTCACGCGACAACCGTACGTTGCGCCATAGGTCCCTTGGTGCAGCCGGTCCGGCGCGTCGGCGTTCTTGCGATCTCCGTCTCTCCTTTTCCGGCCCTTGGCCGCTCGGTTCCGTCGCCTACCCGGTCGATCTTGCCTGCCCGCCCGGACGGCCTGTTGTGCGGGGGTTGTGAACGGGACGGACAGATGGGCGTGGTTGCCGGTACGGTGCGCTGGCGCGGCCGGTCAGGTTGTGTACACACCCAGCCTCGGAGGTCGCGGGGCTTGTGCACGCCGTCTAGGGTGAGGGCCGACCGCGGTATCGCCGGACGACCACCGTCGAGGTGCACATGTCCGGGCTAAACGGGTGGAACCGTGACAGGAAGGAAACGAGAAGCATGACGGCCGGGTATGACCCTTCCAACCCGGTGGCTTCCGGCAGTTCCGACGCACACGACCGTCCGCGTCACGCGGCGGCCAACGGCGACGACTCGGAACGACTCGGTCCACTTCCTCCTCGGATGACCTCCACCGGCTCCTTCGCCCCGGTCACCGGTTCCGTGCCGACCCAGGCGGTGCCGGCCCAGGCGGTGCCGACCCAGGCGGTGCCCGCCCAGCCGGTCTCCGGCCAGCCGCCCGCGATGCCGGGCCAGCCGACCGGCTCGTGGCCCGCGTCGGCGCCGGTGACGCCCCCGCCGCCGCACAGCGTGCCGCCGGTGCCGGTCGCGACCCGCCGCAGCCCGCTCGGCGCGGTCGCTCTCGTTCTGGCGATCCTGCTGCTCATCGTCGTCGGCGTGCAGGCGGCGTTCATCGTCTACCTGGAGCAGCGCGCCGACAAGGCCGACGCCGCGGCGAAGAACGCGCAGGCCGCCGACGCGTCCCGGCTGAAGTCCCTGGAGGACCGCGCCGACAAGCTCGAGCAGAAGACCGGCGGCAGCCTCGACGCCGCCGAGGTCTCCGCGAGCGTGCGGCCCAGCGTGTTCCGGGTGTCGACGAAGTACGCCACCGGGACCGGCTTCGCCCTCGGCAAGGCCCCGTCCGGCGGCGGCACCGACCTCGTCACCAACTACCACGTCGTCGCCGACGCCTACGAGCGCGGCGAGAAGGACGTCAGCCTCGAGCGCACCGACCAGCGCTACCCGGGCAAGATCGTCGAGGTACACCCCGACAAGGACCTGGCGGTGCTGCACACCGACGAGGAGTTCCCGCGCCTCGCCGCCGCCGCGGGCCCGCCGAAGGTCGGCGAGCCGGTCCTCGTCATCGGCTCCCCGCTCGGCCTGGAGGACACCGTCACCACGGGCGTCGTGAGCGCCTTCCGCACCCTCAGCGGCGAGTCGCTCATGCAGTTCGACGCGGCCATCAACCCGGGCAACTCCGGCGGCCCGGTGTTCAACGCGAAGAAGGAGGTGGTGGGCGTGGCCACCCTCAAGGCCCAGCAGGCCGAGGGCATCGGCCTGGCGATCCCGATCTCTGTGGTGTGCGACACCATCCCAACGGTCTGCTGACCATGCATCCCCGGTGACCCTGTAAGCCTGCCGACCCCGCGATCCCCGGCGAGCGCCACGAGCGCCCCCGACCCGACGGTTCGCGCACCTGCCCTCCCGGTCCACGGCCGGGCGCTCCACAACGCCGGCGCACATCCCGGACGCGCCGGCCGTACGACTCCCGCCGGGGCGCTGCCCGGCGGGACCACCAGGAGGAAGAGACCATGACATACCCCCCCGGCAGCCCCCAGGGCAACCCGAACGACCCATACGGCTACCCCGACCCGAACGCGGCGGCCGGCGCGTACCCGCCGCCGCCCGCCCAGCCCCCCGCCGCCGGCTACCCGGCCGCGCCGTTCGGCGAGCAGCCGCCCGCCCAGCCCGGCTACGCGCCGCAGGCCCAGCCCGCCTACGGGGCACCCGCCCCGGCGTACGGCGAGCCCGCGCCGCAGCCGCAGTACGGCCAGCCGGTCCCGCCGCAGCCGCAGCCCGTCCACGACCAGGGCACCGCGCAGCTGCCCACCTACGGCGACCCGTCCTACAGCCTCGACCCGTCGGTGTCGGCGCCGCCGACCGCGCCCATGCAGCAGCCGATGCAGTCGCCGATGTCCGCGCCGCCCATGTCGGGGCCGCCGATGTCGGGCCCGCCGACCGCCTACGGCCCGGTGTCGGCCCCGCCGATCGCCGGCTTCCCCGGCCAGCCGGTCGGCTACCCGATGGCGGAGCCGCCGAAGAAGCGCGGCGTCGCCGTGCCGCTGCTTGCCAGCCTGCTCGCCGTCGCGGTCATCGCCGCCGGCGTGTTCGTCGGCCTGTGGGTCGACAAGTCCAACAAGCTCGACTCGTCGGAGGCGCGCTCGAACGAGCGCCAGGTCGCCCTCGACAAGTCCAACAAGGACCTCGAGCAGACCCGCACCGATCTCAAGGCCAAGACCGACGAGCTGACGAAGGCCCAGCAGGACCTGCGCGGCACCCAGGCCGACAGCACCGAGGCCAAGCGCCAGCGCGACGTCATCGGCACCTGCCTGCGGCTGCTGCTCGAGGCCTCCCAGGCCGCCAGCAACGGCGACAAGACCACCACGCAGAACAAGCTCAACGAGGCCGACAAGCCGTGCGCCGAGGCGCAGCTGCTCATCCAGTAGCCGATCGCGCACCACGACGGGGCCCAGGCATCGCGCCGGGCCCCGTTTCGCGTGCTCAGGCGGTGTGGACGAGCTCGACCAGGCGGGTCAGGACGTCGGGGTCGGTCTCCGGCAGCACCCCGTGGCCGAGGTTGAAGATGTGGCCGGGCGCCTTCGCACCCTCCGCGAGGACACGGCGCGCCTCCTGCTCGACGACCTCCCACGGCGCGAGCAGCACGCACGGGTCGAGGTTGCCCTGCAGGACCCGCCCCGGCACCCGCGACGCGGCCACGTCCAGCGGCGTGCGCCAGTCGACGCCGACGACGTCGGCGCCGGCCTCGGCCATGGCGGGCAGCAGCTCAGCGGTACCGACGCCGAAATGGATCTTCGGAACGCCGCCCGTGATCCCTTCGAGGACCGCCCGCGAGTGCGGCAGGACGTAGCGGCGGTAGTCGGCCTCCGACAGGGCACCCGCCCACGAGTCGAACAGCTGGACCGCGTCCACGCCGGCGTCGACCTGCACCTGCAGGAACGTGCGGGTGATCCCGGCGAGGCGCTCGCACAGGGCGTGCCACACGTCCGGCGCACCGTACATGAGCGCCTTCGTCTTCGCGTGGTGCCGCGACGGCCCGCCCTCGACGAGGTAGCTGGCCAGGGTGAACGGGGCGCCGGCGAACCCGATGAGCGCCGTCGCGCCGAGCTCGGCCAGCAGCAGCCGGATCGCGTCGGCGACGAACCCGACCTCGCCGGGCTCCAGCGCCCGGATCGCCTCGACGTCGGCCATCGCCCGCACCGGGGCGGCGACGACGGGGCCCGTGCCGGCGACGATGTCCAGGTCGACGCCGGCGGCCTGCAGCGGTACCACAATGTCGCTGTACAGGATCGCCGCGTCGACATGGTGACGGCGCACCGGCTGCAGGGTGATTTCGCAGACGAGGTCGGGCCGGCGGCAGGACTCGAGCATGCCGACGCCGGCGCGCAGCTCGCGGTACTCGGGAAGGGAACGGCCCGCCTGGCGCATGAACCAGACCGGGGCGTGCGGCAGGACGTCGCCGCGGGCGGCGCGCAGCAGAAGCTTCGTGTCGTTCATAGCGAGCCCATCGTTTCACTCAGTGTGCACCGGCGGCGCGGCGGCACCCCTTGCGCACGTTTCGGATTTAGTCTTCCGTTATGGCGCCATCGACCGCGACTCCGCCCACGTTCACCCGGGCGGTCCAGGAGCTGCGCGCCGTGACCACCCGGCCGGAGATCACGCTCGAGGAGGTCCCGGCGCCGCAGCGGCTGGCACCGTTCGCCCACGCGATCGGCGGCACCGTCCTGCGCCACGGCGACGAGGTGGCCACCGGCCGGCTCATCCTGCTGCACGACCCCGCCGGCCACGACGCCTGGGACGGCACGATGCGCCTGGTGACCTACGTGACCGCGGAGCTGGAGGCGGAGCTGGCCACCGACCCGATGCTGCCCGGCGTCGGCTGGAGCTGGCTCGTCGACGCCCTCGACGGCCACCACGCCGCCTACACGGCGATCGGCGGCACCGTCACCCAGACCATGTCGACCCGCTTCGGCGACCTCGCCGGCCCGCCCGCCGCCGCCGACCTCGAGATCCGCGCCTCGTGGACCCCGACCGGCGACGACATGCAGGCCCACGTCCACGCCTGGTGCGCCCTGCTCGCCTCCACCGCCGGCCTGCCGCCGCCGGGCGTCACCGCCCTGCACGTCTGACACGCCCTGCACGCCTGACACCGGTCACGGCTGCTCGGCCGCGTAGTACGCCCGGACCCGCGCGGCGCGCCTCTCGGCGTCGAGCTCGACCACGTCGGTGACGAGGTTGCCGTTCTCCCGCCGGTACAGCAGCGCGTAGCCGCCGGGCCCGGTCAGCAGCGCCACCTCCGTGAACCGCAGCCCGGGCGCCATCGCCAGCCCCTTCCCGAAGTGCTCCCGCAGCTCGGCCCGGCCGGTCAGGCGCCCGTCGGGCCGCCCGAACCGGCGCACCACCGTCGGCGCCGCGAAGTCCACGTCCTCGGCGTAGCAGTCGAGGATCGCATCGAGGTCGTGGGCGTTCCACGCGTCCAGCCACCGCCGGGCGTGCTCACGGTGCTCCACGCTCACGGCAGGTTCGACACCAGGTCGGCGAACTCGCGGCGGCGGCCCGTGTAGAACGGGACCTCCTCGCGCACGTGCCGGCGGGCCCGGGACGCGCGCAGCTCCCGCATCAGGTCCACGATGCGGTGCAGCTCGTCGGCCTCGAACGCCAGCATCCACTCGTAGTCGCCCAGCGCGAAGCTCGCCACCGTGTTGGCGCGCACGTCCGGGAACGTGCGGGCCATCTGCCCGTGCTCGGCCAGCATCGCGCGGCGGTCCTCGTCCGGCAGCAGGTACCACTCGTAGGAGCGCACGAACGGATACACGCACACCCACTCCCGGGCGTGCTCGTCGGCCAGGAACGCCGGGATGTGGCTCTTGTTGAACTCCGCCGGCCGGTGCAGCGCCATCTGCGACCACACCGGCGCCATCCGCTGCCCGACGCTGGTGCGGCGGAAGCCGTTGTACGCCTCCTGCAGCGCCTCGGCGCTCGGCGCGTGCCACCAGATCATCAGGTCGGCGTCGGCGCGCAACCCGGCGACGTCATAGGTGCCGCGGACCACGACGTCCTTCGCGGCGAGGTCGGCGAGGAACGCGGTCGCCTGGGTCGCGTCGCGGCTGTCGGGCCCGTACGGCACGGCGAGCCGGAAGACCGACCACATGGTGTAGCGGATGGTGTCGTTCAGCTCGCGGATCCTGGTCGCGTTCGTGGTCGTCATGCGACCCATTGTCCTCGCCCGCCGTCCCGGGCCGGGCGTGCGGGGTTATGGCGTCCGGGGCTATGCGGACAGGCGGGCCAGGACCGTGTCGGCGGCGGCCCGGCCGCTGGTGATGCACGCCGGGATGCCGACACCGTCGTACGCGGCACCCGCCACGGCGATCGGCGGGTGCCCCGCCAGCGCCGCCCGCAGCGCCGCCACCCGGTCCGCATGGTGCGGCGTGTACTGCGGCAGCGCACCACCCCACCGGTACACACCCCGGTCGAGCTCCTCCGGCAGCGCGTCCACGCCGATGAGCCGCGCCACCTCGGCCCGCACCACGCCGACGAGGGCGTCGTCGGTGCGCTGCAGCTGCGCCTCGTCGCCGTGCCGCCCGACCGACGCCCGCAGCAGCGTCACACCGGGCCGCCGCAGGTGCGCCCACTTGCGGTCGAAGAACGTGACGGCCTTCACGGCCAGGCCCTCCGTCGCCGGAACCAGGAACCCGGACAGGTCCGGCACCTTCGTCGCCGGCAGCGCCAGCGCCACCAGCGCGACGGAGGCATACTCCAGCGGCACCGGCTCGGCTCCCTCGACCCCCTCCAGGAGGCGCTGCGCGGGCCGCGCCGGCACCGCCAGGACCACCGCATCGGCGTCGAGCGCCGCCGCGTCGCGGGTCGAGCCCAGCGTCAGCCGCCACCCCGCGCCGTGGCGCCGCAGGGCGCGCACCGTCACGCCGCAGCGCACGTCCGGCAGCGTCGCCGCGACCGCGTCCACCAGGCGCGACATGCCGCCCTCGACGGTGCCGAAGACCGGGGCCCCAGGTGTACGCCGGGACGCGGCCACCGCCGCCCGAAGCGCCTCCGTCAGCGTGTGCGAACCCTCCGCCGCGCTCGCCAGCGCCGGCAGCGCCATCCGCAACGACAGCCGGTCGGCCCGGCCCGCGTAGACGCCGCCCAGCAGCGGCTCCACGACCTGGTCGACGACGGCGTCGCCGCGTCGCGGGCGGACCAGCGAACCGACCGTCACGTCGGCGCCGGGCGCCAGCAGCGTGGATCGGGTGGGCTCATCGAGTACCGAATCCGGGGCTTGAATCGGAATGCCCATCAAGGTCCCGGCGGGCAGGTCCCGCAGCACCCCGTCCACCGCGACCGCCGCACGCGCCGCCGTCGGGTGCACGATGCTCGCCCCGAGCCCGACCTCCCCGGCCAGGCGCACCGCGGCGCTCGGACCGCCCTCCGGCGCACCCATCAGGAACGACTCCGCGCCCCGCTCCACCGGGCCGCCGGCCAGCACGCCGGTCGCCAGCTTCCCGCCGGGACGCTCACGCTGGTCGAGCAGGACCACCTCGACGTCCGGGCGGAGCGAGTGGAGACGATGCGCCGCGGCCAGCCCGGCGATCCCGCCGCCGACGACCACGACGCGCTGTGTCATGCCGCCAAGTCTATTGTCGGCGTATGGGTGACGAGCGAGTGGCAGTGATCACCGGGGCGGCGCAGGGCATCGGGCGGCGCACCGCCGAGGCGCTCGCAGGGGAGGGGTACCGCCTGGCCGTCATGGACCGCCAGCCCGTCACCGGCCTCGACGCCCTCACGTTCGCCGGCGACGTGTCCGACGAGGCCGACGTGCAGCGTTTCGCCGCCGAGGTCGAGGCCCGCTACGGCCGCGCCGACGTCCTCGTCAACAACGCCGGCATCGCCGGCATCGCCCCCGCCGAGGAGACCACCGCCGCACAGTGGCGCCAGGTCATCGACGTCAACCTCACCGGCCCGTTCCTGCTCTGCCAGGCGTTCGGCCGGCGCATGCTGGCCCGCGGCAGCGGCTCCATCGTCAACATCGCCTCCGTCGCCGGCCTCATGGGCGTCGCCGACCGGGTCGCGTACAACGCCAGCAAGCACGGGCTCATCGGCCTCACCCGCACCCTCGCCGTCGAATGGGGCGGCCGCGGCGTGCGCGTCAACGCCGTCTGCCCCGGCTGGGTCAAGACCGAGATGGACGACGAGTCCCAGGCCTCCGGCGCTTACGGCGACACCGACATCACCGACCACGTGCCGATGGCCCGCTTCGCCCAGCCCGGCGACATCGCACAGGCCGTCGCGTTCCTCGCCGACCCGTCGCGCAGCGGCTTCGTCAACGGCGCCGCCCTCTCCGTCGACGGCGGCTGGGCCGCCGACGGCTCCTGGCAGTCACTACGCCTGTCCAGCCGCTCACGCGCCTGATCTGTGTTCCTGCTCGCTGCGCTCGCGGTGGGGGAGCTCCGCTCCACCCACACCCCCTCACGACCTGCGGCGGGGCGCCCGGCGACGAAGGGTCCTCGGCTCGCATCAGCGGCGGGTGTTCCTGGTGACGTGGGGTCCTCGGTTTGCGTCGGCGGCGGGTGTACCTCCTGACGTTTCCCTGCCAATGCAATTCGCCACTGCGCGCCGGCCTGCGTTTCCCTCGCTCGTTGTTCCGGTGTGCGTCGATATGTCGGCGAGTAGGGT
>Ga0310811_10012069_pt1 | contig 11212 bp, 14 predicted proteins | sample YCmetagenome_FD_207642 | JGI IMG/M metagenome (GOLD analysis project Ga0310811, IMG submission 207642) | Soil microbial communities from experimental microcosm in Duke University, North Carolina, United States - YC | ecosystem: Engineered > Artificial ecosystem > Soil microcosm > Unclassified ... | reverse complement strand
ATATCCATTCTCACAGTTTATCCGCACCTCGTCTTCATTATTTCCCTTCGACCTTAACGAATAGTTCCCGCGATAATATGGAAATATTGAGGCCCTCTAAATGCTCATGTTTTCTATGACCAATATCCGTGGGTTTTTGGAGTTAGTTAACCGGTAACCGAGTTTTGTTTCATGCAGCGGATAATGTCCCGTGGTTCAGGCTACATATACTGAACTTCAACCCGTTAGCTGTCAAGTGCATAGCACGAGTGGTGAAAAAGCCATCTACAATCAAAATCAGTGAGCGGGGGAGGGCGTAACAACATCCCTGCCTTACGTTGAGGTCGTGTTGGATAGAGATTTTGGTTCTTGCAATTTTGACGAGATATGGGTTGATAAGGACATGATTTGTCTGCTTAATATGACTCAAGAAGTCGTAGGTTCATTCCCCTATGAAGACAACCTTACACGCTGATTTCTTGATTCGAAAATGGTACAGATCAGCTTGAGCTCGAGATTTAGAGCAGAGTCGGCTAGTTATGAAGATCATCGGGCTTGTTTAGACTTGTACCCTATTATGGACAGATGCAATTGCGTTTAGGTTTCAACCAGTCTGGGTCATCATGTCTAGTACACTAGGCAGGTTTCGAATAATTATGCCAGGTCTGTCGTTATATCTTCTGGGTCTGTACTGGTCTACACTTTCCTCCTTTAAGTCATAGTGTAAGTGCGATGGCTATAAGCTTTAGGACTGCCCGAAGATTTTCGATGGGTCGCTTTCTACTCCAGACACAACTGGACATCAATTCTGACACCTTTTCAGGATTGATTGGGACGCTCTCTCTCGTATGTCTTGCGCTCTCCCTCTTTCTCTGGGGGGCCGAATACTCCAAGTCGAACAACATCGGTGCTGTGATTGTCATCTCGACAGGCGCATTCATCGGCTCGATATGGACGTAAGCCCATTTTGTTGTTAGTCTTTGTACATCAGAGCTCATCCGAACTATGCAGAATATTCACGAAGGTGGTATACAAACCGCAGCTTGTTTCAGTAGAGGCTACGTGGACGTTTGCCCTGTTACCTTTCGAAATATGTAGGACACTTTATACGAGACGAGACCAAGCGTTTAATCTTGCACGTAGTACTAGGTCTTTTCTCCATCAACCTCAATATCGTAAATGTGCCTGCTGCACATACCGCCTACCTGTGCCTCTCAACACTTATATGGCTCAACGCAGCTCTGGGTATGTCGATGTCTTCTGATTGCGGGGGACCGTGCGCTCAGCATGACAGCAGTTTTCATATACGCGACAACCATCATTCTCCTTGCCCTCCTTACTCAGGTTTCGCATGATCAGGATGTTTGGTCTCGCGACATTGATTCGAGTCCGTCTCCGTTCCCGCTGCATATCATCGTCGCATATGTCTTTTCGTCTCTAGCTCGCCCCTTTTCCTTGGTTACCCGTCAAAACCAACCGACGTCCCCTGCATCAAAGGAACACTGTTTCCCTGGCTGTACTTGCTCCCGTAAACTTTCTAACTCCTCGTCTCTTGCTGACCCTCGGACTCTCGGACCAACCTTGGAAAACGCTACCAGCGATATATCAAGAAGTCCGCACCCCTTAATCAACATTCGTGTCCCGACAGCGATGGAAAGACCGAAGCCAATTGCCGTTACACTTCGGTCACGATAAAGCTTGTCAGACTCTTACTAGATGCATAAATATATCTGCGGAATGCACTGAGATTCACCGTGATCTCAAATAAGAAACCACGACCAATTACGGCTACGTGAAAACATGAAACATCTGCTTTTATTGTACAACTAGTAATGTGATGAGAATATAGTATCGTTCCTTCTACGTTTTACTCGCTCTGAAGTTCATTCTGAAGTTGTTTGAGTAAAGTGGGATCTGTCTTGCTGATATACTGATTGAAGATATGAATGCCCCCGCAGGTGCGCTCGGCTTCCTGCAATGCTGCAGCCACATAATTAGTGAGCTGCGTGGTGCGAACAGGATCATTGTCCAGGAGCTGCCAGGTACGTGTAGGGTGAGTCAGAAACAACGAAAATTTTCAAAATCACCGACCGTTTTTCGACGATCAAACTCGATGGTAGCTTCAGAATCTGCATAGTATGACTGTGGCACCTGATCAAGATCCCAGTGAAGTGTCAAGGGGCTGCAATCGGCGTGTTAGAGCGTCAGGATGCATTCGCAACATTTACTATTGCAGGCGCACCTTGCATCCTCATTTTCAGCCAAGCTCTTGCTTTCTTTGACCTCAAAGAATACGTCTGTCCAGAGGTTGAAAATCTCGTTTGGTAAACGATCAAGCACTTCAGGACGACCGGTTGATACGAGAGATGCAATGCCCAGAGCAGCTAGTTTGCGATGGCGAGGCTCCGACATGTGGTCAAACTGCCATGTGAGTAAAGCATGTAAATAAAATCAGCGCTTCATGATACCACAAAACGAACCTGCCGCCACCAATGGTCCAACACTGCTTCCCATATTTTAGCTTCAGGGAGATTCATAGTCTCCGCTGTTGCTGATACAAGTTGCAAAAACATCTGTCTATCTGCCAGGGCAATCCTCGCAAGCAAATATATACATTCAGTGAGCAGAACTGGCGAGCTCTGCAAATTGTAAGCACATGCGCATTGTATTCAATCAGTAGAGACGACTCACCTCGTCGTGATTCAGGAGGTTAACAATGTGACTAAACAAACCAGCAAAATGCATGGCTTGGCCCCAAAGCGGAGCAGACGCCAACTGAGTTAGGAATTGGAGACAAACTAGTATGTCTCTCTGATTTGTCATTATGGCCTGGCCTGTGAGTGCTTTCACAAAAGCATTCATTAGCGGTTGGGCAAAGCTCTAAACATTCAGTGGCGCTTTTAGGTGAGTGATAAATAAAGTACCTGCAAGACGGCAGGAGCGTCCACAAATAAGCACGACTCGACTATAGAAACTATTTTGCCAAGTAGATCTAGATTGTCTGACAGTAGAGAGACTGCTAAAGGGACCAGATCGATGAGACTGGGTCCCCCAGCACAGCACAGCGATGATGAGTTGCGAATGGCAGCAAGCCAGAGATTAAGTGCGTCTTCATCAAGGTTGATGGCAACCTTTGTTTGCATTAGCATACAGCGCGTCAGGCACATAGAGAAGTCTCACGCCTGGAGAAAGACCGTCTTGGACAAGGGGGACAATAAGACCATTTAAAGACGACTGCTCTTTAATTGCCTATAGTGCATGAGCATCACTGGTATTGTGATGTGCAAAACTCACCGAGACTAGACTTGTCACGACGACCAAAAGTTGACCTTTGAATAGCCACTCCTCGCCCGCAGCAGTCCCTAAACTACGTTGAAAAACAGCATGGCTAAGGAAGTGGTAATAGGGACTTACACAACTGAGGGATGCCTTCTGAAATCATTTGTGCGTGTGGTGTAATCTAATGATACATACGTATAATGTGCTGCAGCGTTGCACGGAAAACTCACCCGAGAACCCGCACATTCGATCACCACATTAAGACTCTTGGCTAGACGTTGTTTCGCTTCCATTGTGTCAGCCTCACCCATAAGCTTCACAAGTTCAATAACCGCAGTAGACAAGTAAGGTACGAAGACATCGATGTCGAAATTGACAGTCTATATAGAGTGTGAACATAGGATCGTGATCATGTAAAAAGAAACGTACATCAATGCACTCCCGCAAGGCTGTGGCGGCAGTCAGACGAACAACAGAATCCGTGCCAGGACCTCTGTCTCGCAGCAGGTGGATGAGGATGTCCCAAACAGTCGGATCGTTGGCTGGCGAACACATGTCGCTAATCCATTTACCAATAAGCCACGCTATACGGCGCTTAATGATTGGATAGCTGTGGGGCTATATGAGTGAATGGGATGTAGAAGACAAAGTAGACTCGCTATTGGTTCGTCTCCCTTGCTTCTGCAAGGAGGTTATGTTGCAACCACTGACTGAAAGGAATCACTTCTTGTAGGTGAGTCGCACAACGTCCGATAGCACAGTACAGAGCTTCTTTTTGTATGACACTTGCCGAATCAACCGTTGGTTGCGCTGGAAATGGGCTCGTCAGTGTAGGAGCACACGGGAACTGTATATTCACCAATTATCTGTTTGAATGTTGTCTCAAGTAGTGGTGTGACATAAACCTTGTATTGCGATGAAAGGGTCATCAAGACGCGTTCACCACATGGCTGAAAAGATGAGTCTCATGGCAAGCTGAATCTACACGTGGAACGCACTCGCAATTCATACTCCCATTGATCGTTTTCTTTGTCTTCTAGATTGACCCACTCTTCTGGATCAGACATCCAACCCTCGAGATCTGCCAGGTTCAAGGGAATGAAACGTGTCACGAGAAGCCGGACGGCATCCTCGACAAACTCTTGCGAAAGAGCTAGGCGACTCTCATCAGCACAAGGCCACAATTCCCAAAGACAGTCAATACTAGTCTCGGTTTTGGGGCCACCTTTGCGAAACGGCGTCCATCTCGAGAGATTTTCCTTGAACAGGACCATGGCCTGGAGGAGAAAACGCACTGGGAAAACCGCCGTCGGAGCGTCTATGTAGTATGATGAGCAAAGCCAGCATCCGGGTGGAATTAAATTCAGAACCTTGAATCAGCTCTGGCGGACCATTGGTGGCTTGCACAACTCTGTCCCAATAGTAAAGGACGATTTGGTTACCTGTCGGGAGTTGAACAAATTTGTCGGGTTTAAGCTGCTGTAGTCTGCGGAAAAATTTCCCAAAAACGCGGACATGACGGGTCAGTCTGTCAACGGACAAAAGCGTAAGACGGTCTGATGCTCCGGATGCTCTCAAGGCAAGTACGAGGTTGATCCGAAGTTCAGACAGTATCTTCAACTGTCCGGTTGAACTCTCGAAAAGTTGCAAGAACTGTATGGTTGATAGCCGATCAGTCACGTCATATATTGTCGCATAGAAAACACAAACCCAAGGCTCGAGTTTCGCAAACCCGCCTCCAGGCTGAGAGAGTCTAGGCCAGAGCCACAGAGCCATCTTTACAAGACACTTGTAGATGAAATGAGCCACGATGAGATTGTCAGCAGTACGCTGATCACTAAGCGCTAGCGGCACGAGTGCGGAAATCATTGACGACAGTTTGGAGTAGTAAGCGAACATCACTTCATGCAGTTGATCGATGATCTAATGAAGAATAAGGATTTGAAGTAAGTGAGATGAAGAGCGACGCACATTGACCATCGTGTTCACGCCAGCCAATAGCTTGACACCGCTGAACTCCTTCAGGACACTGTTAAGAAGCGCGAGACCCCTGCGAAGAGCAAGAGTTGACTGCGGGTCGCTGTTGGGAGAACCACAGAGGACTTCAAGATTTGTGCGAATGACGTCCATGATGTCGGCTAGCAGCGAAGGCCTAATAGAGAAATTAACGCGCAAACTCGGTGGGATGACATCAAAGGTACCAACCAGTTCGTGGGGTAATCTTGGCGAGCAATTTTCGCAACAATTACTTCATTGCACTCCGCAATCTTATTGAGTCAGTCGTAAATTAGATAAAGCCACACTGAGTAGCAATACTTGCCGTATCATCTTCTTCGTCAAAAAAGGTCATGCATCGTGACCGGATCCTGACTCGTTGCTCGTCTGATAAAAGCCTGCTTTATGTCAGCGAATACTAGATCATGTATTGAACAAAGTACGCACTTCCGTGATCTCCAGTGATTCAACGCCTTGTTTTTAAATTGAATGATGCTCTGCTTCCTCACAGGCAGCGGTACTGATCGGGTGGCGGCGATCTCATGTAAACCATCAAAAGTCCCAAAGTAGTCCAACAATTCTTCGACGCGTTTACTCGACGCGTGGACTTCGGCAGGGTTTTGAGACGACGCTTGAGTGATGACTTGATACAACTCTTGAGGGTCAACGACTTTTGTGACGGCCCCAAGCTTGGACGGTTTGGCCATATTCCTTCAAGTTGCTATCGACAAAGGATCGGATAACTCGACCCCAAGAAGAACGCGGTGCCACTAGAAGTCTGAATCAGATCACGTTTTAAGGAAGTAAATAATTAAGAACCAAACAAACTCAAATAACGCGTCTCATGTTAAGCTTTACCGGGTTTACGGCTTTGCTTCGTTGTTAATGTGTATAAAACATTACATGTGATCCAATCCACGCCATGCCAGAAACTCTCAAACGCAGGCTACTACACGATGTCGAGATCGTGGAAGACTCCGAACCCGAAAGGGAGGAAAAAAGGCAACGGATGAGGGAGCAAGCAAGGAAGAAGAAACGTTTGCGTATGGACCCATCACGAGCTGATCTAGAGCGAGAAATTATTGAGCTAACCGATACCGAACTCAATCCTTCTGGTCCATCAGCTACTGTAGGTGGTCAGAGCCAGATCGACAAACCTATCAGTGGTAAGCCTCTTTTGACTGTGTCTCAAAACCCTTGGTGCTCATGTCCTCTCAGATTCCAGCTGCAGGCCACTAACGGAGCCAGCCTCTTCCCGGGAACTTGAAAGTGCGGATCATTTTGCGATTGATATACCTCGACCTTTGCATGCTGGTGAGGCCTACACTGATCACCTATAAAATCTCTGATTGCTGAAGGGGTATAGTAATCCCTCTTGATCAACGTAAATATCGTGTCAATGTACCCGATACAGCGAATGGGCCCTATACAGCGCAGAAAATGTCGGGTATGAACCGCACTTTTACATATCCCACTCCGCCTCCTATTGCTACCCTGGAAATGCCGCCGTCTAGCGACTCCGAGGGTGAATCCCGCCTGAAACTGTCTCGCTTTGCTTTCCGAGCGCCTCAATCCAAGCCTAAGATCACCAGCCTCAGAAGTTTGTCGTGCTCGGATAATTCTGTCGCAACAGACAAACTTCCAGAATCAACCTCTACTCCGAAAGCCAGATTGAAGCGCCCCGGTATCCGGCGCTTCTCTAACGACTTCTCACATGCACAACTTGCATCTCTCATCAGCTGCGTTAGCTGCAACCTGAAGTGGACTTCGACAAAGACTGCAAGCCAAAAAGTGATCCACATCCAAAACTGCGCAAAAAAGAAGTTCCTTTCCGATGAAACAGTTCGAATGCTTATACGTAAAGAGATTCAATCGTCCTCAAACCAGAAGACTACGGAAGAAGAAGACGGCCAAAAGTTGGCCACTTTCCTGGAAACAGTTGTTAACGAGGTCTCCGGGACGAAGAAAAGCAGACGCCCTCAAATTCTGGGGACCGTTAAGTCTCTCCCTGAAACTCGCGGTAGTATACTGGGAAGGGCGCGGGCTGTCCTTGATACTTCTATACAGCACGAAGACTCCGTCGTTATAGACGCTCGGGTGCCAAACTTGACCCAGGGAGGTAGAAGCGACGTTCCCTGCACTCAAGCTTTTGGAACTAGCATGCTTGCTCGTCGAGCAGACTCGTATCCTCATGCACAGTCGGGTCCAGCGTTGACCCAGGCTTTCGGTGAAAGCGCGCTCGGCCATTTGCAATCTAACTTGGGCCTCGTTGCGCGACATGCTCAAGCTTCTGGTCTTTGATCTGAGCGTGTTGGATAAGAGAACAACGGTTCGCCCTGTCCAGTCGAGTTCGCCCCAGTTTGTCCTTTCAAATGCAGATTCCATTTCAAACTACCCTCATACGCATTCAATTCCAACAAGCATACATGATCGTGAATATCCAGCACACTTGCATCTCAGTCACATCTGCTGTCAGCAGCTTCAGTTTCCCACCCGCGCTTACTTGATAACGGGCCGAACCAAGCTAATTTAGGACTCGTGATCAATGATTGCAAGTTGACGCTGGTACTAGCTCATAATAGTCTCTTAATGTGTCTTTCGTGTTATTCATTTCCGTGGCGCTGTGTAGTAGCATAACAATTCTGACTATAATGTTCTACTATCACCACCCTGCATCTTGCTTGTGATAACTCAGGCATCCTTGCCTCGTCCTCGCCCCCGGGCTGGAGCCTTACGTAACGAGGTTTAACAATTTAACCATCTTAATTTACTGTTGGAGCAGAATATTCTTATGTTGACAAGCACCACAAGGCGTCAACCTGTTTTTTGTTGTCCCGCCACCTAGTTGCTCTCTGCTTGCTACTTGCGTTGAATGAATAAATATGCCTGGACGTCGCTCTCCTGAAGACGACACCACTCTCCTTGACGATTCCAAGTCCAAAGACTATGACTGCGCCCGGGATGAAAACGGGAATCAGTTCGAGACACTGGACCAAACCCGTATAGAAGATAGTGATTCCAATACCACCTCAACAAATTCATCGGATGAATTTGACTGGGACGAAGAAGAAGTTGCTAGTCAAGTAGAGAGTCCAGAAACTGGCAAAAGGGCGAGGAGGGGCAGGGCTCTTTGGCTCGGCTTCATGAAGCTCGCAAGGCCAGTCAGGGCTCTATTAGTTGGTACTCTTGGTGCCGCGTTCTTCATAATTCCGTTGCTGGTAGTGGAGTTGAGGTTCAAGGACAAGGAAAGTGTTCGGCTGCAAGTCCGTGTTTGGTCCCTTTGGTTGTCGATCACTTGGGCAGCCTCCTGCGCAACATACTTGGTTGTAGATGCCATTCCACGCACTGTAATCTACATTATTTTCTTACTTGGTGGCCAAGTCGAGCGTTTGAAGACGCAGATTGAAGTACGTACTACTCGGACATCTCGTGGGCAATCCGACTTAATCTATTGGTGTAGTTGACACTTGCTGTCTCGGCATGGTTAAAACTCATACTCGATATTTCATGGGCCTGGATAGCGCTGTCTGCAATCACGGCCTTCTACGAACCTCCTGGCGAGTACTGGGTTATTATTAACCGCGTGATGCAGGTAAAACGCTCCACTTATACTTTATCACATTGGCTAAATGACATTCCATTCAACAGACTCTCTTTATCGCAGGTATCATCCTCTTTGTTGAAAAATTGTTTTTAAGATTTGTCGCCATCAACTTCCACCAACATGCACTCGCAGATCGTCTCGCGGAGAATCGGATGGGACTGAGGGCACTGGATTATCTATCAAATGCACAACCCGCTCCCGTAAAGAAAAGTCCAAACGTCAAGAAAGGGCACAAAAATGCTTTGAGTTCTTTTGGGACCACTTTTGACCTTTCCGCATTTCACGGTAAGGGTCACCGTCGAGATGAAACAGATGGAACAGCCAGCGGACCGGCCAGTACAGCCGCTACACCTGTTCTCGAGAAAAACGAGCATGAAGCACATCACCATCGGTCGCACAAAAAGCGTCATACTAGTCGCGCCGAGACGAAAAGACGACGCAAGGGGTATATGGCATCTGTTGTTGTTGACCAACTGACCGGCGCTATTGGGCAAGTGGCACTCAAGAATTCCAATTTTAACCGAGGCGGCGACTTCTATACCCTGGATTCTGCGCGGAAGCTTGCAAGGAAGCTCTTTCATGCTCTTAGTGTTACCAGCCCTGGACGCTCTCATCTTGTCGTCGAAGGTATGGTAACTTGACGATAAAGAAGATGACCTAACATTGTTTCTTGATAGATTTCTACCCTTATTTCCGTTCGACTGCTGAGGCGGTGGGTCACCCCATTTTTATGAGTTCATTCATCTAATAGTTTCAGTAGCATGCTGCTTTTGCTGTTTTTGATAGAGACGGAAATGGTGACATCAGTAAGCGAGAAATGAGGGAAGCTGTACAGAGGATTTATCGAGAGCGTAAGGCCCTGACTGCTAGTCTGAAAGTGAGTCCGTTCTTCATCCGAGAAATACTGCTTATGACTTCATGCAGGACATTGACTCAGCCGTTGCGAAACTGGATGCAGTCCTTGTTTGCATTGCATTGCTCGGTATTCTCTTCGCATGTCTGCTCATTTTTAATAGGAGCGATACGCTGGCCTCGCTTGTGCCTCTTGCGACAATTATTCTTGGATTTTCGTTCATCTTCGGACACTCTGCGCAAACACTGTTTGAGTCGGTAAGTTGGAGCAAATCGCTTGTCTATCATACACCCAAGTTCACTTCCACTTAAACAGATGATCTTCATATTTTCTACGCATGTCTTCGATGTCGGCGATTTGGTCATGATTGACGATCAGGTGTGTTCCTTACGCGAACAGATTGCATCAAACTAACAGATATCCCTTTAGTACCTCATTGTCAAAGAATTTGGTCTATTTTCTACTACTTTCCGTCGGGTTGACGGTCAAGAAATAATCGCACCGAACTCGCTGCTCTCAAGCACGAAGCTTGTCCATAATTTGCGGCGGTCAAACAGCATGTGGGAGAGCACAACACTCATGATAGCGTACAATACACCTCTCGAGCTCGTCGAGCAGCTCAAGGCACGCATTCAAGCCTACATCACAGCAAATAACAGGGAATGGAGTGGATCTGCGGTAAACATCGACAAAATGGAGTTCCAGAATGCGATTCATCTGACGGTGGCTGTTGAACGTAAGTGTCTGTGTACCTAGCCCGAGTGTGGGGTCTGATACCTGCTTCAGATCGCCCGAACTGGCAGGACTGGGGAGGACGCTGGACGCGGAGAACTGCATTCATGAAACATCTAAAAGGCATTTTAGAGGATCTAGATATCAAGTATATGCAGCCCGTACAGCCTGTGCTGCTGCCCAATTCTTCACGCACGGCGAGTGCATTCCGCAGTGTAGGTGTGGAGGTGAACACCCGTGGCGGCGAAGAAAATCTTACTGCATGGAAGTAAGATGGACTTGCGCAGTTGCATTGCACTGTTGCGCCTTATATTATGATTCCACATTTCATAGATCTTTTATAGCATAGCGAACGGTAACAGACTTCAGAAATCTAGCTAGAATCCTGTTGAAGGGCGGTAATATAGCTACATATGCATGTTAGTTGGATTAGTAAAAAAAGTCAGCAACTGCTTATAAGATAAACCAATAAGCCTAAATTTAAAGGCCGGCGTGTTGAAAGCCAGGAATCAACAAATTCAAAGAAACTGTGCTAAGTTGGATAGCTATATGAGGGCTAGTGCAAATGACGATGAAATCACAAATGTTATTATGCTTTTGGGCTCAAGGCTCTGTCTGCCAAACCTGCGACCTCGATGACGCCGCCTACAAGGTGCAAGCTGCCCGTGACGAGCACGCTAACGTTTAGCATTTTATGTGCTTCTTTCACGGCGTCCTCGATGGACGGCAGAACGTGCACTGTGCCAGAGTAAGTCGGTACAAGCTTGTTC
>Ga0310811_10012068_pt1 | contig 11212 bp, 13 predicted proteins | sample YCmetagenome_FD_207642 | JGI IMG/M metagenome (GOLD analysis project Ga0310811, IMG submission 207642) | Soil microbial communities from experimental microcosm in Duke University, North Carolina, United States - YC | ecosystem: Engineered > Artificial ecosystem > Soil microcosm > Unclassified ... | reverse complement strand
GTTTGATGAGCATCACTCCCAAACAAGGGCTGATTCTTGGCACTACGGAACTCGTGGGCTCACCGGCATTCATTGCGCAGTGTCAGTAAGGAGTGGTGGATACGCGATCCCGAAGGACACAATATTCTGCTACTCCAGAACATTAGTTCGAAGCAGCGGTCAGTTGGCGATAAATCTCCATATCACTCATTGAGCCCGCCTTGCGGCTCCGCGCCGATGCCTCCGCACTGGCATTCCCACCCACCGACGAACGGCTCCCCGTACTTGCGCTCGCCCGTATCATTGAGGCATGTCAACCAGTGCCGCACAGCCAGCGCCCGAAGAAGAAAAGCAACCAAGTTTTAGGGCTTTAGCACCCTATGCAGATACTCTGTCCAAAAGCGTCGCGGCAATCGTAGTCGCGCTCTACGTAGCGGGCTTCTTGATCGTTTCACTCCACCATGCCCACTTCGGTTTCACTACTACGGAGCCTTTCCGCCCCCGAATACTCGCGGCTGGCACATGGTTCTTTCTACTACTAGCAATCCCAGCCGTGACACTGGTCGAGACTGTCAGGGCAAGTGAAGACTCAACAGGTCGCGCACAATTTTTAGTTATCGCCTGTGCCGGCCTCAATCTCCTTGCCTACGTCCTGTGTCCCATCTTTATGGACTTCAGCAATGAATGGGATCTTCCGCACGGTACGCCGTTGATCATTCTTATCGTTTCAGCAGCCGTCGTGATTGCTCTGATGATCTCAAAGAAAATTCCCCGAGCGGTGAGCGCAACGCTGTCAGTCATCACCGTCGTGGTGGTAATTCTTGTCGAGCTCAACGTGACTCTTGAGCACGGCTTCGGCCCCAATGGTCCAGCCGCGTGGTTCAACATCATTCTTCTCCTCGGCCTTTTTCGTTACACCACGTGGTCGGTTGACAAGAGACGCTCGATAGAAACGCACGACGTGCTGCTGCCGGGGTTCGGCATCCTACTCGCATTTTCGCTCTACATTTATCCACACATTAAGGCCTCGTGGGGCGGAGGCACCCCCGTGCCTGCAACGGTGTACTTTGGAAAGGAATCACCGATAAAAGCCGGACAGGCGGTCAGCGCCCAGGTGGTTGAGGAGTCCGATCAAGGGTTCTACCTCGTGGCCCCGAAGGAAAAAAAAGCGGTGTTTGTGCCGCGTAGCTCCGTGACCCTAATCTACTTCGGCGACAAGCCAAGCGAGTCGGTTCTTCTGCACTAAATCCGCCGAGCTGAATTCCCGGTTTTTCGTAGAAACCAGCTCACCCGCGAAGGGCCATCTCTGGGCGTACCATTTTCGCCGAGGGCGACCTGCCATTCTTGCCTAAACCGAATCGTGTAGGACAGTGGAACCAGCAGCAAAGGCATCGATGCGGGCCTCAACTGACGATAAATCGCCATATGACTCATTGACCCCCGGTGCGGATGTAGCCGCCGGCTGATCTCGGTTTGCGGGTCTTCCGTACCGTTGGATTCGATGACCGCATTTTTCAGACGGGCTGAAGCAACTTCCGCCTTAGGCGTGGGTTTGCAGAGTTCAAGTTCGTCCACATCTGTCACCTCCCAGGAGAAAAGAGTACATGGCTAGTCGCCCAATTCCAGCTCTGGAAAATACTGAATTGAGTTCCCCTTATTGCTCCGATCCAAATTGCCCATACTGTGCCGATCTTAGGAAGATGGAGGAGGCGGTGCGTCGAGGTGGGCCGCTCCCACTTCCAGTTCAGAAAAACCCAAAACTTCCTATCAATCGTTGAGTTCGTCCGACATTTGCAGCGTCCACAGTGCAAACCGGTGAAACCTGCATCAATCGTGCGTTTCAAGAGTTATTTTCAGCGTTTATGCATAACGAATGTTGAAAACGCTGGGAAAAGTCAGGTAGGCCAAGAATAGAAAGGGTCGCGACTGTGGTTATGCTCTAGCCACCGGCTCCTGCGAGGAAGCCAACAGCGTGGATGCATGTACCGTCACGACCCTTGATGTGATTACCGCTTTCGCAGTTCCAAACCTCAACTGTCCCTCGCAGGATCAGTCGATTTTTTCGGGTCTGGCAGCCTCTCGGGTTGCCCCGCTCGACCTATCACTCAGTCTACTTCGGAGTGGCAACGGTTTATTTTTGCCAACCCTTTCAACCGTCGACGCATGTCACATTAAAGTTTTGCATCAAGCGTGTCAACGCAGTTTTGGTGAAATTAGAAGATTTCTGTGAATGCTTTTGTGGAAAAAAAGTGCTAGATACGGCCGTCGTTCAGTCCTCTTGCCATGGGCAGCGCTCGGTGTCCAGGAGATGCACGGCGGCTTGAATGAGTTGAAGGGATCCGGAATCCCTCAGCCAGACGACCTTGAACCGCGACTTCTTACCTTTGTGCTCGACCCAAACAAGGTCACCCGAACGCACCTGGCGACTAATGCCAGACAGCAAAGCGCCACTTCTGCTAATGCCTGTAGCAACGACCTGCTCGGTGAAGCACTGCCCGGTCTTGTCTCTGCCGTTGATAGTTACGACGAGGCGTTCATTTTCTCGAAGCTCACGGCGCTGTTCCATCAGATTCAGCGAGGTCTTGCCGGAGTCGATCTAGCACAGATATTTATGCCGAAAATCGGCAAGGGGTTGGCTGAACGGCAAAGCAATGAAGATTGACGATTCATCCCAACTTCTAAGAGGAATAATCGCCCAAATGTCCGGGACCGCCATATTTACGACCGATCGTTCAGTGGACTAGCCTATATCCCGCGGCGGATCTTGGAGACGCCGCATCGGAAACCTAGGGGATCACCGAAAATTACTGATTAGGATGACGTCACTGCTCTCGCTGCCTCGGGTCAACGCCAGTTGCTTGCCTTCTCGCGACCAGTCAAAGTCGAAGATCTGTCCCGACTCAAAATTTGTAATTTGCTTTGGCCTTCCGCCAGCCAGGTTCTGTCGCCAGATGTTGGAGACGCCGTTCCGGGTCAGTACATAGTCAATTGCCTCACCCGCTGGAGCCCAGCGGGGTTCCCCGGCTGACGTGCCGGGCCAATCAAACTGATGCAAAAGGGTACCGCCATCGAAGGCAATTACCATTAGCCTATTTGGTTGTGATCCAGAGGGCGAACTAGGGTTAATGACGGGAGACTCTGGAGCGGCGAGATATGCGATCCGCTTGCCGTCTGGCGAGAACGCGAGAACATCGCCAATCCAAACCGCCCGGCTCTGCGCAATCGGTTCCGGAGGCTTTTCGCCCGTGATCGTCACACGCATTGGGGTCACGGAATCACCCCTTAAATAGATCACCCACTTGCCGTCCGGAGAACATTGTGGGAAGGTAGCGACGGTCTCGTCCGCGATGCGGATGGGGCTGGAACCATCGGCATCCATCCGCCAGACTCCAACCTTTTGTGCTTGGTAAGTGGAGTAGACAATATAGCGCCCGTCGCCACAAAACGATGGGTCCGAGATAGCCTGGTCATTGGGCATCAGCAGGGTCCGCACACTCCCATCGGAATTTCGAATCGAAAGATTGCCGTCGCTGCTAGCGAAGAGGATCCGACCGTCGGAGGTCCAGGAGAATCGTCCAACTGCATGGTCATTCTGCGTAACCTGCTTGGCCTTGGTGGTGGTATCACTGGCCGGCGCGATCCACAGATCCGAGACTCGAGTCCCTACGGTGTCGACTAGAGTCCTGCCGTCCTGAGTGAGATCCAGGAACCAGGGTGTGTAATCCATCAGGTCGTTTGTAAGACGCTTTGCTTGTCCCTTTGGAAAAGAAATGAACCAGAGCTGCCCGCGAAGAGCCTGATTAATGTTGCCAATCGACGCCAGAAGGCCACTTCCATCCGGCAGCCAGCGCGGACGTCCGATACGGTTAAGCGTAGAGTAGATTTCACGCACCGATCCATCGGCGACCGAGACGGCCCAAAGCACCGAACGAATACTTTCCGTCGACTCCGAAGTTGCAAAGGCAATGGTTTTGCCGTCGGGGGACCACGCTGTACCACAAGTAAAGAGGTCAAGGTAAGGACGCGTAGCGAGCACCCGTTCGTTACTCCCATCAGCATTGGCAACTAATAGGTCAACTCTCACACCCTGGACCCGTAAGAAGGCGAACTTCGCGCCGTCTGGAGAATAGCTGGTTGAAAAGTCGATTCCCCTCCGCATTACGAGATGTGCGGTTCCTCCCAGCGCGGGCATTCGATAAAGAAAAGTGTTAGCAAGGTTGTTTTTCTCAGATCGGACAAAATCAATGTAGTTGGCGTCGGGAGAAAAAGTCAGACCAAAAAATACAACTTCATCCGGCGGTAGAATCCGCACGTCACTGCCAGTAGCTACTTGACGAACGTTTAGGCTCTGTTTTTCTCCCTCGCGCAGGGCATAGACAATGTAATGGCCGTCAGGGGAAATCGCGATGTTAACCACGTTCCTGCTCTGGGTGACTCGCCTCATCGTCATACCCTGCTGGTTCCACTCGTTCCCGCGTCCGCTCAGTTTAGAGAAGTAAATCCCCAACCCAGCGATCAGCAATGCCAATCCAGCCAGCGTCATTGCCAGAATTCCCTTATGGCGTCTCGCTTCGGCAAGTATGACTGCTCCGCTCGACGGGCGGCTCGTCGGCGGAGCGACTGGTCCTGCGGAGCCCATTGAAATGACCTCCCTCACTCGGTGCGAGTAGCTAGAATCCGTATCCCGCTTTAGCCGCTTCAAATCAGTGCGGATGTCGGCAGCGTGCTGGTAACGTAGCTCCCGACCTTTCTCCAGGCACTTGTCGATAATGCGCTCAAGCTCCGGGGGCAAATTGGGATTGAGGCGTACCGGAGAGGTTGGTTCCTTGTGCAGGATGGCATCGAAAACAGCAGCTGACGTGTCGCCCCGAAAGCCAAGCATTCCCGTCGCCATCTCATACAAGACTGAGCCAAAGGAAAATAAGTCGGTCCGAGAATCCAATTCCTTACCCAGGGCTTGCTCAGGCGACATGTACGCCGCCGTTCCCATTGCCGAACCGGGGCTGGTCAGAAGTTCCTCGGTCATTGTGAGCGCGGCAGGTGCAGCGGTCATCCGCGTCGCGACTAATCCGACCTTAGCCAAACCGAAGTCGAGCACCTTGGCATGCCCGTCCGCAATCACAAAGATGTTTGCAGGCTTTATGTCGCGGTGGACGATGCCCTTCGTATGAGCAGCAGCAAGTGCGTCAGCAACCTCGATCCCGATCGATAGCAAGGTGTCGACATCTAATGGCTTCCCGGCGATCCTGTATCTGAGCGTCACCCCTTCCAGAAACTCCATGGCCATGAAGGATTGGTCCCCGTGTTTGCCGATCTCATAGATGGTGCAAATGTTGGGATGATTGAGAGCAGAGGCAGCACGCGCTTCACGACGAAAACGTTCCAACGCCTGCGGATCTCGGGCTGACTCATCGGTCAGGAACTTCAGGGCGATGAAGCGGCCAAGTTCGGTGTCCTCAGCCTTATAGACCACACCCATACCGCCGTCACCGAGCTTCTCGATGACACGATAGTGCGAGATGACTTGACCGATCATTGGGCCGGCACGAACCCTTGCCCTCCCATGTTAGGAGCGGGGGATATGCGCGTCAATGGACTAGCTTCCTAAATGGAACGCGATTATCTGGCCCTGTAACGCGCTCCGCTTTTCGGCTTAGGCGTTCTCGCAGTCGATCCATCGAGTCATGGATGGTGTCTCTCAACTCTTGCACCGCGTCTCAACTTCTTCTCTTGATTTGGCAGAGGCAGCTGATCGCAGAGTTGTCACCGGAATAACGGCGAGCTTCAGACCGGGACGGGTATAGCTGGCCCTCTGGTGAGTGCCCACTTTTGATCAGCTTTTTGCGTTGACTGCGTATCAAATTACGGCCTATGGAGTTCACGAACAAGGAGTAGCAAATAGCGCAGGGCGATCCGCCCCGATTTGGCCGCACCTCGACTCGCACCAGTAGAAGGAAATTCAAAATGAAACAACTTCGTTTCGCTATGATCCCGCTAATTTTGGCCGTGTCCGTCGGTTCTGCGGCAGGTCAGAGCCGCAGTGATGGAGCCGCCTCGCAGGAGCTTCACCGTTCTTGCTGTATAACGTAAGGCGGCTCGTTCTGGGAGCGCAGGTGCTGATGGATTTGTTGCCCTGCTACTAAATTCGAGATTGGAGAGCACCAGTACGGGAGACCTTATGAGCACGGAAACCTTCGCCACCAGTGTTCGTCCAACAATCAATCTCAGGTTCCAAATGTCCAGCCGATGTGCAGCACGCACACTGCCCTTTGTACTCACAATTTTCAGCCTCACGCTTTCTTCCCTCGCCGCGGTCACAGTGACTATCTCCCCCCGGCGCGCACCAGTCACTTTGAAACAAACGCAGCAATTCACTGCTACCGTTTCGGGCACCACGAATACTGGTGTCACATGGCTGGTCGATGGCATTGTGGGCGGAAGCTCGACGATCGGGACCATCTCCTCTTCGGGCTTGTACACGCCACCTGCAACGGCGGGGACTCATACCGTCACAGCCCGGAGCAACGCCAACACTAATGTAAAGGCGGCAGCCAGCGTCTGGGTGACCAGCTATTCCGGCATGATGACCTACCACGGAGACGTTTCCCGCAGCGGCCTCAACGGTAAGGAGCGGGCACTCGCCCCTTCACGCGTGAATACCGCAACCTTCGGCAGACTCTTCACCCGCTCAGTTGACGGAAATGTCTATGCACAACCGCTGTACGTGGCTAACCTCCTCATTGGCAGCTCCTACCAGAACGTCGTTTACGTCGCGACTGAGCACGACAGTGTTTACGCCTTCAACGCGGACGGTCAGACGACTTCGCCGATCTGGAAACGGAATTTTCTGGGTACGAACATTACCACTGTGCCGAGAACGAGCACGAATCTGATCTCGCCGGAGATCGGGATCACTGGCACCCCGGTCATCGACCCGGCGAGTAAGACTCTCTATGTGGCCGCTACGACAGTTGAGAGTGGAGTACAGACACACAAACTGCACGCGTTGAGCCTGACCACGGGAGCGGAGAAGTACGGTGGGCCGGTGACGATCTCCGGCAGCTATGGAGGCGTTACCTTCGCAGCTGCTCGGCACCTGCAACGTCCGGCGCTCCTATTCGTAAATGGAGAAGTCGTCATAGCCTTTGGTTCGCATGGGGACTCGCTGCCGTACCAAGGCTGGATGTTCGCTTATGGCGTCAGTGGCGGCACGTTGCACCGCACAGGCGCGTTCAGCACCGCGCCCAGCAGCAATGGGGCGGCAGCCATCTGGAATAGCGGAGGCGGTCCCGCGGCAGATACCAACGGCAACATCTTCGTGGTGACCGGAAATGGTGTTTTCGACCTCGATAAAGCAGGATTAAGTGGCGGCGATTCATTCCTCAAGTTGACGCTATCGAACGGGGTCTTCCAAATGGTCGATTTCTACACACCAAGCAACGAATCCACTCTGAATACCCAGGACCAGGATCTCGGTTCCGGCGGTCCGATGATAGCGCCAACCCAAACCGGAGCCGCTGCTCCAAACCTGATTCTGTGCGGCGGCAAAGACGGGGTCATCTACGTCGTGAATCGCTCCCACATGGGTCACTTCAATGCAACCGTGGATCCGGCGGTGCAGAAGCTCATCATCGGCCAGCCGGAACCGATCAACGGCAACTGGTTCACGCCTGCGAACTGGAATGGCTACGTCTATTTCGGTGGGACGGACGAATCGCTGATGGCGTTCAAATTCACGAATGGGCTGCTACCGACGTCGCCATCGTCGCAAACCACCACGATGTTCGGGTATCCCGGTGCGAGTGCAACGGTTTCAGCGAACGGAACGTCGAATGGGATCGTTTGGCTACTGGATAACTCGAAGTTCGTTGGCGGCGCTCGAGGGGGAACCGTGAACCCAGCCGGCCCGGCGATCTTGCATGCCTATCGCGCGGACGATCTCAACGTGGAGCTCTACAACAGCAGTCAGGCCGGCACGCGCGACACTGCGGGCAACGCAATCAAGTTCACGGTCCCGACGGTCGCGAATGGACATGTGTATGTGGGCGGCGCGAAACAATTGACCGTGTATGGGATCGCGCCATGAATGGCAATTGAGGGAACCTTTAACTGGTAAAGCGGATCCTATCCCGTTTTTGCACGCGACATCGGCATACGACGCACAATTCTCTCCTGATGGGCGATGGGTGGCTTATACCTCATGGGAATCCGGGCAATCGCAAATATACGTTGTTCCGTTTGAACCTACGAAGTTACTGGAGAAAGATGTAGCACCGTTCGCTGGTAAATGGCAGATCTCCATCGAAGAAGGCAGAACCCCGCGCTGGCGTCGTGATGGTAAAGAGCTCTTTTATATCGATGCTCAAGAAGCAATTATGGCGGTTGAGGTTTCAGGCAAGGGCAGAGGCTTCGAAGTAGGGCGCAGCCGACGTCTTTTCACAGCTCCCCCTCATCCCTTCGGAGCCACCTATGATGTGACTCCGGACGGACAACGATTTATCTGGAGCACGTTCCCTGAGGGAGATGCCTCTTCGCTGGTGCTCATGGTTAACTGGACCGCGCGAATTCAGGGCAAATAAATTTTTAGTTTGCGGACGCCAAAATTTGCGTGTAATAGTCAATACGCGAAAAATCTCCATATCACTCATTGACCCTGGTGTAGCCGAGTAGACGGCGCACCTAGGCCGATTTCGAGATCTACGCTCGAATCGGCTAGGTTTTGGGGCAAAATGAGGAAGGTAAAGATCTCATTCGATTGATTGCTGTAAAGCTGTACGCAGAAATGTCTGTAGAAGATATGCGGCAATGGCCACTGATGTACCTATCGTGATCACCGTTGGCACCGCAAAAGGCAACAACACAGCGCTCAGCGCCAGTCCGGCGACTGCACCTGCGCCATAGGCAACATCCGGCAGCCAAGCAGGTAGCATGATTGAGCGCGGGGCAGCGACCGTTGCGCGCACCGCGGCTTTAAAACTCACGCTTAGTTTAGGAGCAATGATCTGCTCCCGAAGAAGAAGATCAAGCCGTGTCTGCGATGTGGCAAAGTCAGAGCAGGCCGCGCACGCCGACAGATGCTTGTCGAGATCATTTCTCTCCCCTTGAAGAATATCCCCGTCGAAGCTTGCCAAAATGATTTCCTGAGCCTCTCTGCAATTCATGTGTTCAGCTCCTCATGTATTCCGCCAGCTTCCGCCTCGCGCGATGTAAATGGCTTTTGACCGTTCCCGCAGGCATATCGAGCATTCCTACTACATCGTCAACACTACAGTCCTGTAGATAGAAGAGCGTAATTACCTCTTGCTCTATTTGTGAAAGAAGCGGCAGAACCTCTCTGAGCTGCCGGCATCGCAATCCAGCCTCAGGGTCGGTCACTGGCGAGTTGCAATTTTCAAGAGGCAGAGTCTTGCGGTAGGACCCAGCCCGAAGCGCCGAAAGAGCAGTGTTCCGGGAAATTGCGTAGAGCCATGTGGAGACTGCTGCCCTGCCGTCGTAGAGCGGGAGCACCTGCCAGAGCTTCACGAAAATATCCTGTGCCACGTCTTCGGCATTGGCTGACTCCTTCAGTATCGAATATGCCAAGTGAAACACTTTTTTCTGGTAGCGCTGCAAGATGAGTTCGAAGGCCAAGCCATAACGATGGTCGCACAGTAGCCTTTGAACATCTTCATCCGCCATGCTCTGTTGATACTCCCGAACTCGGAGTGAGGTTGCAAAAAAACTCTTTCTGGCCGCTGCAACCTATAGATCGGCACATGAGTATAAAGGTTGAAAGGATGGATAAACCAAATGGAAATCGCCTTTGTGGTCATCGCATTGATTGCTCTCGTGGGATTCAGGCAATGGCTGCTGCACCAACGCAGGATGATGATCCACCGCGAACGGCTAATTGCAATTGAAAAGGGAGTGGAACTCGCCCCTGTCGAACAGGAGATCCGCCGCAGTAACTGGAATATTCAGCGCTTTCTGCTACTCGCGGGCCTGGTCTGGATTTCGCTCGGAATAAGCATATTCGTGGTACTCAGTGCCTTGCTTGCTCATCCGCAGCAGGAACCCATCCCCCAAGGCATTCAATGGGTGGGTATCGCGCCGGTAGCGATCGGGTTGTCGCACCTGATTGTTTATTTCGTTGGCAGAAGAAGAGAGAACTAGAGCTTGCTGTGAGATAGATTCTAGGCTGGCCGGTCACCGGAAAATAGCCAGAATCGTCAACTGGTGATAAATCTCTATATCACTCATTGACCTTCAAAAAGGCAAATGAAAAGCGCAAAGTTGCGATATTGCCTGATTTCGTCAATCATCGGAGCTATAATCCACGTACCTTTTATGAACAAACCGCGAATCGCCGTTCACTTTTGCGCGTATTGAGTATCAGGACTCCACGCTGTCCGTGTGGCGGCGCGTCTTCGTCGCGAACTACAAACCGATGTGGAAATGGTTCGAGGCCACTATGGCGAATTCAAGGTCCTCGTGGATGGCAACACTATCATTGACGGGGGGGCAGCAGCATTTCTCGGTGTGCTGCCGTCAGGGAAGAAGATCGTCGCGGCTGTAAGGAACAGCTTAAGGACGTGACCCGCCTGTCTCCTTCAGCGCTCCTCACGGTCAATGATTGTAATCGCTGGTTTCGTCAACAAGGAGCTGGTTTAAGTTAATTCGGTGCATGGTCTACTACGCCCGCCTTGTGAGGCACGAATCTCGACAGTGTTGAGGAGGAGAACCAATGCGAAGATTTCTTCGAACACTTCTGATTTGCCTTCTTACGACAGCCGCCGCGTTGGCCCAGAAAAATCCGCCGAAAGCCGCTGTCGTCCCAACCCCGGACAATCCGCTCAGCGCATGGAATAAGTTCGCCTACGGACGGGTGAAGGATCGCCTGCTCCGTTCCGCCGAAAAGGTGCCCGAGGAAAACTACAACTTTAAGCCCACAGAAGCGGTTCGCACCTTCGGCCAGATCATTGGACACGTGGCTGACGCACAGTATCTGTATTGTTCAATCGAACTGGGCGAGAAAAGCCCAGCCCCGAAAATCGAGGAGAGCAAAACCTCGAAAGCCGATCTCATCGCCGCCCTCAAAGACGCCTTCGCCTATTGCGACAAGGCTTACAACGGTATGACCGATGCGTCTGCTACTCAGCTGGTGAAACTCTTCGACAACGACACACCGAAACTGGACGTGCTGACTGTCAACATCATTCACAGCATGGAACACTACGGTAACCTAGTTACCTAC
>Ga0310811_10012067_pt1 | contig 11212 bp, 13 predicted proteins | sample YCmetagenome_FD_207642 | JGI IMG/M metagenome (GOLD analysis project Ga0310811, IMG submission 207642) | Soil microbial communities from experimental microcosm in Duke University, North Carolina, United States - YC | ecosystem: Engineered > Artificial ecosystem > Soil microcosm > Unclassified ... | reverse complement strand
ATGTCTCCTCCTCAGAGCGTGATTCCAACCAAAAGTTGCGCGTAATGATATCACATAGTCACTGGCTGTCAAAGTGACCCCGTGACAGCCCCGTGACCCCGTGATCATGTCGCGTGCGGATGGCACGACTGAGCATTCCCCGACCGAAGCTGGCGCCCGGGGCTGAGCAGAATGCGCTTAGCATTGTTTCGACGCGTTCGACCCGATTTCAGCGGATCTCCAACTCAGTCTGAGCATCCAGACGAATTTCGGGCTCGAAGGCCAATATTGCGACATCGCCGCTGCGCGATACTTTGGGGCGAACCACATTGCCCGCAATCGAAATTCGGACATCCCGAGGTACCGTGCGGGCCGGCAGACGCAGCCGCCCGATAGCGAGCTGCCCTTCTAGCACCTTGACTCCCGTCCGCACTCTCTGCTTCGAATCCGATTGGGAGTACATCCCCCAAGCCACTGGAGTGCACCAGAAGCTGCGGAACGGATTGTTAGCGAGCTTGGGAAGGAAGGTCAGATCCTTCGATACCCCCGAGTAGTGAAACCCGGAGAGGGCCAGAACCGGCGCCCAACTCGCCATCGCGCGCGCATAATGGTGGCCGCATTCTGCTTCGTCCCACGGATTCCGGCGTTCCCCGTCGTAGCGGCGGCGAATATTCTCAATCAGCTCCAACCCTTTGGCAACCATTCCGCGGTAGATCATCAGCGTCGCCACAGAATATTCGAAGCCGGTCATGACCTCCGAAAAGAACTTCATCGGAATTTCCGGCCGTTTCCCGTGTGGGAAGTCACAAATGGTCAGAGCGGCTTCGTCATTCAGCGCGTAGACTCTCTCCGTACACTCGTGGTTATAAAGCGACCGCTTGTAATTGTATTTATAAATGGAGGCAAGGGCGGCCCGCACATTCTTCCGATCCACTAACTCACCCAATCCGGCGATCTCGGCCAGGTATTGCCCGACGAGCTGATCCTCCATGCAGCCTTCTCCTACTTGATACTCCGGCTTTTCCGGATTGGGGCTGCTGCCTCCTTCGATTAGCAAACCCTTGGCAATGCGATCTCTGGGCATCCCCTGGATCTTCTGAGTGTAGTATTCGCCATTAAAGAGGTTCTGGTCGATCCAGCGGCTCCCACGGCTGAACAATGAGCGATACTGTTCGGCCGACGACTGATCGCCAACCGCCCGCGCCATCTCCTCGCCGGCTCGCAGCGCGCCCAAGTACCAAATCCCGCATAGCGGATTAGGGCCGTACAGCTCGATGTCGTAAGTGTTGTGCTGCGCCCCTTCCATGACTCCATCGCGATCGCCATCCCATCCACCTGGAACCCAGGAGAACTCGAGCGCCTTCTTCGCCATGGGCCAGAGCCCACGCAACCAAGCTATGTCTCCGCTCAATTGCCAATCGAGGTAGAGCTTGATGATCGAGCCCATCTGGCCGTCGGCTGCAGCGAAGCCGTTGAATTGCTTGCCTACAGGCAACAGGTGGCGGAAGTCCATCCTGCCCTGCTCATCGGTAGACAGAGCGAAAGCGGTCTTGCGCAGCGACCTGGACAAGGTTGGGAACAGGATCGGCGTCGCCAGTTCGTAGTTCCAGACATGCGTGCAGCTTCCCATACAACAGCCGCCCTGATCGTTCGATCCCTCGAATCCCTGGAACTCGCCATCGGCAGTCCGGAAGCAGGTGGGCGAGACGTACGTGGAGAGGTTCGACATGGCGGCGTCCCGAACCGCGCCCGGTAAAGTGGTCTCGCGCATCGCCTTTACAAATTTCTTCGTGCGCATTTCGAGATCGGGGAGATGGCTGGCTGCATGCTCGGCCGCGTGCCAAGCATCGCTGAACCGGGTGCAGTAATGGTTGCCGATTATGGTACGCTCGTCCCCTTTTGGCGCCTCCCACCCACAATATTCGGGCGTACGATTGGGAAAATGCCAGGCTAAGAGAAACGTGTAGTCCGCTTGCGCTCGCGGTCCGATCTCCCGCTGCAGACAGAGCGAGCACACGGCGTCTTTGACGGGATGCTCCGGTCCCAGCTCTCCATCGCTCGAGAAATCGTCCCAGAAGCGACGGGCGCCGGTGCCACGAATACCGGCTCGCCAGCCCGTCAGGTATGTGATTTTGCCTTCACCCGCTCCGCTGACGCACAAGGCGAACGAACCGGTAAGCGGATCCTTCGGTGAACGGAATGGGTTCTCGAGCATCAGCCCTTCCACCGCCGATCCTTTTCTGTATTTATTGGAATGGCCGGTGGCGCCCACGGGATTTTCCAGAGAAAAGCACACCGAGGCTTTGACTCGTTCCGAAGTAGGATTGGTGAGCGAATAGCGAAGAATCGCCACCGGCAGACCGGAGTCATCCGCCTCCAATGGAATAAAGGGGCTAAACGCCTCCATCGACAGCTTCACCGGGACCACCGAGTCCTGGAAGGCGATTTTCGCAACGGGGTACTCGCCGGTGAAGATGCAGGATTCAAGCCGGGGAAGACCGGGAATATTCATATGCCCGAGCCCGCGCGATCCATCGTAAGGAGTCGCAAACCGCGCCTCCAGGATTCGCGCGATCGGCTTCCGCTCTCCAACTCCAACCCACAGCGAGGCAAATGCGTACTGCGGCATCTTGCCCTTGTCGGACCGGTTATAGATCTCCCAGTCCCGCAACTGGCCGCGGCCGCCGAGGCTGATGCACCCGGTTCCGACTCCACCCAGCGGAAACGCGACCGTGCTCAAGCGGCGTCCCGAATACACTCTCGGGTAGCTAATGGTCGATTTCGAGGCCCGCTCTTCGCCGGTTCCTCTTTTCTGCTCCGTCGCGTTCTCATCGCGGGCTGCCAGCCCGCCGGTCAGCGCAACATTCTTGAGAAATGTCCGCCGGCCTACACCGTTTCCTTGTTTCATGGGTATCTCTATTCTTTCTGTCCGACGACCGACTTCATTCGATCTGTGCTCGCGCGATCAGGACGTCATACGGTCCGGAGAGATCGGCGTCATCGGCCAGACCTCCATCGATCGGAGTTGAGCTTTACCTCCCCGCGCGAACAGCCCGATGCCCAGGCTCTCCTTGCGGGCGGGATAAGCCCTCTCGGTCAGACACCCCGTTCCGAGCGCCGGCCGCCTCACCCCCCGGGGTATGCCAAATTCCCGCGCCTTCCAGTTCATGGCGTTTGCGCCGCTGGTATGCCTCCAGCGCTTGGCCTGCGACCACGAGGTGGATCTGGGCGCCTTTACTTTTTCTCGCGCAGAGCCGCGAGGCGGGTTCGGCATTCGCAGAAACTCGCGGCTGTAAATAGCCTATACGACAGTTTTCGACACTTTTCAAGCATTAGGCAGTTTCGACACTGTACGACATTTTTCGACTGGCGCGGTAATCCGGTCCAGGCCCCTTGGGGCCGATGCGGTGCAAAAGTTGACGAGGCGGCGTAGTCATCAATAATGCGGTCCTGTTGCTTTTCGAAATGGAAGTTTCGAACAACACATGCAACGTTGTTATTCAGCGCCGCGCAAACTGGAGGTTGCAGATGGACCCACTGCATGATCTTGCGCTGGGAGTCGCTCAGCGCATCTTGGCGGCCGGAACGGAAGCCGAGCGCTATGAACTCGGAGTGGAAGAAGAGGACTGCTCGTCGGGTGAGGACCTGGCGGAACTAGCCATACAGGTCTTATTGGAGGAGCAGTCCCGGATTGGTTGTAAACCAGAACGGGGTAAAGATTACCCAGCCCGGTAGGATCGCCTACGTCCGGGCCTTGTTCGTGCCGCGCCACAAAAGTCAAGTTTTTGTAGCCCAGAAATGGCTTCTTGTCGGGCTCGGCGGGGCGTCCGGTGCGACGCCGTATACACCCGTGTTCCAATATGTGCATCCGGCTTGCAGTGAAGAGCGGCCTACTGCGCACGATATCGGAGCCTATGAGTTTGGCGCTGCCGGGCCCGTTTTGACCTGTCGTTGGGTCAGCGTTCGGTCAACTCAACTCGCGGCCGTGAAGTCCGGGGTGTGGCGATATTTGCTCGCGCTGTTGTCACGTACTCCAGCTTAGCCGGTATAATTTCTGAGGCTCGGAGGGCGCACGCGAGCATGAGTTGCAAGAAAGTCCCGGTTTGGGTGAGAGTTTGGCTCTGCATTCTGCTTCTGCATTTTATAGCTAACGGAATCGCCCGCGCAGAGGACGACGACTCCGCCGGCGAGCGGTTGTTTCGGCTACATTGTTCCGAGTGTCACGGCTTGGACGGCCAAGGCGGGCGGGGGCCTGATCTGACTCGCGGGTTGTACCGGCATGGTTCGACTGACCAAGCGCTTTACCAGACGATCTCGCAAGGCGTGACCGGCACTCCAATGCCTGCGACCTCTTTATCAGACCGCCAGCTTTTTCAGATCGTCAAGTACGTGCGTGGGTTGGCGAGTAGCGCTCGCGAGGTGGTTTCCGGCGACGCTGCCGCCGGAGGAAGGCTGTTTGCAGGTAAGGGTGGGTGCCCCAAGTGCCATATGGTTCGTGGCGAAGGTGGAAGGCTGGGTCCTGATCTAACCTACATCGGCTCCCTGCGTGCTCCCGCCAACTTGCGGGCATCCATTCTCAGGCCGGTTGAGGAAATCGACCCGGCGTATTGGGCGGTCGAGGCGGTCGATAAAGACGGTAAAATCTATTCCGGTATCCGGCTGAATGAGGACAGCTACAGCATTCAATTGCTCGACGTGGACGAAAACCTGTACTCTCTCACCAAGAAAGATCTTCAAACCTTGACCGTCGATAAGAAGAAATCACGGATGCCCGCATACGCAGGAGTGTTTACGGCCCGAGAACTCGACGACTTGGTGGCCTATTTGTACACCTTACAAAGAAACGCGAGGCTCCCGTGAGAACAATCTGCGTTGCAATCTTCGCTGCCGGTTGGCTTGCCGCACAGGTCAGCTATCAGAGATTGCGCGAGTCGGAACGAGAGCCAGGCAACTGGATGACATATTCTGGCAGCTACCGCGGCCAGCGGCACAGCAAACTCGAACAGGTTAATCGCGACAACGCCGGGCGGCTGCAATTGAAGTGGGCGTTTCAGATGAAGACGCTCGAGACGGTTGAGACAACACCGCTGGTGGTGGACGGCATTATGTACCTGACGCGGCCTCCGAACGACGTAATCGTGTTGGATGCCGAGGACGGCCGCCCCTACTGGACCTATCGGCGCAGTCTTCCGGAACGGATCAACGTTTGCTGCGGCCAGGTGAACCGCGGGTTGGCGATGCTCGGCGACCAGCTGTTCATGGGAACCGTCGATGCGCACCTCGTAGCACTCGATCGCAAGACCGGCAACCTGATCTGGGATGTCGTGGTCGCCGATTACACGAAGGGATATAGCGTGACCGCGGCCCCGCTGGCTGTGAAGAACGAGGTGATCGTCGGGATCTCGGGTGGCGAGTACGGCATACGCGGCTTCCTGGACGCGTATGATGCTGCGAGCGGAAAGCGTTTGTGGCGGTTTAACACAATTCCAGGACCGGGTGAGCCGGGCCATGAAACCTGGTCCGGGGAATCGTGGAAAACCGGTGGCGCGCCGACGTGGGTGACCGGTTCTTTCGATCCGAAATTGAACCTGATCTACTGGGGAACCGGCAACGCAGCGCCGGATTGGAATGGCGAAGTCCGACTCGGCGATAACCTTTATTCCTCGAGCGTCATAGCGCTTGATGCCGATACCGGCAAGCTGAAATGGTACTTTCAATTCTCGCCGCACGACACGCATGATTGGGATGCCGTGCAGGTTCCAGTCCTGGTAGACGCCGAGTTTCGCGGCCGGCAGCGGCAGCTCATGTATTGGGGTAACCGGAATGCGTTTTTTTATGTTCTGGATCGAGAGACCGGGGAATTCCTGATGGCGAAGCCGTTCGTGAACCAGACATGGGCCGAGCGAATCGACAACAAAGGGCGGCCCGTGCGACGGCCGAATTCCGACCCGAGCCGCGAGGGGACTCTAATCTCACCGGGCCCCGAGGGCGGCACCAACTGGTACTCGCCGTCGTACAGTCCGTTGACCATGCTGTTTTATCTTTCGGTTTGGGATTTCGCGAGCAAATTTTATTCCGGCGAGGCTCCTTATCAACCCGGAGCTCATTTCTTCGGCAGCGTTCCCGCGCGTATCCGCGATGATCCGGGCAGCGGGGCCGTGAAGGCCATCGATCCGTCGACCGGCGAAGTCCGGTGGAAATACCCGCTCTACAGCATGCCGCAGGCCGGTATCCTTTCAACCGCGGGCAATCTCGTTTTCGGGGGCACCGACGAAGGCCAATTCTTTGCGCTGGACGCCGCCAGCGGGAAAGATCTCTGGCACGCGAATACCGGCGGCGTGATTGCTGCTGGGCCGGTTAGTTATTTGAGCAAGGGAAAACAGTTTGTCTCGATTGCGGCCGGCAACGCGATCTTCACATTCGGTTTGGAGTGAAGGGCCGCGCCATTCCCTCTTCCTGGAATCGGCCGTCGCGCGCCGGACGATCATTTCCTTAACACTTTTTTCCGGACGTTCCGGCCCAGCGTCTGCAGATCCGGGCCAAATTCGTTCAACAAGCTATTCTGTAGCTGGCCCAGCATGCCGAACCTGTTACCAGCAGGCGACAAGCCCTAACCACCAGAGGAGGATGGCTCCAATGGCAGCTACGAAAACCGTATCTCAACCCACGCGTTTCTGCAGATCCGCCACAACCAACCTGCCGAGGGATGTCAGTGGCAATGCCCCCGAACAGATAACGCCGCAATTTGGAGTCGTCGTTCTCTTCGGCTTCGGCATTCAGGTCAAGGTCGAGCGAGGTCACTTGATGTTAGAGGATGGTATCGGCGCTGACCGCCGTCAAGCTCGGCTTCCCCGCGTTGGTCACGGGCTGAAACGGCTCGTCGTAATCGGAGCAGACGGCTTCGTTTCGCTCGGGGCACTCCGCTGGTTGGCTGATCAAGACTCCACATTCGTGATGCTGGAAAGGAATGGAACCGTATTGGCTGTTACCGGTCCCATCGCCGCGTCCGATGCTCGGCTCCGACGTGCGCAGGCTCTCGCGCTTTACTTACCGTATGCGCCCGCGGGACTAACGGGAAGTTACACCTCGGATCAGTCGGGGGTGCGGGCTCCTACGGATCATTTGTCAAAAACACGTCAACGGATGATTCGCAACCATACCTCACAAGCATAGATTGGAGCAACGCATTGTTTGGAGCTTATGGCATCATGAATGTCAATTATACGATCATTCATTGTTTCGATGCCGGTTGGTACAACACTGGGCGACGACACGTTTGGACCGGCAGACACCATGCCTCCACCATGTGTGCCTCCATTTATTACGAGGATTCCTCCTGTCATGGAGGCATCTGGATTTTTGGGCGTCGTCAAGTATTGTAACGGCACGTCGAGTAATGTGAACGCTACCTTTCATATCGAGGCGACGGCCCTCCCGCCAATGTCAGGGGGGAAGGGGCTCACATCGATGACGCAGGATATCCCTGTACTATTCAATCGGTTTGAAAACCCTTCAGTTTCATCGTTCATGACAGAATACAAATTCCAGCAGGGCACATGGAGGATCACCAAAGCGCAGCTAATGGCCCTTCCTCCACTGCGCTCGCGAGCTATGTGCCGGCGCTGACGGGCCACGCGCGTGGATCCCATGGTCGCGCTGCGGAACGAGTAGCGCCCGATCATAAAACCCACGCAACCGACTACTCCCGATTCACGCCGCATGTTGTCTTCTGGCGGATGGCCGGATGTCGCGGCCGGTTGAACGGCGCACTCGAAAACAATCCGTTTGGTTGGTTAACGCAGAAGACGCAGAACGTGATGGTTAGCTTATTGACTCAATACTATACGGGCCTGCTTGCCAAATAACGGACGAACGAGGCCGCAGAATTTCATGGCGCCAAAATAGCTTCAGGGTCACCGGAAGCCATTTGCCATGGGGCGTGCGAGCGACAACTTCCGGTTGGGCGGCACCACCGGTATGGTTTAGGCGTTCTTCGGCAAGTCAGCAGGGAGGGTCCTGCTGGTTGACGACCAGCCGCCACCAGAAAGCCCCTTGAATCAAAACGCTGCGCAGGCTCGGGTCGGCCGCGCGGGGTATATGACTGATTCCAGACCTGACTAAACTGTAAGCGAAGAAAAACACATAGACAACACCCACGATGACCGCGAGCCAGGCGCGGCGGGGCTTACCGGGGAATGAATCGTTCCCCAAGGTCGAGGACGCGGCGAATCCAGAAAAGTTGGCTGCCAATCAGCATCACCAAGATGGCGAAGAAGAGCAGGAAATAGAAGGGCCCCACCTCGCCCGAAATGAGCGTGAGCAGGAAGGCGCAAAAGGCAACCAACGAGAAAGTGATGGCGCGCTTGTGAGCTCTGAGGAAACTGATCACCCTTGCCATCTTGCAGCCTCGCCACCCTGTCGCGTAAAGCCCCAGCGGACGCTGTTCACCAGATTCGGCTGCAGCAGGGCGGTGTAGCTCAACGCAAAACCTTTGCTCTTATCCAGCACTTTGGTCACGGGAGGCTGTCCGGGAAATTCCGGCGCGCCGCCGGAGTTATCGTTTTGCAGGTTGCCGCGCCAGAACATGGTGTGGCGTCCATCGGCGGTAATAATCCAGTCGACTTTGGCGATGTACGTGTCGAATTTGCGCGCTTCATTGGCGGCGAAACGAAAACCGGAGAAATTCAAGCCGTCGCCCACCGAAACATCGTTGGGCAAAGGGTAGCCTTGCAAGATGCTCAGGACGGCCTGACTCGGTCCGATGCCTTTCGGATCCATGGTGCGGATCTGATCGGGCGTCAGGCGGACGGTCAAGCCGTTGTCGGCGATGTAGTTGATGTACCCCTGCAGATCGGCGGAAGGCACGGTGCGCACGATGCTCTGCGCTTCGCGGTCGCGGCGGCCTTCATAGTTGGCAAAGAAAAACACGCGGTTCTTCTTGAAGGGCCCGCCGAGCGACGCGCCGTAAATGTTGCGCAACAGTTTCGGGCGCTGGTTCGGCTCGCCGGCCTGCAGCTCGGCCGTTTTAATGAAAAATTCGTTGGCGCTGAAAATCGTATTGCGGTTGTACTCGTAGGCCGAGCCATGCAAGTCGTTGGTGCCGCTTTTCGTCACGAGGGCGACCTGGGCGCCGGATGAGCGTCCGGCATCGGCGTTGGCGTTGCTGGTGGTAATGCGGAATTCCTGTACGGAGTCCTGGGTGACGCGCAGCACACTGGTGAAGGCGTAGCCGTTGTTCTGATCGTTGACGTCCACGCCATCGAGAGTGACGTTGGATTGATCGCTGCGCGCGCCGTTCACCGAGCCGCTACGGGTATCCTTGGTAGCGTCGATGCGATCGCCCAGGAAGGTCACGCCGGGCTGGAGGCTTAGGAGCTGCACTACGTTGCGCGCCTCGATGGGAAGCTGCGAAACCTGGTTCTGGTTAAACGCGGCTCCCAGGCTGGCGTCGGAAGTGTTGACCAGCGTTGCTGCCGCGGCGACCTCTACGGTTTGGCCCACGCCGGCCACTTCGAGCTTGACGTCCAGAGTGCGGCGACGTTCACCAGCAACTCCAGATTCGTTCGTTCCGAAGTGGCAAATCCCGGCGCCGCAACCGTCAGGCTGTAGGTACCCGGTTGAAGCTGCGGGAACTCGTAAAGGCCTTCAGAATTGCTCTTTCCACTGCGCGATGTTCCTGTCGAGACATGAGTCAGCCGGACATCAGCTTGTGGAATCACGGCGCCGCTGGCGTCGGTGATATGCCCGCGGAGAGATGTGCTGGACTGAGCGAATGCGCTCGCCGCAAACAAAAACGTCAGAAAAAGAGACACCCGGAACTTGAACATAAACACCCTCCCCGTAAGAGATGCCTGACAGAGTATCATGCCGCACGACTTCGCAGTAAACTGGGGATTCGGGAGCCAACCAATGAAGGATCAAACGACTCGACGCGACCTCATGACCGCGGGCGCCAGCAGCCTGCTGCTGTTGAAGGCGCAGACCGTGCGCGGCGCGCAGGCCAACTCCGCACTATCGGTGGGATTGATCGGCTGCGGCCGCAGAGGCACTTACGTCAGCGGGCTATTCACCAAGAATGAATTCGCCAAGATCGCGGCATTATGCGATATCTATGACGATCAGCTGGCGGCCGCCACACAGAAATTCTCCGGGGCACGAACTTTCAAAAGTTATCACGATCTGCTCGCGAGCGATGTGGATGCCGTCTACATCGCCACGCCGCCCTATCTGCATCCCGAGCACTTCGAGGCGGCGGTGAAAGCGCGCAAGCACATTTTCATGGAGAAGCCCGCGGGCGTGGATCCAGCGGGTTGCCGGCGGGTGGTCGCCGCTGCCAGGCAGGCAGACAAGACCAAGCGAATCACGGTCGATTATCAGCAACGCTACGGCAAGGATTACCGCCGCGCCTACGAGATCGTGCAATCGGGCGAACTGGGCGGAATCAAGATGGTACGTGCCTCCTGGCTGGGCGGGGGGCTGCCGGTGCGCGAGGGCATGGCATCGAACGAGGAGCAGATGCGCAACTGGCTGTTCTATCGCGAGCGTTCCGGAGACATTATAGTGGAGCAGAACTGCCACAATCTCGACGTCGTCAACTGGTTCATGGGCACGCATCCGGTGCGGGCGTTCGGCTACGGCGGGCGGCAGGTGCGCAAGAATATTGGTAATATTCTGGACAATTTGGCCGCGACTTTCCACTTTGAGAACGGCGTGGTATTCAGCTACAGCGCGAACCAGTTTTCAACCGGCGGCTTCAGCGATGTTTCCGAGACGTTTATCTGCGAGCGCGGCGCTGTCACCACCTCGCGCCGTGGGTACAAGCTGTACCGTAGCAAGGACGCACCTCCGGAAGAAGTGGTGACCAAAGGGGATATCACCCAGGAAGCGGTCAACGAATACGTGGAAGGCGCGCGTACCGGAAAACTCGAGAATGCTGCTTTTTCGGCCGCCGAGAGTACGCTTACGGCCATCATGGCGCGTGAATCCATCTACACGACTAAGGAAATGACCTGGCAACAGTTGGGTAGTTAACCTGAAATTCTCGCGCGGCTAGTTTTTCCTGATTGGATTGCGGCTCTAACCTCTACAATAGAAGATACAACCAATCCTATGCGCCGGTTTTTCGCAATTTCCCTCAGCGGTCTCCTGGTGGTTCAGTTCGGCGCCGCCCGGCAGATCAAAGTCATCTGCGGTACCAACCCCGAGCGTCGAAAAGAAGAATTGCACCTGCATC
>Ga0310811_10012066_pt1 | contig 11213 bp, 9 predicted proteins | sample YCmetagenome_FD_207642 | JGI IMG/M metagenome (GOLD analysis project Ga0310811, IMG submission 207642) | Soil microbial communities from experimental microcosm in Duke University, North Carolina, United States - YC | ecosystem: Engineered > Artificial ecosystem > Soil microcosm > Unclassified ... | reverse complement strand
CGGCTATCGGTTCGAGGATCGGACAGGATAATATTCAACTGAAATACGGGAAGGGGTATGATCACAATTTTGTGCTGAACGCTGTGCAGGGTGGTGCGCTCAGCCGGCCGGTGACTACGGTGTGGGGGGATCAGAGTGGGATCGTGCTGGAGGTGTATACAGATCAGCCCGGGATCCAGTTCTATGGCGGTAATTTTATGACGGGCTCTAATCCGTTGAAGGCTGGTAAGAAGGATGATTACCGGACGGCTTTCTGCCTGGAAACGCAGCATTATCCGGATTCGCCTAATCAGCCTTCATTCCCCAGTACGGAGCTGAAGCCGGGGAAGATGTATACGTCGACGACGGTGTATAGATTGGGGGTGAAGAAATAAGATATTGTAAAGCTTAAAGACAAAGCCCCGGCCATGGTCGGGGTTTTGTCTTTGGGGACTGGCGGTTCAATGATCATTGAGTGGCAGGCCCCGTTGTTGAAATTCTTTCCAGTTGAGGTATTCGGGGCCTTTGCGTTGCTCCACCATCGTGATGCAATCATCTACGGGGCAGACCAATTTGCAGAGGTTGCAGCCGACACATTCTTCTTCCTTGATCGTATAGGTATTGTAAGGATTGCCGTAGTCCAATCGAATGGACTGATGGGAGGCATCTTCGCAGGCGATGTAGCAGAGCCCGCAGTGGATACATTTTGCCGGGTCGATGCGGGCCACGATGTGATAGTTGATGTCCAGTTCCTCCCAATGGGTCAGGGTGGGGACGGAGCGGCCGATGAAGTCGCCGGTGGTGACAAAGCCTTTTTCATCCATCCAGTTGCTGAGACCTTCGCACATATCTTCGATGATGCGAAAGCCATATTTCATGGCTGCCGTACACACCTGTACGGTAGTCGATCCCAGCAGCATAAATTCTGCCGCGTCCTGCCAGGTGCCGATGCCACCGATGCCGGAGATGGGGACTTTGGCGGTGAGGGGGTCCTGGGCAATGGTGGTGAGCATCTTCAGGGCAATGGGTTTGACGGCCGGGCCGCAGTAGCCGCCGAAGGTAGACTTCCCGCCTACGTTGGGGTTAGGAATAAAGGTGTCCAGGTCCACGCCTGTTACGGATTGGATGGTGTTGATCAGGGAGAGGGCCTGCGAGCCGGCTTCTACGGCGGCGCGGCCGGTGGGCACCACGGAATGCACGTTGGGGGTCAGTTTGGTGATGACGGGAATGGTGGCCGCCTCCATCACCCATTCCACGACCATTTTGGCGATGCCGGGATCCTGACCTACAGCGGCGCCCATGCCTCTTTCGGTCATACCGTGCGGGCAGCCGAAATTTAGTTCGATGCCATGGGCCCCGGTATCTTCTACCTGGCGGATCAACTGGTGCCAGCTTTTTCTGTCGTTATCCGCCATGAGGGAAACGATCATTGCCCGGTCGGGGAAGAGGCGGATGCATTCTCTGATCTCTTTCAGGTTGAGCTCCAGGGGACGGTCGCTGATCAGTTCGATATTGTTAAAGCCCATCATCCGGGCGCCATTGAAGTCTACCGATGAGTAGCGGGAAGAGACATTCTTCACCTGGCTGCCTAAGGTCTTCCAGACCACCCCGCCCCAGCCGGCTTCAAAGGCCCTTAGTACGTTGATCTGTTTGTCAGTGGGTGGGGCGCTGGCGAGCCAATAGGGGTTGGGGGAGCTGATGCCGAGGAAGTTGGTATGAAGGGAAGCCATGGAAATGAGTTTAACTGTTGAATAAATTGGCGGAGCCGGCAGGCGGATGGTCAGGGGCTGCTAAGGTATTCCAGGATGGCCGCAGCGCCATCTTTGCCGGCCTGTACGGCGTCTACCACTTCTTTGCCGCCATTGACACAATCGCCGCCGGCGAAGACGCCTTTTAGTCCTGTAATGCCCCTGGCGTCGGTGGAAATCTTCCCCCTGCTGTTGGGGAGCCCGGAGGCTTCCACCAGGGTCTCATAAGGAATCTGACCAGTGGCCTTTATGACCATGTCTGTCTCCAGGGTAAAGGTCTTGCCCGTGTCGATGGGGGAGCGGCGGCCACCGGCATCAGGTTCGCCCAGCTGCATGATGCTGCAGACGAGTTGCGTCACATGGCCGTCCGTGCCGATCAACTCTTTGGGCGCTGCCAGCCAGGTTATGCGGCAACCGTCCAGTTTGGCCAGGTCCAGCTCGGTATGGGTACAGGGCATCTCTTCTTCGGTGCGGCGATAGACCAGGGTCACTTCTCCCGCGCCCAGGCGTTTGGCCTGGGTAGCGGCGTCGATGGCGGTCATGCCCATACCGATGACCACCACTTTGTCGCCGACCGGGATGGCCGGATAGTCTTTTGACCGGATGTCATAGATGAAGCGGATGGCGTCTATCACGCCTTCCAGCTCTTCTCCCGGTATCTCCAGGTGTCGGGCCAATCCAACGCCAAAGCCCAGGTAAACTGCGTTATAATTTGTATATAAGTCATTCATTGACAGGTTACGACCTAACTCTTGCTCATATTTTACTTCAATACCGCCGAGGGAAAGAATATAGTCCAGCTCTTCCGCACAGAACTCCGGTGTCACTTTATAGGCAGCGATGCCATAGGTCATCAGTCCCCCTCCTTTGGGCTCTTTTTCAAAAATGGTGACGTCGATACCTTCCCGGGAGAGGGCATGGGCGCAGCTGAGGCCGGCGGGGCCGGCGCCTACGATGGCTACTTTTTTACCTCTGGAAGGTTTACGTTCGAAAAGGGGCCATTTTTCCTGGATGGCGGGCTCGGTGGAATAGCGCTGTAACCGGGCGATGGGGATGGCTTCTTCGTCCATGAGGTTGTAGACGCAGGCGCCCTCGCAAAGTTTCTCCACGGGGCAGACCTTGGCGCACCCACCGCCCATGATGTTGGCTGCCAAAATGGTGTGGGCGGAGCCTTTGATATTGTCGGTGGTGATCTGTTTGATGAATTTGGGCACGTTGATACCGGTGGGGCAGCTTTTGGTGCAGGGGGCGTCGTAGCAGAACAGGCAGCGGTTGGCCTCCACCAGGGCTGCATCCGGCGTCTCAAACGGGGGATGGATATCGCTGAAGTTCTGTTCGTATTCTTCAGGTCTTAAACGATGAGGGGTGATGGCCATTGGGTTGAATTAAGATTAATGAATCATCGGCGGGCCGGGAAACCGGTATGCCGGGAGCTATTTATAATTCCGTCAGCTTTCCATAGGTCTCCGGCCGGCGATCGCGGTAGAACTGCCAGACACTGCGCACCTCGTCAATCATACCCAGGTCAAAGTCTGCTATCAGCAGTTCATCCTTGTCTTCCGAGGCCTGGGCGAATACCTGTCCCCGTGGGTCAACGAAATAGGAGGTACCATAGAAACGGCCCAGGTTCCACGGTTTCTCTTCGCCTACCCGGTTGATACAACCCATGAAATAGCCATTAGCGGCCGCATGGGCGGGTTGTTCCAGCTTCCAGAGATATTGAGACAGACCGGCTACGGTGGCGGATGGGTTGTAGACGATCTCTGCGCCATTCAGGCCCAGGCATCTTGCTCCATCGGGGAAGTGACGGTCGTAACAGATATAGACGCCGATCTTCGCATATTTGGTCTGGAAGACGGGATAGCCCAGGTTGCCCGGCTTGAAGAAGAATTTCTCCCAGAAACCGGAGGTATGGGGGATATGGTTCTTCCGGTATTTCCCCAGCAGGGTGCCATCTGCGTCAATGACGGCGGCGGTATTGTATAAGACCCCTGCCTGTTCTTTTTCATAGACCGGGACAATCATCACCATGTTGTATTTCTTTGCATAGGCGGCCATGCGTTCGATCGTGGGACCGGGGATGGGCTCCGCCGATTCGTACCAGGCGCGGTCCTGTCCCGGGCAGAAGTAAGGGGTGTTGAAGATCTCCTGCAGGCAGAGGATCTGCACTCCTTTTTTTCCTGCCTCTTCGATGAGGGGGATATGTTTCCGGAGCATAGCTTCCTTGATCTCTTCGATAGTGCCTTCTCCTTCCGTTTTGGGAAGGCTCATCTGGATGAGGCCGGATTTAATGATTCTGGGCATGTGGCTGTTGTTATGGTTTACAATGATGTTGTGTAGGTAGGGGTTCGGCGGATGAACTGACCATAGCCTTTATCCACCAGGCAGTTGTTTTTATCGATGGCAATCTTTCCCCGTAAGAGGACGGTCTGCACCTTCCCGGTCAGCTCCCATCCCTCATAAGCCGAGTAGTCCACATTCATGTGATGGGTGGCAGCGGAGAGGGTATGCTGTTTTTGCGGGTCGAAGAGAAGGATGTCTGCATCGCTGCCGGGGGCGATGGTCCCTTTCCTGGGGAACATGCCGAAGATCTTTGCCGGGTTGGTGCAAGCTACTTCCACGTATTTATTGAGGCTGATCTTTCCTTTGTGGACGCCTTCGCTATAGAGCAGCTCCATCCGGTGTTCGATGGCAGGGTGACCGTTGGGGATCTTTGAGAAATCGTTAAGCCCCATTTTTTTCTGTTCCCATTTAAAGGGACAGTGGTCGGTGGCCACTACGTTCACCAGGTTCTGGTTGATGCCTGCCCATAGGGTGGCCTGATCTTTCTTCTCCCGTAAGGGTGGGCTCATCACCCATTTGGCGCCGTCGAAGTCCTTTTCATACAGGGAGGCGTCCAGCAAAAGATATTGAATGCAGGTCTCCACAAATACATGTTGATTCCGGCGGGTGGCCTGTCGTACGGCGTTGAGGGCTCCTTCACAGGTTAGATGAACGATGTAACCGGGGCAGCCGGTATAGTTGGCGATGTCCGTGAACCGGGCGGAAGCTTCCGCTTCGGTGACTTCCGGTTGGGAGAGATAGTGATAGAGAGGGGAGAGCCGGCCTTCCGACCGGTTTTTGGCCACCAGGTAGTCGATCATGTCGCCATTGGTGGCATGCACCGTAACGAGTCCGCCCTGTTTACGGACTTCCTGCATCAGGGCTGTCATCTGCCGGTCGTCTATCATCAGGGCGCCTTTGTAGGCCATGAAGGTTTTAAAGGAGGTGATGCCTTCTTTCTCTACCATCTCTTTTATTTCCGCCCGGGTATGGTCGTTGTAGTCGGTGACGGCCATGTGGAAGCTGTAGTCGCCTACGGCGGTGCCTTTTGCCCGGCTATTCCACTGGTCAAGGGCTTCCCGCAGGGAATGGCCCTGTTGCTGCAGGACGAAGTCGATCACCGTGGTAGTGCCTCCAAAGAGGGCGGCCCGGGTGCCTGTCTCATGGGTGTCGCTGGAGAAAGTGCCCATGAAGGGCATGTCGAGGTGGACATGAGGATCGATGCCGCCGGGCATTACCAGCAGGCCGGTTGCATCGAGGGTGGTATCCGCCGGCATAGTCAGCTTGCGGCCGGTGGCGGATATCGTTTCGCCTTCGATAAAGATATCGCCGATGTAGTCATCCGTTGCGGTGATGACCCTCCCATTTTTAATCAGTACTGACATAGTTCAACTTTTCTTTGCTGGTGATGGTATAAGCGCGCATGCATGCGGTATAAACGAGGGCCGACACAAAAAATCCCACGAACCAGGCATAGCTATACAGCCCGGTGACCCAACCAGGTACAGCGTCGCGGCTGAGAAAGTTGGTGGTGACGAGGAAACCGGGGATGTTCGGGATGATGCCTGCCAGGAGTGCTGCGATGGCATAGCGGTTGAAGCCGCCGGAATAGGTATACTCGCCTTTGCGTTGATAGAGGTCTCCCACCTGTAGCTGCTGCCGGCGTATCACATAATAATCGGCGATGAGGATGCCGCCTACGGGCCCCAGCAGACTGGAATATCCCACCAGCCACGTGAATATATAACCGCCGGGGTCGGCTATCAGCTTCCAGGGGAAGATGAGGATGCCGATAAGGCCGGTGATGAGTCCACCTGTCCGAAAGTTGATCCGGGAGGGGGAGAGATTAGCGAAGTCATTGGCCGGACTTACGATATTGGCGGCGATGTTGGTGGCCAGGGTGGAGAGGGCGACGGCTATCATGGCAATGCTGACGAGAAGTTTGCTATCGAATTTCCCTGCCAGGACTACGGGATCCCAGATGGTCGTTCCATAAATGATGGTCGTGGCGGAGGTCACTATGACCCCGATAAAAGCAAAGAGGGTCATCGAGGGGGGGAGGCCGATGGCTTGTCCTCTTACCTGTGCCTGCTGGCTAATGGCGTAACGGGTAAAGTCCGGGATATTCAGGGAAAGGGTGGCCCAGAAGCCGACCATACCCGTCAATCCCGGGATAAAGAAGGCCCAGAAGGCCGCGCCGGAATGAAAGGCGGAGGGCCGGGTCAAAATGGGGCCCAGACCTCCATGTACGGTTGAGATAGCCCAGAATAATAAAGCCAGGGCCGCCAGGGGCAGAAAGAAGGCCTTGAACACGAGTAATTTCCGAATACTGTCCACTCCCAGCCAGACGACGACCATATTCAACAGCCAGAACAGCAGGAAGCAGATGGCCGGGCCTGTGGCCAGACCCCAGGAGGCGGGAAAGATGGCCGGCAGCGTAGCCAGCGCAGGGAACCAAAGGCGTAGCATCTGGTAAAGGGCAAAACCGCCGATCCAGGTCTGGATGCCAAACCATCCGCAGGCTACAATGGCCCTGAGCATGGCCGGTATATTGGCTCCTTTCACGCCAAAGCTGGCCCTTGCAAAGACAGGAAAGGGAATGCCGTACCGGGCGCCCGCCCGGCCGTTCAGGATCATGGGCACGAGCACGATGGTATTACCCAGAAAGATGGTGAGGATGGCCTGCCACCAGTTCATTCCCCCTCCGATGAGAGAACTGGCCAGCATATAAGTGGGGATGCAGAGGCTCATGCTGATCCAGAGGGCGGCATAGTTCCAGGTGGTCCAGGTCCTTTTGGAGGCTGGGACGGGAGCCAGGTCTTCGCTATACAGGGACGGGTCGTGTGCAACGCCGGGCGCGAAGTCCGTCAGGATGGGGGCAATATCGGAGCCGGATGCAGGCATATTTTATGATTAGGTTTTTCTTATTATTAAATACGATGATATTTTTTCAGGATCCGCAAAACAGCTTCTTTTGGCAGGCCATATACGGTATTGTCATTGATACCCACCAAAGTTTTTCCGGCGAAGAGGGCATTGACGATGGCCTCTTCCGTGGCCTGGATCGTTGCTGCAAACAGGGGATTGATCTCTTCGTTGGGCAGGGTAGTCACCTGCCTGGTCTCTGTATTGCTGAACGCATGTTGGTTGGCGGTGGAGAAGGCAATAAAGATATCTCCCGAGCCATTTCCTCCGATGCCTCCCGTCCGGGTAACTCCCAGTGGGATCCGCTGGGCCAGTCTTTTCAACTGGTCCGGCAGCAGGGGGGCGTTGGTAGCCAGGACGACAATAATAGAGCCCGTCTCTTCCCGTGGCGGTGTGCTGGTCAGGCCAAAGGTGTGTTGGTCGATGGTAAAGGGAAGGGTATCCGACAGTTCTTTTCCTACAGGCACGCCTGCGATGGTGAGCTGGGACCGGCTGCCATGGTTACACTGAACCAATACGCCCACCGTGTACCCCCCGGATTTTTCGTCCAGTACCCGGGAAGCAGTGCCGATGCCTCCCTTAAAGTTATAACACATCATGCCGGTGCCTCCGCCGACCCCGCCTTCTTCCACGACTCCGGACCGGGCGCTGTCCAGCGCCCTGAAAACATCTTCTTTCTTTACATGTTGTCCATTGATGTCATTGAAGATGCCGTCATAGGTCTCTGCTACTACCGGATAGGCGTACCAGTAGTTCTTATAAAAGGGGGTGAAATACTGATGTTGGTCCATCCATGACCAGGCGGCATCGCGAACGGTGCCTACGTTGCCTGTATTGGTAATGAGGATGGGCGTCTCCAGGAACCCCGACTCCGTGATCCAATGCGTGCCCGTCATGTCGCCGTTACCATTCAGGGTATACCAGTTGGCATAAACGGGGTCGAAGTGGTGTCCCCGGGGTAAGATGGCCGTTACCCCTGTTCGTATAGGGCCTTTCCCTTTTACCAGGGCGCCTTCCCCTGCTATCAGCGTAGTCTGTCCCACCTCGACGCCTGTTACATCCGTGATAGCGTTCAACTTCCCCGGCTGACCGTCGAACGGAATGCCATAGTCGCGGGCCCTCCGGCCGGGTTGGGCAAGGGCGGTGATCTGCCAGAGCAGGAATATTGCAAAATAGAATGCAGACGGCATGATTAGCTGTTTACGCATGTTGATAGTTCTGGTTAATGAGGCGGGCAATCGGATCTTATTCGGTTACATGGGCGTCTGCGATCAGTAATGCTTCGCTGATGATGGCCAGGCCTTCATCTATCTGTTCGCGGGTAATGCTCAGCGGGGGTGCGATGAAAACATAGTTCCACCGGACAAACGCGTACATGCCTAACTGTTTTAACTTACCTGCTACCTGGTTCATGATGGCCATTTCCTCCGCGGTGGCGTTGAAAGGGGCCATCGGTTCTTTCGTTGTCCGGTCTTTTACCAGTTCAAGACAGCCCAGGAGGCCCGTATTCCGGAAATCCCCGATGCAGGGATGGCGCCGGGTCAGCAGGGCCACCTTTTCTTCTAAATAATGTCCCATTTTCTCCGCGTTGGCGATGAGGTCTTCGTCCTCATAGATCTTCAATACTTCTACCCCGGCAGCGCAGGCTACCGGGTGGGCGGAGTAGGTGAGCCCCAGCCAGAGGGTCTTGTCATTAAAATAATCGGCGATGGTGTCCGTTACGATGAGGGCGCCCAGGGGGATGTAACCTGCCGTGATGCCTTTGGCGGTGGCGATCATATCCGGTACGACGCCATGTAGTTCCGCGGCGAACCACTTGCCGGTCCGGCCAAAGCCGCTCATCACTTCATCGAGGATCAGCAGGATGCCGTATTTGTCACAGAGGGCCCTTACTTTTTGCAGGTAGTCGGGTGGGTATTTTATACAGCCGGAAGTGCCACTCTCGCCTTCCATGATAATAGCGGCGATATTTCCCGGGCCTTCGAATTCGATGATCCTTTCGATGTGACTGACACATTCCCGGTGGCAGGACCGGATCTCTTTTCCCCAGGGGCAGCGGTAGCAGTAAGGGTCTTCCACATGGACGACGTTGGGGATCTGCTGGGCATCGGCCGGTAGTTTCCGGGGATCGCCGCCTGCCGTCATGGCGCCATAGGAGGCCCCGTGAAAAGCCCGGTAACGGGCGATGATCTTATGACGTCCTGTGTAGAGACGGGCCAGTTTAATAGCGTTCTCTATCGCGGTGGCCCCGCAAACCGTGAACAGGGTCTTCTTCAGGTTACCCGGGGTGATCTCCGCCAGTTTTTTCCCCAGGTCGCCGCGGGCTTTTGTCACACAGCCGGGGGTGACATAACTGACCTCTTTCATCTGCCGGACCACGGCCTCGGTTACCCGCTGGTTGCCATGGCCGATGTTGACGTTGACCAGCCCGGATGAGAAGTCGATGTATCTTTTGTCATCATAGTCATAGAGGTAGACTCCTTCGGCGTGTTTGACCGCGATGGGAGCAATGCCTTTTTGTTTGCTCCAGGAGAAGAGGGTATAATCCATATTATCCTGTATGATCTCCTGCGCTTCGGAAATTGCTATTGGTTCGGGCATGGTATATTCTTTTTTGTGATGTGGGATTAGCTCATCCAGTTGATGCCGGCCTCGGGGTTCCATTTGACGGTGCTCTTCTTCAATTTCGTCCAGAATTCGATGGAGCTTTTACCGGTGATGTCCCCTACGCCGAATTTACTCTCGTTCCATCCTCCGAAGGAAAATGGTTCGCGGGGTACGGGTACCCCTACGTTGACCCCCACCATGCCGGCGCTGGCCCGGTCCATCACATAGCGGGCATAACCCCCGTTCTGGGTGAACACAGAAGCGGCGTTGCCGTATGGGCTGGCATTTTCGATGGCCAGGGCCTCATCCAGGGTGTCTACCCGCATGATGCTGATGACGGGGCCGAAGATCTCTTCGGTGGCGATGGCCATGCCGGGTTTTACAAAGTCGATGACGGTGGGTCCTACATAGGTGCCGCCTTCTTTGCCTTCGACGGTGGCTCCCCGGCCGTCGACGAGGACTTTGGCCCCTTGTTGTTCGGCTTCGGTGATATATCGTTCGATCCTCTCTTTGGAAGCTGCGTTGATCACTGCACCCAGATTGCGGCCGGGTATGACCTTTCTGGCCTCTTCACAGATCTTATCCACGATGGCATCCACTTGCCCCACGGCCACCATAGCGGAAGCGGCCATACAGCGCTGCCCGGCGCAGCCACTCATGGAGGCGGCCACATTCTGGGCTGTCATGTCGGGTTTGGCGTCGGGCAGGACCAGCAGGTGGTTCTTGGCCCCACCGAGGGCCAGGCAACGCTTGAGGTTTCCCGTAGCCCGTTGATAGACCAGTTTGGCGACGGTGGTGGAGCCTACGAAGGAGACGGCTTCGATGCCGGGATGGTCGCAGATCGCCTGAACGATGTCACTGTCCCCGTTGATGATATTGAAAACGCCCTCTGGCAAACCCGCCTCCTGCAATAAGAGCGCAATTTTGGTGAGACTTAGCGGGACTTTCTCGGAAGGTTTGATGATCATGCAATTGCCGAGGGCCAGTGCGTTGGGGATGGTCCAGTTGGGCACCATCGCCGGGAAATTGAAGGGCACGATAGAGGCGACCACGCCCAGCGGGATATGTTCGGTCCTGCATTCTACTCCGCGGCTGACTTCCAGTACTTCTCCCGTTACCAGTTGGGGCAGGGAGGTAGCGAATTCGGTGAGCTCGATACATTTTTCCACCTCGGCGACGGCTTCCCCCAGTGTCTTGCCATTTTCTTCAGAGACGAGGGCTGCCAGGGTCTGCAGATTTTTTTCCAGCAGGTATTTATAGCGGAAGAAGACCTGTACCCTTTCTTTGATGGGCATCCGGCTCCAGGTGGGGAAGGCTGCCCGGGCTGCCTGGACGGCCTGGTCCAGGTCGGCGGCGGAGGAGCAGGGCATGTCCGCCAGTGGGGTCCCATCCAGGGGAGAGATGACAGGGATGCTGCGCTGATGGGTGGCGGCGGTGAACTGGCCGTTGATATAATTTTTTAGGAGGCCATATTTATACACCGGCGCCGGAGAGCTGCCGTTGGTGTGGCGCTCTCCGGTAACGGGTGGCTGTCTGGATGTTGTACTCGCGTCCATATAGATTAATGATTGTATAACAATTTAACCTAAAAAACGCGAATTTCAATATACTTACCTGCTTTTGGCAACGACC
>Ga0310811_10012065_pt1 | contig 11214 bp, 10 predicted proteins | sample YCmetagenome_FD_207642 | JGI IMG/M metagenome (GOLD analysis project Ga0310811, IMG submission 207642) | Soil microbial communities from experimental microcosm in Duke University, North Carolina, United States - YC | ecosystem: Engineered > Artificial ecosystem > Soil microcosm > Unclassified ... | reverse complement strand
TGGCGCAGATGAGGAGCCCGAGACCGGTGCTTTTTTCTCCCTCGGTGGGACGGACGGACGTGGTTTGGAATCCTTTGAAAAGCTTGTGCTGCTCGTCGGCGGGAATACCGGGACCCTGGTCGCGGACTGAGATGACCAGCTGGTCGTTTTGCTCCTGGGAGTAGACGACGATGGCGGTCCCGCGGGGGGAGAACTTGATGGCATTGGACAGCAGGTTGCCCAGGACCTGCTCGATCTTGATGGCGTCCATATACAGATACGCCGTATGCAGGTTTTCGGTGAGCTCTATGCGGATATCCTTCTTGTCGGCAATCAGGCGGTGGATCGACAGGCTCCGGGCCAACAGGGCGCGGACATCCGTAGGTTGTATGTCCAGCGACATCTTCCCCGACTCGATCTTGGAGACGTCGAGCAGGTCTTCGATAATGCGCAGAATATAGTCGCTGGACTCCCGGATGGCGGTCAGGAAGCGGGACTGCTCATTGGTGACGGCGCCGGCGGTCAGCAGGATTTGGCTGAGCTGGGCGATGGCGCCGATGGGGTTGCGGAGGTCGTGCGCCGCCATACCCAGGAGATAATTCTTCTGGGTATTGAGGTCTTCGAGCTGCAGGTTCACGCGGGTCAGCTCGGCGTTGGCGGCCTTGAGGTCTTCCTGCCGGTGGAAAAGCTCCTCGAAAACCTGGATCTTCGCCCGGGTAATGTCCGCGTTCAGCGGTTTGTACAAATAGTCGATGGCGCCGCCGACATAACCCTGGAGCGCGTATTTCTCCTCCTTGGAAATCGCGGTCATGAAGATGATGGGTATTTCCCGGGTGGTGGGATTGCCTTTGAGCAGCGAGGCTACTTCGAAGCCATCCATGTCGGGCATTTGTACGTCCAGGAGGATCAGCCCGATGGCGCCTTTCAGGACATAGCGCAGGGCTTCCTGGCCGGAAGTGGCGCGCAGGAAACGGCGGCCTTCGCCCGCAAGCAGCTCTTCGAGTACCAACAGGTTCTCGGGGCGGTCGTCGACCAATAGGATATTTAAGGTTCGTGGTTTGTTCATGCTCGGATGCCGGATAAGAAGTCTTCGATCTGGTTCAAGGTATATATACGAGGATGCTCCAGTGACCGGATGCAGGAACCGGGCATTGTTTTGAATTCAGCTTCTTCGGGGTTCTGGACGATGACCTGGCCGCCGTTGCTTTCGATACACCGCATCCCGAAGGAGCCGTCCGAATTGCTCCCGCTGAGCAGGACGCCGGTCAGCCGGGGGCCGTATACCCGCGCGGCGCTTTCAAAAGTGACGTCGATGGAGGGGCGGCTGAATTCGACGGCGTCGGAGACGTCCAGGCTGAACGTCCGGTCGTCTTCGATGAGGAGGTGGTAATTGGCGGGCGCCACGTACAGCCACCCCCGCCGGAGGGCGTTCTTTTCCTCCGCTTCCATGATTTCCTGGCGGCCGGTCCTGAATTTCAGCAGGTCTATTACGCGGTTTTCCACGTTCCGCATGAGGTGGAAGACCACGACGATGGGCGGCATGTCGCTCCCCATCACGGATTTCATCAACCGCGCAAAGGGCTCGAAACTGCCCGCCGAGCCTCCCACGAACACTGCTTCGATCTGACTGTCCGCCATAGGTATAGCATTTATCATTTGATCCGCCGGTACGTCCGCCACCGCTGGTCCACCGCCTCGAAAGCCCTGGCATTGTCGTTAAAGGCCAGCGATTCCTTGGTCCCCAGCCCCAGGTAGCCCAGCAAGCAGAGGCTCTGCCGAAACAGGTCCACGCATTTTTGCTGGAAGGCCCGGTCGAAATAGATCATTACGTTCCGGCAGAGGATCAGGTTGAACTCGTTAAAACTACCGTCAGCCGTGAGGTTGTGCAGGGCGAAAACCATATTCTTTTTGAGGGACGCGTCAAAAAGGACATTGTCGTACTTGGCGGTATAGTAACTCGAAAATACTTCTTTTCCACCGCTGTTCCGATAGTTGCGGGTATAATCCTGCATATAACGGAGCGGAAAGATGCCTTGTTTCGCCTTTCCCAATACGTAGGAGTTGATATCCGTGGCATACAATTTTGTGCGCTCGAGCAGTCCTTCTTCCTGCAATAGGATTGCCATCGAATAAACTTCCTCTCCGGTGGAGCAACCGGCATGCCAGATTTTGATGAACGGATAGGATGCCAGCTGGGGGATCACATTTTCCCTCAGCGCCTTATAAAAGCCGGGGTCCCTGAACATCTCGGTCACGTTGACCGTCACGTATTGCAGGAAACGGGGAAAGCAGGTCTCATCGTTCAGAAGGTGGTATTCCAGCTCGGACGCGGTATATATACCCGACCGGCCCATAAAGCCCAGGATCCTGCGGCGGATCGACGCCCTGGCATAGCCTGTGAAGTCATACCCGAATCGCCGGTCCACGAGGATCAGGATCTTATCCATGTGTTCGTTCGGCAGTTCGGCGAATTTTTCCATAGGCTTACAAGCTGTTATAAAGCCAGACCCGCATCAGGGACAGCAACTGGTCGATGTCCACGGGTTTGGTGATATAGTCCGACGCCCCCGCGTCGATGCATTTTTCCCGGTCTTCTTTCATGGCTTTGGCGGTGAGAGCGATGATGGGCAGTTTTTCCCAAGCCCGGTTGTCGCGGATACGTCGCATGGCCTCGTATCCGTCCATTTCGGGCATCATGATATCCATCAGCACGATCTGTACGCCGGGGTTGGCCGTCAACTTGTCCAGGCCCTCTTTACCGTCGCCCGCAACGACGACCTCCAGGCCGTGCGCCTGGAGCGTGGCAGAAAGGGCAAAGACGTTCCGCATGTCGTCGTCGACGAGCAGGACCTTTTTCCCCCTCAGCACGTCATCCGTGTCCTGGTTGTTCCAGGAGGCGCTGGCGGCCTGACCGGTCTTCTCTTCTATCTTGTGGAGGAAGAGCGCGACCTCGTCCAGCAGGCGTTCGTTCGACCGGCCGCTTTTCAGCACGATCGTATCCGTAAAGCGCCTGATCCGCATTTCCTCGTCCCGGTCGAGGTCCTTGCTGGTATGCACGATGACCTTGGTCGTCCCCGGCAGACCCGCCTGCTGGAAGTGCTCCAGCAGGTTGAACCCGCTCATGTCCGGAAGGGTCAGGTCCAGGATGATACAATCATAGACGTCCTCGCTGACGCGTTTGATCGCCTGGGCGCCGGTCCCCGCGGTCACCAACACGATGTCCCGTTCTTTTTCCCGGAGGATGCGGTCCAGGTATTGTTGCTGGATGGTATCGTCTTCCACGATCAGCACCTTTTTAATGGACGGGTTGCGGTGCAGGGCGATGGCGCTGAAAACGCCGTCCAGGTCGCCTTTGCCAAGGGGCTTGTGGACGAAGTTGATGGCCCCGAGCTCGAGACCTTTTTCCCGGTTGTCATTCCCCGAAACGACGTGTACCGGTATGCCGCGCGTATCGGGGTCCGCCTTCAGCCGTCGGAGCACCGTCCATCCGTCCACGACGGGGAGCTGGATGTCCAGCAGCATGGCGACCGGCCTGTAGGTCTTCGCATAGTGGAGGGCTGCATCGCCCCGGGTGGCGAGCACTACTTCGTATCCCCGCGAACGGGCGAAGTCTTCCAGTATCGACCCAAACACGGCGTCGTCTTCGACGATCAACAACACCCTCCCCGAGCGGAGCAGCGTTTCGTGGTTGGCGGGGCGTTCGCCGTGGAAGGGCTCGGCGGGCACGTAGGCCGCGGGCGCCTGTTCGATCGTGTTTTCCAGCGGAGCCGTATGGACGATCGGCATATAAAGGGTAAAGGTGCTGCCTTCTCCCTCGGTGCTCTCCAACCTGATCTCGCCGCCCAGCATGGCGGCCAGCTGGCGGCTGATCGACAGCCCGAGACCCGTGCCTCCGTATTTCCGGTTGGTGGAGCCGTCCGCCTGCCGGAACGCTTCGAAGATGACCTCCTGTTTGTTGCGGGCGATACCGATGCCGTTGTCGGTGACCTGGAACGCCAGGATCTGGCCGGAGGCCATGAGCTGTTCATTCTTGATCGACAGCGTGCGCGGATTGACGGCGGTCACCTGGAGTTTTACCCTTCCGCCTTCATGCGTGAATTTAAAGGCGTTGGACAAAAGGTTGCGCAGGATTTGCTCCAGCCGGTCCTTGTCGGTATAGAGTTCTTTCGGGCAAGCCGGATCGACCTGGCTGGTGAATTGGATTTTGCCCGCTTCGGCGACTTCGCGGAACATGGATGTGAGGTCCGAACGGACCTGGGCTACCGGAACCGGGTTGATGGAAACGGTCGTCCGCCCGGCCTCGATCTTGGAAAGATCCAGCACGTCGTTGATCAGGGTCAGCAGGTCCTGGCCCGATTTGTAGACGACATTGGCGTATTCGACCTGTTTGTCGGTGAGGTTGGCGTCCTTATTTTCGGAGAGCAGCTTGGCCAGGATCAGGATGCTGTTCAACGGTGTACGGAGCTCGTGGCTCATGTTGGCCAGGAACTCGGATTTGTAACGGCTGTTCCGTTCCACCTCCTCCGCCTTGTTCATGATCTCGAGCCGGGCCATTTCGAGCGCGTCCACGTTTTCGCGGAGCTGCTGCGCCTTTTCTTCCAATTGGAGGTTAGCCTGCATCAGCTCTTCTTGTTGTACGCGCAATTCCTCCTCCGAGCTCTGAAGTTGCTCGGACTGACGAACGAGCTCTTCGTTATTGGCCTGGAGCTCTTCCTGTTGAAGCTGGAGTTCTTCGGCTTGTTTTTGCAGCTGGTCGTTGAGCACGTTCATCCGGTGACGCGAATGCGCCATCTGCACCGCTACGCCGATGTCCTTGGAAACAAACCGGAGATAATCCAGGCGCCGGCCTTCGATCGGCCCGGCGCTCCCCAGCTCCAGTATGCTCACCACGCCGTCTTCGTGGTCCACCGGCCATACCAATACATTCCGCGGGCGCATTTCCCCCAGGCCCGAGCGGATATAAAAGTAGGATTCGGGTACGTCGGTGACGGATAACGGCCGGTTCTCAAAGGCGGCCTGTCCCACCAGCCCTTCTTTGAAAGCAAAGGACGGAGCCGGCCCTTCGGGCAGGGGATAGGCAAACGAACCCGATATTTCCAGCTTGCCCGAAGACTCGTTTATGGTATAAAGGGCGCCAATCTGGGCGCCTACCCGGTTACAGACTTCCGCGATGACCTGTTGGGAAAGCTCCGACATGCTCAGGTCGCCCCTCACCTGGGCGGTCAGGTCCGAGGCGCCCGTCAGGATCCAGTTACGGCGTTCGTTTTCCGCCGAGACCCTTTCCAGGGATTCATTGGTTTGCTGGAGCGATTCCCGGGCCTGCTCCCGTTCGTTGAATGTCCGGGTAATGTACCACAGCAGGACGAGCACCACGATCAGGGTGATGAAGGTACCGCCATAGTCCGCGATGGTCGTGGCGAGCTTGCTCCGCTCCATGTCCGCATTCCGTCTTACCAGCAGGCTCCTCTCTTCCTTCCGCATGTCGTCCAGGAGGCTGTTGACCTCGTCCGTCAGCGAACGGGTTGCGCTCATGTCCGTTTGATTGACCACGTCCTGGGTCGTACCTCGCTGACGGATCTGGTTCTTCCGGCGGGAATCCTGCATTCGCTGGGCAATGAGCCCGCGGACCTTTTCTGCCCGGGCCGTTTGTTCCGGGTTGTCCTGGGTCTGGGTGGCAAAATGGTCCAGCAGGTATTCGATGCGTTGGGAACTTTCGTTGAACACCGCCAGGTAACGGTCGTCCCCGGAAAGGACGTACGCCCGGGAATTGCTTTCGGCGGCGGTGACGGCCCGGTCTAGGTCGTCGATCGTATTGAGGACTTCGTAGGTGTGATTCACCCAGTTGGCGTTGTCGTCGTATTTCTGGATGGTGAGGTAAGAAGAAACGCCGATGAACAGGATGAGGATGATAGATAAAGAAAACCCGAAAAGCGTTTTGTTAGCAGGCAAAAACTTCATGAGGTTTGTGCGGTTAAGGGGTTAAAGTTAGTACTTTTGCCATATGGCAAATACGTCCACATCCAGGAAAATACGGGCATTGGCGCTCGTCCTCTGCCTCGGACTGGCGACGCCCAGCGTGAAGGCCCAGTGCTCCATCTGCACGCGGACGGCCCAGCAGTTGGGCGACAAACCGGCCAGGTCGCTCAATGCGGCCATACTTTACCTGATGGCCATGCCCCTGGGCATCATGGGTTTTCTCGGGTACCGCTGGTGGAAGAATGAACATGCAAATCACTGAGCTTATACGCCCGAGGCGGGTCGATCCCCCGACCGGCGCCGTGCTTTCCCTCCTCATCCCCTCCTGGAATAACCTGGAATACCTCCGTTTATGCATCGACAGCATACGCCGGCATTCCGTCGTCCCGCTGCAGATCATCGTGCACGTCAACGATGGACGCGACGGTACGCTGGAATGGGTTAAGTCTCAGCCGGATATCGACTATACACATAGCGTTGAAAACATCGGGGTCTGCTACGCGCTCAATCACGCCCGGTCGTTGGCCCGGGGCGAATACATCGTGTACATCAACGACGATATGTATGTATGCCCGGGTTGGGACACCGCGCTAATGGACGAGGTCCGCGCCATCGGCCATCCCTGGTTCTTTTTGTCGTCGACCATGATCGAACCTCGCGCGACCGGCAATCCCGCGGTGATCGTCCAGGACTTCGGCTCCACGGTGGCGGAGTTCCGGGAGGCTTCTTTGCTGGCCGGGTATGAATCCCTGCCGCAAAACGACTGGATGGGCGCCACCTGGCCTCCGAATATCGTCCACAAGGACGTATGGGACCTGGTAGGCGGCTACAGCGTCGAGTTCTCCCCCGGCTTGTACTCCGACCCCGATTTTTCGATGAAGCTTTGGACCATGGGCGTCCGCCTGTACAAGGGTGTGGCGAAAAGCCGGGTCTATCATTTTATGAGCAAGTCGCTCGGCCGGGTGGCGCTCAATGAGGGGGACAAAACCTTCGTGCGGAAATGGGGAATCACCTCCGGGTTCCTGACCCGCCGGATGCTCAGGCGGGGTCAGCCGTTCACCGGGGCCGCCACGGACGTCCTTGCCGGCGGCGGGCACCGGCTCAAGATGACTTGGAAGCGCGTGCGGGCCTCCTTTGGGAAATTATGACACCTGGGGCCCTTGGGCGGGCCTCATACCGGTATCCTCTTCTGTAACGCGTACAGCTTATAGTATTTCATAAAGGTCAGGTGCGCCACATTGGCGGCGATGACCAGTCCCAGGAAGCCGTCCAGGAAGCCGGCCCTGAGTATATACCCCTGGAAAAAGGCCCAGAAAGGGTTCAGCAGCATTTTTGTCCAGCTTGATTTTTTGCCTTTCGCAAAATAGGCTTCTGCGCTCAGCGTACTGAACTTGTTGTTTTGCGAGACGTGCTCGTCCAGCCGGTCGTAGGAGTAGTGCAGGATGTCGCCCTTCAAGTGACCCGTAGTTCCTGCGATCTCAACTTTTTCATGGATCTTTTCGCCTGTCCACCGGGCTTTCCGTTTATCGAAGAGTCTTAATTTCCGGTCGGGGTACCAGCTGCCGTGGCGGATGAAGCGGCCGCAATAGCTTGTACAGCGGTTCATAGTGTAACCGTCCGCTATTGCGTTGTTCTTTACTTCCGTTATGGAGGCTACCAGCCTCTCGTCTATCGCCTCGTCGGCGTCAAGGCTGAGGACCAGCGGATGCGTCGCCAGGTCCAGGGCGGCGTTTTTTTGTTCGGTGTACCCGGCAAAGGGTTGTTCATACACGACCGCTCCCTTTTCACTGGCGATAGCCGTCGTCCGGTCCTGTGAGTGGGAATCCAGTATGACCACTTCATCCGCGACCGCCTGTACCGAATCGATACATCTTCCTATATTGCGTTCTTCGTTATAGGTGATGATCACCACCGACAATTTCAGCATACCCGGCCAAGATAGGGTTTTCTCGAAAAAAAGTACAACTTTGTGACATGACGAATTTTGTTCCCATATTTCCATTATCCATCGTCGTTTTCCCTGGTGAGCAATTGAACCTCCACATATTCGAGCCACGTTACAAGCAGCTGGTTAACGAATGTTTTGAAGAGCGAAAGCGATTCGGTATTCCCACCGTCATTACGGACAAGGTGTCGGAGTTCGGGACGACCGTCATGGTAAAGGACATCGTCAAGGTCTACGATTCGGGCGAAATGGACATCACCGCCGAAGGCGATTCCGTCTTCCGGATGCTGGAGCTGGTAAAAGACATCCCCGACAAGCTCTACAGCGGGGCTATCGTCAACTACCAGGAAAACCAGTTTGACGGCAACCGTCAGCTGATGCAGGCGTTGGTCCGCAGCATCCGCGAGCTACACGACCTGCTGAAGGTGCAAAAGAAATTCACCAAGGAGGACCTCCACCTCGTCACCTACGACATCGCGCACCACGTCGGTTTTTCGCTCGAAGAGGAATACGAGTTCCTCCAGCTGCCCCGGGAAATCCAGCGGCAGGAATACATAAAGCGTCATCTTGGTAAAGTGTTGCCGCTGCTGGCGGAGATGGAGGCGCTCAAGGATAAGATCAAGCTCAATGGGCATTTTAAGCAGTTGCCCGGATTCAATTTCTAAGTTATGCGTACCGTCCTTTGTCTGGATTTCGGCAATACCCGCCAAAAATGCGGCGTCTTTATCGACGGCAAGCTCCACGCCACCCGGGTGCTGGCGGACGACCAGCCGGCTTCGGTGCTCCCTTTATTGGACGAGTTCAGGCCGGAAGGTTCGGTGCTGGCGTCGGTGATCCACCACCCTGCCGGGCTTGAGGTCCTCCTCCGCGAGCGCACCCGCTTTCACCTGGTCAACCACCAGAGCCGCATGCCCCTGAAGCTGCCCGTCGGCAAACCGGAGACCATCGGAGCCGACCGGTTGGCGATGATGGTAGGCGCGCTTACCCGTTTCCCCGACGTACATATCCTGGCCATAGCCCTCGGGTCCGCGATCGTCTGCAACTTTATCGACAAGTATGCCGAGTTCCTGGGCGGCAGCATTTCGCCAGGGATGGAAATGCGGTTTAAATCCCTCCACCAGTTCACCGCCAGGCTCCCGCTGATAGAAGCCGACTGGAACTACCCGCTGATCGGCATGGATACCCGCACCAATATCCTCAGCGGCGTGCTGCTCGGCATGGCCAAGGAGGTGGACGGCGTCATCGCGGCGTACCGCGAACGCTACGAAGGCCTGGAGGTTGTCCTGACGGGCGGAGACACTACGTTCTTTTCCAGCCACCTGCGCGAGCGCGTGCACATTGACCCCGACCTGATCTTTAACGGACTTTATACCCTGGGTCTCTGGAATAACCCCTAATTTCGCGCCGATGCCGGGTCCGCTGAGCAAATGGATGTCGATTTTCCTGGCGGCCGCCTGGCTGCTCGCCACTGCCTGCGAGAACGACATGCAAAAGGTCGCCGCCCTCGGCCGCCGCAGCAACGCTCCCGAAGAAGGGCATGGGATCGACGCCTACCTCAGCCAGTCCGGCCACATGAAGGCCCGCCTGCTGGCGCCCTTTATGCTCCGCTACGCGGCGCCCGACACCCCCAAGATCGTTTTCCCCCACTCTCTGCACGTCGACTTCTACGATTCCCTCCTGACCGTCGAAAGCCGCCTCGACGCCCGCTATGGCATCTACTACGAAACCATGAACAAGGTCTACCTGGCCGACCACGTCAAGATCGTCAACATCGCCAAGGGCGATACGATCTACTGCCAGGACCTCTACTGGGACCAGAACACCGGCAAATTCTACACCCACCGCGACGTCGCCATCCACCGCGTCACCCAGACCATCTACGGCACCGGCATGGAGGCGACCCAGGACTTCAACAATGTTACCATCGATTCGGCCTCGGGGCATATGCGCGTTCAAAACGACGAGTTGCCGTAGGGGCGTGAGCGCCCGGGGCCAGGACGGCCCTGGTCCGGGTTGGCCCGGAGGGCGTCCGCTGCCCGACTTCTCGTAAGTACACCCTTGGGTTTCTATCTTAGCAATGGATCATTGCAAGTATTTTATTATTCGGGGGAGGTGAATAGAAACCTGGACAGGTTTCCAGCACACTTTATGTTTGAGCTGACCAGGGAAGAGAACGAAATCTTAAGGTCGCAATTTGCGACCTTAAGACACGGAGCACACACAAAGTACCTGCCGTATGCCTTTACCGAACATGGTATCTTGATGCTTTCCAATGTGTTAAAGAGCAGAAGGGCTATCGAGATGAGCATCAGGATTATCGATGTCTTCGTAAAACTCCGTGAGATGCTGTTGGCACACAAGGACATACTCCTGAAATTGGAGCAATTGGAAAAGCAGGTTATTCAGAACAGCGAAGACATACAAATGATTTTTGCGGCGCTAAAGCAGCTGCTGAATCCGCCGCAGCCACCGCGCGACCGCATAAAAAAGGCCCGCCGAAGGCGGGCCGGGAATGGTATAATTGATGGTGAAAGCCTAAACTTCTTCGGCCTTCATCGACTTCTGCACGCGTTTGCGTTCCTCCTCGTCGAGGATCACTTTGCGCATCCGGATGAAGTGAGGGGTGACCTCGATACACTCGTCCTGTTGGATATATTCCATACACTCCTCCAACGTCAGTACCGTCTTCGGCGCGATGTTGGTCGCCGCGTCGGTGCCGCTGGCGCGCATGTTGGTGAGTTTCTTGCCTTCGTTCGAGTTGACGACGAGATCGCCGGGCTTGTTGTTCTCGCCGATGATCATACCCTTGTAGACTTCTTCCCCGGGGTCGACGAAGAAAAAGCCGCGGTCCTGGAGCTTGTCCAGCGAATAACCCGTGGTGGTGCCCTGGTCCTTCGACAGGAGTACGCCGTTGTTGCGGCCGGGGATAACGCCCTTCCAGGGTTTGTATTCGGTAAAGCGGTGAGCCATGACGGCCTCGCCCTGGGTCGCGGTGAGCATTTGGGTACGCAGCCCGATCAGGCCGCGGGAGGGGATTTCGAATTCCAGGTGCTGGATGTCGCCCTTGGTCTCCATGACGTGCATTTCACCTTTGCGGCGGGTAACCAGGTCGATGACCTTGGAAGCGGATTCCTGCGGAACGTCAACCACGAGGTTTTCGTAGGGTTCGCATTTTTTGCCGTCGATGAGCTTGACGATGACGCGGGGCTGGCCGACGGTCAGCTCGAAGCCTTCGCGACGCATGGTCTCGATGAGGATACCCAGGTGGAGGATACCGCGGCCGAAGACCATAAAGGTGTCCCCGCTCTCGGTGT
>Ga0310811_10012064_pt1 | contig 11214 bp, 13 predicted proteins | sample YCmetagenome_FD_207642 | JGI IMG/M metagenome (GOLD analysis project Ga0310811, IMG submission 207642) | Soil microbial communities from experimental microcosm in Duke University, North Carolina, United States - YC | ecosystem: Engineered > Artificial ecosystem > Soil microcosm > Unclassified ... | reverse complement strand
GCCGTCGCCCGACAGGACCGCCTCGGCGATCTGCCCGACGACCTCCTGATCGGTCATCTTCGCTTCCGGGCCGCCGGGGAACGAACAGCCGAGCGTCAGCGTCCGCACGCGCTCGGGGTGGGCGAGGACGAGCTCCTGGGCGACCATCCCGCCCATCGAGATCGCGACGACGTGAGCGGAGTCGATCTGCAGCGCGTCGAGCAGCGCGACGGCGTCGTCGGCCAGCCGCCTGATCGTGCACTCGCCCTCGAGCGCGCCGCTGCGCCCCGCGCCGCGGTGGTCGTAGAGGATGAGCTCCAGGCCGCCCTCCTCGAGCGCGTCGAGGAAGCCGTCGCCCCAGTGCAGGTGGTTGCCTCCGAGCCCCTGGATGAGCAGCAGCGGCTCGCCGCTGCCGCGGCGCTCGTAGTAGATGTCGGTCCCGTCGATCTCAAGCGTCGGCATCGGCCACACGCTACAACGGCAGCGCGAGCTGGTCGTCCACGCGCTCGCCGGGCGCGCCGTGCACGAGGCCCGCGACGCGCACGCCGAGCAGCCGCACCGGCCGCGGCGGCGCGTACTCGCGCAGCAGCGCCAGCGCCACGCCGACGACGGTCGCCGTGTCGTTCGTCGCCTCGGCGATCGTGCGCGCGCGCGTCACGGTCTCGAAGTCGTCGAGGCGGACCTTGATCGCGATCGTCCGCCCGCGGCGCTCCTGGCGCGCCAGGCGCTCGCACAGGCGGGTCGCGAGGTCGGTCAGCACCTCCTCCAGCCGGCGCGCGTCGGCGATGTCGTAGTCGAACGTCGTCTCGTGCGACTCGGAGTGCACGCGGCGCACCGGCGTCACCCGCGCGGCCGCCTCGAAGCGCGCGCGGCGCTGCAGGTCGGGGCCGTGGTTGGAGCCGAACTCGGCGACGAGCACGTCGGGCGGCGCGGCCGCCACCTGCGCGAGCGTCGTGATCCCGATCCGCTCCAGCCGTGCGGCCGTCTTGGGGCCGATGCCGGGCACGATGCCGGGCGGCCGCGGCCCGAAGCGCGCACAGGCCTGCTCGCGCGTGAGGCAGACGAAGCCGCGCGGCTTCTCGGCGTCGGAGGCGACCTTTGCGACGAGCCGGTTGGGGCCGATCCCGACCGAGCAGTCAAGACCCGTCGCCGCGCGGATCTCGCCGACGAGCCGGCGCATCGCCGCGCGCGGCGCGACGAAGCCGTCGAGGTCGAGGTAGGCCTCGTCGAGCCCGACGACCTCCACGTGGTCGGCGGTCGCGCGCACGCGCGCCATGACCGCGCGCGACGCCTCGCGGTAGGCGTCGAAGTCGGGCGCGACGACGATCGCGTCGGGGCACAGCCGCCGCGCCCGCGACGTCGGCATCGCCGAGCCGACCCCGAACCTGCGCGCCTCGTAGGACGCCGTCGTGACGACCGCGCGCGGCCCGCTGCCCGACACGATCACCGGCAGCCCGCGCAGCTCGGGGCGGCGCAACAGCTCGACGCTCGCGTAGAACGCGTCGATGTCCAGATGCGCGATCGGCGCCATCGGCCTACACGATGACGTGCGCACCGGAGCGCTCGGGTTTGTCCGCGCCCGCCCGTGGGAGAATCGCCTGCAATGGCCCGCGGGCACCGCCTCTCCGCGCTCGACGCCTCCTTCCTGCACCAGGAGAAGGCGGGCACACCGCTGCACGTCGCGTCGGTGACGGTCTTCGACGGGCCGACGCCGCCCTACGACGAGATGCTCGCCCACATCGAAGGGCGCCTGCACCTCGTCCCGCGCTTTCGCCAGCGCCTGGCCGAGACCCCGCTGCGCCAGGGCCGCCCGGTCTGGGTCGACGACCCGCACTTCAACCTGCGCTACCACCTGCGCCATGCCGGGCTGCCCGCGCCCGGCAGCGACGAGCAGCTGAAGAACCTCGCCGGCCGCGTCTTCGCCCAGCGCCTGGACCGGACCAAGCCGCTGTGGGAGCTCTTGCTCGTCGACGGCCTCGCGAGCGGCGCCTTCGCGCTCATCGCCAAGAGCCACCACGCGCTCGTCGACGGGATCTCGGCCGTCGACATCACGACCGTCCTCTTCGACACCGCGCCCGACGCGCCGCCGCCGCCCAAGCCACGCCGGACCTGGATGGCGCGCCCGCTGCCGACCAGCGCACAGCTGCTGTCCGACGCGCTCCTGGAGCGCGCGACCCGCCCGCGCGAGCTCGCGCGCACGGGCCGGGCGCTCGTGCGCCGGCCGCGCGACGTCGCCCGCGGCGCCCGCGACAGCCTGCAGTCGACCGGCGCGCTGGCGTTCGCCGGCCTCGCGCCGGTGCCCGCGACGCCGCTGAACGTCAAGACCGGCCCGCACCGCCGCTACACCTGGGTCGACGCCCGCCTGCCCGAGCTCCAGGCGATCAAGGACTCGCTCGGCGGCAGCGTCAACGACGCCGTCCTCGCGGTCGTGGCGGGCGCGCTCGGGCACTTCCTGCGCCACCGCGGCGTCGACACCCGCGAGCTCGTCCTGCGCGCGCTCGTGCCCGTCTCCGTGCGCGCCGAGGCCGACCAGGGCGCGCTCGGCAACGAGGTCGCGCCGATGTCGGTCGCGCTGCCGGTCGGCATCGAGGACCCGGCCGCGCGGTTGCAGGCGATCCGGGCCGCGGTCGCCGAGCAGGCGGAGGCCGACCGCGCCGTCGACGCGCGGACGCTGACCGAGCTCGCCGGCTTCGCCTCGCCGACGATCCTCAGCCAGGCCGCCCGCCTGCAGCAGCGCCAGCGCGACTTCAACGTCGTCATCACGAACGTCCCCGGCCCGCAGGTCGCGCTGTACCTGCTCGGGCGGCGGCTGCGCGCGCTGTACCCCGTGCTGCCGCTCGCAAGCCGCCAGGCGCTCGGGATCGCCGTCACGAGCTACGACGGCCGCCTGGGCTTCGGGCTGCTCGCAGACTACGACGCCGTGCCCGACCTCGAGCTGCTCGCCGACGCCCTGCGCGACGCGATCGACGCCCTCGCCGCCGCCGCCTCGGTGCCGCGGCGCGCCGCGCGCGGGCGCCGCGCGGCGGCGAGCCCGCCCGTCAAGAGCGGCCGCTGATGGCGGGCCGGCTGCTGGTCGCCGCGGCGGCGATCGTCGTCGCCATCGCCGCCGTCTTCGGCCTCTCCGCGCTGCTGGCCTCGCGCGACGAGTCGACCGTCACGCGCAACACGGGCCCCGGCACTCCGCGGCCCGCCGGCGCGCGCCCGCGCGTCGCGCCGGGCAACGTCGTGCTGCTCTACAGCGACGAGCGCCTCACGCGCAGCCTGCGCGCGCTGGCGGCCGACATCGGCGGCCCGCCGGACGCTGCGCTCGCCGCGGCCGGGCAGGCCGTGCTCGTCCGCCATCAGGTCAACCTGCGCGTCCCGGTCGTCGCCGTGACGGCCACGCGGCGCCTGGACGCCGCCGGCCCCGAGGATCCCAGGCTGCGCGCCTTCGCCGAGTACTGGCTGGGCAGGGACCCCTCGTGATCGCCCCGCCGCTGCGCGTCGCGCTGGCGCAGATCAACGCCGTCGTCGGCGACATCGCCGGCAACGAGCGGCGGATCGACGCCCAGATCGCCGCCGCCCGCGCCGCCGGCGCCCAGCTCGTGGTCTTCCCCGAGCTCGCGCTCACCGGCTACCCGCCCGAGGACCTGCTGCTCAAGGAGCACTTCCTCGCCGACACGCGCGCGGCGCTGGAGCGGATCGCCGCCGGCGTCGAGGGAGTCGTCGCGATCGTCGGCTATCCCGAGCGCGCCGAGGACGTCTACAACGCGGCGGCGATCCTCGCCGACGGCGCGATCCGGGCGACCTACCGCAAGCAGCACCTGCCCAACTACGGGGTCTTCGACGAGCTGCGCTACTTCCAGCCGGGCCGGCGCGGCGCGACGATCGAGGTCGACGGCGTGACCGTCGGCCTGACGATCTGCGAGGACATCTGGCAGCCCGGCCCGCCGCTGTCCGACGAGGCGCTGTCGGGCGCGCGGATCATCGTCAACCTGTCGGCCTCGCCCTACCACGCGGGCAAGAGCACGAGCCGCGAGCGGATGCTCGCCCAGCGCGCGCGCGACGACCTGACCGTCGTCGCCTTCTGCGCGCTCGTCGGCGGCCAGGACGAGCTCGTCTTCGACGGCGACTCGGTGATCGTCGACCACGAGGGGACGATCGTCGCCCGCGCCCCGCAGTTTCAGGAGGCGCTCGTCGTCGCCGACGTCGACCCGCTGGCCGCCGGCACCGCGCGCCTGCGCGACACCCGCCGGCGCACCCCGGCCGCCGCCGCGGCGGGCAGCGTCGACCGCCTCGGTGCGTTCACGACGGCCGCGGGCGCCGCGGCCGCCGCCCGCGCGCCGCTGCAGCCCGTCGTCGCGCCGCTGCTGGACCCCGACGCCGAGGTCTACGAGGCGCTCGTCCTCGGCACGCGCGACTACGCGCGCAAGAACGGCTTTCAGCATGTGGTCCTCGGCCTCAGCGGCGGCATCGACTCGACGCTCGTCGCGCTGATCGCCGCCGACGCGCTGGGCCCCGACTGCGTCACCGCGGTCACGATGCCGTCCCCGTACAGCTCGCAGGGCACGCGCGACGACGCCCGCGCGCTGGCGGCGAACGTCGGCATCGAGCTGCTCGAGCTGCCGATCGAGCCGATGATGCGCGGCTACGACGACGCGCTCGCGGCGGTCTTCGCCGGCCGCGCGCCGGACCTCACCGAGGAGAACCTGCAGGCGCGCATCCGCGGCAACCTGCTCATGGCGCTGTCGAACAAGTTCGGCTGGCTCGTGCTGACGACCGGCAACAAGTCGGAGATGTCGGTCGGCTACTCGACGCTGTACGGCGACAGCGCGGGCGGCTTCGCGGTCATCAAGGACGTCCCGAAGCAGCTCGTCTACCGCCTGGCGCGCCATCGCGACGCGCGCGCCGGCGGCGGGCTCGTGCCGCCCGAGCTGTTCACGCGCGCGCCGTCGGCGGAGCTGCGCCCCGACCAGCGCGACGATCAGTCGCTGCCGCCCTACGAGGTGCTCGACGCGATCCTCGAGGGCTTCGTCGAGCACGATCTCGGCCGCGAGGCGCTGATCGCGCGCGGGCTGGCGGCCGAGGACGTCGACCGTGTGATCCGGCTCGTCGACGTCGCCGAGTACAAGCGCCGCCAGCAGCCGCCGGGGATCAAGGTCACGACGCGCGCGTTCGGCCGCGACCGGCGCGTGCCGATCACGAACCGCTACCGCGGATAGGCCGCGGCAGCGGTCCGGTGCGGCGGGTGGGCGGCTACGCCGCCGTCTTCGTGCTGGGATCCGGCACGATGCGGATGTACGGCTTGGGCGAGTCCCAGCCCTCGGGGTAGCGCTCCTTGGCCGCGTCGTTGGAGACCGAGCCGGCGATGATGACGTCGTCGCCCGGCTGCCACTGGGCCGGCGTGGCGACCTGGTGCTTGGCGGTCAGCTGCAGCGAGTCGATGACGCGCAGCACCTCGTCGAAGTTGCGCCCCGTCGTCATGGGGTAGACGAGCACGAGCTTGATCTTCTTGTCGGGCCCGATGACGAAGACGTTGCGGACCGTCTGGTTGTCGGCCGGCGTGCGCGAGGTCGGGTCGCCCTCGACCTCGGCCGGCAGCATCCCGTAGGCCTTGGCGACCTTGAAGTCCTTGTCGCCGATGAGCGGGTAGTTCGGCGCCGTGCCCTGCGTCTCCTCGATGTCCCGCGACCACTGCTCGTGGTTGGAGACGGGGTCGACCGACAGGCCGATGATCTTCACGCCGCGGCGGGCGAACTCCGGCTCGATGCTCGCCATGTAGCCGAGCTCGGTCGTGCAGACCGGCGTGAAGTTGCGGGGGTGCGAGAAGAGCACGCCCCAGGAGTCGCCGAGCCAGTCGTGGAAGCTGATCGGCCCTTCGGTGGTCTCAGCCTCGAAGTCCGGCGCGGTGTCGCCGATCGTGAGTGCCATGCAGATGTCCTCCTGCTGTGTGGGGTGTACTGCTCGGTACCAATACGGTACCGAACCCCTATCGGCTTTTACGCCTTTTGCTGTGGGCGCACGGCGATCGTCATGCGCGTCATGGCGCACAGACGCCCGTCGTCGTCGGTGATCTCGACGTCCCACAGCCATGTCGTGCGCCCGCGGTGGCGGCGGATCGCGCGGGCGTGGATCGTGCCGTCGAGGATCGGGCGCAGGAACGAGGTGCTGTTGGAGAGCCCCATCGCCGCGTTGCCCTCGGGGACGACGACGACCGCCGTGCCCAGCGAGGCCAGCGTTTCGGCGATCGACGCGAGCACGCCGCCGTGCACGAGACCGAACGGCTGGCGCAGGTCGTCGCGGACCGCGACCTGGGCCAGGACGAGCTCGTCGTGGACCTCGAGCACCTCCAGGCCGTAGAGCGCGTCATAGCCGCCGGGTGGTGGGAAGACGGGCTCCGCGGACATCGGCCCGGGACCCTACCGAGGCAGCGCCGTGGCGCCTGACGGTTGGTTAGGGTTGCGCGCGCATGGATCCGCTCGAGCGCCTCAACGCACAGCAGCGCGCCGTCCTGGGGCTGCTGCTGGCACGGGGCAAGTCCTACGACGAGATCGCCGCGATGCTCAAGACCGACGCGGCCGCGATCCGCCGCCGCGCGCAGGGCGCCGTCGCCGCGCTGGCGCCCGACGAGGCGCAGGTCTCGGACGACCGTCGCAACGAGATCGCCGACTACCTGCTCGGCCAGCAGACAGCCTCCCAGCGCGCCGCCACGCGCGAGTACCTCGAGGGGTCGGCGGCGGGCCGCGGCTGGGCGCGCGCGGCGTCAGGCGCGCTGGCCGGGGTCGACGGCGCCGAGAAGCTGCCCGACGTCCCGGCCGAGCGCGAGGAGGTCGCCGAGGCCTTCGAAGCGCTCCAGAAGCGCGCGGCCCGCCAGTCGGAGGTCGAGCGCTCGGTCAAGCGCGGCAACGCGCTGCTGTCGGCCGGCCTCGGGCTGCTGCTGGCGATCGTGATCATCGTCGTCGTCGCGCTCGTCTCCAGCGGCGGCGACGACAACAAGACCAGTGGCGACAACGCCGCCGTGACGACGCCCGCGAGCACGAGCACGAGCACGACGCCGGCGAGCACGAGCACGTCGGCGGCTGCGGCCGCCACCGCCGTCGAGGGGACTCCGCAGATCGTCGCCGAGGGCAACCTGCGCCCGCCGAGCGGGAGCGGCTCGACCGGCAGCGGTCAGGTCGCGATCGTGCTGTTCTCGAAGTCCAAGCGCATCCGCCTCGCGCTGACCGCCAAGGGGCTGCCGCCGAGCACCGCCGGCGGCACCGCCTACGCGGTCTGGTTCTTCCGCAGCAAGAACGACACGCAGTTCCTCGGCTTCCCCAGCAAGGTCGTCGGGTCCGACGGCCGGCTTGACGCGGTCGCCGACATCCCCGCCAACGCGCGAACGCCGCGTGACGTCCTGCTGACGGTCGAGCACCACAACCACCCCACCGCGCCCGGCACCGTCGTGTTGCGCGCGCCGCTGCGCTACCGGGCGCAGCAGCAGCCGGCCGGCGCCGGGCGCACGACGACGACGCCGTAGCCGCCGGCGTCAGCGACGGACGAGCAGCGCCTCGAGCCCGTCGAGCGCCTCCTCGGCCTGACGCCTCGCAGCCGCGCGCACCATGAAGGTGCCGAGCAGCGCCAGCCCGCGCGGGCGCTGGGCGAGCGAGATCACGACACGCGTGCCGTCGCCGTCGGGCTCGAGCGTGATCGCCGTCTCCGCGCGCGCGAGGATGCGCTCGAACGGCGTCCCGGGGATCTCCTGGGCCCAGCTGCGAGCGCGCGGCGCGATCGACTCGACGACGCGAAAGTCGGCCCGCACCGGCTTGCCCTTCGCGGTCTTCAGGACCTGCGTGAAGCCGTCGGCGTCGACGCCCTCGACGCGCGCGACGCGCGGCCACCAGCGCGGCAGGTGGTGGGCGTCGCCGACGATCGCCCACAGCTCCTGCGGTGACGCGGGCAGCGTCCGCTCGCGCCGGATCGCCGCCACGGCTATTCGGCGTCGTAGGTGATGAGCGCGCGCGTCTCGTGCGGCGCCAGGCGCTCGCGCCCGTCGAGGAACGCCAGCTCGATGAGGAACGCGCAGCCGACGACCTCGCCGCCGAGCCGCCCGACGAGCTCGCACAGCGCCTGGGCGGTGCCGCCGGTGGCGAGCAGGTCGTCGTGGACGAGCACGCGCGCGCCCGGCCCGAAGGCGTCGGCGTGCAGCTCGAGGCTGTCGGCGCCGTACTCCAGCGAGTAGTCGGCGCGGACGGTCTCGTGCGGGAGCACGCCCGGCTTGCGGGCGAGCACGAAGCCCGCGCCGAGATCGCGGGCGAGCGCCGGCCCGAGCAGAAAGCCGCGCGCCTCGGGGCCGATGACGACGTCGGGGCGCAGGTCGCGCGTGGCGTCGACGAGGCCGTCGATCGCGAGCTTCAGGCCCTCGCGACTCGCCAGCAGCGGCGTGATGTCGCGGAACACGATCCCCGGCTTCGGAAAGTCCGGCACCGAGCGGATGTAGGAGGCGAGCGCACCGGCGTCGTCGGATGAAGGGGTTCGCCCTGCGGTCCTCGCAGGCTCGGACCTCCGGTCGACGTCGCTCATCCGGCGATCTTGCGCAGGTCGCGGATGAGCAGCAGGTGCTTGAGGTGCGACGCCACGGCCGCGAGGTTCTCCAGCGCCTCGAGCGCCTCCTTGCGGCGCTCGGGATTGCGCGAGCGCAGGGCCGGGGCGAGGATCTGCTGCAGCAGCGCCGACTCGCGGTCGGCGGACGAGCGAAAGACGCGCAGGTTGCGCCCGCCGACGCCGTAGCGCGCGAGCTCGGTGACCGCCCGGATGATCTCGCGCTCCGTCTCGTCGTAGTACTGCGTGCCGGCGCGGCTCTCGCCCTTGATGACGCCGTAGTCCTCGAGCTCGCGCACGAGCTCGGGGCTCGCGCGCGTCTCCTCGAGGACGTCCTCCAGGGCATACAGCGCGCCGCGGTCCTGCACCGAGACGCTCGCGCGCCGCTTGCGCTTGTCGCCGACCGACGCCCCCGGGCCCGCGGCGACGGGTCCCTCGGGATCCCCTCCGCGCCCGGACGCCAGCTCCTGGCGGATGACGCGCAGCGGCAGGAACTCGTCGCGCTGCAGGCGCAGGATCGTCCGCAGCCGCGCCATGTCGGAGGCCGAGTAGAGGCGGTAGCCGCCGGGCGTCCGGCGCGGGTTGAGGAGCTTCTGGTCCTCGAGGTAGCGGATCTTCGAGATCGAGATGTCGGGGAACTCCTGCGCGAGCCCCTTGCAGACCGCCCCGATCGTCATCGACTTCTGCGGGCGCCCGCCGGCGTCGAGCTCGGGGGTCGTCATCTGGTCGGTGGCCATCAGCGCGAGAGGAACGTGAGCTTGTACTTGCCGACCTGCAGCTCGTCGCCGTCGCTCAGGCGAACGGTCTCGATGCGCTGACGGTTGACGTAGGTGCCGTTGAGCGAGCCGAGGTCGTCGAGGTGCCAGTCGCCGCCGCGGCGCACGATCAGCGCGTGGTCGCGCGAGACGGTCACGTCGTCGAGGAAGATCGCGGAGTCGGGACGGCGGCCGATCGTGCTGCGCTCGCCCTCGAGCGGGAAGCTCTCCCCCACGCGCCCGCCGCCGGCGCGGATGACGAGCGCGGCGCCCTCGCGCGCGACCACCGCCTCGAGCTCGACGGGCACGAGCTCGCCCGTCTCGTCGATGCGGTACGTCGCGGTCACCGGGTCCTTCGGCGTCTCACGGGATCCGACGAAGGCACCGCACTTCTGACAGTAGTTGGCGCCCTCCGCGTTGACGAACCCACATTCGGGGCAGTGGCGTGACATCACTCCTGGGGCGAGCGCCCGGCAAGGATGTCGGTCAGCCGCTGCACGTCGGCCCCGGAGATGACGTCCTCACCGGAGTCGTGCTTCTTGCGCAGCCGGTTGACGAGCTCTGCGCGCAAGATGTCGATCTTGCCGTGCAGGATCCGGCGCCGGTATGAGACCTCGACCTCCTCGTCCGTGAGCTGCTGAATGAGGTCCTTCAGCTCCTGGTCCGAGAGCAATCCGAGGTCGGGAAAGGTGTCCATCGCGAGGGTCTCCTCCATGAAAAAGGCGCGGCACGGCGGGCCTGGCGAGCATACCAGCGGCTTTCTTTCCTTCAAGTTGAGCTTGAGAGTCTCGACCGACGGGGAGGCTTCTCGGCAATGAGACCGATCGGTCCGGTAGGTTTAGGACCCCCTAAGCCTCTCCCTCCGCGAGCCATGCAACCGACCTCACCGCCCCCCACCAGCAAGCGCACGAGCGGCATGCTCGCACCGACGCTGACCGATCCCGGCGCCTGCGACTCCTGCACGCTGGTCCCCGGATCGCTGCAGCGCGTGCGCGAGATGGCCGCGCTGCGCGAGCAGGGCTGGAGCCTCGACGAGATCGCGCTGCGCTACGAGGTCTCGCGCGAGCGCGTGCGTCAGATCCTGCGCGCCCACGGCGGACCCGACGCGCTGAAGGTCGCCGACGCGCGCCGCCGCCGCGCCGAGCAGCAGGCCGAGGCGCGCGTCGACGAGCTGCTGGCGCTGTGGCGGGCCGGCGAGCACACCCACGACGTCGCCGGCAGGCTCGGGCTGCAGGCCGTCGCCTGCCGCAGCACGATCGAGCGCTTCGCCACCGACGTCGACCGGGCCGCCCGCCGCGCGGCGATGGCCGGCGCCCGCGGCGCGCGCACGTATTCCGATCGCGACATCATCCTGGCGCTGACGTCTGCCGCCAAGCGCCTGGACCGGGTGCCGAGCGCCAAGGAGTACGCCCAGCTCGCGCGCGAGCTGGGCTTCCCGAGCCTGGCGACCGTCCTGAACCGGATGGGCGGCTGGTCCAACGCCGTCGCCGCCGCCGGGCTGCGCCCGGCCGCGGCCGCGTCGAGCCGGCGCGCGCGCTCGCGGCGCTGGACGGAGGAGGCCTGCTGGCAGGCGCTCACGCGCGTGGTCGCCGAGCTCGGCGAGGTCCCGTCGGTCCTCGCCTACGAGCGCTTCGCCGCAGGCCGCGACGACCTGCCCTCGTCGGCGACGATCCGCAACCGCCTCGGCCGTTGGAGCTCGCTCGTCACGCGGCTGGCCGCCGAGCGCGAGCTCGCGCTGCACGCCGCCCAGGGGCCGGGCCGATCAGCCACCGCTCCCGCGGGCGCGTAGCTGGCGCAGGCCGTCGCGCAGGTAGAGCGCGACGGCGAACCAGGCGAGCGCGAGGCCGATGTAGATCAGGACCTCGGCGAGCGTCAGCAGGCCGACGAGCGCGAAGAAGATCGCCGACATGGTCGGCCAGAC
>Ga0310811_10012061_pt1 | contig 11216 bp, 5 predicted proteins | sample YCmetagenome_FD_207642 | JGI IMG/M metagenome (GOLD analysis project Ga0310811, IMG submission 207642) | Soil microbial communities from experimental microcosm in Duke University, North Carolina, United States - YC | ecosystem: Engineered > Artificial ecosystem > Soil microcosm > Unclassified ... | reverse complement strand
AAGAATGGCCGACCAGGTAGCACGTTAAATTACTCGTATGTGACTTATTTAATATATACAGAACAGGCTTTCAAGTTCTCAGTGATTACGACATGGCGGCGCGTTCAAACCGTCTTAACTAACGTAACTGGTCCTGCCGCCGCCACAGGAGCCGTCCCCGGCGGTGATGTCTTGTACGTAGCACGTCGCTCTGTACAGGGGACAGCTGGGGATAGACGTCTTAGAAGCCTTCGTGGCGTTTGAACGGGTCTCTCCAGGGCCCGGGGTAAACGGCCCGAGTAGTGCCGTTGACAACGACTTCGTCCCAAAGTCCTGCTGTATTAGAAGACAGTTGTTCGACCTCATCCAGGAAGAACAATCCTTTCGCACTGTCCCCGAAATCTCAGTGCAGACATAAACGGATCACCCAGAAATGTACCACCGTGCTCAAGTGCCCATATTCCCTGCGCCCTGTTACCAATACGTACAAAGTGCCCACGGCGTGCCTCCGGATAATTTCAAAGTCACCGTAAAGACTTCGTTTGACGAGAGAAAGAGGTGAACTTGCCCAGAAAGACTGTGGTTCGCGGGTGAAAGATGTGAAAGATACGGAGTTTACCGGTGTGAGGAGTGGGGGGGACGTGCGTTGCGGGCTGCCGAAGACACCGATATGCTTCGGATTCGATAATATACTATACTTACTTATGAGCGGCACCGCGCAATTGCAATCGAATCTTGAGAAGAACCCAGGGAGCACGCTAACAAAAAATTTGCTCTTGATAAGACTTTTGAATGCCGGAGTGCATCCGCTACGTCAAGATGATGCATGTCGCTGTCAAGGTTATGAATAGAAAGGGGTACCTTGTAAGTCACACCTGTTAATTGCCAGCCGCGGCGACCTCATGATACCCTGGCGCCTTGCAAATTGCCCCCTCCCCACCATAGCTAACGATAGGAGTTTGGACTGTGGAGTTGCTAGTCATCCGCTGCCATCGGCGCACTCGAAGCGAAGGAGCTACCACTCGCCTGGACTCACATGATATCCCATAACAGTACACAGACGAGCGCCCTCTTTCGGCAATGGCGAAGAGAAGAAAGGCACATTGAGCGTCCGATATTCCATTTTGGTCCTCCTCACACGGAATAAGCCGAATCAACTCTACCAAGCTTCAGGAAATGTGGAGTAGAGAAATGGACGAGTGAGACGTAGATAGAAGTGGGCGGCCTAGGAAATGGAGGACTCGAAGAAGGGGCCTGTCGAGGGTTTGTGCTGAATACAGGGAACGTTTGTCTAGGGGTTCGGGGAGACTAGTATCCACTGGCCGTTCATTTAATCGTGGAATGTGAATGAGAGATAATTGTGCCCGCTAGTACAATGCTAGTGAACCACCTATAGGGTGACGCGAGAATGCATCGGCTTTAACTTAACTCAATTGCGCGACAATAGGGTCCACACTCCCCGTCCCCGCTTATATTGAGTTCGTGACCCCACACGCGTGGCCCAGCTGCACACATAGCTTTTTTGACAGCGGAGTCAATGTAATGTGCAACGTGATATGGCACAAAAGCAGAGTTTGAAGCCTGCAGACAAAAATACGTCATCTAGACTACACTGTCGGCGGCGCGGCTGACATCCGCAGGACACCATCTGACACACAATCCGCAGAGGAGCATTAATTCAAGGCAATTCCAATCCTTTTACTTTTCATCTCCGTCGACGTGGCGCACAGCTGGTTTAATGTATGTAATAGAAAAATGAAAATCATGGAGTCGCTTCTGGGGCGGGTGATGTGATTATAGCACATGTCGTTATCCCACTCTAAGCCCATGTTTCAAAGTCGAGGAAACCTTCTTCAACCTGTGTATTGGCATTAGTGGGAGATTCGCGCACTGCGTCTTGAATACATGATACGGGGTACGATCCACCTGTGTGATATCGATATGATGCACAACTGCTCTCCACATGATACAAGATCAACCAAGCGACCAAAACTTTTTCCATTGACGACGGGGCTTCTTATGCATCTCGGGTTGCTAAAGGTTAGAAATACCAGTAAGATGAATAGAGTGTGTTGTAGGGAACTTGAAATACAAGCGCTATTACGTGGGATGCTAAACTTTGGGCCACAGATACCGAATTAGAAGAGTATTTGGACTCCTGGAAAGAGACCGACAAAGTTACACCCCACGCCCGAACAACAATACTGCATCGCAAACATAGCCAATGCAGAGATGATCACATGGATAAGCTTGGGGAGGTAAATGCCGTGACAAGTGCTGTAATCCCGTCGAACCATCAAGCCCAAAGGGAGAACACAGCATCGATAGAGGCATGTGCATGTGGCAGGATGTTCGATTGTCCTTTCCGGTGTAGCGCTAGCACAGGAACTTAATAGAGGGCGTTGGGATGATGCTGAATTGAGGCAACGTGCGAGCGGGCTATGACGAGTGACGAAATTGCTTCATCCAAATCCAATTTGAACTCTCGAACCTTGATCTTCTTCCTTTGAATGAGTTTCGGTGTACAATATACACATGGGTGAGGGCGGATGATCGTAACAGGGGGAGCTCGGAAGCTGAGTAAGATACCGGAGTTTCATCTAGAGTCGTGTACGGCCCGCGGACGAGAAAGGTTCGGGAAAACATTCAAAATTTTTGAGTCGTTGTCGAGGGGAGGTTTGTGACTAGGTCCAGAGCCGCAGTACCTCGGAGCGGTGTTCTCAAGAGGAAACAACAGACAGTGAGAGGCCTAAACTATCACAAGTTTAGACCGCGGGTATTTCATTTATGATTTTGATTCCGCATCAGTTACTCAGTGCTTGCTAGCAGAGAATATTGAAGTGGGATTTGCTGTGAGTGCTGTCAATAAGTGTTGGACGTGGACAAGACAAATGTCAAAGGAAGGGCTTCGAAGTTGCAAGCGCGACAGTTGCCCCACAGGAGGGAATACAGGAATGGAGGAGATAGGTAGTACTGGAAGTAGGACCAGCAAAGCAAGTTCCATATTTAGACACGAAGCACTGTTGAGTGGGAACTAATAATAAGAATAGAGCTCAGCTGTGCAGGCGGCCACTCGACGGGGAAGTGGCAGGAGGAAGGTATATTGTGGCAGTGAACTATGTAGTAGGTAGCAGTATTTTTTTTTTTTTGGTCAAAAAGAATAATAAAAGGTGGGCACAGCAACTGCAGGTACGGGAGGATCGATCAAGAAGACTTCCTAAATTGGATATGTACGGTGGTCTTAAAGTAGAAACATTTGACTCACTCTTTTGAAACGGGTTGTTCAGGGATGCGAGGGGACGGGGTTTGACTTGCGAAACTTCGAATAACTGGCGGAGGGTGAGGGGAAGCGTGAGATATAATGGCTTAAATAAGTAAAAGTGGTACAAAACACAGGAACATGGGACGGCAGGATTTCGGCACGGAGTGCAGTAACCAATCAGAGTAGGCCAACGAAGTGAGACTGAGGCTCAGTTCCGACGGGGCGCTACTCACAAGTTAAAAATTGTTAAAAATGTACAAATTTATTGTGAAGAGTTCGTATGCTGTGCGTGGGAATTAAATGGACGTAATATGGGATGGATTGTTTGTATTTGGATTATATTTGATTATATTTGGCGTGCGATAAGAGATCTACCGGAAGAATCTGAATCTTAACGGGAAGTTCCGGAAGTACCGAGATAGTGGAACGGGCTAGAAAGAAAGAGTAACCAAAATCTGGGAGAGAGGAAGGTTGCTCTAGTCCAAATTTGAACACTGCATGGACCTTCTTCTTATAATTTACCCGTAGGATCCTTACATTTTACCGATTCTTCGTCTTGTGTCTTCACTATTCTAAACTCTTTTTTTTTTCTTTCAATCGTCTGTCATGGATTTTGCAGCCTACGCATCTCCATACCCCGACTCGTCGCCACCATACTCCGAATCTTCTTCAACTCCTCGTACTCCATCTCCTCAATCCATTGACCTCACTCACCCTCTCAACTTCAAACATCCAATTCATACCGTTCCAACAATATTTCAAGAAGACTCATATCTTCCATCCGACGTAGGATCAATGATCCAAAACGATTCTTGGGTTCCTCAATCCAACTACAACAATTATCCACCCCCACAAGGATCACTCCTACGCGAGTTGTACGAGCCAGAACCCTCTGAACATTACCAGAGTGATGTCTACATTGACGATCACGCGCATTACAATGAATGGCAGCAGCAACAACAGCAACAGCAGCAGCAGCAGCATCATCATCATCAGCAAATGCACTTGCGCCAACCCGATCACCATACACTTCGTCGTGCCACATTTCCTTACGTCAGACATGACCTCCCCCAACACCATATACCTCACCACTCCCAATTTTATGACCAATACCCTCCCATGTACAATGAGCCACTCGCAATGTCCCCCGATCCATCTGAATCCCGTCACCCCCATGATCATCAGTCAATTAAACTAGAGGACACCCCCCTCATTGTTCCTTCCCAATTGGGTTTCCCAGCACATCCTCTTCACGGTCATCACCACCCTGGTTTCCTCCCTCCCGGAGCCGGAACTTCAGTTCCAATTCAACACACTGATGATGCTGCTAGCAAAGAGACTCAGTACCTCAGGAGGCGTTGTTTTAATTGCCATACCACGGAGCCGCCTTCATGGCGTCGCTCCACTCTCAATCCTGGAAAGATCGTCTGTAATAAATGTGGTCTATATGAACGCACCCACTTGCGGCCACGTCCCCTCCGTTTTGATGAACTCAGGGCAGGTGGAAAGACGCGTAAACCTGGCGAGAAAAAGGTCCAAAAACCTGCTCCCCTAGCTGGTTCTCCCCAGATCAAGAAGGAGCCGCGAGAGTTCGGTCTTGCAAGGCGTAGCTCCGTTTCAAGCACCGCATCGAGTGGTGGCGCAGTCAGCGACTGGGATGATACTGGTAAGTTTCATTATTTCATACGCGTTGTTAAGCACGTGCTAACAATTTTACAGTGTCGGTGTATTCCTCACAGCCTCCCACCCCTGGCTCTATCTCCGGTCCCCCTTCCAGCTATTCATCGCCTTCCATTGCAACGTTCCCCATTCCTCGCAGTTCTCAGAGCCCACCTATCGATGCCGGCCCCCAGGCTCCAATTCGTCTCCCTAACGCCCCGTTGTCAGACATTGCGTCTCTTCAACAACAAGCGCCTAGGAAATCAGCAACGGCTCCGGGTTACTTTTCACAGCCTCCAGTCTCGTATCAGGGACAGGATATGTTGCGTCGGGGCTCAATGCCCAGGCTCTGTGAGCAGCCACGCCAAGTGCAGTTTGCCTCGCCACAGATTCCACCGCAGTCACTAGCTCCCCTGCAGGGTCCTATATCTGAAGCGCCCGCTGAAAAATCGCCGCATATCACGCAGATGCAGATTTCGTCACCTCAAATGATGACTTCATCGCCTGTACTCGCAGCAGCTGAGCCACTATCATCCTGAGGGGACGACACGAGACACGTGTTTTCATGCCTTCCGATTATCACGCTCGTTTGGATTTTGGTATTTATTCCGTTTTACAATCCAATTCGCACATCGCCATCTTGAGCTCGATTTCACGGTCTATTTAATTATTCACCTCGTCGTAAAACGACGACCGACAAAGAAGCGGGCAAAACGGTATCTATATTCCGACATATATCCTGTATCCTATATTTCTCGCCTCGCATCCAACCCTGTCGACTATGTTTATATTGCGCATATACATATCGCTCATGAACCATACCCTGCCAGCCTCTGTATGTCGTCTCGATGATAGATACCCAATACGAATGACTGCCGAACGTGCATGGAAGAAGAAAGGGAGTGTACTTGTATAACGCTATTGTTAGTTAGTATACCTACTTAGAACCTTTGAGACGCAAGGAATATGAATTTTTTTGCTATGCACCTGTTGGAGTGGCACCATTCAAAAATTCATGTCCGCCAGTAAGTTAAGGTTGACTCAAGCGCGCTTAGCAACGACAAGCACTAAGTTAGCCTGGAGAGGTAAATTGCTGTAAATTGATAACGTTCTTGAGGACCACGCTGGACCACGCCCCTTCATTAACTAGCTGCTTCGGGAGGCACACTCGCTAGGTAACCCACTCATCTCCTTTGCGCCAAGCTGCAAAGCGTCATATTCCAATTCAGTTCTGACTCCAAGATGGGCGAACATGAGGCGCGCCAGAAGCACCATCTTAGAATGCACACTTCGCATAAGGTAAGTAAATTGTTTCTTGAAATGTATACCTGGCGTCATGAAAGTCAACGTTATCCCTATTGAATTGAATTCTCATTTGCGATCTCCAAGCCCCAAGAGCGCCTAAGCGGCCGCCCGTCTCAAGCGCAATACGTACTAACTACGTGGCAACATGAAGAGAGGGTCCGAGTATGCTCCATTATCCTCGGCTGTGCAAGCGCTGGGACAGCAACTTGAAGTCGTTGTTCAAGTTGTCACCCCCATCAAACAAAAGCTTGTCTTCTTCGAAACATTCGTGTGACCGGCCGCCATACCGTCGCTCTAAGCAGGTGACACGCCGAAACCGCCCTAATAGCATCCCCAATTGAAAATTTCTGCCAGCGAAGCACTTGTTCTTCGGACTTCTGCTCTTCTCGTCGGGAATGTAGATTCAGTCTCAGACGACGCTTCGAGGGCTCACGTGTCTTGTCAATGTCACTCTTGTCAGGGTCGTGGATCTTGGTATTCCTACATACCTCCACCAGAACTTCATATGTACCTCTGTGCTGTCAGGAGGTTCGCCTCCGTTGCACAGTACAGAGGCCGTATTCCCCTATATCCCCCCGCTCGGAGAATTACATGCCAAGGCCAGGACCCTTCGCCTACGAAGCCCACGGTCCGTGCTCGGCCCGCTCGAATCGAATAGCCAGTTGCTCGTCAAGATCTGCCAAACGAAGTGCCACCGTTTATTAAGAACTCAGCAAACTGAAACAATATTCAACGTCCATGGGCTCCGGTCGTTATGCAGGGTCGAGGATAGTGTTTTCCCAATTCCCAGCATAGACTTGCTTGACAGCGTGTGTCTCCGCCGTAGAAGTTCTGGGTATGAGGGACCTGGCAAGACGAATTTTTGTCGGCTCGATGCTCTTGAGATGTGACCTGAAATTTGAATCTTCACAGATGCGGGTATAACGATGAGTAATCATCTATAAATTTGGTTGAGGAAGCGAAGTATCGATAGGACTAACTGTTCAGGCTACGATTTGGCTATGATCTGCCAGATATTTGCTCACGCGCCGAGGGTAAGGCTGGATAGCGTTATAGTTGACTGGATAGAGAGACGATGATCACATATATGAATCGTCAACCATAATTTCACTGTAACATATTATCTTACCAACGTCGAAACGCAAGCTATAAAATTTTGATTAGGACATATGTGCGGGTGAATATCGGTTGGGGTTTTGCTTTTTATGCCACGTCCAAAATGGAGTGTTGCTGAACGTCAACCTTCTAATTGAAACTGGTCTAATTACCTTGTGCCTGTAGCGACGCCCGGGTCGTCATACGGACCGCTCACGTTTAACTGCTCGCTGGAAATGAGCCACGCTACGACGAAAGAACTAATAGTTCGATGGCAAAGAAGTTCAAGAAGATGAGGAATCGACTTGCTGTACTGACGAAGACTCCTCAAAACTGACTAGTTGCTTGACACACTCCACTAACTGACTTCGGTGTATGTCCGAGTCGGGGGGGTCACCTGAGTAACGCGAACCTCCACTATTTTTACCCATGACCAGGAGGAGCCAGGAGGTTCCGGGTTTACGGTCGTTCACGGTAATTAATGTGGGCATAATATTTGTGTGCAGGCACAACTAGCCAATCATGGTGTAGTTTTCCGCTGCGTACAAGATTTCATCCCTGAACATCTCTCCGTAGGTAAGTCTTTTGAAATTCTCGGGCCATCTACACGAAGCTGAGTTCGTTCTGCTATTGGGCAAGCCCAAACTAAACAGAATTTTTGCAAAGTTTATGCGGCTTGTTCGCTTTCAAGTTCCCCGCATTCTGCTGCGATGAAATGACAGCCGCATTAATATTATCGGGAACTTATGCAGCGATACGCACGCCATGACTTAGCAATGAAGGAAATATTGCGGTGACAGACAATTGGATATGTCAATTTCCAATCCCAAGATTGTCAGTGGTCACCAGGTCGTCACCTCGAGGACTCGAACATTTGGAACTGTCAAAATCGCGGGGTCATTTATCGCTACCCCTGAAGTTTAGCGCTGCATACTTGACTTGCATGACTTTTCCTAGCTTTCCCCCGACAACCGCACCGTATCGGAATGACGTACCGACCGCCATCTGCGGGCGGGCTATGCTCCAACTTGCTGACAGAGGAATTACTTCAGGACATTTCAGAAGATAGGGGAAGCTTTCGCCGGATTGGCTGTTCTTGTTCCTGAACTTCCAATGTTAGAGGAACTGTAAGTAGTTGTCGGGTATCAGCCAGCGTTGATCTCAAGCTACTGCGACAGCTGCTTTCAGTCATGCAAAGGACTAGGCTAGAATGCTCCCCTGGGAATTTCAGGACTCGCCCAGACTTGCGAGAATGAAGTGCGAAGTCAGGGAAAGGTTTTACCCCCTTTTGCTAGCTGGCTCCAATGATCGTGCACGACCAAGAGATGAATTGGACTCTGGGATGACCGGCGCGATTCTGAGCTAGCGTATTCCGACACCACGGATCCACATTTTACTCTATAGCTTGCTTGATAAACTCCATGGCGCAACTGCGAGTTCAGCACAGTGCAGTGCTGAATTGCCAATCAGCTTCTACCGAGGCCTTAGGCCATAGGAACACTACTAGTCATGCGTGTAAGTATACGGTGTGTCTATCTTCATTTGCAATTAATTTCAATTTTACACCACATGATTCCTTGGAAAGGTCTTTCGTATGGTGGTGCATCTTGAGTTCATGTTTGCTTATCTTGCGTTTGCCACTAGGCTCCATTCTTCCAAACATGCTGGTATGGCCATAATCTGGATTATGACTGGTTACAATGAAATAAGCCTTCCAAAGGCCTGAAGACGGTCCAAGGGATTCTCTACAAATTCATGTGGAGATTTCCAATTCCGGTGCGCTGAGGCGGACACGGATTACTTGTTGGTGAATAGATTGCATTTTTTGCAATACTGATAAGCCTCCGCAGTGAATCTATATATTGGTCTCCTTGCACTGCCCATGTATCTCTGCTGACGATAATATTTCAAACTCCAGTTAACAGTCAAATCCCAAGTCATTGCGATTTGGTTGAACCTCAAGAGATTACCTTTGGTCCAAGGTTACTTGTTATCCCGCGGTTTAGGTGACATCGGGCACGAGTGAGTTGCAAGAACGATTTCACAAGAAGATGATGTGCCGAACACTCAGTTCATCACAGGAAGTACTACTTCTTTCATTCAGGTCACTAGTCCCGATGTGATCCATAATTTCGTATACCTGGCGCCTCCATCGTTTTACGCGCATTTTGGACTTTTCTCTCCGGCTAGCCACAACGTAACCAAGGCAGTCGAGATCCCGTCAACTCCGCTACACGCACACTTGGAGATTTCACGGGCACAATGAAACCGGTAACAAGGATTTGCGGCACCGCCATGGATAATTGATCGATGAATTGTGCAATGCACAGCTCTGAACTGCTACGATCCCACGTTCCGACCCCTTCCCTCCCAGCAGCGAGCAGCCACGAACACAAAGGCATCGCAATCATGATTCATCGTGCGATATTCAAAGAGGTCCAAGACAGTCTTGGCTCTTGGGATATCTCTACGTTATCGAACCGTTGCCACCGGGGAATCGTGGTCAGGTCGTTGGGCTTGCACATGCATCCCTTGACCCTTGTGTCAGTGCTTGTGGACCTAAATAGCTGATTCGGACAGAGCCCCGTTAATTTGGAATTTCGTCAAGATTTCTACGATGGTCTGATACCACGCATATGATCCACGTACTTATATAGATGCCTTCATTTATTTTTCATAGATCGAACTCTTCGTTTGCTACCAGTGCAACGTTGTAGGTTCGTAATGTAAATATACAGTGATTTTGTAGCAGATTTAGCTGAGTCGGGTACTGCCGCACTAACAGTCTCAGATTAGTTTCTCACCCACGTTTCAGGGAAACTCTGTAGTCCACAAATATCTGAAGTGTACGTTTTGATCTCGCTCCAGCAGATCCTTGTGCATGGTCATGAAACTCAACGAACCGTTCCACAATCAGGCTGCTTCAAGTCTTTGGAAAGGAAGTATCTTTGAGATCACAGCTCGAAACTGATGGTATTCGAATTCACAGCCGCAAGATGCCACGATTTCATCCAAGCCATTTCTAGCACAACTTTGATCCGGAAGCTGGCCTAGAACATCGTGCTCTCCATGCGTTGCTTACTGCGTATTGACACTTCCGCACGCTTGACGCATGAGAAGCCTTGTTTCCACAAGTTGCGACATTGTTTCATGTGAACATCATCATGCACATTTCCATCTCCTCAGTGCGCAAAGCCTTCCGACCGAACGGCAAACAGCTGTCATGCTCTTCTTTCGAGATGATTCAAGCTGTGATCTCATTTGAGACACTGCCAGAAGACTTACTGCACCATATTTTCAGTTTCCTATCGGTGACGGATATCGTCAGGTTGCAAAGGGTATGATTTTGTTTTACATTCTGTCACCTGTGGTTTTGATTGACAGAAACCCACAAGGTGTCCAAGATACTCAGGTCGACCGTGCTCCGCGATGCAACCTGGGTTCATATCTACCGTACCTCCTCACGTCCACGTATTCCCGCATTATTGTCCACCCACTCCGCAAGTTATCTTCAGTCGTGGTTAACTTCAAGTGAGAAATTCGATCGCTGGTGCTCAAATGGCCCACGAGATGGGAAGATGTCCATGGACAATAAGAGATATAACGCCCGAACACTGAATTTCGGCAACAAAGAGCTTCCACTGCCTGGAGTTGCTCGCAGGAGAACAGTCGAACTCTATCCAGATGCTACAGGGAATCACACTCCTTACGGCCTCATTTTCAGCCGTTGGTTGATTGTCACCAGCATCTGCTCTTCAGAAGCACCTGTCAGGTGCTTTGACCTGGATGCAGACAAAGGAAATGACCCAGCCGAAGAAGTACCCCTGCAGCTCTATGCCAAACATTCAACCGTGTTGTACACGACCTCTGGTATGATTTTTGACCTCCGTTGCGTCCAAAGTACACGAACGAACGG
>Ga0310811_10012060_pt1 | contig 11216 bp, 12 predicted proteins | sample YCmetagenome_FD_207642 | JGI IMG/M metagenome (GOLD analysis project Ga0310811, IMG submission 207642) | Soil microbial communities from experimental microcosm in Duke University, North Carolina, United States - YC | ecosystem: Engineered > Artificial ecosystem > Soil microcosm > Unclassified ... | reverse complement strand
GGCCGAAACAGTGAAACCGCTGCGGCCTAGTTGACGTGTCTTGACTGCGGGGTCTGCCTGTCGTGAATCGATGACGTGAACTCTAGGCGGAGGGTCACTGATTGACTATACTGCTGGAACGACATGAGCTCATAAGATTGGCTAATCAATGGCACGATACGACGACCTGGCTGCGTTCGCAGCCGTCGTGCGCGTTGGCAGCTTCACACGCGCTGCTGCGCAGATGGGCGTGACGCAGTCCGCGCTGAGTCAGACCGTCCGCGCGCTGGAGCGCAGGCTTGATTTGAAGTTGCTCAACCGAACCACGCGCAGCGTGTCGCCCACCGAGGCGGGGGAGCGGCTCTACTTGACTGTCGGCCCGCGCTTCGCAGAAATAGAAGCCGAGCTGGCGGTGCTGGGCGAGTTGCGCGGGAAGCCGGCCGGTACCGTCCGCATCACTGCGACCGAGCATGCGGTGCGCACGCTGCTCTGGCCCAGGCTGCATCCGTGGCTGCCGCAGTACCCCGACATCAAGGTCGAGATCAGCAGCGACAACCGCTTCATCGACATCGTGGCGGAGCGCTTCGACATCGGTGTGCGTCTGGGCGGCGATGTGGCCAAAGACATGATCGCGATGCGCATTGCGCCGGACATGCGCCTGGTTGTGGTCGGAAGCCCCGACTACTTCGTGCGCTATCCTCGACCCCGTACTCCGCAGGATCTCACCGAGCACGATTGCCTCTGCCTGCGCCTGCCGTCCCACGGCGGGCTGCTGCCGTGGGAGTTCAAGCGGCGCGGCAAGAGCATCCATGTGCACGTCACGGGGCGGCTGGTGTTCAATTCGCGAGAGATGGTCGTCGCGGCGGCGTTGGCCGGGCACGGGTTGGCGTGGGTTCCCGACGATGCCGTCGGCGAGCACATCGCCGCAGGGCACCTCGTCTCGGTTCTGGATGATTGGTCGAAGACTTTCCCCGGCTACCACCTGTACTACGCCAGCCGCAATTCGTCTCCCGCATTGGCCCTGGTTGTCGAAGCCTTGCGTCAAGTGCAGGGGCAGTGACTCAACCGTTTGCTTCGCTCAAACCGCGAAGGACTCAACGGGTCGGCCGCGCGGGTTGAATGCGCTGCATAGCAGTCCTTCGCGGCGCAAGCTTCAGATCGGGAACGGAAATCCGGATTTGCGAGTTGCACGGCCGCTGTTCGGCCCTCTGTGAAGCTTCACATAAGGCCGAATTGTGCGCGTAGCGGGTCCGTCAGGTTCCGGAGGATTGTGTTTGCAAGGACTTCCCCCGAGAGTCAAGATCGGGGGAAGTCCTTGCAAACACAATCAACGCGATAGCGGCCATTCCACTACTTCTACTCGCACCATGCAGCATGAGAAGCTTCCGGCATGTCGCCACGCTCCCAGACCGATGATCGCCGGGCGGGGGTCTCGACGCAAGGCGTGTCCTGCCTACCGGCGACGCCAATTACATATTCGGATAGTTCGCCCCCTCTGACGACGGGACGGATCAGCGGGCCGTAGCCGACGAACCGGTGAGTGAGATCGTGTAGTCGATCCAGCGCGTCAGCGACATCATGGGAGAGATCGCCGCCGCATCGGTAGAGCAGAGCACTGGCATCGAACCGGTGAATCGCTCAGTGTCGCGAATGGACGAAGCGACACAACAAAAGGCGACGCTGCTCGAACAGGCGGTAGCGGCAACGGCGTCGCTTGATGAGCAAGCTGCGCAGCTGCAGACCATGGTCGGCGCGTCCCGTCTGTAGCGTGTCGAGACGATTCTGAAGCGTCGCGTGCCATCCGATTCCATATCTGGAACTGCGGCGTGTATGTCTTAAACCGACCACGCCCTGATTTATGCATTACGCGACCATGCGTGGCGACGATCGTCGGCACGCAGCCCGCCGTTGCCGTTGCTGTCATGTCGTGGAGCGGCGCCAAGCGGCTGCGGCCTCAAGACGAGCTCACACCACCTCTATAGCGCTTTCAAAGCGGGTAACAGCCGATCGAATTCGCGCTTCACTACGCCGTAACATTCGCAAACACGTGCTTCGAGTGCCGGCCTGTCCAGCACCTCGATGTGGCCATGACTATAGCGAATCAAACCCGCATCCTGCAATTTCAGCGCGGCCTCGGTTACACCGGATCGACGAACGCCCAGCATATTGGCGATCAGTTCCTGCGTCATCTTCAGTTCGTTTGAAGAAAGACGGTCGATGCTGAGCAGGAGCCACCTGCACAACTGCTGATCGATCGAATGGTGTCGGTTACACACGGCAGTCTGCGCCATCTGGGTGATCAGCGCCTGCGTGTAGCGGAGCAAAAGGCGCTGGACTGGACCGGCTCGATGAAACTCCTCTTTCAGGATTTGAGCGTCCAGGCGATACGCCTTGCCCGCGCTTTGCACGACCGCCCGACTGGGCGTGGTCTCGCCCCCCATGAAAAGCGCGATACCGATGAGCCCTTCGTTGCCGACGATCGCGATCTCGGCGGACGCACCGTCCTCCATCACATACAGCAGCGACACGATACAGGTGGTCGGGAAATAAACATAATTGAGGCGGTCGCCGGATTCGTAGACGACATTGCCGAGCGGCATATCCACGGCTAACAGGTGTGGCGCGAGACGCTCCCACTCCAGGTCGGGCAACACTGCAAGCAGATGATTTTCGTTTTGGGGCAGATCTTGAGCCATTTCGCACTCTCCGCAGCTCGCCCGGAACCACGCCGCTTTCGCCGACGATTTCCTGACGGGTAAATATGGATAGTAGGAGGGATGCTCCAACACCTTTACCGACTGCGCCGTAGCGCGACTCCATGCGGCAATCTTCGCGCGGCTGAAAGTCTGGCCAATACGTAATGAATTATAAGCCACGTCGAAATCACGGAGCCGGCCCGCGTTTTGGCATGACATCGCGCTACCGCACACCCGGGGGAAACGGATTGCACGAACTTCGAGATCATCGCCTCGTTCGCCTTTGCAAAGTAACCCTCCGGCTGGACGGCAATCGTTCTTTCCACTTATATGCTGCCATAAAAAGCCCGGCCGGATTTGATGATCGGCAGCTTGAGCGGGAACTCACTGCCGTGTGAAAGCTCGAAAATATGCGGCAGCAGGACAGGCGAAATCCCCGAACCATCGTCATTGATTTTGATGACAAGATTGTTTTCTTCGGCAGACACCGTCATTCGTATGTTGCCGTGCATCGCCGTGTATTTCACCGCGTTATGCAGCAGGTTGCCGACGGCCGGCGTCAAACGAACGGGATCGCTTTTAACGCGCCAAGTCCTGTCGGGAATCGATACGGTAAACGCCTGATTTTTCGGGGCTGCAGCCGCTGCCGGGACTTCGCAGATGTCAGCCAGGAGAGTCGCGATCTCAATGTCGACCTTGCTGAGTAGTAGCGCGTCACGATCGACACGGGTCGCATCCATCAAATCTTGCGCCAGCCGTGCGATCCCGTTCACCTGCCGGTCGATCATATCGGTCAAGCGGAGTATCTCCGGGCGTTCGGCCGACGCGTTGCGGATCAACTGACTGGCCATCCACAATGGCGTCAACGGCCCACGCAACTCGCGGGCCACCATTGCCAGGTCTGGTTGCAAATCGGTGGCACTTCGACGCCGCAGTCGGTCGCGCTGGCATCGCCCAGGGCAACAATCGCAGTCGGCCGCGAACAGCTCTCCATTATTACGTCCGTCACGACGAGGCGGTTCAAGGCAAAACCGTCCGCCATCGAAGTGGCAGACGCCAGATGTGCTGACATTTCGATCCCCATTCTGGGCGTTTCGGCGACGAAGAGCGACGAGACGCGCGTATCGGTCTGGTATTCAGGAACAGCAGGCGGTCTTGCAAAAGCACCAGTAACGTGTGGTTCACCAACGCCCGCCTCGCAAGATGTAGGGCCGGCTCAAACAGCATCACAAATGCAGTTCGGTAAGTCGGTACGCTGGCGTTCAGATCAGTGAGAACGACCGGGACATGCGAAAACCCGGTGGGGTGGATAACGTCTGATGATCACGGCGAGCGGCTGCTGCGCGTCGCCCGCACGACCTCGGGAAAGTCGCCCGACGATTCACGCGGATCGTGCGTTTGAACATAGACAGACGTCTGTACGTTGACGTACCGCAATCTCCCGCGCTTGCGCGTAGAGTGGCATCTATCGTCGACCGGCGGGGAAAAACTCATGCTTAGACGAACCTTCAACTGGAGCACACCCGGATCGCTTCTCGCACTGGGTGCAGCGCTCTCAGGCTGCACCACCGCCTCTTCTTCCGATGCGAGCCGCACTGAACAAATGGACAAGCGCCGGACCATCGATGCAGGCGTCGACTCGATGCTCGCACGCCTCTATGACATCGCGAGCGGCTCACGTGAACCGGCCGACAAGGCGCACGGGGTCCTGGTGTTCCCGTCTGTGTTCGACGCCGGCGTCGTGGTCGGCGGTCAATATGGCGAAGGTTCCATGCGCGTCGCGCGGACACACGGTCGGCTACTACAGCACGGCGACCGGTTCGATCGGCTGGCAGTTGGGCGCGCAATCGCGCGCGATCGTATTCCTGTTCATGACCGAGGAGTCGCTCACCGCTTCCGCAGCACAGACGGATGGTCGGCGGCTGGCGATGCGTCCGTGGCCGCGCTGAAAATCGGCCCGAATGGCAATCTCGACACGAGCACCGCTACCGGTCAGGTCAACGCTTTCGTGCTGACCAATCATGGCCTGATGGCGGGGCTTCGCTCGAAGTCACCAAAGTCACGCGGCTCGCGTCGCTTTGAAAACCATACCCGGGGGCGCGGCGTGATGCGCGGCCCCTCTTAACATACTGCGGAGAAACCATGTTGCGAAGCATAAGCGACCTGCACGGCAGCACCGTGCATGCAGTGGACGGTGACATCGGCTCGGTCAACCAGGCCTATTTCGACGACGATTCCTGGGGGGTGCGTTACCTGGTGGTCGAAACAGGCAATTGGCTAAACGACCGGCAAGTTCTGGTTTCGCCGTATTCGGTGAAACACACCGACCCGGGATCGAGCGTCGTGCAAGTGAACCTTTCCCGGCAGCAAGTGCGCGACAGTCCGCTTCTCGACACCCACAAGCCGGTATCGCGGCAGCACGAGATTGAGTATCTGCGCTACTACAGCTATCCGACATATTGGGGCGGTCCGAACCTGTGGGGCATGGGCGCCTACCCAGCCTACGATCCGACAGCGCAGCCGGACGCGCCGCTCGATACACCGCCGCGACCACCCTTGCATACGAACCAACCGCAAGCGGACGTTCATCTGCGCAGTACAAACGAGGTCAAGGGATACCACCTCAAAACAGCGGACGGCAGCATCGGCCACGTCTCCGACTTCATTTACGACGACACCGACTGGGCGATTCGCTACCTGGTCGTGGAGACGCACAACTGGTGGCCAGGTGGCAAAGCCGTGTTGATCGCGATTCACTGGATCGACGTTGTCGACTGGCTCGATTCGACCGTATCCACGGCACTAACACGCGACATCATTAAGAATAGCCCCGCTTATGACGACTCGATACCGGTCGACCGGGATTACGAAGTCATGCTGCACCGGTTTTACGACAAGCACGGCTATTGGTCGGATGCCGATGCCGGCGACCGCGCCGCATTGGAGTGAGGCGCCGCGCAGAACGCAGTGCTCGCCTGATCCGGGCGGTCCCGCATTGGTCGAAAACGACATAAGGTCGGGGGATTTGGCGGCGCTGACGGTGCTTGACGAGCCGCGAGTTTCATTCAGCACAGACGACGACCCGTGTGGTTGTCGTTCAACCAGACGGGCGGCAACATGACAGACAGAATCATCTCAAGCAGGACACACGACGCTCACATCACCGTCAAGGATCATATCGCCGATGGTTGGGTGGCGAGCGTGTGTGTCGTCCCGAAGGGCCTGTCAAAGGGCAATGAAGTTGTCAAACTCGACACGTTCTTCGAACGCGAGGATGTCGCGTGGGAATCGGTTGAGACGCTTGCGCGCGCCGAGCTCAACAATCTGAAATAGCACTGGGCCGCGCATGCATGCCTCACCGAGCACGGCGCAATAGCCTGCATACGTCTCCTCTTTTCAAGGACCATTCGCATGACTCCCTATCGACGGCAAGGTTCAGGCTGCGGCGCTCTGAGCGCACGCAATCCAATGCCGCGACGGCTGTAGCCGTCGGAACAAGTTCCTGGAGGCCGACATGTATAAACGCATTCTTGTAGCGATCGACGGCAGCGAGACGGCCGAACATGCGTTCGACAGCGCGCTGCAACTCGCACGCGATAATGACGCGCAGTTGCAGCCGCTCTATGTCGTCGCCAACCCTCTGATGGCATACGACGCGTTCGGCTACGATCCAACGATCCTGCGCGACGCCTGCGTTGAAGAAGGCAAGCGCCTGATGGCGGATGCACTGGCGAGGATGAGACGCGAGAACGTGGTCGGCGTGCCGCGGATCGCCGACGTCGCGCCGGTTGGCGAAGACATCCCGGAACGGATCCGCATTTCGGCTAACGAATTCAATGCAGACCTGCTAGTGCTTGGTACGCATGGGCGACGGGGTTTCAAGCGTCTGTTCCTGGGCAGCGTCGCCGAACGCGTCGTGCGCAGCGCGAGCCTTCCAGTGTTGCTGGTGCCCAGCCGGCAAGCGCAATCCGCAGTCACGGAAGCGACCAGACGGCGACACGCCGACATCGCCGCTCTGATGTACGAAATGCCCCACAAGTAGCAAAGTCCACGCATCGTGGCGAATCGATACCGTGGGGGACTACTCCCGCGCCAGTGGCGCGCGGAAGCTTGCAAACGACGCTCGTACTGATCCGGCAACCGACACTTCAACGCGTCTTTCCCGTGAATACGCAGTGACCGTCCAGCCACTGCCGTCTGACCTGACCAACAGGTCCATAAAATCTCGCCTATTGAGGATCGAGTCCTTTCTGCAAGAGGGCGCGCGGATCGCATCGTTCAACAAAACTATCAGAGCGCAACGGCGTGTCGGCTGAATACCCGTGGTTCGCCAACAGGCAGGACGACCCGGCCATGCACCTCATTGATCACATCGGCCGCGGACAAGTAGAACGCGAGAGCTGCCGTAACAAGTCCCAAGTAGCCGCCCGCCATGCGCAAGATGACGGAACCGGTCCACTCGCCACCGGCCAGCAAACCGAAAGTGATCCACAATGCCAGAAAGATCGCCTGCAATGCGCGCGGCGAGCGAAACGTGGCCAGCCACATATAGAACGTGAACGTCCCCCAGAGGAACAGATACCAGCCGACGAACGCGGCTGGCACTTTGTCGTGCAGAAACATCACGAAGAGTGCGAACGACCACCAGAAAGCCCCATAACTCAGAAAGGCCGTCGCGCCGAACGTATTGCCGCGCGGCAGCTCCATGATGCCGGCAATGGCCTGCGCAGTCCCGCCGTAAGCGAGCGCGCAAGCGAGCACGAGGCCCATCGACTCGCCCGAAAACCAGCCAGCGTTGATCATGCTCAGCAGCCACGTCGTCAATGCAAAACCAGCGAGACCCAGTGGCGCAGGGTTCGCAAGTGTAGTTCGGATCGGTGCGCTGGCCATGGCCTGCTCCTGAAGATGAATAGCGATCCGGGGACCTCAGCGAGCTTCGCGAAAGATCACCCGAGCTGATCGAGGATTGCCGGATTTTCCAGGGTGGATACGTCCTGTGTGATCTCTTCGCCTGCCGCCAGCGAGCGCAGCAAGCGGCGCATGATCTTGACGGAACGGGTTTTCGGCAAATTTTCGCCGAAGCGGATTTCCTTGGGCTTCGCAATCGGCCCGATCTCCTTGCCCACCCACGCGCGCAGTTCGTTCGCGATTGCAATCGCGTCGTCGCCTGTTGGCCGTTCGCCCTTCAGCACCACGAACGCGACGATGACCTCGCCGGTGGTATCGTCAGCGCGACCGACGACAGCGGCCTCCGCAACCAGCGGATTGGCGACGAGCGCAGACTCGATCTCCATCGTGCCGAGCCGGTGGCCCGATACGTTCAGCACGTCGTCGATACGTCCGGTAATCGTGAAGTAGCCGGTGTCCTCGTCACGCACCGCACCGTCACCAGCGAGATAGAGCTTGCCGCCGAGTTCCTCAGGGAAGTAACTCTTCGTGTAACGGTCCGGATCGCCCCATACGTTGCGCAGCATTGATGGCCACGGACGTTTGATGACGAGAATGCCACCCTGCCCGTTCGGCACATCATGGCCAGTCTCATCGACCACCGCGGCCATGATGCCCGGCAGCGGCAGCGTGCACGAGCCCGGCACGAGCGGCGTGGCGCCCGGCATCGGCGCGATCATGTGGCCGCCCGTTTCGGTTTGCCACCACGTGTCGATGACAGGGCAATGGCTGTGGCCGACGTGCTCGTAGAACCACGTCCACGCAGCCGGGTTGATCGGTTCGCCGACCGTGCCAAGCAGACGCAGCGTCGTCAGGTCGAAACGGTCCGGATGCACCTTCGGATCGGATTCGGCCAACTTGATCAGCGAGCGGATCGCGGTTGGCGCGGTGTAGAACACCGTCACGCGGTGTTTCGCGATCATCTGCCAGAAGCGGCCGGCGTTCGGATAGGTCGGCACGCCTTCGAACACCACCTGAGTCGCGCCGATCGCCATCGGACCATACGCGATATGGCCTCGAAGATCACGGCGACATGATCGCCGTTACCTGCTTCAACATGGCGGTCGAGGCAGTTATACGATGCATTCAGCGTACCGTCTCTGAACCATTCATAGAACGGTGCATGCGATTCGTCGAGAACCGAAGAGAACGGCGTTTTCCATTGCAGTGTTTCGCGCGCGAGACGAGCCCAAAATCCTGGGTAATCGCGCTCTGCCTCGGCGACTAGCGCGCGATAGGCATCCATACCGGAGATAGCGGCGTAAGCCGCCACGCTGGCGTGCGGGAGGAACGCCTGCGGCTCCTCCAGAATTGAATCGGTAGTTGACATTTCGTGTCTCTCGCACGCTTTCCCGCGTGCTCTATGGATGTGCTTCGGCTAATCGTTGCAGTGCTTCGGCGCAACGTGCGACCATGCGCGTGATTTGACCACACATAGGATTGCCAGGTAAATTCAATATTGTTGCGCAGCGCGATTACCGCGAGCCCCGCCGCGCCGGGCATGGCTAAGCAATCCACGAGATCGGATGAATCTCGCGACGGCCGCTCCGGGCACATTTCGGGGATGGGGGGACAAGTCGGTCAGAAACGCCCGCTCACGCGAAACTATTTCGGTCGCTGCGATTGGCAAACACAGCAGGCTTACGACGACGGTGCGCGTGTGGCGGCGGGAAGTCGGTACGGTGGCGTACCGGCCCGTAAGATTATCGGCTGCCCAGCGTCTCAGGAAAGCAATCACCAAAGGAGTGTGAGTGTCAGTCGGTCTTTGTCGCACGAACCCTCATTCCACAACGTGGTCCTCGCGGTCGATCTCGCCGGCGGCGTGTCCCCAGATCTCCTCGTCACGCCCTTCCGGTGTACCTTCGCGCTCCCAGATTTCTCGGGCCCTTCGCAAGATTCGGGCTTCTCTCTCCGAAGTCGGCTCGCGTTCTTCGACTGTTGCACCTTGTGCATCGACATGAACGCTGATGACGTCGTATCCGTTCGCGAGCTGTTGCCAGGATTTGACCTCTTTCATTTCTTCAAACTGACGAGTGGCCGTCGCAATTGCCTGTTCCTTTGTGCCTTGGGCCACTGCAATACGCATCAACTCGCTGTGATGCGGATGCCCCTGGTGATCAAAAAACGTCTTGTAAAAGATCACCTCGTAAGGTCGGCGCTCGGAGGCGCCACCGCTTAACCTGGTCATCGACACGATACCGGCGAGATGTTTATCGACACGATCGAGAACGGCCAGACGCTGCACGTGGCTCTCCAGCATGATCCTCGCGGCTTCTTCAGTCGTATCGTCGTCAAAGCAAAACAGGATCTCGGCCGACATCGCTTCGCGTACTGTCATCTCACCGACATTGCGTCCATCGGCGACACCGCGCATCGTGATATCGCGGTCCGTGATCATTCCGATAACGCGGTCGTGCTGGCATACCGGCAATGCGCCTATATTTTCTTTCTTCAGCCTCCGGGCTGCAGCATCGAGAGTTTCCTCCGCCTGCACGGAGACCGGCTCGCTCATTACGTCTCTGATTAGCACGACATTGCTCCTCGTACGGATTTCTGTAATGGAAATGCCCGCTCAACGCGGTAAGCAGCGGATCTCGGATCGGGGAGGATGCGGCTGAAAGCGTGATAAAGGCGCCGTCCTGGCACCTTGTGATTCAGTGTACGCCTAGCCTGGTGAGAATGCGTATCACGGGGCAAAGAAAACCGGCGCACGCTGAATCGCTAGAACCACCGTGTTGCAATGATTGCGACCGTCGCTTTCTAGGCCCCCTCGCTAGCGAGCGTCTGACGAGTCGTAGGTGTGTGCACTGTCCGCGCAGGCGTTCAAGAGCGGGATCGTCTGTTGCAGGCTGGATTCGGTCCCCCATAAGCTTCACTAGCTTCGCTATCGCTTGCACTCCACGCTCAGACAAGAAAAGACGGTGGGCCACCCATAGGGTATACAGTTAGAAGACCGGCCGCCTCAGTTCCATTGACGGTATGGCATATACCCGACCTGGCGGGTCCACGATCGACGGTCGCTGGACAAATAAAGAAGAAAGAGCAGCTAGACCGCCAAAAATGCTTTGGGGGGTGGGGTCGACCATGACATTGCTCCGAAAATTCGTCTCATCTTCTGTGTAGGCCTCTTATAGCGAAAGAGCCTCAACTCCCGATTGCGCAATCGCTGATGATGGCGACTGGCTAGCAGCGTCATGTAACCGAGACACGAGCGATCGAATGTCGAGGATTCGAAATTCACGTTCAGTTAGTGCGCACATTGAAGGATATGTTCGATGTCTGGTTTTCGTATCGATGGCTTCATCAAAAGCTCCGTCGCTGGGGCTTACCTCGTTGCCGAATCGCCGCCAGGCCACTATCGACGGAATTCCTGGCCCGGTTGAGCAAACACAAACTCCAGCAGCGTCGTCCGTCACTGTAAGCGCCTTACGCGCTCCGTGGGGCCCGAGCGACCGGAGATCGAGTCAGAACACGCCCCCTCGCCTGAGCGATTCCCTCTATAAGTAAGTGGTTTCGACCTTTCCTCGATATGGCGTTGCAATGGCACAAGAAAGTCATTGCGTATTCGTACGCGAAGCGTCTAATGAAACATAC
>Ga0310811_10012059_pt1 | contig 11218 bp, 7 predicted proteins | sample YCmetagenome_FD_207642 | JGI IMG/M metagenome (GOLD analysis project Ga0310811, IMG submission 207642) | Soil microbial communities from experimental microcosm in Duke University, North Carolina, United States - YC | ecosystem: Engineered > Artificial ecosystem > Soil microcosm > Unclassified ... | reverse complement strand
TGGGGGACACGCCCGCCCAGCTGTGGTACAACCAATACCTGACGCTGCGGACCAATGCGCTCGGGAATTTCCAGGCGATGGTCAAGGCGATCACCATCGACCCCGCGATGCTCATCTTCCTCAACGGCTCCACCAACGTCAATACGTCGCCCAACGAAAACTACGGCCGTGAGCTCCAGGAGCTCTATACCGAAGGCAAGGGTGTCAATTCCCTCTATACCCAAACCGACGTCCACAACGCCGCGCGGGTGCTCACCGGGCACACCGTCGACGCCAGTTATAACTACGTTTTTCAGGCGGGGAACCACGACCAGGCGGACAAACAGTTCTCGGCCTATTACGGCAACCACGTCGTCACGGGGTATTCCGGCGTGGCGGGCGCGGGGGAGCTCGACGACCTGTTGGGCATGCTGCTGGGCACCGACGAATGCGCGAAATTCATCTGCCGCAAGATCTATAACTTCTTTATTTATTACGTCGACGACGCCACGGTCGAAAGCAACGTGATCGTGCCGCTGGCCAGCGTCTTCCGGAGCAGCGGCTACAGCATCACCGCCGTCCTGAGCACCCTTTTCAAAAGCCAGCACTTCTACGACCTCGTCTACGCCGGCGCCTGTCTGATCAAGAGCCCGCTGGACTTCCTGCTCGGCCTGGCCCGGGAATTCAACCTGGCGATCCCTACCGACGCACAGAGCCAATACAACGCCTGGGGCCTGCTCTTCAACCAGGCCCAGATCCTCCAGCAGGCGGTCCTGAACATCCCCGTGGTGGCCGGTTGGTATCCCTATTACGAGTCGCCGACCTACCACGAGCTGTGGATCAATTCCGTGACCTACCCGCAGCGGAACTACTATACCGACCTGCTGATGACCACGGGCGACATGATGAACGGCACCACCCTGGTCGTGGACCCGGTGGCCTTCACCCAAACGCTGCCCAACCCGAGCGACCCCGTTGCGCTGGTCTCCGATGCGCTCAGCATCCTGCTCACCGTGCCGGTGTCCACCAACGACCAGCAGCTCATGATGCGCACCATCCTGCTCACCAACCAGACCAACAACGCGTACTGGACGCAGGCCTGGCAGGCGTACGTCGCCACCCCCTCGGACATGAATGCCTATTCGACCGTATTCACCCGGTTACAGGCTTTTTATAAATACGTGATGGACCTGCCCGAATATCACCTGTCTTAACTATTAATGCCTGTACCATGCAACGGAGAACATTCTTCAAGACCACTGCCCCGATGGCTGCCGTTTTCCCAGCATTGCTGGGGGGATTCAACATCAAGGCCTACGCCGGCGCGCTGCCCTTTTTCGGCGGCTGGGACGGGGCCGCGGACAACGACCACGTCCTCGTCCTGATCCAGATGTTCGGCGGCAACGACGGCCTGAACACGGTCATCCCCATCGACCTCTATAGCAACTATAACGCCCTGCGCAACAACATCGCGATTCCCGAAGGCTCCATCCTCAAGCTGGGTCCCAACGACAAGAGCGGGCTCCACCCCGCGATGACGGGGCTCCAGTCGCTCTACAACAACGACCAGCTGGCGGTGATCCAGGGCGTCTGCTACCCGTCGCCCGACGAGTCGCACTTCCGCGCCACCGATATCTGGCTGACCGGCGCCAACTCCGACCAATACCTGAATACGGGCTGGGTCGGGCGCTTCCTCGGCCAGACCTATACCAATTACCCCGTCGGCTATCCCAATGCGGCTATGCCCGATCCGTTAGCGATTCAGATCGGGTCGGTGCTCTCCCCGACGTTTATGTCATCCGGCGGCAACACGGCCATGGCCGTGCCCGAGGACGCCGACTTCTACGGCCTCATCAACGGGCTCACGAGCCCCGAGCCCAACACGCCCATGGGGACCGAGGTCACCTATCTCCGCACCATCGCCCGCCAAACCAATAAATACGCCGGCGTCATCAAGGCCGCCTACGACAAGGTCACCCAGCAATACGCGGGCTACCCGGCTAACAACGACCTGGCGCAGCAGCTTAAAACGTGCGCCCGCCTCATCGCCGGTGGTTTGAAGACCAAGGTATACATGGTGAATATGGGCGGTTTCGACACCCACGGCGGCCAGGTCGTCGCGGGCGCCACCACCACCGGTTATCATACCCAGCTGCTCGGCCAGCTGTCCGACGCGATCACCGCCTTTATGAAGGACCTCAAGTTCCTGGGCCAGGACAAACGCGTGCTGGGCATGACCTTCTCCGAGTTCGGCCGGCGCATCGTTTCCAACGGCAGCCTCGGCACCGACCACGGCGCGGGCCAGCCCGTCTTCGTGTTTGGCGACGCCGCGGCCACGGGTATCCTGGGCACCACCCCCGACCTCCCGTCGACCATGGACGTCGAGGCGGTCATCCCGATGCAGTACGACTTCCGCTCGGTCTACAGCTCCATCCTCCGCGACTGGTTTTGCGTGCCCCCTTCGGACGTATCGACCATGCTGCTGGCGAACTACCAGTACCTGCCGTTTATCAAGTCCACGGCGTGTAACAACACCATCGACGACCTCAACAATATCGGGAACAACCTCATCCTGAACTACCCGAACCCCTTTATCGATTCGACCAACATCACGTTCGTGACCAACGGCGGTCATACCCTGGTACAGGTCTTCGACGTGGCGGGGCACCTGATCAGCGTCCTCGTCGACCAGGTTTACCCGACGTCGGGTACGTACACCATTACCTTTACGACAACCAACCTCGCCGCGGGCATCTATTATGCCCGTTTGCAAAATGAATCCGCCACCCAGGTGAAAACCATGCTAAAGGTTACGAAGTAATGCGTACTCACTACTATCTGCTCTTTTTCCTGCTCGCGGCCTCAAAAGCCCGCGCTCAGGAGAACTATGATACTATTCTCTGTTCATCCACCTGCGTCAATACCGTTAGTACCTTCAACAGCCCCCTCTTCGACAGCCTGCCCTTCCCCAAGAAGATCCTCTGGAACTTCGGGGACCCCGCGGCGGGTATCTACAACAACGCCGGCGTCAAATCGCCCACGCATACCTACACTACCCCTGGAACCTACTACATATGGCTGAAGGTGTTCAACACCAGCCTCACCGACAGCGTCATGCTCTTCGACACGATCACCGTCGGGTCGCCCATACCCTATAATTTCGGCCCCGATATGTATCTCTGCGGGAAAACGGATACCCTTTTGAAGGCCCCCGTCGTCCCCGGCGCCAAGTACCAATGGAACAACGTCGGGGTGCCCGACACCACCGACACCCTCCGCGTGACGATCTCGGGCGTATACACCGTCAGCATCAACGGTTGCGGCCTCACCGACTCCATCGGCGTATTCATCACCGACTCGCCCAAGCTCAACCTGGGCAAGAACCACGTGATGTGCGACAGCGCGAACCTCGTGCTCGATGCAACCACCGAGAACGGGTATTATACCTGGAAGCTCAACGGGGCGGTCCTGAGCGACACCGCGGGTCAGTTCCAGACGCACTACCCTGGCGGTCTCTACTCCGTAACGGACAGCGTACCGGGTTGCGGTATCTTTAAGGACAGCGTCAGCATCACCTATGCGTCACCGTTAAAACCGGCCTTCCGGTTGCTCCCGGACACGCTGCTGTGCCCCAAACAGGTCCTGCCGCTGATCGCGCACCTCGACAGCGCGACGGCATACGACTGGAGCACGGGCGCGACCGATTCGATGATCGAGGTCACCCAACCGGGCGACTACTATGTTTTTGTGACGTTTAAAAACCTGTGCCAGGTGACCGACTCGGTGCTCGTCACCTACCGGAACGACCAGGCCCTCGACTTCCACGACACCGCGATCTGCCGCGGCTCCACGCTCGTGCTCAACGCCGATTTCGGACAGGGCACCTACGCCTGGACCGCCATCCCGCCCCAGCGCAACGACCAGAACCAGACCGGCCAGGCGACCTACTTCGTCTACCAGGCCGGCACCTATGCCGTCACCGCGCAGGTGGGACAGTGTATCTATAAAGACACGCTCACGGTGACCTTTGACGACAGTCTCCGCGTGTACCTGCCTAAGGACACGTCTGCCTGTAACGGCAGCGACTTCACCCTAACCCTCAAGGGTAATGCCGACACCGTCACCTGGCAGGACGGCTCCCAAAGCTTCAGCTATCACATCCCCCAGCCGGGCGGTTCCTATACGGCCATCGCCAGGAACGGCTGCGGCTCGGACACGCTGACGTCCGTGGTCACCTTCGGCGAATGCGCGTGCAACCTGCTCATGCCAAATGCGTTTACGCCCAACGCGGATGGGATCAACGACATCCTAAAGCCCCTCAACTTCTGTCTGATGTCCGCCTACCGGATGGAGATATACGACCGCTACGGCCACCTCGTTTTTCACGCCGAAAGTCCCGACGACGGCTGGGACGGCACGGTACACGGGCAACCGTCGTTCCCCGGGAACTACGTGTGGGTGATCCGGTATACCAACGCGGGACAGACGACGCCGACGCTGAAAAAAGGCAACGTAGTCCTGATCCGTTAGTATCTTGCGGCATGGTCACCCTCAAACGACTCTTCGTCGCCGCCTGTATCATCGTCCTGGCCGCCCAGCTCGTGCGCCCCACCATCGACAACCCGCCGGTGAAGGCTGATTTCAGCGGCCCCGCGGACGTCAAGGCCATCCTGCAACGCGCGTGCTACAACTGTCATTCCAACCAGACCGAGCTCGCCTGGTTCGACAAGATCGTCCCCGCGTATTGGATCGTGGCCGGTCACGTCGAGGACGGCCGCGCCGTGCTGAACTTCTCCGACTGGGACAGCCTCCCCGCCGCCGTCCGCAAGGGCAAGCTCTTCGAGTGCCTCAACCAGATGACCTTTAATACCATGCCGCTGGGCAGCTACACGGCCGTCCACCACGAGGGCCGCATCAGCGGCGAGGACCTCGCGACGCTCCGGGCATACCTGCTGACGCTGCCTGCGCCGAACCTTGCCGATACCGCCCGCTCCGGCGCCGCGATGCGCCAGTTCGCCGCCTGGCGCCTGGCGCCGTCGGCGGCCACGCCCCCCATATCCCTCAACGGCATCGCCTTCCCCACCGGTTTTGAAGACTGGGAAGTCCTCGCCACCTCCGAACGCTGGGACAACGGCACCCTCCGCGTCATCCTCGCCAACCCCACCGCCATGCGCGCCTTCCGCAACGGCCACACCAACCCGTGGCCCGACAGCTCCACCTTTGCCAAGATCGCCTGGGACGCCTCCGCCGACACCGCCGGCCACATCGAAGCCGGCGAATTCAAACAAGTCGAGTTCATGATCAAGGACCGCGTCAAATACAAATCCACCGGCGGCTGGGGCTGGGCCCGCTGGGTAAAGGGCCTGGCGCTCCAGCCCTACGGCAAGACCGCCGCCTTCACTTCCGAATGCCTCAACTGCCACGCCCCCATGAAGGACCGCGACCTCTTCTTCAGCCTGCCCCCCGCACCCGTCGCGCCCACCGACGGCTACCGCGTCATCGCCACCTCCGTGAGCCACGGCCTCACCAGCACCCTCATGGGTGACGCCCCCGCCGCCACCGCCGCCCGTTCCGGCCGCCCATACCCCGACGGCTCCAACCTCTTCCTCGTCACCTGGACCCAAAAGGAAGACCCCCACTGGTTCGGCGCCAACATCCCCGCCGACACCCTCCGGACGGTACGCGTCACCGTAGGGTCGTCCGCGATGAACGCGCTGACGGATTCGATCCTTACGATGAGGCCTTCGGTGCTGCCATAGGCTCTCCCCCCCGGGGCGTCCCCCCGGCCCCCCGCACCCGCGCCATCGCCATGTATACGCCGATCCCGATCATCAGGAGCAACGGCCATATCTCTGCGAGCGCCAGCAGTACGGCCTCTATCCCGCCCCAGCCATCTTGCAGGTTGCCGGCAAGCCGCCGCCCGAAAGGCGTAGGCTCCGGCGGGGGAAGCGGCCGGTAGGCGGTCGCGCGCACGCGCACCGTCGCCCACGCTACGTGCCGGTTGGTCGCCGCTACCGTTTGCGCCGCGTTTACCGCATTCGTCTGCAGTTCCGACGACCGGTCGATCGCCTGTAGCTCGCTCTTGCCGTGAACCGCGTCATACCGCGTCGCCAACCGTTGCTCCAGCGTCTGTAGAGCCTGCGCCGCCGCATAGTCGTCGGTCATATCGTTCGCGGTCGCCGTCTCCGCCACCAGCGTGCCGAGCGTCTCCACCGAGTCCTTGAAAGGCTCGAATTGCTCCCGCGGCACCTTGGCCGTCATTTCCAGGCAGAGCGAGTCGCCCGCGCGCCGGTGCGTCCACAAGGTATAGTACCCGTCGACGGTCCCGAGCCAGGCCCGGATGCGGCGCGCAGACAAACCCATATCGTCCACGGTCACTTCGACGTCCGCCTTTTTGAGCAGCAGGAGCCCACGGGGCTCGATCATCCCCGGGACCTGCGGCAGGCCGCCGTCGCGCGTGGCCGTGTCGGCGTCGGTTTTCCGGTCGGGCGCCGCCGCCCTTTCCAGTAAGGCCGCCCCGGTGCGGCTCCCGTCGTTATTGCAGGCAAAGGCCAGTACCACGATCGCGGACATGGCAAGCCTCCTCAGCGGTAAGCTGTTGATTTTTTTCATAACAAAAAGCGTTGGATATACCCCTGAATACCGCGGAGCAGAAAAAAGTAACCCGAAGGAATTGTTAAAACATAAACCACAACAGCGCCACCGCCGCCGCCGTCATGAAAAGAAAAGTAATCCCCCCAAGGATATTGGAGAGCCGCGAATTCGTGTGCTCGCCCATGATGGCCTTGTTGTTGCCGATGTGCATGACCACCGCGATCATGACCGGCGCCGTTAGCCCGTAGAGGACCGCGGTCCAGATCAGCGCCTGCACCGGGCTGATGCCCACAAAATTGACGACCAATCCGAGTAGTACCGCGCCGGCGAGGGTAAGGTAAAATACCGGCGCTTCGCCGAACTTTTTGTCCAGCCCCTGCGGCACGTCGAAGGTCTCGCCGACCATAAAGGCGACGGATCCCGCGAGCACCGGCACCGCCAGCAGCCCCGTGCCGATCACGCCGACGGAGAAGATGATATACGTCAGCGGGCCGGTCAGGGGCTCGAGGGCGCGCGCCGCCTGCTCGATGGTATCGACCTGGTGGATGCCGTGGGGGAAAAGGACGGCGCCCGCGGTAAGGATGATAAAGAACATGACGAGGTTGGAAAAGAGCATCCCTAAATTCACGTCGTCCCGCATGTCGCCCAGCACCTGTTTGTTCACCATGATGCGGCCTCCCTTGTTGGTGTTCGATTCTTCGGCCTCCAGCGTGGCCTGCCAAAAGAAAAGGTAAGGCGATATGGTTGTGCCGAGGATGGCCACCAGCATGTTCAGGAAGTCCTTGCCACCGTGTATCTCAGGCACGAACGTATGCCGCAGGACATCCCCCCACCGCACGTGTACTATAAAGGGAACGAGCAAATACAAAAATAAAACCACGCACAACCACTTCAGGATCGAGGCGATCCGGTGGAAGGGCAGCCGTATGATCAGGTAGATCAGCAACAGGGCGTAGAACAGGCTGTACGCGAATACCGGGACGGCCGGCAACAGCATGTGGGATACCGCCGCCATGCCCTCGATGTCGGCGCCGATGTTCAGCACGATGGCCGGGAAGCTGACGAGCAGCATCGTATACAGCAGCCAGCGGGGGTAGTGTTTGCGGAGCGTACCCGTCAGCCCCTGGCATGTCACGAGACCGATGCGGGCGCACATCCCCTGGATCGTCGCCATCAGCGGGAAGGTGATCAGCGCCGTCCAGAGCATCTGGAAGCCAAAGGCGGCGCCGGCCTGGGTATAGGTCGCCAGACCCGACGGGTCGTCGTCGCTGGCGCCGGTGATCAGGCCGGGGCCGGCAATGCGGAGCAGCTTCTTCAAGCGCCCCAGCATCCTAAAACTGGTATATAACTGCGTTTATATTCATACCTGCGCCAACCGACGCCAGGACTACTTTATCACCTTTGTTCAGCTCGTGCCCCTTCAACCGCCCCTTCTGGATCAGGTCCAGCAGGGTAGGGACCGTAGCCACCGAGCTGTTGCCCAGCCAGGAAATCGTCATCGGCATCAGGTCCGCCGGGCTTTTGTCGAGACCGTAGAGCTGGAAGAGCCGCTGGAGGATGGCCGCGTCCATCTTGTCGTTGGCCTGGTGGATGAGCACCTTTTTGATGTCCGACAGCGACACCTTGGCGGCTTCCAGCGCGGCCTTGATGACGAGGGGGACGTGGTTGAGCGCGAATTCGTAGAGCTTGCGGCCGTTCATTTTGATGAACAGGTCCGACGTGCCCTCCGCGGGGTCATAGCTCGGCCCCATATTCAATAAGTTCGCATATTCGACCGCGTGAGTCTGCGTTTTGTGCGACAGGATCACGCCCTCTTCCCGGTCCTCGGTCACCTCGATGATCGCGGCGCCCGCGCCGTCAGAGTAGAGCATCGTGTCCCGGTCGTGCGGGTCGACGATCCGCGACAGGGTTTCGGTGCCGATCACCAGACAGCGTCTGGCCTCGCCCGCGCGTATGTAAAAGCTCGCCTGGATGACGCCTTCGACCCACCCGGGGCAGCCAAAGGCCAGGTCATAGGCCACGCAATCGGGGTTGGCGACCCCCAGGAGCGCCTTGATCCGGGAGGCCAGCGAAGGGACCAGGTCCACCCGGTTCGACCCGCTTTGCACGTCTCCGAAGTTGTGGGCGACGATGATAAAGTCCAGCGTCTCTTTGTCAATGCCCGCGCTCTCGAGCGCGTCCTTGGCGGCGAGATAACCGATCGTAGAGGCCGTCTGGTCCGGGCGGACGTAACGTCTTTCCGCAATCCCCGTGATCTCCTTGAATTTCCGGATGATTGTGGCGTTGTCCTTTCCGATAGCAGAGCCGTCTTTCTCTAAGAAACGGTGTTGGAGAAAAGCATCGTTTGTAATCGTTGTCTCCGGTATATAGCTGCCCGTAGCTATAAACGCGGCCTTAACTTCCTTCTTCATTCTGCACAATAATACTGAAAATCCACATTTCAAGGGATGACTTCGAACAAAAAGAACTGGCTCTTTTGTAAAGGATTGAAATTATTGTCGGCCACGAACAGCAGGGACTTGTGACCGTTCGGGAGGTTGGGCCCGAAGGTGACGCCCTCGATGTTGTCGACATAGCGGCCGAGCGCGTCCATGTTCAGGAGCAGCCGCGCCTTGATGGGATGTATGGGCGGCGCGTATTGCATCGATATCGCCGGTCCCACGTCGGAGGCGTCGCGGAGGTCCGCGATGTACACCTTGATCGTGCACGCCATATGCCCCGAGGAAAACGAACGTTCGATCAGCATCAGCCTTCCATCCCCCAACCACATGATATCCGGGATGCCGTTGATCATAAAGGCGCCCGCCGGCTGCGGCGGACGCGCCACCGGCCCGAGCTTCCAGGCGTACTGGGCGACCGGTTTCCGGGTTGATACATCGTATTTAATAATCCGCGTCCAGGTCGTCGTGTCCGTCAGCCCCGCCCGCGGACCGTCCTGGTAGAGCGGCTCCTCGACGCTGACGTACAGCGTGCGCCCGCCGTCGGCCCACGCCGCGCCTTCAAAAACCCCGTTCTGACGCGGGCCTTCCGGCGTCTCGTGCATCCGCAGCTGCGGCGGCAGCGCAAAGGTGTCGATGTATTTGCCCGCCCGGGTGACCAGCGTCACCGCGGGGTTTTCGAGGACTGTTTTGGCGGGGGTTACGATGCGCTCCCCTTCGCTCGTCCATACCATCCGGTCCAGCCGGGCGTTGTAGCGCAGGGCCTCGGGGTCGGGCGTATGGGAAGGGTCTGTTTTGGCGTTGGGATAGGGCTGACCGTTAGCCGCCAGCAGGGTTGTCACGTTCGTAAAACGGATCCCCAATATCCCATGCCCGCCGATGGTGATCGCCGCCGTGTAGAACCGCGCCGGGTTCACCTCGGAGCGGTCGTCGCTGATCATATAATACAGCTTCCGCGCCGGGTCGTAGTCGATCCCCGAGAGCCCGCCGATCGTCGTACCGTGGAAGGGCGCGGCAAACGGTACGTCGTATTCCCCGAGGTATTTCAGGGAATCGATCTGGACCGGGACGTCCTTTGCCGGCGCCGCCGGATGTGCCGTCTTTTTCTTGTGGTGCTTTTGTGCCGACGCCCCGAGGGCCAGGAAGCAGAGGATAAGGAATGCGGATGCGCGCATTTTTTTTGCCAATATACGGCTTCCGCCCGACTCCGGCGCTACAGCGCCGCCCGCACCGGGCACTATCGCACCGCCTGCGATTTTACGAGCGCCCCCAGGGTCCGCAGCGCGTTCTCGATCGCGGGCGTGAACGGCAGCCCGAAACTGATGCGGATGCAATGGCTGTAGCGCTGATCGAGGCTAAACAGCTGCCCCGGCGAAATGCTGATCTTCTCCTCGATCGCCGCCTGGAACAACGCCAGCGATTGAACCGCCCGGTTGAGCTCCACCCAAAGCACATACCCGCCCTTGGGTTGGGTGACCTTTGTATCCGCTGGAAAATACCGTGCAATCGCCTCTATATACGCGAGGCTTTGCGTATGCAACGCCTTGCGGAGCTGCCGCATGTGCAGGTCCCAGCGGTTGTGGGCAAAGAACTGCCCCACCGCCGCGTGCGTGACGTGCGTGGACGACAGCGAATGGATACGTTTGAGGTCCATTACCCGCTGCAGGTGCCGCCCCGGGATGCACCAGCCCACCCGGTACCCCGGCGCCAGCGACTTCGACACCGACGAGCAGAGGATCACGTTCCCCGTCCGGTCCATGCTTTTGCACGTCCGCGGCCGCGACTCGCCGAAATAGAGGTCGCCATATATATCGTCTTCGATCAGCGGGATGTCCTTTGCCGCCAATAGGTCCACCAGCCGCTGTTTCCTGTCGTCCGGCATGCACGCGCCCAACGGGTTGCTGAAGTTCGTCACGAAAAGGCACGCCTTGACCGGCGTCCGCTCCAGCGCCCCCTCCAGCCAGTCGATGTCCACGCCCGTCTCCGGGTCCACGGGGACCTCGAGGACTTTCAACCCCTGGTTTTGCACCGCCCTCAACAACCCAAAGAATGTCGGCGTCTCGACCGCCACGACATCCCCTGGCAGGGTCACGGCCTGCAGCGCCAGGTTCACCGCCTCCAGGCAGCCGTGCGTCGTGACGATGTCCGCCTCCGTGAGCGTCCCGCCCCAGCTGAACGCATGCAGCGCCAGCTGCCGCAGCAGCGTA
>Ga0310811_10012057_pt1 | contig 11220 bp, 11 predicted proteins | sample YCmetagenome_FD_207642 | JGI IMG/M metagenome (GOLD analysis project Ga0310811, IMG submission 207642) | Soil microbial communities from experimental microcosm in Duke University, North Carolina, United States - YC | ecosystem: Engineered > Artificial ecosystem > Soil microcosm > Unclassified ... | reverse complement strand
GGCCGCGGTCCGGGGGGACCGCGGCCGAAGAGGGCCCTGCGAGGGGGTGGGCTGGGGCTTACAGGGCGGGCTCACGCGGCGGCGGCGGACTCCTCGGAGCGACGCGGACCGCCGCGGGGACGAGCGGTCGGCGACTGCGGCGTGGAGCGAAGTCTCCCAGCCAGGCTGCCGTCACGGAGATAGATGAGGATGTCGGTGGTCTCGCCGACGTCGGCGAGACGCCGGGCGAGGTTGCGGGCCATGATTTCCGCCTTGGCGCCGGTCGCAAATAGCAGGGCGCCGGGTTGCTCATCGATGCAGAGGCTCCAGCCGAAAGCTGCGGCTCGGACGGCGATGGTACGGCTCATGACGACGCTCCGGATGACCTGGCCCCGACCATGGGCAATGTAGGCGCCCGGTGTGTCGTGGGCATGACGTCCAGATTGCAGCCAGGCTGCGACGCCGGGGCAAGAAAATGGCCGCCGTGGAGGGCTCCACGGCGGCCAGCGTTGGCTCGGGAGTGCGAGCTTAGAAGGTGAACTGGAAGCGCCCGGCGAGCGCGTTGTAGGTCTGGCCGATCTGGGCCCCGGCCGCATTCAGCCGGTCCACATCGACGTGCTGCAGGTCGAGCATGATGCGGATGTCCGGGTTCAGGTACCAGTTCAGGCCGACGGTGGAGATCTTCTGCTCGCCGCCGCGGATGGCGTCCGCGAGCTGGGCCGTGCCGGCGCCGCCGTCGTGGAAGTTCAGGTTCATGTCGGAGTAGCGGGCGACCAGTTCGAGCGCGCCCCAGGTGCCGGCTTCCAGGTTGAAGTTGTAGTTCATCTTGGGCGCGTCGAAGCGGGCCTCGGCCGGGTTGTAGGGCCGGCTCTCGCCGGTCAGCACCCAGGCGCCTTGCACGTACCAGCCGTCGAACTTCGGGTTGGCGAAGCTGGTCTGGGCGGCGGTCACGCGCCGGTCGATGTCGAAGTGGAAGTACTCCGCCTCGACCATGAAGTTCTGGATCGTCGCGCCGGCTTCGCCGCCGAGCACGGTGACGTGGCGGGCGTCGATGGCGCCGGTGTCGATCAGGCGCGTCCCGTCGACGCGCAGCTCCGGACGGTCGCGCAGCTGCAGCGGGTAGCGCGGGTTCGTGCCGAGGCCCGCGTCGTTCGGATGGAAGACGTACTGGGCGTTGAAGCCGAGGTGGGTCTGCCACTCGGTGGTCGAGAACGGCGCGATGGCGACGCGGCCGATCCAGGCCTGCTGCTCGTCGGCCGGCTGCGCCGTGGCGCTGCCCGTCGAGTTGATCGTGCCGACCGTGTTGCCGGTCAGCGCGGTCGACAGGAACCAGCGCGAGGCGATGCCGCTGTCGCCGTCGCCGATCAGGCCGTTGCCGGCGAACTGCAGGGCGGAGCGGCTGTCGCCGGCGGCGATGTTGCGGGCGATCTCGGCGGGGGCCGGCCGCTCCATGAGCGGCATCTGGCTGGTGGACACCGCGGCGGCCAGGCCGATGTTCGGCTCGAAGGCGCCCAGCCGGATGCGCCAGGGCTTCAGGGCGGTGTACTGCACCCAGGCTTCCTGGATGTGACCGGCGTCTTCGCCGCCGGAGCCGCCGAACTCGTAGATCAGGGTGTAGTCGAAGTCCTTGAACAGCTTGCCGTCGATGCCGAAGCGGGCGCGGCGGAAGTTCGTGCCGTCATTGAGGTCGCGGCCGTTCACGTTCGAGGCCAGGTTCGACTTCTGGAAGTACTTGGCCGCGTCGAACATAACGATGGCGCGGATGTTGGCTGTGAAGCGGCCGTCGGCGGTGGCGAAGGCCGGCTTGCCGTTCGGCAGGCTCGGGATCACGGCCGGGCCGGACGGCGGCGCCTTGAGCGTCTCGATGTCGGCGGTGGCGGTGGTCTGAGCGGCCTTCACGTCGGCCAGCTGCTGTTGGGTGGCGGCGAGCTGCTGCTGGACCTGGGCGGTGCTGGCGGCGGCGGCCTGCTGGGCGCCGTTCTGCTCGCGCATCTGCGCCATCTCGGCCTTCAGCTCCTCGACCTCGCGCTTCAGCTCGTCGATCTGGGCGTCGCGGGCCGACGGCGTCGCCACATGCTTGTGCTTCGGCGCGGCGAGCGCCGCGGTGGAGGCGCTGGCCATCAGCGCGCCGGCGAGCGTCGCGCATAGGAAAGCGGGCGCAGCGCGCTTCGAAGTGAGAGACATCAAGTTACCCCGTTTGTATCGGTTCGCCTGAAGCGGCGCTCCGTGTGACGAGGTCTGCTAGTCCCGATGCGTGACGGTTACCGGTAATTTATGTGACGTGCCGGTGACAGCAGCGGTTAATCGGCGCGCCACCGCGAACCGTGCTCGGCGAACCACAGGTCTGTCACAAAACCTACCGCAGGCCGTCACGGAAGCTTCGCGCGGCCCGCTTAGAGGGAGAACGAAAGGCGCGTCCCGCGCTCTCCGATGATGAGGGGTCTTCCATGTTCAAGAGGTATGTCGCGGCGGCTGCCGGCGCGATCGCGATGATCGCCGGCGCGGCGAGCGCGGCCACGATCACCGGCGCGGGCGCCACCTTCCCGGCGCCCGTCTACGCCAAGTGGGCCGAGACCTATAAGGCGCAAACCGGCAACGCCCTGAACTATCAGGCGATCGGCTCCGGCGGCGGGATCAAGCAGATCCAGGCCAAGACCGTCGACTTCGGCGCCTCCGACAAGCCCCTGAAGCCCGACGACCTGGCGGCCTCGGGGCTGGTCATGTTCCCGACGGTGATCGGCGGCGTGGTGCCGGTGATGAACCTGCCGGGGATCAATCCCGGCCAGATCAAGCTGACCGGCCCGCAGCTGTCGGACATCTACCGCGGCGTGATCAAGAAGTGGAACGACCCGCTGCTCGCCAAGAACAACCCGGGCGTGCCGCTGCCGAACCTGCCGATCACCGTGGTGCACCGCTCCGACGGCTCGGGCACGACCTTCCTGTTCACCAGCTACCTGGCGATGAAGGCCGCCCACTGGGCGAGCGACGTGGGCGCCAACGACTCAGTGAAGTGGCCGACCGGCCTCGGCGGCAAGGGCAACGACGGCGTCGCCGCCTTCGTGAAGCAGACCCCGGGCGCCATCGGCTACGTCGAGTACGCCTACGCCAAGCAGAACAGCATGACCTACGCGCTCATGCAGAATAAGGCCGGCAAGTTCGTGGCTCCGCAGGCCGCCAACTTCAAGGCCGCCGCGGCCAACGCCAAGTGGAACGCCGCCCCGGGCTTCTATCTGCTGCTGCTCGACCAGCCGGGCGCCGACGCCTGGCCGATCACCGGCGCGACCTTCATCCTGATGCACGCCAAGCAGGACGACCCGGCCAAGGGCGCCGAGGTCCTGAAGTTCTTCGACTGGGCCTACAAGAGCGGCGACGCGGCGGCCGAGAGCCTCGACTACGTGCCGCTCCCCGACGCCGTGATCAAGATGATCCGCGCCTCGTGGGCCAAGGTCACCGACGGCGCCGGCAAGCCGATCTACAAGTAAGGGGATCGGAGGGGCGAGCCGGCGCACCGCCGAACCTCGCCCCTCCGCCACTCGCTCTGCGGCGACCCAACTCCCCCTCCCCACGCGTGGAGAGGGGGAGCGGCTGTCATCGAACCTTCAAGCAATTGTCACGTAAGTGTCGTGCGGCGCCTTTAGACCGCCAAGCAAGAAGGAGATCGGTGATGTTGCACAAGGCGTGGGTCGGGATGGCCGTGGCTTTGGCCCTGGCCGGGTGCGGTAAACAGGGTGGGGAAACCAAGGCGCCGGCGGCCGGCGCGCAGATCACCGGCGCGGGGGCGACCTTCCCGGCGCCGCTCTACGCCAAGTGGGCCGAGGCCTCCAAGGCGGCCACAGGCCTGACGCTCAACTACCAGGCCATCGGCTCCGGCGGCGGCATCAAGCAGATCGAGGCGGTCACCGTCGACTTCGGCGCCTCGGACAAGCCGCTGAAGCCCGACGAGCTCGAGAAGAACGGCCTCATCCAGTTCCCGACCGTCATGGGCGGCGTGGTGCCGGTGGCCAACCTGCCGGGCGTGGCGCCGGGCGCGTTGAAGCTGACCGGGCCGGTGCTGGCCGACATCTACCTCGGCAAGGTCAAGAAATGGACCGATCCCGAGATCGCCGGCCTGAACGCCGGGGCCAAGCTGCCGAACCTGCCGATCACCGTGGTCCACCGCTCCGACGGCTCGGGCACGTCATTCCTGTTCACCAGCTACCTGGCCACGGTCGCGCCGCAGTGGGCCAAGGTGGGGGCCTCCGACAGCATCGCCTGGCCGACGGGCCTCGGCGGCAAGGGCAACGACGGCGTCGCCGCCTTCGTCAAGCAGACGCCGGGCGCCATCGGCTACGTCGAGTACGCCTACGCCAAGCAGAACAGCATGACCTACGCCCTGCTGAAGAACGCCACGGGCGCGTTCGTCGCGCCGACAGCGGCCAGCTTCGCGGCGGCGGCGGCGGGCGCCGACTGGAGCAAGGCGCCGGGCTTCTACCTGCTGCTGCTCAACCAGCCCGGGGCGGACGCCTGGCCGATCACCGGGGCGACGTTCATCCTGATGCACCGCCAGCAGCGCGACGCCGCCAAGGGCAAGGCCGTGCTCGGCTTCTTCGACTGGGCCTACAAGAGCGGCGACCCGCAGGCCCTGGCGCTCGACTACGTGCCGCTGCCTGACTCCGTGAAGGGGCTTGTGCGTCAAAGCTGGACGGGAATTGTTGGCCCGGACGGCAAGCCGGTCTATTCGCCGACGCCGTAAAGCCGCCCCGCCCCGAGGCATCGATGAACGCGATGAAGGACACCGTCACGGAGAGCCCGCAAGCCGGCGCGCCCGAAGCCAAGGCTCGGGGGCGCACGGCGAAGGGGACGGTGTTCGACCGCACATTCGAGGCGCTCTGCTTCGGGGCCGCGACGCTGCTGCTGACGGCGCTGGGCGGGCTGATCGTCTCCCTGGCGATCGGCGGCTGGCCGGCGTTCAAGGCCTTCGGCTTCCACTTCTTCATCTCGGCGGAATGGGATCCGGTGCAGGAGGTCTACGGCGCCTCGGGGGCGATCGTCGGCACCCTGGTGACCGCGGCCCTGGCGCTGCTCTTCGCGCTGCCGTTCGCCTTCGGCATCGCCATCTTCCTGGTCGAGCTCTGCCCGGTGCGCCTGCGCCGGCCGATCGGCACGGCGGTGGAGCTCCTCGCCGGCATCCCCTCGATCGTCTACGGCATGTGGGGCCTGTTCGTGTTCGCCCCGTGGTTCGCCAAGCACGTCCAGCTGCCGGCGATGATGGCCGCGCCGCCGGGCAGCATCTGGGAGACGCTGACCGCCGGCGTCCCGAACGGCGCCAACATCCTCTCGGCCTCGCTGATCCTGGCGATCATGATCCTGCCGTTCATCGCGGCCACCATGCGCGAGCTGCTGTTCACCATCCCGCCGGCGGTGCGCGAGAGCGCCTACGGCCTCGGCTCGACCACCTTCGAGGTGATCCGCAAGGTCTCCGTGCCCTATGTGCGCAGCGGCGCTGTAGGGGCGATCATGCTGGGGCTCGGCCGAGCGCTCGGCGAGACCATGGCGGTGACCTTCATCATCGGCAATGCGCACGGCTTCCCGACCTCGATCTTCGCCTCGGGGGCGACCATCGCGTCCACCATCGCCAACGAGTTCGCCGAGGCGACCGGCGAGCTGCACACCGCCTCGCTGATCGCGCTGGGCCTCGTCCTGTTCATCATCACCTTTGCGGTCCTGGCGCTCGCCCGGCTGCTGATCGGCCGGCAGGCGCACGCATGAGCGCGGGAAAACCGAGACTTTCACGCCGGCTCAGCGAGTTCGGCTTCCTGGCGTTCTGCTGGGCGGCGACGGGCGTCGCGCTGATCGCCCTGGTGGCGATCCTCTGGTCGCTGTTCCGGCAGGGGATCGGCGGGCTGAACGCCGACGTCTTCACCAAGTCGACGCCGGCCCCCGGCTCGCAGGGCGGCCTGCTCAACGCCATCCTCGGCTCGGTGATGATGTGCGCCGTGGCCATGGCCGGCGCGACCGCCGTCGGCGTCTTGGCCGGCACCTGGCTCTCGGAGTTCGCCAAGGACGGCCGCTACGGCAAGGTCGTGCGGTTCCTGAACGACGTGCTGCTGTCGGCGCCGTCGATCCTGATCGGCCTGTTCGTCTACGAACTGATGGTGCGGCCGATGAGGGGCTTCTCCGGCTACGCCGGGGCGATGGCCCTGGCGCTGCTGGCCATCCCGGTCATCGTGCGCACCACCGAGGACGTGCTGCGCCTGCAGCCGGTGTCGCTGCGCGAGGCGAGCGTGGCGCTCGGCGCGCCGGTCTGGAAGACCACCATCGCGGTGATCTGGAAGGCGGCCCAGGGCGGCATGCTGACCGGCGCGCTGCTGGCCTTCGCCCGGATCAGCGGCGAGACCGCGCCGCTGCTGTTCACCTCGCTTAACAACCAGTTCCTCAGCCTGAACCTCGCCAAACCGACGGCCAACCTGCCGGTGGTGATCTTCCAGTTCGCACTTTCGGCCTATGACGACTGGCGACGCCTCGCCTGGGCCGGGGCCATGCTCATCGCGATGGCCGTGCTGGCCGTCACCATCATCGCTCGCCTGACCACCCGGGAGCCGAAACGCTCATGACCGTCCAGACCCTCGAGGCGCCCGAGACGCAGGTGCTCAGCCTGCCGCCGGACCAGGCGGTGATCCAGGTGCAGGATCTGAAGTTCTTCTACGGGACCAAGCAGGCGCTGTTCGACGTCACGGTCGGCTTCAAGCGCAACGCCGTCACGGCGCTGATCGGCCCGTCGGGCTGCGGCAAGTCGACCCTGCTGCGGACGCTCAACCGCATGTACAGCCTCTATCCCGGCCAGCGCGCCGAGGGACAGGTGCTGATTGACGGCGAGGACATCCTCGGGCGCGGCGTCGACCTGGCGGCGCTGCGCGCCCGGGTCGGCATGGTGTTCCAGAAGCCGACGCCGTTCCCGATGTCGATCTTCGACAACGTCGCCTACGGCGTGCGCCTCTACGAGAAGCTGTCGCGCGCCGCGATGGCCGACCGGGTGGAAGAGAGCCTGCGCCGCGCCGCCCTCTGGGAGGAGGTGAAGGACAAGCTGAAGGACAGCGGCCTCGGCCTGTCCGGCGGCCAGCAGCAGCGGCTGTGCGTCGCCCGTGCGATCGCCGTGAAGCCGGAGGTGCTGCTGCTCGACGAGCCGGCCTCGGCGCTCGACCCGATCTCCACCGCCAAGCTCGAGGAGACGATCAGCGAGCTGACCAGCGACTACACGGTGGTCATCGTCACCCACAACATGGGCCAGGCGGCCAGGCTGTCGGACCTCACCGGCTTCATGTATCTGGGTCACATGGTCGAGTTCGGCGAGACCGAACAGGTTTTCACCAACCCGGCCACCGCACGCGCCAGGGACTACATCACGGGCCGGTTCGGATAAGAGGGGCGGCATGTCTCACACGTTCAGGGCCATCGACGAAGAGCTGGCGGCGCTGCACCGCGATGTCGCCGTCATGGGCGAGCTGGCGGTCACCCAGCTGGTCGCGGCGATCGACGCCTTCCTGCGCCACGACGACGAGGCCGCGGCCCTGGTCGCCGCCCAGGATGCGCGGCTCGACGAGATGGACACCGAGATCGAGCGCCGCGCGGTGCGCTTCATCGCCCTGCGCCAGCCGCTGGCCGACGACCTGCGCGCGCCGATCGCGGCCATGAAGACGGCGATGAACCTGGAGCGCTGCGGCGACCTGGCCAAGAACATCGCCAAGCGCACGCCGCAGCTCAAGACGGCGCCGGAGCCGGCGCTGGCCAAGGGCGTCGGCGAGCTCGGGGCCCTGGTCGCCAAGCGGCTGGATGAGGTGGTGGCCGCCTATCAGACCGCCGACGCCGTCGCGGCCAAGACCGTCTGGGAGCGGGACACCGACATCGACGAGCTGCACGAGAAGGTGTTCCATCAGGTGCTGCAGGCGATGTCCGGCGACCCCACCTCGATCGAGGGCTCGACGCACCTGCTGTTCATCACCAAGAACCTCGAGCGGATCGGCGACCACGCCACCAACATCGCCGAGCTGATCTGCTACCAGGCGACCGGCGGCGAGCTGATCGACCGGCCGAAGGCGAGCTGAGCGCCTAGAGCCTAGGTCTAGCGGCGGGCGATGGCCGCCAGGTCGAGGAGCGGCGCCACGAGCCGCGCCGTCCGGGTGCGCGGCGTGGGCGGCAGGCGGTCGAGCAGGCTCTCGAGCGCCGCCGCAGCGGCGAACGGCATCGGCGCGCGGCGCGCCCCGCCGACCACGAAGCGGACCCGCGAGAAGCCCGCCGCTAGCATCAGCCGGCGCAGCGAGCGGTAGTCGTACTCGCGCAGATGGAAGCCGGTGGCCTGGTAGTCGAAATAGGCCGAGATGTCGTGCGGCCCGGTCAGGCGGTTCGGCGTGCGGCAGAGATAGACGCCGCCCGGCGCCAGGACGCGCACCACCTCGCGCAGCTGCGCCTCGGCGTCGTCGGGGTGGAGGTGCTCCATCAACTGGTTCGAGTAGACGAGGTCGACGCTGCCCGCGGGCAGCGGGATGTGGACGCCGTCCGTCCGCAGGAACCGGAAGTTGGCCGGTGCGGCGGGCTGGTCGACCAGGGTGTCGGTGACGTCGAGCCCGAAGGCCTGGCGCACGTGGGGGGCCATGCCGAAGGTCACCGTGGCGTCGCCGCAGCCGATCTCGAGGTAGCGGCGGCCGCCGCGGACCAGCGGCAGAAGCAGGGCCAGCTGGGCGGCCACGCGCTGCGCCCGGTCCCTGCGCTCGCCGGCGTGCTGCGGATGGTCGGGCAGCGAGGCGAACAGCTCGCCATAAACCTCGGAATAGACCCGCGTGCGCTCCGCCGCCGGCGCCTGGCGCAGGCGCTCGGCGAGGCGCCGCTCCAGGGCATAGTGGGCGACCAGCCGCTCGGGGCTGCGCCGCTCGCGATTCAGCCGCCGCGTGCGCTCAAAGTCCGGACGCAACGCCTCTACGCTGGTCATGCCGCCCTCCAGGCCTCGCGGGAAGGTGGCGCAGGACGGTGGCGCTCGACCCGATCAAATGAGCGGTCGCGCGCCGCTCAGGCCGGCTCGGCCAGGCGCGCCGCCTTGAGGAAGGCGGTGAGCGCCTCGTTGAAGGCGTCGGGGTTGTCGATGTTGGCGGCGTGGCCGGCGTGCGGGATCACCACCTTCTTCGCGCCGGGGATCCTCGCGGCCATGTAGTCGGAGGCGGCCAGGAACGGCGTGTCGTTCTCGCCGACGATGATGAGGCTCGGCACGCGGATGTCCGGCAGGCTCTCGATCACCCGCGGGTCGCGCTGGGTGAGCATGCCGCGGGCGGCGCGGGCGAGGCCGGCGGCGTCGCGGTGATGGGCGTCGCGCACCTCGGCGGAGGCGGCGGAGAGGTCGCCGAGCCCCTCGCGCTCGTAGCGTTCGGCGCGGGCGACGGCGTTGCGGTTCCAGCCCTCGCGCGCCTCGACGTTCTTGTAGCCCGGCCCGGTGTCGACGATCAGCAGGGCGCGGGTGCGCTCCGGATGGGCGCGGTGGAAGGCGAGGCTCATGTAGCCGCCGAGCGACAGACCGCCGACCACCGCGCTGCGCGCGCCGAGGCGATCGAGCAGTGCGGCCATGTCGGCGACGGTGGCCTCCTCGGAATAGGCGGCGGGGTCCTCGGGATAGTCGGACTGGCCGTGGCCGCGCATGTCCCAGGTGATCACCGTGAAGTGCGGCGCGAGCGCGTCGATCTGACCCTTCCACATCTGGCTGGTGGCCGAGAAGCCGTGGGTCAGGAGCAGCGCCGGACCCTCGCCGTGCGCCTCGTAGTAGAGTTGGACGCCGTCCCGCTCGAGCTTGGGCATGGATTCCTCCGCGGCCGCGCGCGGCCGTGGCGGCAGGATGACTCCGCGCCGGGGGAGCGTCATCCCCGGCAGTGCGCCGGGCCTCCTTCAGCGGACGAAATGATAGGCCAAGCCCGGCCCTGACGGCGCCTCAGCTCGCGCGGCGCAGCCGCAGGGCGGGCTGGGTGACGCCGGCGGCGCGGGTGACGGCGGCGATCAGGCCCTGGACCATGACCGGCTTGGGCACGAAGCCGGAGAAGCCCAGCGCCAGGTATTCGGCCGGCTCGCGGGAGAGGATGTCGGCGGTCAGCGCGATGACCGGGGCGTCGCGTTCGGGGCCGGGGCGGCCGCGGATGCGCTTGAGCACCTCGATGCCGCTCATCTCCGGCATATGGATGTCCATCAGCACCACGTCGAAGGCCTGGCGCGACATCTGGTCGAGCGCCTCGGCGCCGCTGAGCGCCTTCACGCCGCGATGCCCGAAGGCGGTGAGGATCTCCTCCACCACCCGCAGGTTCACGGGGTCGTCGTCCACGTGGAGGACGGTCAAGGCCCTCTCGGGCTTCGCATTGAACTCGGACACGAACCTTCTCCCGCCAAGCGACCGCGCAAGCTGCGGCGCCAACGCTTGCAACCCTAGCTTGGCGACAGAACGCTAAGGTAAGGCTGACAGATAGGGATAACGGCCGTTAACCCGCGCGCGGCGAGCTATTCGAGTGGGTCGATACTGTGCCAGCCCGGCCGGGCGCAGTCAGAGGCCAGTAATGGCCCTGCGCGGCACGGTTAAGCGGCCAGCGTCAACCGCTCTCGGCCGGGACGCCGCGGCCCGGTGGCGCAGGGCGATGACCCGGCCGGGGGCCGCGCGTGGCGGCGAAATAGGTCGCCTGGCCGCCGTCGCCCGGGAACTCCCTGTAAGGTGAAGGCGTTGTTGAACTTCCGTAAGTCTTCGGGGGGCGAAGATGATGCACAACAAGCGCCATGCGGCTTCCCCGGCCCAATTCGCCACCGAGCGTCGCCACAGGCTCGGCGCGTCCGCCGCACTGCGTAGTTGTGCTTATAACTCAAATGTCTAAACCAGTTACAGTCCTTCCGGACCCTTCGGTAACGGCATAGCTTGATGGAAGATCACCAGCACGATCGCGCACTGCACTTTCTCGTGGAGTCGGCCCCGGGCTACGCGATCTACATGCTGGACCTCGAGGGCCGGGTGGTCACCTGGAACACCGGCGCGCAGCAGCTGAAGGGCTATACGCGCGAGGAGATCGTGGGCGAGTCCTTCGAGCGCTTCTTCACTCTCGAGGACCGCCGGTCCGGCAAGCCGCACCGCTTGCTGGAGGAGGCGCGGCTCGAGGGCCGCGTCGAGAGCGAGGGCTGGCGGCTGCGCAAGGACGGCTCGCGCTTCTGGGCGCTGGCCAGCCTGCACGCGGTGCGCGACGAAGCCGGCCG
>Ga0310811_10012056_pt1 | contig 11220 bp, 9 predicted proteins | sample YCmetagenome_FD_207642 | JGI IMG/M metagenome (GOLD analysis project Ga0310811, IMG submission 207642) | Soil microbial communities from experimental microcosm in Duke University, North Carolina, United States - YC | ecosystem: Engineered > Artificial ecosystem > Soil microcosm > Unclassified ... | reverse complement strand
GCAGGAGTGTCAATTCCCATTCGCCGTAAAGCTGGTTGACCTGTCCGGGGGATTCGCGGAGCAAACGTGCCGCCCTGTCTTTCCAGCCCAGGTCCCAGGCATCCAGGGCCTGAAAAGCGCAGCCCCGGGACAGCAGCCATTCTCCCGAAGCAGGCTGCCGGCAATGTACGGCCAGTTGTACCAGGGTCATGCCGTTGGTCAGCGGCCGGTGAAGGTCTTCTTCAGAAAAAGGGAGATCCGGGTGGTCCAGGGCCTGCAGGTCTCCCCGGCCGATGGCTTCGGCCAGCGCCACCTGGGTCCTCCCGGGGGGATGGGTCAGCAGCCGGCCCCCTTTGAGCCACCAGGTCCAGCCATCCCCCAGCCAGGTAAAGCCGATCTGTTCATACATACGACGGCCCGTGGCATTTAGCACGGCATACCGGTATCCTCTTTCCCTGGCATAAAGGCAGGCAGCCTTCACCACGGCCTTGCCGATTCCCTTGTTGCGGGCCCCGGGAACGACCCCTACATGATAGATGCCGGCCACTCCATAGGCTCCTGTCGTCAGTAATACACCGCTGTGTCCTACTACTTTCTTATTCATCCAGGCAACAAATCGCTGTACGCCTGCCCCATGTGGCTGTTCTGGTGGAGACGGGCGGGGAGGTATGATGGCGCGGGCATAGGGCAGGCCTTTTACGTCCAGCAGCGGGGTCAGGTTGTCTGGCAGGACCCGGAGTCCTTTCGGGCTGGGATAGGCCGGGGACATCTTTTCCAGGTCGAGGGCCATCCAACAGGGCCGCCAGCCGGGCTGAAAACCTCTTGCCAGCAGCCGCAGACCCAGGTCTGCCGGCTGCGGCGGGTCCAGGGACCAGCAGCCTGCCCCTTTGGGCGGGTGGAGGAGGTATTCCGCTATAAGGCCGTCCAGCTGTGCGCCGGCGGTATCAGGCGACAGTTCCGGGAAAGCGATGATGGATTCTGCGCTGGTCCCGACCTGGGTCCAGGTCAGGCCGTCTTTCTGTCTTACTTCTCCACCGAGAGCGATGGCGTCCAGTCCGAACAGTTCGGTATGATTGAGCGCTGCGGCGCGTTCGAGCTGGGCGGTAGTTGCATCCCTAAGCAAGTCGGTCTGGTTCATTATTTTCTTATTTCGTAACCGGGCGAGGGCCTGGTGGTGAACAATTTTTCACAGGAATTCATATCTTGGGGAGCCAAAGCCGGACCATAAAACTATGCTGCAACTCTCTTCAGAACAAAAAATTCATTATACACTTCGTCTTTCCGTAGCCATGTGTTTTATCGGTCATGGGGCTTTTGGCATTATTACCAAGCCGATCTGGTGCAATTATTTTGCCGTCTTTGGCATCGGTCATGATCTTGCCTATCGTCTGATGCCTGTTCTCGGCTCCTTTGATATCCTTTTGGGGGTGATGATGCTGGTCTATCCTGTGCGGATCATTCCTTTATGGCTGGTGGTATGGGGTGTCCTGACGGCCTCGCTGCGTCCCTTATCCGGGGAGCCATTTGCGGAACTGATTGAAAGGGCGGGCAATTTCGGGGCTCCCCTTGCCTTTCTGATCCTCGCCGGCAGCGGGGGAGCGGGGATCCGGTCCTGGTGGGCCCGGGTCCATCCGGATCATGAGATCAGTAAGGAGGCGAAGGCAAAACTCACCCTTTGTCTGCGGGTGGTCGTATTCCTGCTGTTGCTGGGCCATGGCTGGCTTAACATTATAGAGAAAAAAGGGTTATTGGGTCAATATGCGGCCCTTGGCTTCACCTCGCCGGGCCTTGTCGCGCAGTACGTCGGTATTTTTGAGATCGTCGCGGCCTGCGCTGTGCTGGTCCGTCCTTTCCGGCCCCTGTTGCTGGCGCTGTTCGTCTGGAAAATGTCCAGTGAGCTATTCTATCCCCATTATGCGCTATTTGAGTGGATCGAGCGGGGTGGCAGCTACGGGTCGATCCTGGCCTTATTTTTTGCCATCCGGGAAGTCAGCGTCCCACGGTACGTCCCCCTGGCAACATAGTCTATGAATGGAATGGGAATGGGTAGGCTATGATATGCTGGCGACAAAGTCCGACAGTTCCTGCCACACATCGGCGGGGAAGGTGTCATCTCTCTCCATTTCCGGGAAATATTCCTTTACGTCCGGGTTTTTCTGTTTAAATTTTAGATAGTTTAAACAGTTATTCCGGATGGTGCTGTACAGAAAGGCGCGGGTGTCTTTTTCATTATTAAAATGCCCGCGTTTCTTCCAAAGCAGCAGGAAAACGCCTGTCGTGCCCCTGCGGGCAGAGGTCCTATCTCCCAGCAATGAGTAAGCGAAGGAGAAGAGTTCGGGGTAATATTGATAAAAAAGATTTTTAAAAGATTGTTCATCTACCTCATCCATAATAAAAAAATTAAGTCGTTCCCGGTTAATTTAACAAAGGACGGTCCCATTCCAGATCGGGATATCCATCTTTCTGGCCGTTAGACCAGGGCAAATAGCGGGTGGAATAGTAATTTTCGATGGCGGCGCCCAGTGCTGCCGTGAGGCCAGTCGATTCCTTTTCGATGTCCGACCAGGCATCTTTTTTATTATATACAAGCGCAATAGGGTCTTCTTTTCCTTCCGGGAAGTTGACCAGAAAGATCACGACTTTATTGATGAGGATAGGTTTGACGACGATGAGGTCCCATTGTCCATTGAAGAAATATTCCACTTCAAAAGAGTGCTCGAAGGGTAATGATTCCTGGATGGAAGATGCATAAGGGATATTTCTTAACCTGTTGAGTCTTAGGCGAAAACCAGACATAGTAAAAATTTAAATGATTACAATGATAGTGGTCTAACAGAATGTTGATATCCCTGAGGCACGAGGGTCATGCGAGTACACCGGGATATTGCAAGGACACAGGTTGAATTTAGCTGCGATGTTATGACCGTGTTATGGTCATTCGGATAAGCAATATTAAATGCTTTCTTTCAACAAATAGTAGAATTAATTCTACAAACCATTCTTTTTTATTGCTGAATTTAGCGTGGGTCCTACCCATAAGTGAAAACACTTATTACCGAAGCTCGTCAAACTACACTATGCAACCACAGATATTACTGGCAGATGATCACAGTATGATCCGCAAGGGACTCCAGCTGTTGCTGCAATTACATCTAGGATTTACGGAAGTTTATGAAGTGGTGAGCTGTAGTGAGCTGATGAAGGAATTGTCCAAGAAGAAATACACTCACCTGGTGCTGGACCTCATTCTGTCCGATGGGAGCACGCTGGAAATATTGCCCAATATCCGCAGCGTCTATCCGGAACTTCGGATCATGGTATTTTCTATGCAGCCTGCCGAAGTGTATGGGAAGGCCTTGAAACAATATGGGATCGACCATTATCTTCCCAAGATCACTCCCGAAGAGGAGACGATAAGGCTTTTGCGAAGGTTCCTCCAAAATGAGCAGGCTTCCCGGGAGCCTGCCGGTTTAAAATACCCGAATAATCCCTTCTCGGCCCTGGCCCCCCGGGAGCTGGAGATACTGCATTATGTCTTAAAAGGGCTGGGGACGAAAGAGATCGCCCAGACCCTGAATGTAAAAATGAATACGGTTTCTACCGTTAAAACCCGGATATTTGAGAAGACCCTGACGACCAACCTGAAAGAATTGATAGAATTAGCCACCTTATATAATGTCAATTATTAAGCATTTTTTGCTTTTAGTCCTGCTGGGGGGGATTTCTTATGGTTTGCGGGCACAGGATAATTACCTGGTACAACGATTTACTACGGACAATGGCCTTCCTTCCAATGGTATCAAAGGCCTGCAGTGGGACGAGAGTACGGGTTTTCTCTGGGTTGCTACGGAAGCGGGCGTCATTCGTTACAACGGCAGCGACTTTGTTATTTTCTCGAAGGCCAATACTCCCGGGTTTCTCTCGGAGAGGATGTTGTTTATGTTAAAGAACCGGGAAGGGCGGATCTACACGTCGGATGAAGCGGGAAATATTTTTTCCGTCATGAAGAACAGGCTGCAGTATATGGGGCAGGTACAACTGGACACCCGTCCTTCCACCTTCAAGCTGATCGGGTTGGTAGCCTCCGGCGGCCTGTTCCGGCAGTCTTCTGCCCAGCCTGCCGACAATTTCGGGTTCAGCTTCAACAAAGAGTTGTTGATCCCCATGAGTGACAGCCGTATGATCCTGTTCCATAAGGATAGCCTGTACGATTACCGGTTAGGAAAGCCAGCGCCCACGCTGATCACTCCTATCGAGCCGAATTCCAGGGTATTCCGGCTGGCGGACCAGTTTTTTATTTTCAACAGGCAATCCGGGTTTTACCGGCTGGATACCACCCGTAACCTGCCTCTCCGGCTGGCGACCTCTTTTCCCGGCCAGGAGCAGGGGCAGCTGTTTTGGGAGTGCGGTATGCAAAATCCCATTCTGATTGCAGGCGCTACGGCCCGTGAGCTGTATTACAGGGATGGTCAGCTCACGTCCCGGGTGATCTGTACGGCGGTACCAACGGATGCCCTGCTGGATTTTGTCAAATATGGGGAGAAGAGCGGCATCCTTTTCCTGGGCACCAATTCAAAGGGGATCATCGTGATCCGCAAGAACCGGGTGCGTTCTGTCAGGAGAAATCCGCCCATGCCCAACGAGATCACTTCCACGTATAGCCAGGTTGCTTTATCCAATGGCTCGGTACTGACTTCCGAAGGGGTGGTGCTGGGTGGACCTCCCCCCTCCTCTCCCGGGCTTCCGATCCGAACGGCCTTTAGCAATTTTACTTTTCTTACCGCGGATAGTATGTTATGGTATGGGCACGAGGATACTGTATTCCGTTATTCCTACAAGAGCCACCAGACTTCCCGTTACTTTGCCGGCTCCGGGTCGATAACGGATGGATTTTGTGAATCCGGAGGCGGGTTATATGTTGCCAACGCCATCGGCGTCGGTCTCTTTCGGGATGGGCGGATCGACTATTTATACCGGCATCCCCAACCCGATATCAACAGCAATGCCCCTTTCTCCATGCTGGAGCTAAGCCCGGGGCGTCTGGCGATAGCCACCTGTAATGGTTTGTTCACCTTCGACATTCATACGCATCTGCTGGATACCCTGCTTCGTCTGACGGGTACCTGTGTCCGGGCTTTATGGAAGTACAAGGAGTATCTTTTTATCGGAACCTATGGCAAAGGGATATTTATCTGGAAGAAGGACCGTCTAAAGCCTATTCCATCCGATAAGAACTATTATCTCCAATATGCCCATTGCTTCATCCCGGATAAAACCGGCTATTGCTGGATCAGCACCAATAAGGGGTTGTTCAGGGCGGTACCGGAAGATATGATCAATGCCTTTGAGAAAGATCTTACCGAGGTGTATTACCAGTATTACGGCAGGAATGACGGGATGGAGATCACGGAGCTTAATGGGGGCTGTACTCCCTGTGCGCTGGCCCTGAATGACAGCACCCTCTCTTTTCCATCCATGGATGGCCTGGTATGGATAGATCTTTCCCAGTCTTACCGTCCCGTACAGGAAGGCAACATCTATTTAGATGACTTTACAGCGGACAGTCAAAAAATCAACATAGAGTCTTTATTCAGGCCCCGTCTCTCTTCCAATACCCGGGAATTAACCTTTTCGTTGGGTTTTCCTGCCTGGGTAAATAAGGAGAATATCTATATAGAGTATAAGCTGGAGCCTTATACCAAAAACTGGCGGCTATTGGAGACGCAGAGTGACCCCCTGCTGCACTTCAGCAATCTGCCTTCCGGTGATTACCGGTTGGTGGTCCGAAAGATGAGCGGGTTTGGAGAAGGGAACTATACCTATGCGGAGAAGAGTTTCCGGATCGATGCGCGCTGGTACCAGGAGCCCTGGATGTGGTTGCTGGGGTTATGCTGTTTGACCGCCGGCGTCATCGGGATCGTCAGTCTGCGCACCCGGCAACTTCAGATAAGGCAGCATAAGCTGGAGCGGCAGATAACGGAGAAAACAAGGGAGCTGAAAGAAAAAAATGAAGAGCTGGAGAAGACGGATCATATCAAGACAAGGCTGATCTCCATCATCAGCCATGACCTGGTAACTCCCCTGAAATTCCTCCATATGGCAGGCAAGAGCCTGATAGAGAAAAAAAACGAGCTGCCGGAAGCGTTACAAAGGGAGACGATCACGGAGATCATGAATACTTCGAAAGAGCTGGAATTGCTCTCCACCAATATCCTGAACTGGATAAAATACAAGAATGAGGACCGGCGCCTTACCAAGGAAAGTTTTAACCTGCACCAGCTGGTTACGGGATTGTTCGGTCTTTTCAACGCCATGGCCAGGCAAAAGCAGATCCGGCTGATCAATGAGGTGGAGGAAGAGCTGACCCTTTACCAGTTCATTGAGCCGGTCAGGATCGTCGTATACAACCTGGTGCTCAACGGGATCAATTTCACCTCGGAAGGCCATATACTTGTAAGCAGTTCGCCCAGCCCGGAGGGCATTATATTGAGTATCACGGATACGGGTGTGGGCATGACCCAGGAGCAGATCAACAATATCATGGCGGACCATTTTATCATTTCTTCCGCCAATGTGGACCGGCGCAAGGGCAATGGGTTGGGTTATCTGATCATAAAAGACCTGTTGAAGATTATCCGGGGGAGCCTGTTGATAAGAAGTGAGAAGGGGAAGGGGACGGTGGTGATGATAAAGCTTTCGGTCCAATAGGCCCCTGGCCGACTAAAAAAGCCGCCTCAAATGAGACGGCTTCGGGGTTGGGTGTTTAGGGGGTTTGCAGTTTTGCGACAGCTGCTATCTATTACGTTTAAAAAAAGTTATACAAAACGATGGCTGCACTGAGTACGCCGGCCAGGAAACAACCTAAAAGAGCGGTTACCTCTTTAAAAAAATAGAACCAGGTGATGTTTTCTACGGGTATCATAGGCTGAATCGGTTTAGGTTCGGGGTATAAGGTTTAATCATTCTCGCGAACGGCGGGTTCCTCAACCGTTGAGAACAGAAGATTCCTGCAAATACTTCGGCGTGGGATGATAGATAAAAAGACAGCTACCATTCCTGACGGTGCGGATGATCTTCGGGCTCATGGTGATAGGCATCGCCGGGCATCCCAGGCTGTTACCGATGACGCCGTTGTTATTCATATATTTAAGGCTTACGTACGCGGCGCCGTGCAGTACGATATTTCTCTTGCCTGCCAGGTCATTATAACCTGTGTCCACTCCTTCGATCCTCAAGGAAAGCCCATTGCGTCCGTAATAGGTCTTTTTGGTCAGATAAAAACCCAGGCTGCTTTTATAGGAATCCGGTTCATTGGAAAAAGAATTGGCGTATTCGGCGCCGGAATTCTGACCATGGGCCACGTAGGTGCGGTACAATAATTTCTTGTGACGCACATCGATGACATACATTCTTTTGCTGCAGGAGGGCTGGCTGAAGTCGCAGATGGAGAGCACACTCTTCTTCCGGATGAGTCCTTTTTTCAGGAGGTTATGATATCCCCGCCAGGCATATTCGAAAGCTTTTTCATTCAGGCCCGTCTTTTCCAGGGACATGTAATCATAGAGGATCACCGCCTGGCTGACCACCATCTTCAATTCGACGGCTTTGGCAAGGGCTTCCGCCGAGCTGGCATTTTCTTTATCCTCCGGTACTTTATCTTCCGCGTATACGGGAGCTGAAGTGAGGTTGGTATAATTGACGAATTTCTTTATGACCGACGTGGAATAATAAGGAAGCATATTATCTTTTTCAGCCGGGCTTCTATTTCCGGCACCTTTATTGGTAATCATTGCCGGGGCCGTGACGATCATAGAAGATAAGGTAACCTTAAATAAAAGGTTTGTAAGGATACGCATGGAATTTGGATTTTAAAATGAAGAGTATTGGATTAAGCATTTTATGTCATTTTTTTAATCTTTTTTTATTAAGAATGTATTCCTTTCCACCAGAATGTCACCCTTATAGAGTTCGTATTGAAACAAACCGGCGTGCTGAAAATTCAATTTTTCAACGATCAGCAGGGAGTCCCGTATTTGTTTGATCTCAAATAAGAACCGGTCTTCTTCATCAAAGAAACGGACCTTATATTTTCCATTCTCTCCTTCCGGTATGGTAATAACCAGGTCGCTGTTCCTTTCCCGGCGAACATACCGGGATGGGTTGCCGTCCATGTGTCTGAGCCCCGGTGTGTCCGGGGTTTTTATCCAAACGGCGTCCCAATTATTATATAACGGATTTTTTTGCGAAATATGAGGGCGGGGAAGGGAAGAATGTAAAATATTATTGGCTGGCCCGGCGGCAGCGGCGGTAGCGGCGGTAGCTATCAACAGGGCTACGGTGATAAAAGACAGGGTCTTGTCTTTTTGAGATAATGGGTAGGGCATTTTCTCAGGTTTATTGGTTTTAGGGACGGGTCGGCTAGGAGGCTGTCCTTGGCGGTCTGTTCTTCCGCAAAGGCGAGCCATCCGGCGATTGTTCTTGTTGGTTCTCTTCTTCTTTCGGTGTATGTTTCATGGAGATCACGGGGATCGTCAGGTCTCTTACCCTGGATTCCAGGTCACAATACTCTTTTTGGACCACCAGTACTTCGGCATGGGCTTTCATCATTTCTCTTTCCAGTTCTGCAATTCGTTTGTTCTTTTTTCCAAGCTGAAAACTCCGTAATAAGAACCCGATAAGAGCTGCAAATGCGATGATCACCAACAGGGTAATCATATCGATGTTGAAGGATAGGTCGAATAAGGGCATACAGATTAATTTAAATGGAAAAGTTAAGGGTCTGAAAGCTGCTTATTTTTCCACTTCTACCAGTAAGAAAGAGAGATAAAAAAACTGGCGCGTAGGGCGATGTGCCCGGGGATGTAAAGTTGATTCATAGAATACTGATTTTAATTCACTATAAAATTAGCCTGCTACCCTGCCCCTCTTTAATCAATCCAATTAAATATACACCGCATAAAGACAATAACCAGGTGGTGCAGGCTCTCATAGAGTTTCATATAATTTGAAATCATAATATAAAAAATAGGGAAGGGTTACCGTGCTATATCGTTTTATTTCTGCTATATTTAGCCTTTAAGGTTAAGGCATGATAACCAAGTTTATCACGTTCCACTTTTTTACAATCCTTTTATTGTCTGTAATACCAGCCCTGGCACAACCCGATCCAGCCAACGGTTATTATATACAGCACTTCACCGACGAGAATGGTCTGCCACAGAATAGTATCAATGATCTGCTGTTTGACAAGGAAGGATATCTCTGGCTGGGGTCGCAGGTGGGTCTTGTTCGTTTTAACGGTTATTCCTTCAAATTATACTACCCGGATGATAAACCCGCTATGGAGTCCAACGTGCAAATGCTGGGCAAGAATAATAAAGGGCATATCTATTTTCAGACCGATGACCATAGTCTATACTGTTATGCAGGGAATAACAGTCATTTGCTGAGCCCTGTCAATACTTCCGCCCTGAAAAAGCCCAGTCTTCTCTGCTCCGGGAAGCGGTTATTCGATTTTACTCATTTTCTTGCCAGCGCGCCGACCGGGGAGGAGGCGGGGAGGAGAAAGCTGATCTTTCATGATCTTTTTGAACACAACCGGGATTTTTATGTAGTCGATTCTACCCATCTCTATTTGCATTATAGTGACACGCTGTATTATTATGATAACAGGGACCTGGTGAAGTTGTCCGGGGTCAGCAGTAGTATCCTGGAGTACGGGGTCCTGGATGGGAAGTTGTATATCCTTAAAAAGGATTCTGTAGTGTGTGTATATAAGAACGGAGTGGTGGTAAAAGGATCGGAGCCTATTGGGGGGGATCTTTTACGGGATGTGGCCGGGAGGGGCGCCGGGGGTTGGGAGGTAAAGAGTCAGAATATTGTAGCACAAGGTGGGAAGGACCGGGGGCTGCGAAAGAGCGCCTTCCGTCTTTTTTCTTCCGAGGGGTTCGATCATCTGTTGGCCGGTACCCGGCTATACAGGATCTACCCGGACCCGAACGGGAAGTTAACGACCCTTTTCCTGCTGGACCTGAGTTTTGCCACCAATATTACGGGGGTCGAGTATAACCCCGCGCAAGACCTGCTGTTGATCGCGACGGAGACGGAAGGTTTTTATTCCCTGCGCAAAAGCAAGTTTCAATTACCCCTCTTCTCCCCTGCCCTGCAGCAGCAGTTGTCCCAGCATCTTTTTGGCCCGCTGGCCCTGCTGGATGGGACAACGATATTAACGGACAAGTTCAGTTTTGACGCCAGGGGGAAGTTTGCGTTGGCGGCCGACAGTACGCCGATCTGGCAAAGAGGTCTTTTTATCGACCGGAAGGAGTTTGTGTGGAGCGCTATTTATAACCTGCCCCGGAAGCTGACCACGGATATGAAACCTGTAAAGGTTTTTCCAGCGCTGGACGGGCAGATCGTCGACTATACGGAAGATGAGCAGGGGCATCTCTACTGTTTAACGGAGGGATCGCTCTGGTGTCTGCAGACAGACAGTTTCCGGCGTCTTTTCCATATGGGGCAGCTGTCGGTCAAAGGGGGGAACGAGTCCTTTTGCCTGGTGGCGCCCAACCTGTTGTGGATTGCCGGTATCAGCGGCCTGACCGAGTATAATATACAGAGCGGTGAGGCAAAGATAATCCCCCTGCTTTCCGGCGCCCATGTAAGGTCGGTTCATAAGTGCCGGGATGGGTCCATTCTGGTGGGTACTTACGGGCAGGGTTACTATTATTATCATCACGGTCGTCTTTTCCGGATGCCCCTGGATAAGAACGGGTTCCTGATCACCGCCCATTGTTTTTTGGAAGACAGGCAGGAAAACATCTGGATCCCCTGTAACAAGGGGCTGTTCAAGATCCCCAAAGCGGATATGGATGCCTGGTGCGCCTCGGAATGTCACCAACTATACTATTATTATTATGGAAGGCAGGACGGTCTCCGGACGAACGAATTTAACGGGGGCTTCAATAGTTCCGGGGTGATAACCCGGGATGGATTTGTCACGCTGCTTTCCATGAAAGGGATGGTATGTTTTTATACGGATTCGCTCCGATCGGATTTCCCCCGGGGGCGGATGGATATTTCCAGTCTGGAAGTGGATGGGAAATGGGGTGGACGGACGGATTCTATCGAGTTATCGCCCGGCTACAACAGTTTGTTATTGGAAATATCCTGTCCCTACCTGGGCAACCGGAAAAATCTATACCTGGAATATTCTCTAAAAGGGCTGGACAATGAATGGAAGGA
>Ga0310811_10012055_pt1 | contig 11221 bp, 10 predicted proteins | sample YCmetagenome_FD_207642 | JGI IMG/M metagenome (GOLD analysis project Ga0310811, IMG submission 207642) | Soil microbial communities from experimental microcosm in Duke University, North Carolina, United States - YC | ecosystem: Engineered > Artificial ecosystem > Soil microcosm > Unclassified ... | reverse complement strand
GGCGTCGGCGGGACCGGCACGGTGGTGTTGACGGGGCCGGAGGCGCCCGCGGGCGAGGACGCCGACGCCGCGCTGGCGGCGCCCGGCGCCGAAGCGACCGACGCGCCGCTCGCGGGCGGCGGGTTCACGAGGCGGTTCAGACCGCGGATTTCGCTGCGCTCACCCGAAGGCGGCGCGCTGACGATCGTCGGCCGGCGCTTGCGCTCGGCGGCGGCCAGCTTGGCTTTCTGCTCGGGCGAGAGCTGCTGATAGGCCTGCCAGGCGTTTTTGCGCGCCTGGGGCGGCAATGCCTTTGAAACTTGGTAGTTTTCGCGCGCGACACGCCGCTGATCGGGGGTCATGCCGACCCATTCGATCATGCGCTCGTGCAGGCGCTTTTGCGCTTCAGGCGACATCTTCGCGAAACGCGCCGCGATCTTGATCCATTTTCGCTTTCGTTCATCGCTGAACGTGTCCCATTCGGTGGCGAAAGGCGCAAGCGCCGCGTGCTGCGCGGCGCTTAGGTGCGACCACGACAGGGGGTTGGTGTCGACGACGAGCGGCGGAAACTCGACCGACAGCGGCGCTTGAGCGGACGACGCAGCGCCGTGCACGCCCGCCGCCACCGGTGCGGGCGCTTGTCTGAAGAACCGAGGATACGTGGCCGCGAACGCAACGGCGGTTGCGATTGCACACCCGAACACAACGGCCAAGCCGCGCTTATAGCTCACCCCGTCATTCTCCCGCTTGCCTCAGCGCGCACGCGACAGGTACGCGTTGAACCCGTGGTCGAGGTACGCGTTGAGCGGCAAGTCGTCGTTCAGCATGGCTGCATCGATGTCGGCCAGTTCGGCGGCGCGCTGCAGGTTTTCCCAGTAAGCGATGACGGTAATCCCGCCGACGAGTGCGACGACGGGCCACACGCGCAGCAGGCGGCCAAGCGGCGACAAACGGCGCGTTTCGCGACGCGGTGCGCCGAGCGGTGCGTCGAGCGGGACGCCCGCGGGCGCGAGCACCGGCACGAAGGCCGGCGCGGCGACGGTTTCCGGCTTCTTGCGCGCGAGCGCGAGGCGGCGCGCGCCGGCGAGCCGGTCGAGCGTGGGGGCGGGCAAGCCGGCTGCGCTTTCGTCGAGCGCGCGCCGGATCTTGCTCGCGAACTCGAATTCTTTATCGGGGGCGGAGCTCATAGCGTGATTCCTTTGGCCTTGAGCGCGGCCGCCAGCGTGTGCGTCGCTCGCGAGCAGTGCGTTTTGACGCTACCCTCGGAGCAGCCCATGGCGGCGGCGGTCTCGGCGACATCCATATCTTCCCAATAACGCATGAGAAACGCCTCCCGTTGACGCGCCGGCAATTTTTGGATTTCTCCGTCGATCAGCGCAAGGATCTGTTCGCGCTCGAGCTGTTGCTCGCTGCTTTGACCGACGCTCGAGCCCTCGTCGGCTTCAATCGTCTCGAGCGGGTCGAATTCCTCGTCGTCGCCGCTGCCGAGCGACGAAAACAGGCTGACCCAAGTGTTGCGCACCTTCTGACGACGAAAATAATCGTGCGTCACATTCTGCAAGATACGCTGAAATAGAAGAGGAAGCTCGGCTGCGGGACGGTCGCCGTATTTTTCGGCGAGCTTGATCATCGCGTCCTGAACGATGTCGAGGGCGGCGTCGTCGTCACGCACGGCGTAGACGGTATGCTTGAACGCGCGCCTTTCGACGCCCGCCAGAAAATCGGCGAGTTCCTTGTCTGATGCCATCCGAGGGGCGGCGCAAGTCGTCTGCCGGCGCCGTAATCGATTGAAAAATGTCGTAAAACCCGCGGATGCTAGCAAACTTTCGCAATAGTCGCGATGCCTAGCGTGCAAGTTGTCGCTCGGCGGGTGGTTTTTGCGCGCAAAACGACGGGTTCGGCACGCTTTCCGCATGCGGCGTCGCAGCAACTTTTGCTTGACCAAAATGCGCGCAACGGCTATGGTCTGCGGTTCGCAATATAAGTGACTTGTCTCTTTTGAGGCGAGCCCATGAAGCTCGCCCGTCAAAGTGGACGCGCCGCTTGAACCCGAGCCACAAGCCCGGCAGAGAGCACCCGATCAATTTTTTGCCGAAAATTCGAAAGGTTGAATGATGAACATGCCCAGCGCGGAATTCTCCACGTCGGATACCACCCCTCCTCATGAAGCGGACTCGATCGGCGCCACCGTGCTTATGCGCGCATTGGCCGACGAAGGCGTCGAGGTGCTCTGGGGCTATCCAGGTGGCGCTGTACTGTATATCTACGACGAACTCTACAAGCAGGACAAAGTCCAGCACGTGCTCGTGCGCCACGAACAGGCCGCCGTGCATGCCGCGGACGCCTATTCGCGCTCCACGGGCAAGGTCGGCGTCTGTCTCGTCACGTCCGGTCCTGGTGTGACGAATGCCGTGACCGGCATCGCCACGGCCTACATGGATTCCATTCCGATGGTGATCATCAGCGGACAGGTGCCCACCGCCGCGATCGGTCAGGACGCCTTCCAAGAATGCGACACCGTAGGCATCACGCGTCCGTGCGTGAAGCACAACTTCCTCGTGAAGGACGTGCGCGAGCTCGCCTCGACCGTCAAGAAAGCGTTCTACATCGCGCGCACGGGGCGTCCGGGCCCGGTGCTGATCGATATCCCGAAGGACATTTCCAAGACGCCGTGCCAGTACGAGCCCGTCAAAACGGTTGCGCTGCGCTCGTACAACCCGGTGACCAAAGGCCATTCGGGCCAGATCCGCAAGGCTGTCTCGCTGCTGCTGTCGGCCAAGCGTCCTTACATCTACACGGGCGGCGGCATCATCCTCGCCGATGCCTCGCGTGAACTGAATCAGTTCGCCGATCTGCTCGGCTACCCCGTGACGAACACGCTGATGGGGCTGGGCGGCTACCGCGCGAGCGACAAGAAATTCCTCGGCATGCTCGGCATGCACGGAACGTACGAAGCCAACATGGCGATGCAGAACTGCGACGTGCTGATCGCGATCGGCGCGCGCTTCGACGATCGCGTGATCGGCGATCCGCAGCATTTCTCGTCGCGCCCGCGCAAGATCATCCACATCGACATCGATCCTTCGTCGATCAGCAAGCGCGTGAAGGTCGACATTCCGATCGTCGGCGACGTCAAGGAAGTGCTCAAGGAGCTCATCGAGCAGTTGCAGCACGCCGAGCACGGCCCCGACACCGAAGCCCTGCGCGAATGGTGGAAGGACATCGAAGGCTGGCGCGCGAAGGATTGCCTCAAGTACGACCGCAAAAGCGAGATCATCAAGCCGCAATACGTCGTCGAAAAGCTCTGGGAGCTGACCGACGGCAACGCGTTCGTTTGCTCCGACGTCGGCCAGCACCAGATGTGGGCCGCGCAGTTCTACCGCTTCGACAAGCCGCGGCGCTGGATCAATTCGGGCGGTCTCGGCACGATGGGCTTCGGCTTGCCGGCGGCCATGGGCGTGAAGATGGCGCACCCCGATTCCGAGGTCGTCTGCATCACGGGCGAGGGCTCGATCCAGATGTGCATTCAGGAATTGTCGACCTGCAAGCAGTACGACACGCCCATCAAGATCATCTCGCTGAACAACCGCTATCTGGGCATGGTGCGCCAGTGGCAGCAGATCGAATACAGCAAGCGCTACTCCCATTCCTATATGGACGCGCTGCCCGATTTCGTGAAGCTCGCCGAGGCATACGGCCACGTCGGCATTCGCGTTGAAAAGACGGCCGATGTCGAGCCCGCGCTGAAGGAAGCGCTGCGCTTGAAGGATCGCACCGTGTTTCTCGATTTCCAGACCGATCCGACCGAAAACGTCTGGCCGATGGTTCAAGCCGGCAAGGGCATCACCGAGATGCTGCTTGGCGCCGAGGACCTCTAAAGGACGAACGGGCGCCGGGCCCTATCGCTCGCTGGCCGTCCTCACGAAGGGCGCATTCGAGCGAGGCGAACGAGGCCCGCGCCGTTGGCAATCGACATCTGGATAAACGGGAAAGCAACATGAGACATATCATCTCCGTCTTGCTGGAGAACGAACCGGGCGCGCTCTCGCGCGTGGTCGGTCTTTTCTCGGCTCGCGGCTATAACATCGAAACCTTGACGGTGGCGCCGACGGAAGACCGTTCGCTGTCGCGCCTGACCATCGTCTCCATTGGCTCGGACGACGTGATCGAACAGATCACGAAGCACTTGAACCGCCTGATCGAGGTGGTGAAGGTGGTCGACTTGACCGAAGGCGCCCACATCGAGCGCGAGCTGATGCTGATCAAGGTGCGGGCGGTCGGCAAGGAACGCGAAGAAATGAAGCGGATGGCGGATATTTTCCGCGGCCGCATCATCGACGTGACCGAAAAGACCTACACGATCGAGCTGACGGGGGCGAGCGACAAACTCGACGCCTTCATCGAAGCGCTCGACGCCGCCGTGATTCTCGAGACCGTTCGCACGGGCAGCTCGGGCATTGGACGCGGCGAGCGCATTTTGAAGGTGTAACGCTGGCCAACCGATCGGCGCTCCCCGGGTGGGCGGGCGCTATTTGACCACATTGACGAATACGATTTAACGCGAAGGAATCGACATGAAAGTTTTCTACGATAAAGACGCCGACCTGTCCCTCATCAAAGGCAAGGACATCACGATTATCGGCTACGGCTCGCAAGGCCACGCTCACGCGCTGAACCTGAAGGACAGCGGCGTGCGCGTGACGGTCGGTCTGCGCAAGGACGGCGCGTCGTGGAAGAAGGCCGAAGGCGCTGGCCTGACGGTCAAGGAAGTGGCCGAAGCCGTGAAGGGCGCCGACGTCGTCATGATGCTGTTGCCCGACGAGCAAATCGCCGAGGTCTACAAGTCGGAAGTGCACGCGAACATCAAGCAAGGCGCCGCGCTCGCATTCGCGCATGGGTTCAACGTTCACTACGGCCAAGTCATCCCGCGCGCGGATCTCGACGTCATCATGATCGCGCCGAAGGCCCCCGGCCACACGGTGCGCGGCACGTACTCGCAAGGCGGCGGCGTGCCGCACTTGATCGCCGTGGCGCAAGATAAGTCGGGCGCGGCACGCGACATCGCGCTGTCGTACGCGGCGGCCAACGGCGGCGGCCGTGCCGGCATTATCGAGACGAACTTCCGCGAAGAGACGGAAACGGACTTGTTCGGCGAGCAAGCCGTGCTGTGCGGCGGCACGGTCGAGCTGATCAAGGCCGGTTTCGAGACGCTCGTCGAAGCGGGTTACGCCCCTGAAATGGCTTACTTCGAATGCCTGCACGAGCTCAAGCTCATCGTGGACCTGATCTACGAAGGCGGCATCGCCAACATGAACTACTCGATTTCGAACAACGCCGAGTACGGCGAGTACGTGACGGGCCCGCGCGTCGTGACGGAAGAAACGAAGAAGGTCATGAAGGACGTCCTGAAGGATATTCAAACGGGCGAATACGCGAAGAGCTTCATTCTGGAAAACCGCGCCGGCGCACCGACGCTGCAATCGCGCCGTCGCCTGATGGCCGAGCATCAGATCGAGCAAGTCGGCGGCAAGCTGCGCGCGATGATGCCGTGGATCGCGAAGAACAAGCTCGTCGACCAGTCGAAGAACTAAGCGTCGGATAGGCGTACAAGGCAGGCCGTGCGGGGAAGCACGGCCGCCGGTGCGGGGGCGCAAGCTCCCGCGTCGCCCCGCAAAGCGGTATGAAACCGCATCGGCCCTTCGAGAATTCCCCTCTAAAGCCGTCCCGTGCGCCTTGCACCGGACGGCTTTTGCTATCCTAGTGGTTTTACAAAAAGTCCGAAACAATCCATGAATTACCCCCATCCGATCATCGCGCGCGAAGGCTGGCCGTTCATCGCGATCGCCGCTGTCGTTGCGTTGTTGATCCATGCGGTCGCAGGGTTCGGTTTTGCCTGGCCGTTCTGGCTGATCCTGATCTTCGTCGTGCAGTTTTTCCGCGACCCGCCGCGGCCGATCCCGACCCAGGCGAACGCGGTGCTGTGCCCGGCCGACGGCCGCATCGTGGCCGTTGAAACGACGCTCGATCCGTATGCCGGCCGCGAAGCGCTGAAGATCAGCGTGTTCATGAACGTCTTCAATGTGCACTCGCAGCGCTCGCCCGTCGACGGCGCGATCACGAAGGTCGAATACTTTCCGGGCGCTTACCTGAACGCGGCCATCGACAAAGCATCGCAGGAAAACGAGCGCAACGCGATCGTGATCCAGACGGCAAGCGGTCATACCGTCACGTCGGTGCAGATCGCCGGCTTGATCGCGCGGCGTATTCTTTGCTATGTACGGGCCGGTGAGCCGTTGAGCCGAGGCCAGCGCTACGGCTTCATTCGCTTCGGCTCGCGCGTGGACGTCTATCTGCCGCTCGGCAGCCGCGCGAAGGTGTCGATCGGCGAGAAGGTGTTCGCCTCGTCGACGATCCTCGCCGAGCTCTGACGCGCCGCAGGAGGGTTCCCATGGCCCCGCTCAAACCCCGCCGCCCGCGGACCGGCGCCACGCCGATGCCGCGCCCGTTTCGGCGCAATCCGTTTCGCCGCAACAAGACGTTCGGCGCCGATTCGGCGCCCGCCGAGAGCCGGCGCGCCGCTCGTCAGCAGTTCCTGCGTACGCGCGGCATTTACCTGCTGCCGAACGCCTTTACCACGGCCGCGCTGTTTTGCGGCTTCTTCGCCGTCGTTCAGGCCATGAACCTGCGCTTCGAGATCGCGGCGATCGCGATTTTCGTGGCGATGGTGCTCGACGGCATGGACGGGCGCGTCGCGCGCATGACGCACACGCAAAGCGCGTTCGGCGAACAGTTCGACAGCTTGTCCGACATGGTGTCGTTTGGCGTGGCGCCGGCGCTCGTCATGTACGAGTGGGTGCTCAAGGATCTCGGCCGATGGGGCTGGCTGGCCGCCTTCGTCTACTGCTCCGGCGCGGCGTTGCGGCTCGCGCGCTTCAATACGAACATCGGCGTCGTCGACAAGCGCTTTTTTCAAGGTCTGCCGAGCCCGGCCGCAGCTGCGTTGATCGCGGGCTTCGTTTGGCTTGCCACCGACAACCGGGTACCGCTCAAGCTCGTGTGGCTGCCTTGGGTCGCCTTCGCGCTGACGGTCTACGCCGGTGTGACGATGGTCTCGAATGCGCCGTTCTACAGCGGCAAGGCGCTGGATGTTCGCCATCGGGTGCCGTTCGCGGCGATTTTGCTGGTGGTTGTCGCGTTCGTGCTGGTGTCCTCCGATCCGCCGCTGATGTTGTTCGGTCTGTTCGTGCTATACGGGCTTTCGGGGTACGCCTTCTGGGCCTATATGGCAGTCCGCGGGCGCGACAATCCCGCGCGCTCCATTCCGGGCGCCCATTAGGGCCGGAGCGGGGCGATGAGCCGCTAATTTGAAAATGCGGCTCAAAACGTGAGCCGCATATGGCAAAATACGGCTCATGAATGCGAAATCGTTATGGATTTGGCGGCGGGAGGACTGGCCCGATCTTGCCTATGATGCGCGGGCGGCGGCGGCCGACTTGGCCGAAGCCTATTGGATGCATGGCGTCGTCGAAGGCAAGGCCAAGGCCATCGGGCTCGGGAGCACCAGTCAAGTCGCACTCGATGCGCTGTCGGACGAGGTACTCGCCACGGCCGCCATCGAGGGTGAGAAGTTGTCGCTCGATGCGGTCCGGTCCTCCGTGATGAGACGGCTGGGAATGGCGTCGTCCGGACCCGTCAACCGCCATGTCGACGGGCTCGTGGATGTCATCAGCGATGCAACTGCCGCCTTCGATGCGCCTCTGGACGAAGATCGCCTATGCCGGTGGCAATCCGCGCTTTTCCCAGGAGGCACGTCAGGCATCCACCGCATTGCCGTCGGTCGCTATCGCGACCACGAAGATCCGATGCAGATCGTCAGTGGTCGGCCTGGACGCGAAGTGGTGCATTACGAGGCGCCCCCCTCGACGGACGTGCCCGCGCAAATGAAGCGCTTTCTCGAATGGTTCGCCCGCAGCTCCCCTATCGTCCATGCCGCCGAATCGCCGGCAGACAGCGGCTCCATCGACGGCTTTGCTCGCGCCGCGATAGCGCATTTATGGTTCGAGAGTATTCACCCATTCGAAGATGGTAATGGCCGTATCGGTCGCGCAATCGTCGACATGGCGATCCGGCAGCATCTGAGGCAGCCGGTGCGCCTCTACAGCCTTTCCCGGCAGCTCTTGACGTCGCGCTCGGCCTACTATGAGGCGTTGAACCGGGTCCAACGCGGTGATGCCGACGTGACGACATGGGTGCGATGGTTCGCCCGCCAATGCACCGCGGCTGGCCGCACTGCAAGTCAGATGATCGACCAGGCTGTCGAGAAAAGGCGCTTTTGGGAAAAGCATGAAGGCAGCGGGCTCCACGAGCGCCAGCGCAAAGTGCTGCAGAGGCTCCTTGACGACGGGGATGGCGGCTTCCTGGGCGGCCTGAACGCGGAAAAGTATATGAAGATGACCGGCGTTTCAAAGGCCACGGCTTCGCGTGACCTTTCAGAGATGGTCAAAGGCGGTCAATTGTGGGCTAGCGGTGTGGGAAAAGCGGTGCGCTACTACATCGACGTGCCTGGGTGGTCGCATGGAGTGCGCTTCGAGTAAGTTGCTCTAGGAAACATGGGACGGCTCGCTCGCTCGCGCCGCCGCCTCGGGTTCCATGGCGGCCGATTGCGCGTTTGCCGGAATGCCGCTATAGTCGACGACATGTCGAATTTGACCTTTCCCCTTCGCTCCCTTCTCGCCGGTGCGCCTCTACGCGCGCTAGCCCTAGCGCGCCTGCCGCGCTGACCGTTCTCGCCTCCCGTTTGCCTCGTTCGTTGTTTGGCGTCGCCTACGGTGGCGCGAACACCCGAATTCCGTTTTCCGTATCCCTAAAGCATTGCGATAGCAAACGTCCCCCTGGAGACCGAGATGGCAGACAAGCTGATTATTTTCGATACGACGTTGCGCGACGGCGAACAGTCGCCTGGCGCATCGATGACGAAGGAAGAGAAGATTCGCATCGCGAAGCAACTCGAACGGATGAAAGTCGACGTGATCGAGGCAGGCTTCGCGGCCAGCTCGAACGGCGACTTCGACGCGATCAACACGATCGCCTCGCTGATCAAGGACAGCACGGTTTGCTCGCTCGCGCGTGCGAACGACAAGGACATCCAGCGGGCCGCGGACGCCTTGAGGCCCGCCGATCATTTCCGTATCCACACGTTCATCGCGACCTCGCCGCTCCATATGGAGAAGAAGCTGCGCATGACGCCCGACCAGGTGTACGAACAAGCGCGTCTGGCCGTGCGTTTCGCGCGCAAGTTCACGAACGATGTGGAGTTCTCGCCCGAGGACGGCAGCCGCTCGGACATGGATTTCCTGTGCCGCGTGCTCGAGGCCGTGATCGACGAAGGCGCTACGACGATCAACATCGCCGATACGGTCGGCTACGGCGTGCCGGAACTGTACGGCAATCTCGTCAAGACGCTGCGCGAGCGCATTCCGAATTCGGACAAGGCCATTTTCTCCGTTCACTGCCATAACGATCTGGGCATGGCCGTGGCGAACTCGCTGGCCGGCGTGAAGATCGGCGGCGCGCGTCAGGTGGAGTGCACGATCAACGGCCTGGGCGAGCGCGCGGGCAATACCGCGCTCGAAGAGATAGTCATGGCGGTCAGGACGCGCAAGGATTACTTCGGCCTCGACGTCGGCATCGATACGACGCAGATCGTCCCCGCTTCGAAGCTCGTGTCGCAGACCACCGGGTTCGTCGTCCAGCCGAACAAGGCCGTCGTCGGCGCCAATGCGTTCGCGCATGCGTCGGGCATTCACCAGGACGGCGTGCTCAAGGCGCGCGACACCTACGAAATCATGCGCGCCGAAGACGTGGGCTGGTCGGCCAACAAGATCGTTCTCGGCAAGCTGTCGGGCCGCAACGCGTTCAAGCAGCGTTTGCAGGAACTCGGCATCGCACTCGAAAGCGAAAGCGAGCTGAATCAAGCGTTCGTGCGCTTCAAGGAACTCGCCGACCGCAAGGCGGAGATCTTCGACGAGGACATCATCGCGATCGTGACCGAGGAGTCGGCGGCGGCTCAGGAACGCGAGCACTTCAAGTTCGTATCGCTGGCGCAGCACTCCGAGACGGGCGAGCGCCCGCATGCGCGCGTGGTGTTTTCGGTCGACGGCAAGGAGACGGTGGGCGAGGCGCGCGGCAATGGCCCGGTCGACGCGACGCTCAACGCGATCGAAGGCGAGGTAGGCAGCGGCTCGGAGTTGCTGCTCTACTCGGTCAACGCCATCACCACGGGCACGCAGGCCCAGGGCGAAGTCACCGTGCGCCTGTCGAAGAGCGGGCGCATCGTGAACGGCGTCGGCACCGATCCGGATATCGTCGCGGCTTCGGCGAAGGCCTATATCTCGGCGCTGAACAAGCTCAACGCGAACGTCGAGAAGGTCAATCCGCAGGGCATTTGAGCGCGGGCGACGCGCCGCGAAGGGACGCCGGATCGTCGGCGTCCCTTCGCAGTCACCGGGCAGTGGCCCGGCAGCCGCCCCGCATGCCGGCCCTAGAAACCGAAGCGGTGTCGTTCCGGGTCGTGCAGCGGGTCGGGCGTTTTCTGCGTGAGCCGCAGCACGCCTTGCGGGTCGAAATAGAAGTGGTACAGCTGATACCAGACGTTGTCTTCGAGATAGCGGTAGCTCCACACTTCGCGTTTCATCAGCGGGAAATAGGCCGTCTCGACGGGGCGCCCGAAGTTGACGAGAACATCCTGTTTCGTCCACGTACCAATCTGGGCCTTATAAAACTCGCTCGGCTGCAGGACTTGCCGCACGGCGACGATTTTCCCGGCGGCGTCCACATCCGCGGCCGTGGTGGTTTCGCCCATGGGCTGCGTAGGCCACATCAGCCGCTTGCCCCCCGTGGGCAGATTGTAGATTTCGCGCGGCGGCCCGAGTCGCGCGACGAGCGCCGATTGATCCTGGCCGGCCGTGAATCCTTGCCACGGCTGCGCGCAGCCCGCCAGCGCGAACGCGCTAGCGCAGGCGACTGCGACGAATAGACGCTTGAGCATGTAATCCTCCGATGACTCCCACGAGCGGCGTTTTATCATGCGCCCGCCCATCTTGGACAGAGGGGACGGACGAAGATTTGCGCGATGCGCTGTCTCCCTGCGGGGATCGCCGCAGGCGCGATCGGGCGCGGCCCGCTTGCGAATCGACGCCCTCGCGGCCTATGATCCGCGCTTTCGAACGGCGCGGGATGCGAG
>Ga0310811_10012054_pt1 | contig 11222 bp, 8 predicted proteins | sample YCmetagenome_FD_207642 | JGI IMG/M metagenome (GOLD analysis project Ga0310811, IMG submission 207642) | Soil microbial communities from experimental microcosm in Duke University, North Carolina, United States - YC | ecosystem: Engineered > Artificial ecosystem > Soil microcosm > Unclassified ... | reverse complement strand
GTCGGGCCTGAAAGTCGGCGCCGTCCAGATGATGTCGTACACATTCCACTCGCCGGGCTTTCGCGTCGCGTTCACGAGCGGCGGATACTGCTTGTAGATGGCCGCCGCCTGGCCGTTGACGTACGTGGCGTTGTCGTACGAATCGAGAATCTGAATCTCGTATCCGTCGTCGCCCGAGCCCGTGGACGCGAGAAAGACTCCGCTGTTGCCGCGCGCCTGACCCGAGCCTGTAATGCCTTCGGGAACGCGCCACTCGAGATGTAGTTGATAGTTCGTGAACGAGCGCTTCGTCTCGATATTGCCTGCCTTCTTGTTGACGGTGAGCACGCCGTCGTGGACGTCCCACTGCGCGGGCGAATGGTCACGAGTCGAGACCCACGCCTTTTCATCGTGCCCGTCAAACAGAGCGACGGCATCGGATGGTGCATCGAGGTCGGAGCGACCCGGCGTGACGACGCTCGGGACGGGCTTCCACGCCTCCGTGTCTTCGGGGCGAGGCTTCGTCGCCTGCGCGCCTGCGGTCAACGCCGGGCGGACGAGTATGAGGATCGCGATCGTGGCGGGCAGCTTCATGGAAGGTCTGGAGGGCAGAGAGATGAACGCGGTCGAATCGCGTGCATCCTGCACCGCCGTTCGGATCCGCGCAACCATGCCGAGTTTCTACAGGATCACACGACGTCCGCTCGAGATGCCGTGCTCGCCAATCCATTACCGCGTTGGCCGTCGGCGCCCGTCCGGTGTTATCGTGACCTGCCTTAGCGCGCTGACAGGGTCCGCGCCTCTGGCCGAGCCAGGATTGACGTAGTCGCGCGGCCGACTCGCCTCGCCCACGAGCGGGCACGGCGGCACGCGCCATGCGCGTTGTCGGTCAATCCGATCACCAGCGAGGAATCATGGCGCACACCCACGAATTCGATTGCATCGTCTGCGGCGCGCATCTCGATTCAGAGGAGGAACTCGCCCGCCACAACGAGGAGAACCACACGCCACGCGTCGCCGCCGATGTCGATCGCGCGGAACCGATCGGCAACGAGCGTCAGCGGAAACAAGAGCCGGACGACCCGATGCCATGAACGTGGTCCGATGTCCGAAACGTCCAATCGCGCGGCTTTGCCCCCGCGCAGATTGGCGGAATGACTGACAATTCGCACTGGCGGCTCTTCAGCACACTCCTCGCCGTGGCGCACCTCGCGGCACGGCCGGGCGTCGCGCAGCAGCAACCATTCGACACCTCGACATGGGACATCCGCGCCGCGGAGTCTCGCATCGAACCCTATCGTGGCCGCCCCGCTCTGCTGCTGCGCAACGGCACCGCGTGGCTAAAAGGCAGCCGATTCGAGAACGGCTCCATCGAATTCGACGTCGCCTTCGCCAATGGGCTGGCGTTTCCCGGAATCGCGTTTCGCGCCGCCAGTCGCGGGGATTATGAGCTCCTGTATATGCGTGCGCAGCTTAGCGGAACTCCGCACGCAACACAGTACACGCCGGTGCTGCATGGCCTGTACGGCTGGCAGATCTACACTGGCCCGGCGTACGAGGCGGCGCCCCAGTGGACGTACGACCGGTGGATGCACGTGAAGCTCGTGGTGTCCGGCACGCGCGCCGAGTTGTACGTGGACAGTGACACAGCGGTGCAAGTCGTCCCGCGGCTGCGCGGCGCCCAGGCCACGGGCGAGATCGGGTTCGTGGTGGTACCAGGTTCTGCGCGTTTCGCTAACGTCGTCCTGCGACCGGAGAGCGCGCCGCGCCTCACCGGCACGCCACCGACCGTCCGCGACTCCGCGCCAGCGACGATCGTCCGTTCGTGGCGTGTGTCGGCACCGTTCGCCGAATCGTCGCTCATCGGCGCGAACGAGCTGACCGCAGTTCCCGGCGGCAAGTGGTCCGTCCTGGGCGTCGAGGAACGCGGCATCGCCAACCTCGCCCGACTGGCGCCGTTCGACAGCAGCCATAACACCGTCGTCGCGGCCGTAACGCTCGACGCAACCCAGGCGACCACGGTGCCGATGCGCTTCGGCTTCAGCGACCGAGTCCGCGTCTTCCTCAACGGCAGATTGCTCTACGCGGGTAACGATGGCTTCGGGACCCGCGACGCCGACTTTCTCGGCACCGTTGGTCTGTTCGACGAGCTGGCGCTGCCGCTTCGGCGCGGACGCAACGAGCTGTGGTTCGCGGTCAGCGAGACGTTCGGAGGCTGGGCGATCACGGCGGACCTGCCCGACCGCCGTGGGATCCGCGTCAGCCCGTAGCGCCAACGGCCCGAGCGGCGTCGGCATCTGATACAGCGCTTGGCTCGGACCGGCGCTCCGCGATCAGCTGGGCCGGCGTCACGCCGGCCAGATCCTGCAGCTCGCGGATCAGGTGCGACTGGTCCGCGTAGCCGTGGCGCGCGGCGAGTGCGGCCCAACCGGGATTCGCATCCCGGTCGGCGTCGCGGAGGAGGGCGTGGAAGCGTTGTACTCGTGCGAAGCGTCGCGGAGAGATCCCCGTTTCGGCAATGATCACGCGGCGCAGGTGACGGTCGGTGACGCCGAGTGGCAACGACAGCGCGCCCGGGCGGAGCTGCCCGGCGCCCGCGCGCAGCATGTGCATCCCGGCGCGCACCAGTGGCGGCGCGGGGACGCCTGACCCATGGCGAGCGGCCTGCGCAGCCCCCGCACGCGCCCGAAGAAACTCTACAAGAATGCGAAGCACGTCGGCCGGTGTGCGGGTACGCGCGAGGCGATCTTCGAGCGGCCCGCCAAGTTCGGGAAGCGCGAGGGCGTAGGGATGTTCCGCATCCTCATGCTCGCGGGGAGCCACGCCGAGGAGTGCGCGGCACCATTCCAGCTTGATGCGCACCGCCGTCATGTGAGAGCCGGGGCCGGGCGTGAACATGCGCGCGTGCGCGACGGGGCCGATGAGCAACAGGCGCGACGAGCCGGGGCCATCAGCGTCGCGCACGCCCGTGAAGCACAGGCTTACGGCGGGATCGGGCACGACGCGGTGTATCGTGGGCCTGGCTGGCGCGGCCTCGTGTGTCCACAGCGCTTCAACGCCAAAGGCCAGGTCGGCCGGTGGCGGCGATTCACGGTATCCGCCGATCGCGTGTTCGGGCTCGGCTGAGCGCCGCTGCTCGCACTCAAAGGCCGCGTCGGCGGCGAGCCTGGGGCCGTATGTGCGCGACGTTTTCGCGGTCACGGTCGAGGGGGCTTCCCTGCGAGGAGACTCGAACGCTATGCTCGACGTATGCGCGGCGCAATCGCGAGTGGCTGTGCGCGCGCTCATCGCGAAACGTCCCGGCAACCAGGTCGTAGTACCGACATGACGCAGCCCTCCCCTGAGTTCCTCGAGCTCCAGTCCGCCCTCGCCGGCGAATACTCGCTGCAACGCGAGCTCGGCCGCGGGGGGATGGGAATCGTCTACCTCGCGCGCGACGTGCAGCTCGATCGCGACGTCGCCATCAAGGTGCTGCCGTCACACCTGGCGCGCAGCGCGGCGTCGCGCGAACGATTCCTCCGCGAAGCGCGCACGGCCGCCGGACTATCGCATCCGAACATCGTCCCGATTCATCGCGTCGGTGAGGCAGACGGTTTCGTGTTCTTCGTCATGAGCTACGTCGAGGGCGAGACGCTCGGCGAACGGCTGCGCACAAAGGGACCTCTGCCACCAGCCGACGCCGCGCGAGTGCTGCGCGAGGTTGCCTGGGCGCTCGCGTACGCGCACGGCCGCGGCATCGTGCATCGCGACGTGAAGCCGGACAACATCCTCCTCGAGGCCGGCACGGGCCGCGCCATGGTCACCGACTTCGGCATCGCCCACCGCGACGACGTCGCGGCCGCGGACACGGATCCGGGAAAGATCATGGGCACCGCCAACTTCATGAGCCCCGAGCAAGCCGCGGGTGAGCCCATCGATGGACGCAGTGATCTCTACGCGCTCGGTGTTGTCGGGTATCTCGCCGTGAGCGGTCGATTGCCGTTCGAGGCGTCGAGCGTGCCGGCACTGATCGTCCGCCAGGCCACCGAGCCGGCGCCCGGCATCCTTCGCGCCGCCCCCGGGCTTCCGCCCGCTCTCGCCACGGCGATCGATCGCTGTCTCGCGCGCACTCCGTCCGACCGGTTTGCGGACGGCGAGGCGATGGCCGCGGCGCTCGCCCCTCGGCCCGAGACGCGGCCGGCGCTGCCGCCGCCACTGCGAGCCTGGCTCGCCGCGCGGAACCCGTTGCTCGTGCCGTACCTCGGCTGGTCCGCCGGGTTCAGTGTGCTCACGCTGGGGAATCTCTTCGCGGTGCTGACAGGCAACCCCGGAAGCAGCGTCCGAGACCCTGCGCTACTGTTCGTGCTCGCTTCAGCGCCACTTCTTCCCATCGTCGGCTTTCATCTCAACCAAGCGCACCGGCAGTTCCGCGCCGGTTACACGCTCGCCGACCTGCGCGCGGCACTCGAGACCGCGCGGCGCGAGCGGGCGGAGGCCGAGGCGCTCGCGCGCGACGACAAGGAGCCTTTCACTCACCGAATGCTGCGACTCGGCACGGTCGCGTCAGCGAGCTGGCTCGGCGTCACGTTCGTGCTGCTCGTCCAGGGGGTGATCCACGAGAACAGGACGCCCATCGTGTGGCTCTTCGCCCCGGTGTTGAGCACCATGCTGCTGGGAGCGGCGAGCAACGCGCTCGACGTGCAGTTCATCCCCGACAGGATCCGCAAATGGTGGCAGACGGGGATCCGTGATCGCCTCTGGCACAGCCGCGCGGGAGAGTGGCTCGCGAGGCGTCTCGGCGCGCCGGAGCGTTCGCGTGCGGTGGGCGGCGGCGTGTTCCGCGCCACGGAAGCAGCGCTCGGCGTCGCCGCATCGGAGCTCTTCGCGGCGCTGCCGAGGCCCTACCGCGAGCAACTATCGGAGCTGCCGGCGATCGTCGAGGCGCTCGAAGCCCGTGCGGCAGAAGCGCGGGCTGAGATCGACGTAGTCGCGGCGCTCGTGCCCACCGGCTCGAGCGATGCCGAGGTGCTGGCGGCTCGGCGGAACGCGGCCGCGGCGCACCTGGCGGAGAGCGTCGCGGCGCTGGAAGGGATCCGACTCGACCTCTTGCGACTCCACGCGGGCGCGACGGATCTGGCGCCGCTCACGACGTTGATCGACGCGGCGCGCGAGCTCGGCGAAGACGTGAGCCGGCTGGCCGACGCACAACGCGAGGTGAATGCGAGCACGCCCTGATCGTTGCGGTTCTCCGTCGCGGGAGCCAGGTTTGCGCGTCTCCCTCACCGGAAAGCTTCTCTGAAGGAAGCGATCGCGCAGCTCGACGCCGGGCTCGCCGGACGTTACCACATCGAACGTGAGCTGGGCGCCGGCGGAATGGCCACGGTGTACCTGGCGCACGACCTCAAGCACCAGCGCCAGGTGGCGATCAAGGTGCTCGACGCCACGCTTGCCGCGTCGATCGGGCCCGAGCGCTTTCTGCGCGAGATCGAGACGACGGCGAGCCTCCGGCATCCTCACATCCTGCCGCTGTTCGATTCGGGCGCAATCGACGGGCTGCTGTTCTATGTGATGCCGGTGGCCGAAGGCGAGACGCTGCGCGACCGCATTGCGCGCGAGCGCCGGCTGCCGCTCGCGGACGCGCTTCACATCACCGGCGAGGTCGCCGACGCGCTTGCGTACGCGCACGCGCATGGCGTTGTCCACCGCGACGTCAAACCCGACAATGTGTTGCTCGAAGGCAACCATGCCGGCATCGCGGACTTTGGTATCGCGCGCGTCGTGCGACGATCGGCGAACGGGCCGTTGACCAGTGTCGGCACGTCGGTCGGGACGCCTGCCTACATGAGCCCCGAGCAGGCGGCGGGCGAAGCGGAAGTGGATGGGCGCAGTGATCAGTATTCCCTGGCCTGCGTGCTGTTCGAGATGCTCGCCGGTGAGCCGCCGTTCTCGGGATCGACGGCGACGATCGTGCGACAGCATCTCGTTGCCGAGCCGCCGTCGGTCGCGGCAATTCGTCCCGACGTCCCTCCATCGATCGACGCGGCGATCCGGCGCGCGCTGGCCAAGGAACCGGCTGATCGTTTCGAAGACATGTCACACTTTGCTGCGGCGCTCGAGGCCCGAGACACGCGCGGCTCGCGGCGGATCGTAGTCGCAGCGGTCGCCGGAATTGCGGCGGTCTTGCTGCTTGGCGGCGCGGGGGTGTGGTGGGGCTCGCACGCCCCGGCGCCCGCAGCCTCGCCTCGTGCAGCGGCTGGTGGAATCCCGGATCTCGCGACAGATCCCTCGATTGCAGTGGTGCCGTTCGCGAACCTGAGCGCCGACAAGGATCAGGAGTTCTTCTCCGACGGCGTGACGGACGACCTGCGCAATCTGCTTTCTCAGGTGCGCGGTCTGCGCGTCATCGCGCGCACCTCGAGTAATTCGCTCAAGGGTCGTGAACTGCCGGCGCCGGAGATCGCGAGGACGTTGCACGTCGCGGCCTTGCTCGAGGGCAGCGTGCAGCGCGCCGGCCAGACGGTACGCATCAACGTGCAGCTCGTCCGCGGGAGTGACGGCTCGCAGATCTGGGCCGAACGCTACGACCACGACTTCAGCGACATCTTCAAGCTGCAGGACGCCATCGCGTCAGAAGTGGTGAAAAATCTGAAAGTGAAGCTCCTCGGCGCCGCGCCGACGTCGAAGGCGATCGATCCTGCGGCGTATTCGCTCATCCTGCGCGGCAACTTCCTCGTCGCGCAGGGCACGCGCCAATCACGAGTTCAGGCAATCGATCTGTTCAAGCAGGCCCTGGCCATCGACTCGACCGCGGTGACCGCCTGGACCGGCCTCCTGGTCGCCTACATCAGCCAGGCGAGCAGCGGTGAACGTCCCGCCGGAGAAGGCAGAGAATTGGCGCGTGACGCAGTGCGCAACGCACTGGCGATCGAGCCCAACAACGCGCTATCGCTTTCGCTGCTGGGTTGGATGACGATGAATTACGACAACGACTTCGTCACAGCCGCCCGGTACTTCCAGGACGCGCTGGCGCAGGGCCCCCCGAGCCCGAGCGTCATCGGAAACGCCGCGATGTTCGTGCAGAACCTCGGCCGGCTCGACGAAGCGATCGCGGCGACGCAGTACCAGGCTTCGCGCGATCCGGCCAATCCGCGAATCCCGCTCAATCTCGCGTCGACGTATCTCTTTGCGGGCCGCTGGGACGATGCGGTGAATGCGGCGCGCACGGTGCTGGCGATGAGTCCCGGGCGTACATCCATCAACGCGACGATGGCGATGGCGCTGCTGCACAAAGGCGACCTGAGCGGCGCACTGTCGGCCGCGCAAGCCGAGTCGTCCGAGCGCGCGCGACTGCCGGCGCTTGCAATGGTCTATCACGCGCTCGGACGGCGCGCTCAGGCCGACAGCGCGCAATCACTGCTCGTCGCGAAATACGGCGCGGACGATCCCTACGCTGTCGCGTCGGTGATGGCCTTTCGCGGCGCGGCGGACGACGCCTTCGGTTGGCTCGATCGAGCGCGCGCGGGTGGCGACATCTCGTACCTCGCCGTGGACCCGGCGTTCAAGACACTTCGAGCGGACCCACGCTGGACTCCGTTCCTCCGCCGCGTGGGCAAGGCCCCCGATCAGCTCGCGGCCATTCCGTTCAAGCTGACGATCCCGAAGTAGCCGCAACGGGCGTGGGCCGGCCGCGCATCGCAAGCACCGCGGTCAACGCGCCGCCGATCACGATGACCGAGAGAGCGACGGGAATGCTCGCGGGCTTCGTGGCCATGTCGAACACGACGCCGAGCGATATCCCGGTGTTGACCATGGGCAGGACCACGACGAGTGGCGGCGGAACGAGCTTTGGCGCCGGCCGGTCCATTCCCGCTTGCGCGATGGTCTCGAGGACCTGCGTGAGCGCTCGTCCCTTGATTCCAAGAAACGTTCCGCTGCCGAGCAGCATGGCTACGCCGAAAAGTCCGGCGACGACGTATCCCGCGGACCACGCACGCGCGCCGCTGACGCTCACCATGTACGAGCCGGTGAGGACGAAAACGGCGAGACAGATCGGAAAGACCTTCGAGGTCGACACCAGCACGTTGTGCCAGTCGAGCGCTTCGCCGACGGTGCGCGCACGGGCGCGGCGGCCGACGGCGAGCTTGGTAATGGCAGTCGCGCTGGCGGCGACGATGAGCGCGACGATGTGGACGAACAGAGCGATGTGATACAGGTCCATGGTGGGCTCGTCGAAGGTCGGTATCAGAATGCCTGCGGTCTACGGACCAGAATCTCAGCCGACGTGCTTACGACGCGCTTAACTGGCGTTCGTCGAGCGCTTACAGCCGTCGCGGCCCAGGATCGCCGCGCTGCCGGACAGGTCCGGAACGACCGGATCAGCGCGGGCTGCCGCCCGCCAGATAATCCACGGCAAGCGCAGCCATGGTCCGCACGCCGACCGGCAGCGCGTGCTCGTCCGCGAAGAACAACGGCGAGTGGTTCGACGCCGCCTTGGCTGGATCCTGGCCAGCGGGAACGACGCCGAGGTTGACGAACATCCCTGGCGCACGCTGAGCGAAGTAGGAGAAGTCTTCCGACGCGAGGTTCACGCCCATCTCGTGCACGTTCTTCACGCCCGCGGCCCACTCCAGTGCGGGGAGCATGCGCCTGGTGAGCGCCGCGTCGCTGATGTTGACCGGATATCCCGAGTCGACTTTCACTTCGGCGACCGCACCAGACGCCTCGGCGACATGCGTTGCCGTCTTCACGAGACGCTGAATGACCTGTTGTCTGATCGCCGGATCGAGCGTGCGAATGGTGCCGTTCAGATAGGCGCTGTCGGGAATGATGTTGTTTCGCACGCCGGCGTCGAAGATCCCGAAGCTGAGTACCGCCATCGACTCGGTGAGGTCGATCTGCCGGCTCACGATGGTCTGCGCGGCGAGCACGATCTCGGAGCCAACGACGATGGGATCGATGCCGGCCGCGGGTCGAGCGCCGTGAGTTTGCTTGCCGCGGACGATGATCGTGAACTCGTTGGACGAAGCCATCATCGCGCCCGGTCGATACGACACGTGCCCGAGGCTGTCCGGCGTCACATGGAGCCCGAACACGGCATCGACCTTTGGGTTGTCCATTGCTCCGTCCCTGATCATGGGCTCGGCGCCGCCGGGTCCTTCCTCCGCGGGTTGAAACAGGAATACGACCGTGCCTGGCAGCTGCGATTTCATCCCCGCGAGCACTTCGGCCACGCCCATGAGGATCGCGACGTGGTTGTCATGCCCGCAGGCGTGCATCACGCCGACCTGGTGACCTTCGTATATCGTCTTGACCGTCGATTTGAATGGCAGATCGACCTGTTCGGTGACCGGCAGCGCATCCATATCGGCGCGCAGGGCCACCACGCGGCCCGGCTTGCCACCGCGCAGCACGCCGACCACCCCGTGACCGCCGACGTCGGTCCGGACGTCTATCCCCAGCGCGCGCAGATGATCGGCGACGAGCTTGGACGTGCGGACTTCGTGCGTGCCGAGCTCGGGGTGTTGATGAATGTCCTCGCGCCAGGCAACGACTTTGGCCGTCACCTGCGTCGTACGACTCGCGATCTCGTTGTGGAGTGATGCGAGCGCGGCGGCAGAGGCTTGAGCTCGAGCCGTCACGGGCAGGAGCAGGATCGTGAACGCGAGAATGCGGCGCATGCGGTGGAGGCCGGCGAGAGGTGGCGCGAGGGTGGGCGCGCGAATATACCGACGGCCCCATGCCAGCGAAACGACGCTGGGTATGCGACGCGACCACGAAGGATCTGCGAACCCGCCGCTCAGGGCGCGCGGCGCTCCTTGACCCCTATCGCTTGTGACAATCGAGGCAGCCGACCGGCACCTCCTTGCCAGCCTCGGCCTCTTTCTTGTGGCAATCGAAGCAAACGCCCGACCTGGCCGCCGTATTGTGGAATGCGAGCCGGAGCGTCGTCGTCATCGGAGCCACGGCTTCCGCGACGTGGCAGTCGCCGCACGCCTGGTGTTGTTTCGTGTTGGGGCGTTCGGTGCGCGACTCATGGTGGCACGAGATGCATTCGGCGGCCTTTGCATGCTTTGCGTGACTGAACGTGACCGTCCCGCGCGACGGTGTATAGCGTACCGTCTCCGGGCCGGTCGAGTCGGGGGGAGGGGGAGTCGTCTGCTGCGCCGGAACAGAGACAATAGCCGCGCCGCAGAGCGCGGCGGCGAGCGTCAATACTCTGAATGACATGATCCTGCCCAGGTCACGAGTGTGGCACCACACGTGTCCGGTGATGCCTATGCACGTTATGCGAAACGCGTGCGGCGATTAGGCGGGAAACGCCGACGCGATGTACGGGGCACGCGAAGGCGTCCGTCAGGAAACCGGGCGCCTGCGTCGTGTTGCGAACGCCGGAGCGGAGCGAACTACTTTTAGTAATGATGAAGCGCATCGCGCTCAGCATACTCGCCATTGCCGCGCTTCGAGGGTACGCGCAGACGGGCAGCCCGCAAACCGCCGGCTCGCTCACCGCCGAGCAGGATCATCAGCTCATGATGTCGCAGCTGGGAATTCGGCGGCTGCGGCCGGGTCCGAGCGGAAACGAGAACGCGGCGAATCACGCGAACTACGACGAGTCCGCCGCGAATCCATATCCGGATCTTCCGGATGCTCTGAAGCTGAAGAATGGAACGCGCGTCACGACGCCGGCCATGTGGTGGAATCAGCGCCGGCCGGAGATCGTCGAGGACTTCGAGCGCGAGGTCTACGGGCGCGTGCCCACGAACGTGCCGGCCGTGGCCTGGCGTGTCGTCGTGACCGATCGCGAGATGGTGGGCTTCACGCCGGTCGTTGCGAAGCAACTGGTCGGCCACGCGGACAACTCGGCGTTCCCGTCGGTGAACGTCGACATCAAGATGGTCGTCGTCGCGCCGGCGAACGCAAAGGGTCCCGTTCCGCTGCTCATGATGTTCGGGCGCGCGGCGCTTCCCGCTACCCTCCGGCCACAAACGCCGGGTGGCGATCCGCCGACGATCGCGCAGCTCCTCGCCGACGGATGGGGGTACGCGTACATTGATCCGGCGAGCATTCAGGCGGACAACGGCGCCGGACTGTCGAAGGGAATCATTGGGCTCGTGAACAAGGGGCAGCCGCGCAAGCCCGACGACTGGGGCGCGCTGCGCGCGTGGGCGTGGGGCGCGGCGCGCGGACTCGATTACCTGGAGACCGATCCGGCTGTCGACGCGAAGCACGTCGGCATCGAAGGCGTGTCACGATATGGTAAGGCG
>Ga0310811_10012053_pt1 | contig 11222 bp, 12 predicted proteins | sample YCmetagenome_FD_207642 | JGI IMG/M metagenome (GOLD analysis project Ga0310811, IMG submission 207642) | Soil microbial communities from experimental microcosm in Duke University, North Carolina, United States - YC | ecosystem: Engineered > Artificial ecosystem > Soil microcosm > Unclassified ... | reverse complement strand
CATCACGACATCGGTGATCAAAAGGTCGAGCGGCAGTGCGCTCCCCAGCAGCTGGAGGGCGAGGCGATGATCGCGGGCTACGGCGCCACAATGGCCGGCTTCGCGCAGCACCTTGCCGGCGACATAACCGAAGGCTTCGTCGTCGACGACGATAAGAATGTCCGCCGACGACCCCCGATGGGCGGACATCGCTCCAACGCCGTAGCCCGCGATCATCGCCTCGCCCTCCAGCTGCTGGGGAGCGCACTGCCGCTCGACCTTTTGATCACCGATGTCGTGATGCCCGGTCGTGTCAACGGCTTTACCCTGGCACGGATGGCCCGGATGCGCCGCCACGGCTTGAGTGTGATCTACATGACCGCCTATGACGATCTGCCGGTCGATGGAGCCATGGGCAAGCTTCTGCGCAAGCCCTTCCCGCTGGAGATGCTGCCGCTCGAGGTGGCTGAGGTGCTCGCCGCGAAGGGGCAATAGGTCCGGCGGCCCCTGGAACGCAGGATGGCCGGGGCCGATCCTAATCGTGAAGAACGACGTTCAGCAGCGCGCTATGGACCTTCAGATGGCCGTTGTATTCGATGAGGCCAAGCTTGCGGAATTTGTTCATGAAGAAATTGATGCGCGAGCGGGTCGTCCCCACCCTGGCCGCCAGGACATCCTGATTGACGGCGGGAATGACCACCTGCATCTCTCCCTCTTTCCCGAAATTGGTGAGCAGCAGGAGAACACGCGCAAGCCGCCGCTCGCTCGAATTGAAGAGGTGATCGACCAGATCTTCTTCGAAGCGGATATTCCGTGAGAGCAGGAATGCCGTGAACATCCGGGAAAGGGCGGGCTCTTGGCGCAGCACGCGGACCATGGTCTTCTTATCGATCCTGGAGAGCACCGACTCTGCGAGGGTCCTCGCGGACGACATGCGCAAGGGCTGTCCCGCGAGGCACCCCTCGCCGAAGAAATCGCCGGCGACGAGCATTCCGACGACCCCCTCCTTGCCCTGCGGGGATGTCACCTTCAGCTCGACCTTGCCGCTCTCGATGAAGAAAACCCCGTCGGCCGGGTCGCCTTGCCGAAAAATGTTCTGCTTTGGTGGGCGCTCCTCGGTCGACTGTCCCGGGCCCATGGAGGCGAGAAAGATCTGGAGATCGAATTTTCCGGCTTGGATCTCCGTCCTCTTCCCCGCGCGTGATTCCATGAAATAACAATGTGATGGCCGCGTCAGTGTTCCGCGGGCGTGGCCAGCGGGCCCGCTCCCTGGGCCCTGCAGCGGCGGTGACGGCGTCGACAGGACGCCGGCTGGCTGCGTGCAATACGATACAGCGGTCCCCGCAGAATCTGGCAAACTGGCCTTGCGCCCCAAGCAGGGGCGATGAGGTGTGGCCATGTCCATCACCGATCGCGAAGAAGCCTGGTTCCCCTTCCTCCGCCACGGCCCGCGCGAGGCGGCTATCATCGGCAGCTGGGCACGGGCGGCCTTTCTGCCGCCGGACATATTCAAGGCGCTGCTGGGATCCCTGATCGGCGAGTGGCTGGAAGCGGGTGCCGATCCGACCGTGGCCATCGCCGCGGAAGCGGCTGCTCTGGCCGCCTTTGCAGGGGAAAGAATTTCCGGAGCGGAGGCGAGGCCTCGTGACATCCCCGGCCGCCCGCCGGAGGCACAACTGACATCGGGCGATCTGTCCGGCGCCGCGCCTCTGCCTCCGACACTCGATAAAGCTGGGACGGCCGCCGAAGATTAACTCGCGGACATCGTGCCGGAGTGAACAGCGCCCGCTTCGGCCAGGGTGGAATGTCGGCCGCAGAAAGGGAGAGCATGATGGCAGCGCCCTGTGGGTCTCATATCCTGCTGGTCGACGATGACGAGGCATTCGGTTACGCCTCGGCCAGGGGGCTTCGGGCCGCCGGCTATGAGGTATCTCTGGCCCCGGATCATAGGCTCGCCCTGCAGATCCTAGAGAGTTCCCGGCCGCTTGACCTTATGATCACCGACATCGTGATGCCGGGGCATGTCAACGGCTTCGCCTTGGCCCGGATGGCACGGATGCGCCGGCTGGCGCTGAAAGTCCTGTACATGACGGCCTATGATCTCGCCGGCGACGAAGCGCTGGGGAAGGTCCTGCGCAAGCCCGTGACGCCGGATCGCCTGGTCAGGGAGGCCGGCAAAGCGCTTGCGGCCGACGGCAATTCCCCGCCGTCCCTCAGCGGCCGCCTCTGACCCGGCGCAGGACATAGAGCCCGGCGAGGACGATGAGCGCGATGCCGGCGAGCGTCCAGGGATCGGGCAGCTCGCCGAGGACCAGCATGCCGAACAGCACCGCGGCCACGATCTGCGTGTAGCTGAAGGGCGTGAGGATGGCGGCGGGTGCGGCGACGAAGGCCCGGATCAGGAGGAGCTGGCCCGTGCCGAACAGAAGGCCGGAGAGAATGAGCAGGAGCCAGCCCGCGAGGCTTCCGTTGGCCCAGCCCAGCGGCAGGAGCGGCGTGGTGAGGACAAAGCCGGTCAGGATCGTCCAGGCGAGCGTGGTGGCCGCGGGGTCGCCCCGGCTCGCAAGCCGCGTGAGCACCTGGTAGAGGCCGAAGAGGAAGGCCGTGGCCAGCGGCAGTAGCGCCGCCCAGGCGATGCTGCCGGCGCCGGGCCGCGCGACGATCAGGACCCCGAGGAAGCCCACGGCCACCCCGACCCAGGCGGCGGCCCCCACCCGCTCGCGCAGCAGGGGCACGGAGAGGATCACGACGAAGAGCGGTGCCGCGAAGCTGATCGCGGTGGCGTCCGCCAGGGACATGAGACGCAGGCCCAGGAGCACGGTGGCACTGGCCAGGAGGGGCAGAAGCCCGCGCCCCACCTGCAGCAGCGGCCGTTCGCAGCGCAGCAGGCTCAGCCAGCCCGCGGCCGCCGTGGTTGCGAGGATGACGGGAACCGCGAAGGCGTAGCGTGCCCAGACGAGCTGCGGGAGGGGGAAGTCCCCCGTCAGCAGCTTCCCGATCCCGTCCATGACCCCGAACATGCTGACGCCGGCAACGAAGAGGAAGATGGGGCCGGCGACGCCGGTCGTCCTGTCGCCCGGGACTTCGGTCAAGATAGTCGCCTCCCCCCTTGAAACAGCCTTGGTCCTGTCGCGCACCGCTCCGCACCCGCCGGAACCCCGACCGCGCTGGCAGTCAGGGGACAATAACCCGGGGGATGTCCGCAATTGCACAGTTTGCGCCACGGCAAACGGTAGACTCTGAGTCGGGCCGCTCTCGTTCGGGCCCCCGGCCCGCGGCTGCGGGCAGGAACGCTACGATCCAAGGAAAACGCGGATGGACCTCCTCATTGTCGTTATCGTTCTGCTGTTCCTCTTCGGCGGGCTCGGCGGCGGCTATTATGGCTATTCCCACTATGGGATCGGCGGCGGCGGCGGAATCCTCGTCGTCGTGCTCGTCATCTGCGTGGTGTTGTATCTGTTCCGTGGCCGTCGGGTGTAGGGCGCAATGTCGCCGACTACGCACTGATCGGCGCCGTGTAATCGGCCAGCGATCACGACACCTGAATCGCCGGGACGTCTCGTTCTCGCCTCTGACGCCCTCTGTCCGGTAGCAGGGTGACGCGCCGCTTCACCGGCCGAGTTTGATAGAGGCTCGATCCAGCCTCACCCGCTTCGCCTGCCGGGCTTCCAGCTTTGCATGGCGTTGGCTGGGTGAAGCGGCGGGTAACAGCATTCCCGCCTATCCCCGTCACTCCGCACGTCGGCGAGCAGCGCGGCGGCGACGCTCTGCAGAGTCTGGTGAGAGAGCGAACAGGTGCCCGGGATGAAGAGGCGACCGCGGTCAGCGGACATACACAATCTTAACTTTCACGACGTAAATTACAGGTACTCCGACACCGGTTCTGAGTAGCCAATGCAACCCTTAAAAGGGAGTTCCGCTATGCGCTCATTACTTGTGGTAACCACACTTCTTGCGACTGTGATGGTGGTTACGCCGGGTCATGCTCCCGCAGCGAGCCTGATGGTTCCCGGACTGCCTTCAATGACCTCTTATCTGCTCGTGGACGATCGGGATGTCACCGTTTCAGGCGAAGAAGAAGTCTACGGCGGACAGCACGTCATCAACATGCATTCAAAGGCCGAGAGGAACAGTCCGATCATTGCCCGAATCAATATCGGCACCACGCTGACGACCGACGGCACGGTCTCCGGCCAGTTCACGCGGGTGTTCAAGGGCAACATGATGGGATGGGTGCTGACTGGCCTCTTGAAATAAGTCGCTGATACCAGACGGGTGACCCCGATCGGCTCGGGGATCTCATGGCGGCTGCGGCGCCTGACGCCGGGCGAGGTGGTCGCAATGCCGACGCGTGGTTGCGCCAGCGCCCGAAACCGCTGCAGCTGCTCAGGCGCCGCGGCGCCTGAGCCCGCTGTGGGATAAGCCGTGCCGGCATCCAGGGCTCGCCAGCGGGTCGTGCAAGGGCCGCTTGGGCCTCAGCAGGCTTGCCTTGGCCACGGGTTGGCGTGGTCCGAAGACAGAACGGGCCAGCCCTTTGCGGGTCTCCCCCTCCCTTGGCCCCAGAGGTTCCGTCATGCTTGGCCCGAAGGTCGCTAAAGCGAGTACGAAGGCAGGGCAGACTCCGGGAAGCGGACTCACCTCCCCGCGATCGGCGCCGCCGGGGCGCCAGAGGCAGGAGGGCGGCGCTCCCGATAACAGGATGGTCCAAAAGACATCCGCCGGCGCTTCATGGGGTGTCGGCACCATCCCTCTACATCCGCCCGACCAGGCAACCCACTCCCGAGCATCGCCCGCGACGGTCAGCCAGCGGACTCCCGTCGGGGGACGAGCCAACGACCCGCGCGAGCAGGAGGCAGACCGCATCGCCGACGAGGTGATGCGGATGCAAGCCACCGCCCCTACCCCCACCTCTCACTCCGCGCATGTCAGTCCGAAGGTCGCGACAGGCGAGGAAGCAAACGCCAAGCCGCTGCGGGCGACGCAGCCCGCTGCCAGGGAGCTGGAGGGTCACATCGCATCGCAATTGCGGGCTCGGCACAGCGCCGGATCGCCGCTCCCCAAGCCTCGGCGCGATTTCTTCGAGGCGCGGCTCGGATATGACTTCACCGGCATCCGGATCCATGCGGATTCCCATGCGGCGACATTCGCCGCCGCCGCCGACGCTCGGGCCTTCACCCTGGGCCAGGATATCGTGTTCGGCGCCGGGGAATACGCGCCCGATACCGGACGGGGGACAAGGCTCCTGGCGCATGAGTTGGCGCATGTGGTGCAGCAGCAGGGGTCGCCGGCAAGCATCCAGCGTCAGCCCGCGACCAACGATGATCCCTTCGCGCCCGGCGGGGTCTATGAGCAGCTGAATATCCTAAGGGAGGGATCCCTTCCCCTGGCCGACTACGACACGCCGGAGCTCCGTCAGCTCAGTATCCCCGACCGGCGGGCCGCCGTGCAGACCCTGAGGTTTCAAAGAAAAATGGCAGCCATCGCCAAACTCGGCGACCTCAAGGACAAGCGTGCAGTAGCGGCCCTGGTTGCCGTCGTCGAGGATAAGCTCTTTGTCGCCCCGAAGGACTTCGAGCCTCTGCAAAAGAGCCTGCTGCAAAAGGAGGCCGTGGTGGCCCTCGGCAAGATCGGCGGCCCCGTGGCGCTCGCGAAGCTGGGCGACCTCCTGAAAAGCAAGGACACCAAGGAGAGATCGCTGGCAACCGGGGGATATTCCGTCGCGGCCGGGGGCCAGGCCGCGACCGACTTGCTGACGGCCCTCCAACAGGAAACCGATCCCGGCGTGAAGGCCCAGATCATATCGGCCCTGGGAAACATCGGCGGTGCCTTGAGCAATCCGGAGAAGGAGGCGATCGTAAAGCTGCTGATCCACGAGATGGAAAACAGCACCGGGGACGTCCTGCCGCGCGCGGCGATCGACGCTTTGGGGAAGATCAAGCTCCGGACCGCGACAGAGCCCCTGTTGAACCAGCTCCGGCAGCATCTCGGCATCGTGCAGCTGGTCGAAGATATCATAGGGGCCCTGGGTGAGATCGGTGACGACCGCGCGGTGGAGCTCCTGGTGATCATTCTCGAAAAGCACGGGTCGGCGTCGGTGCGGAGCGAGGCCGCTATCGCGCTCGGGAAGATCGGCGGCGCGAAGGCATCGGCCGCCCTCAAGAGCCGGCTTGGTCAGGAGAAGGAGGACAGCGTCAAGGCGGCCATTTCAAAGGCGCTCAAAGCATCCCCCTGAGGATCGACGCATCCCCCTGGACGAGATTTCGCTGACGGTGCATTAATCGGCTTGGTGCAAGGAGCTACGAGACGATGACGGCCCCCGCCCTCGCGCTTGTCTGTATTGCTTTCGTCCTCTTGACGATCAGGCGTCGCAGCTCGTTCGCCTGTCTCCTGACCCTCGGAGCCCTGATCTTCTTGCCGGCGCAGCCACCGGCGCATCTGATCGCCTCGATGCTGGGGCAAGCCGAACGCAGCTCGCACGCAGAGCGGGGCCTGCTCATCATCGTGCCCGAGCCCGACCCGGCCTCTCGGGGAATCCTGCTCGACCGCTGGGCCCGGGCGAGCGCGCCGCTCGTCCGGCTAAATTGATCCGGGATCTCGGCGCCCGTCACCCCGCCAGATGCCTGTCGATATAGGCCGCGACCTCGTCGAGGGAGGCGCGGCCCTCGGGTATCTCGGGATAATATTCGAAGACATGCCATAGCCCTTCCCAGACCCTCAGCTCCGCCGCGATGCCTGCCTGGCGCATCTTGGTCGAGAGCCGGGCGCAGTCGCTGAGGAAGGCATCCCGCGTCGCGCTGGTGATCAGGGTCGGCGGGAAGCCCGCGGGCAGGGTCGCATAGAGCGGCGAGACCGCGGGTGAGCGCAGATCTTGCCCCCCGGCATAGCTCTCGGCCGCGGCTTTGAGCGTCAGGTCGTAGTTCATGAAAGGCGCGACATCCGCCAGCAGAGTCAGGCTGTCGCCGGTCTTGGAGAGATCGACCCAAGGCGAGAGCAAGGCCAGGGCCGCCGGCATGGCAAGACCCGCAGCACCCGCTTCGACCAGCAGCGACATAGCGAGGCCGCCCCCGGCGGATTCCCCGGCGACGGCGAGAGCATCGGCCGGCCCACGGGCGAGCAGGGCGCGATAGACCGCGAGCGCGTCCCCGAGCGCGGCTGGCGCCGGATGCTCCGGCGCCAACCGATAATAGGGCACGTAGATCGGGCGCCCGAGCGCGGCCGCCAGCCGGGCGGTGATGGCGAGGTCCTCGTCCGGGCTGCCCTCGACATAGCCGCCGCCGAAGAAATAGAGGACCGCGCCGGCCTGCGGGGCGTCGGCGGGCCGGACGCATTGGACCCGCACCCCGGCGATTTCCTCCGCCTCGCAAGTTACCCCGAGCGAAGCGGCGACGGCCTGCCCCGCGGGCGCGTAGATGCCGTAGTTGACCCGGCGCCGCTCGGCAATGGCGTCGAGCGTCAGTTGACGGCGCGACGGCGCGACGGCGCTGCGGAGATAGGCCTGGGCCTCGGGGCTGATGTCGGCGGGCAAGGTCATGGCAGCGCTCCGGTGGGACGACGGGGAAAGCGACAATGCCCTAACTGTGCCCGTGTAATCGAATCGGAAAACACGTCGCCTGGATCTGCTGCGTTCTTGACCCCTGATGACAGAGCGGGGGGTTGCCACTATGCTTCCCCTCGGCGGGGGCCCTGCTTCTTTCGGCGACTATTGCTTGGAAGGAGAGCATCGCATGTCATCAATGGGTCACGCGCCGGCTACTGGAGACAACCCCAGTCGAAAGAACTGGGGGCCAGCAATATGAAATGAAGCGTACAGACACAGGGAGAAACATCATGAATGGACATGCCGTCAGATTCATTGCGTGTGCTGCCCTCGCGGTGGTCACGCTCGGCTTTGCCAGCACCGCCAAGGCTGAATTCAAGAGCGAGACGCTCGATGCCATCAAGAAGCGCGATCAGCTGATCTGCGGCGTCGACACGGGCATTCCCGGCTTCGCCTTCCAGGACGCCGATGGCAAGTGGCAAGGCCTCGATATCGCCTATTGCCGCGCCATCGCCGCCGCGGTCCTGGGCGATCCCGACAAGGTCAAGTATATCGGCACCACGGCGAAGGTTCGCTTCTCCGTGCTCCAATCCGGCGAGATCGACGTGCTGATCCGCGATTCCACGCATACGCTCACGCGCAACACCGATCTCGGCCTCGCGACGGGCGCCATCAATTTCTTCACCGGCCAGGCCTTCATGGTGAAGAAATCCCTGAACGTCGCCCATGTGAAAGAGCTGGACGGCGCCACGATCTGCGTGCTGACCGGCACCACCTTGGAGCTCAACATCGCCGACTACGGCCGCGCCAACAAGATCAAGATCAATACGCTGCTGTTCGAGAAGCCCGAAGAGGCCTTCGCCGCCGCCGAGGCCGGGCGCTGCGACGGCTATACCGATGACGGCGGCAGCGTCGCGGCGGCGCGCTCGGCGATGAAGAACCCGAAGGATTGGGTCATCCTGCCGGAACTGATCTCGCGGGAATTTCTCGGCTCCTACTGCCGCCAGGGCGACGAGCGTTGGTCCATCCTCGTGAAGTGGGTGCACTACGCCATGCTCGAGGCCGAGGTCCTCGGCATCACCCAGGCGAATGTCGACGAGATCAAGGCGTCGGCGACCAATCCCGAGGTGCGCGGTTTCCTCGGCCTGGAGAACGACTACGGGAAGTTCCTCGGCGTCGACAACGACTGGGCCTATCGGATCGTCAAGTCCGTCGGCAATTACGGCGAAAACTACGACAAATATTTCGGCCCGTTGGAACTGCCGCGCGGCTGGAACGAGCTCTATACGAAGGGTGGACTGCAGTACCCCTTGTCCTGGCGCTGATCCACCGCAGCGTCCGAGCATCGTCATGGTCAGGCGCCCGTCGCCCGGGGCCTACGTCGCCCAATGGGTCTTCCTGCTGGTCGTCGTCGCGGTCGGCGGGCTCCTGATCACCACCCTCGGCGCGAATCTCGCGCGCCGCAACATGCAGTTCGGCTTCGGCTTCCTCTTCCAGCGGGCCGGGTTCGACATCCCCTTTCATCTCATCGACTGGACGGTCTACGACATCTACGCCAAGGCGCTGCTTGTCAGCCTGCTGAACACCCTTCTGGTCTCGGCCATGAGCATCGTCGCGGCCACGCTCTTCGGCCTTCTCGTCGGCATCATGCGCCTGTCGGTCAACTGGCTTGTCCGCAATCTTGCGCTCGCCTTCGTCGAATTCGTGCGCAACACGCCGCAGCTCGTCCAGATCGTCTTCTGGTATTTCGCGGTCCTGCAGGCGCTCCCCCCGCCACGGCAGAGCATTGCCGTCCCTGGCGGCGCCTTGCTCAACGTCCGGGGCTTCTTTGTGCCCGACGTGATCATGCACGCCGGCGCCTTGCTCTTGCCCTGGCTCGCCTGTGTCGCTTTGGTGGCGACCCCCTTCGTCTGGCGATTGCGCCTCAAGCGGCGGCGGCTCGGCGCCTTTGCGCTCGCTCTGCCGCTGGCCGCCGCGGTCCTGCTGGTCGCCGGAATCGATCGCATCGAGGTGCCGGTGCTCAAGGGGTTCAATATCGTGGGGGCCGTGCAGGTTCCGCCCGAGCTGGCGGCCCTGTGGGCCGGGCTCTCGATCTATGCCACCGCCTTCATTGCCGAGATCGTGCGCAGCTCGATCCAGGCGGTGTCCAAGGGTCAGCATGAGGCCGCCCGCTCCCTCGGGCTGCGGCCTGCCTATGTGCTCTTCCTGATCGTCCTGCCGCAGGCGCTGCGCATCATGGTGCCGCAATTGACCAGCCAGTATCTGAACCTGATCAAGAGCAGCACCCTGGGCGCCGTGGTCGCCTATCCCGACCTCTTCCAGATCTTCGCCGGCACGGTGATGAACCAGACCGGCAAGGAGGTCGAGACCGTGGTCATCGTGATGGCGGTCTTCCTGACCATCAATCTGCTCTTTTCCGCCTTCATGAACTGGTACAACTGGCGCGTCGCTTTGGTGCAGCGGTGAGGCTGAGAGGACAGCCTTCCCAGCTGGCCGCAAACGGCCGCTCGCAGCACTTGCGGCGGGCACGGATGTGCCCGTCGTGACGGTGGAAGAGGCCCCGGGGGACGCCGCCGCCTCGCCGGGCGGCGATTTCGGCGGCCTCGTCGACGGCCGCAGCGGCCCGGCCCGCGCGATCGCCTGGCTGCGGCGTAACCTCTTCAGCTCCGTCACCAACACGCTGCTGACCCTGCTGGTGCTCGTCCTCCTCTGGCTCGTCGTCCCGCCGATCTTCAACTGGGCGATCCGGGACGCAACGATTGTCGGCAGCAGCCGGGCCGACTGCACCGGCGATGGCGCCTGCTGGGTCTTCATCAAGCTGCGGCTGCATACCTTCTTTTGGGGGCACTATCCCGACGAGGAGCTGTGGCGGCTGGTCGTCGTCGCCGGCTTGCTGGTCGCCTTCGCCGCACCCGTCATGCGCGGCCATGTCCGCCATCGCGGGCTCTTCGTCCTTCTGCTGCTGACGGTCTTCCCCTTGCTGGCGGGCGTCCTGCTGGTCGGCGGCGTGGCCGGCCTGCCCTATGTGGACACCAATCTGTGGGGCGGGTTGATGCTCTGCGTCATCATCTCCTTCGTGACGGTGGCGGGCGCCCTTCCCCTCGGCATCCTCCTGGCTCTCGGCCGCCGGTCTCAGCTACCGGTGTTCAGGATCTTCTCGATCGGATTCATCGAGCTCTGGCGCGGCGTGCCGCTGTTGACGGTTCTCTTCATGTCGGCCGTCATGGTGCCGCTCTTCCTGCCCAACGGCGTCAGCGTCGATCGCCTCATCCGGGCCATGGTGGCATTCACTTTGTTCAACGCCGCCTATATGGCCGAGACCGTCCGCGGCGGCCTGCAAGGCGTCCCGGAGGAGCAGGAGGAGGCGGCCTATTCCCTCGGCCTGAAATGGTGGCAGGTGCAATTCTTCGTGACCCTGCCGCAGGCCCTGCGGATCGTGGTCCCGGGCATCGTCAACAATATCGTCGACCTGTTCAAGGATACCTCGCTCGTCACCATCATCGGGCTCATCGACCTGCTCGGCGCGGTAAATCTGTCGCTCAAGGATCCCGCCTGGCTGGGCCTCGCCATGGAGGGCTATGTCTTCGTGGCGGTCATCTTCTTCATCTGCTGCTTCAGCATGTCCAGCTACAGCCGCCGTCTCGAGCGCCGGCTGAACCGGCACCGCCAGGGAGAACTCTGAAGCGCGCGCAACCCCGGAGGGCCG